>Ga0058704_10000800_pt1 | contig 15434 bp, 18 predicted proteins | sample AgamicMgSfe_FD_71363 | JGI IMG/M metagenome (GOLD analysis project Ga0058704, IMG submission 71363) | Agave microbial communities from Guanajuato, Mexico - Mg.Sf.e | ecosystem: Host-associated > Plants > Phyllosphere > Phylloplane/Leaf | place: Guanajuato, Mexico | collected 2012-05-30
GTCTTTGTGGGTTCGTGAGACTCTTGATTGCCAATCTTTCAATGGAGAAGCGGTTGCGTGCTCCGGAAGCAGTGCTGGTAAGTAGTTCGATCTGTATAACAAGCAAGCTGACTCCTGTTCTCTGGAGACTGCTGTGGTTCGTAATTTCCGTCTTTTGAGTTAAAGCCGTTTTTCGACTTTCTGCGAAAAGAACACTGAGAAGAAGCTTGCTTGCTTGTTCAGGTTGGATGCTTGCCTCATAGCACGGAGATATGACATGCAGACTCCGGCGCTAATGATGCACTATTCCGTCAACCCGGTTCCGTTCTCTAAAGTCTCAACCGCCGAAAGCTACCGGTATGCTGGGTCTCTTTTTTCTTGTTCGACAGATGAACAGTCGTAATCGGACCATGAACCGACATTATCAAAATCTTGGTATATTTCGCTGACTATACTCCGGCTGATAGGGCTGAGTTAGACGCACCCATGGCCCTCCTCTTTGGGTTGGGAAGGAGAGCGACGGAAGAAGACATGTCTGCTGAATCCGCTCGGCTGAATCGCCGCAGAGGTAGCCATACAAGAGAGTACGGTCATCTGGACGCTGATAGGGACCACGAACACGGCCTGTTAGCGACTGTCAGAGCTGCACTGACGAGCCAAGAAATTAAGGCGAACAGCAGACTGGCGGTCGACACGGTAGTATGCATCGCTTATTCTCGAATGCACCGCTTGGCCATCATGCACGTTCTCGGCAGCGAAAGCAGAATTGAACTGAGACCTCAAAGTCCTGAAGCCTCGCTTCCTACGATATCGAGCAGTCAGGGTCGTGGTATCCTTGAAGCATGCCAGCGCCAGAATCACTTTGATATTGGCTCATTTTGAAGTACTGCCAGACTTTTCTGAGACCCGACTCTTAGAGATGCAAAGTCACATAGAGCTACAAGCCGTAAGGTTCTGCCCAGTGATAAATATACTGCCGATCTCGTGAAGCAAGGGGTCGAGGTGATGCTCATGGCATGATCCCTTAAACATTGGTGTTGTTGTATCGACTACCGTGTTCATGCGATCGAGTATGTGTGTATCTATGTGGTTGAGAGCTCGAAACGGCAAATGGCACAAATGTTGTGAGTAAGGCGATTACAGCTGCATCTACGTGCAATTTAGCTAGACCAGCAACGCCATTCATGCGTGGATCACATGCGCCTCATGCTCGTTATTACTCCTTCCACAGTACGACAGCCACGCTATCCTTCAGCCGTGAGTGACCTTCGTGACCGTGCCATCGTTCCCGGTATGGATGTTCATCCGATCGGGGTTGTGATCCATAGTCATCATGTCGCCCTCCTTGACGACCCTGTGCTGCTTCGGGAGTTCGGTCTTTGCGAAGGTCTGCAGTCCCTATCAGTGGTCCGTCGTTCGGACCATCATGAAGACTTGAGAGTACTTACGGTCTCGTTGGACGCGTCGCCGATCTTCTTGCCCATAAGCTTGTTCATCCACTGCGAGTTCTTATCATCACCGCCGTTGTTTGACATCAGTCCTGGTACAACGAGAGGCATGGTATGTGGTTGATTGATTGGTCGTTTTGGTTAATTGTGAGTATTGACAGCGGTATAGTCGAGTCGAGGTTGTGTTGAATTTAAAAAATGGAGAGCTGAAAAAGAGTTGTCAAAGATAAGGTAGACGCTGGTCACACGCACCTGGGGCAAACAGTGACGTATGGAGCCGCGTGCGTGAAATTTGGTTGCCTGATCGCAATGGCTACGGAGGTAAGGCACGACAAGGCTTATACTTTAGTTGGAAGGAGTCATGGCATGTGCATCTCACTGGAAAGAGAGTGTGTCGACAGTGAAGTAAGCATTATGGTATCCGCTGAAACACATCTAACAAACGCCGGCTACTATACCACCCAATCCCTTTCGCATGCCGCCCTGCTCATTAACCTATAATCATCGTCAAACTCATAGCGCATTAACATGCGACTGCCAAAGCCATTGTTGCTCGCTGAGGTATCTGGTGCTTCTCTCTCAATACCAACCTCCACCAATTATCCGCCGTAGAAACTCATACCGTCGAGAGGTCGACCTACCACCCACTACCATCGACTTCCAGCTTCACCGGTCAGGCGTTCCCATGGGACTCCAGTCCGCTATCTCGTGCAGCAGGTCACCATGACGCAACTAGCGGCCTGATCTAGGCGCATACGGATTACCACTCTGGTCCGCCTGTGGCGATGCCTGCCGCTGTTGACCTGGTCCTTGAGGCATCCAATTCGGCATATTTGGCATCATGCCGTTCTGCATACCGTTCTGCATGCCATAAGCCATCATCGGATTCTGGCTCTGACTCATGATCTGGAACATGCGCTCCTGGCGATCGTTCTCCTCCTGCTTTGCCCTGGCTTGTTGCTTCTTCTGGCGTGCGCGCTTGCGCTCTTCGATCTCGTGAATTTCGCGTCTGAAAAGAACGACCGTTAGCAAGCAGCCTCTATAGGAAAGACAGTCAAATTATCAGGTACGTACCTCTGCTCGTTCATCTCCTTCCACTCCGAGAAAGCACCCTTGATACCCAGCGCAGCAATACCGACTGCAGCCGCATCCTGCACCCAAGCCTTCGTTTGTTTCTTCCTAGCCTCCTCAGGGGTCATCTCGCCCTCTGCAACCAATCTATGTCGTTTCTCATGTGCCTCCATACTCGAATAAACGCCGTGCGCCGCGTGAATGGTAGCAATAGTAGCCAAGCCCGCAGTCAACAACTCCTTCCCACGCATATGTTTACGTTTGTTTTCCATGTCAGTAGTACTACTACTGTCACTCGACTGGCTGCGTTGTTGGTTCTGGTTCGCCTTCACCATGGCGCCGTTCTTCGCACCACCCGCAGCGCTGCCGCCAGCCTGACTACCACCATTAGTATCGCGACCGCGACCTCGATCGGTACCGGCTTGGCTGCGAGGAGTACTCCGTGCGTCCGTATCTGAAGGCGGTGAGCGGCGCCCATCTCGGCGACGATTGCGGGAGGGCACGTACGAGTCTGTGCTTGAAGATGAGGGCGAGCGTCTCTTGCGTGACTTCGAGCGCACCCGGTCATATATTGCTTTACCCGCTGCTGCTACTGCTCCCGCACCAAGCAAGCCCTTCACTGCACCACCTGTGCCACCGCCACCCCCCTGAGTTGGCGCCTCGCTAGGTGCGCGTGACTGGGACCGTCCTCGCAAGCGGTCGATGATGCTGCGGCTACGTGAGCGCGGTCCTGCGTCCGGCGAGTAGGCACGATCTCCACGACCTCTTGACTTGGACCTTGGACCGTTTGCAAGACGGCTTGCGGCGACACCACCGATAACGGCTTCGGCAAGATGGCGCTTGGTCTTCTTGTCTGGGTCGCGGTCTATCAGACCATCGATACCGCCCGCGCCAATTGCAGCAGTAGCGATGCGCCTGCCTTTGTCGCCAGTCCATGGGCCGGGCTCATTGCGGGTCCGGAAGGCTTCAACTGCACCAGCTACCAGAGCGGCTTGCGCAGCTTGGGCCCACTTGCGCTCGTTTCGCTTCTTGTCTCCGCCTCCACGGGAGCGGCTGCGCGAGGAGTAGTCGTCATCAGAGTAGCCGCGCCGACTTCTTGCGCGTGATCTGGTCGAGCGGCCACCCCGGGATCCAGAACGCGACCTGTCCTTGTCTTTCTTGCCGAGGAGGCCACCAGCCAGACCGCCTAGACCGAGACCTTCCAGCATATCGCCTACACCCGACTTACGACGCTCGCGACGAGGCGGCGGTGACCGGGATTCGGAGTAGTCAGATTCGTAGTCACGGTCCCTGCGTCTTCTTTCGCGCTCTTTGCGGCGACCTGCAGCGTAGCCAGCGGCACCAGCAGCAGCCTCAGTGGCGTAGTCCGTGCGACGGTCATCGTCGTAGTCATCATCGTACCTTCTGCTTTTCCCTCCCACACTACGGGTTACGCGAGAGTACTCGTCGGCTTCTTTGGTGCGACGGTAGTCCTGTCCTCTTGGAGGCGGGAAGTCGCGCGGAATGTCTTCGACACTATCGTCGCGGCCGCGAAACACAAGCTCACGAGGTCCTGGGCCCTTGCCGCGCTCAATGTACACGTCTTCTCTTATGTACTCCGGTTCATCGCGCTCACGTGGCCGGGTGCGTCTGTTCGCAGTTCAGTCAGTATGACTGTCCGTATGCATTGGGGATCGCATGTAGAACGTACGTTGTGTGGTAGCGGCGAGGCTCGTCGTCGTACCTCGACTCGGCGTACGCTGACATGGTGGTGGTGATGTGTAGTCAGTGACACTGACTGAGGAGGTGTTACGATCTGATGTGTTCTTCGGCGGTATTGCTGTTCAGTCTGTGGTTGCCGAGGATTAATGGTCGCTTTAGGTTTGCATTGTTTGGTGAAGGGTTCAGTAGGAGAGAGAAGGTTGACTTGGCAGGTTTGGTGGGGCACGAAACGCCTGGCCCTGCAGTTTTCGCTGCGCGCTTAATGTGACGTCGGGCGTGCAGGCACAGCCACAAATGCGGATGAAACCGGTGTCGAAAGGCTGTCGTCGGCTAAGGATGAGACTGAAGTGTGCTTGGAAGCGATGTGGAAGCGACAAGAGAGCGCGACTTGTTCGTCGCAAAACCCAGGCGAGTCTTCCTGTTGGTCGCGCAGGGAAGGAACGTTGCGCGACCCGATGACGTTCAGGTGGGCTGCCGGCGGCTACGGGCCGTGCGAATTGCGGCCCAATCGGACCTTTGACCCAGCCTCTTTCTTATCACTTTCATCAGCCTTGGAAACAGTCAGATAGATATATCGTTCCCGCAGACGAAGCCGGCGAACAGCAGTATCGAGTGACGATGAGCGTCAGTCTCGCCCCTTGGTTCTGCTATTGCTTCGCCTAAGTGACATGCGCCACTCGGGCGTAAGGTCTGCAGAAAGCTTGAACGGAGATCCAGAGCGGCAGCTAGGGACGCAACGCACGCAGACGCTTTGGTAAGGCCAAGTCGAGGCCGGCTCGAAGATAGGTGAAGTTCTCTTCGATCCAGTATGTTCCGTCTTCTTCCCGCGATGCCCATTAGCTGTGGCCGACGAGTGTCGAGATTGTGAACAGGCGAAGACGTGGCGAATTTCACTGAAACCCAACATTGATTGCTCTGTATCGACGCCATCCCGCGTAACAGTAATCAGGAACATCCTAGAAGTCAATCGCTTATGCAACCACTTCACGATGAGTGCGACAGACGGCTTCCCACGATACCGCAAGGACGTACAATACAGCGATGAATCTAGCCTCAACACACTGGAGTACTGCATACCACGACCGATGACGAGAGATGCGAAGCAAATATGGATCGTCTTCATTCATGGCGGAGCGTGGCGAGACCCTGATGTCAATGCCTCATCATTCGACAAAGCTCAACAGCTTCTGATGGGATCTTGGGAATGTGTGCACATTGCAGGATTCGCGTCCATCAATTACAGACTCTCGCCATATCCATTACATACGAGGGACCCATCATATCCATCTGACCCTGCCAGAAACGCTAGACATCCGGATCACGTCAACGATGTACTTGCAGCTCTGCTACACTTGCAGGAGACATTCCGCTTCCAGGACCGGTATCTTCTGGTCGGACACTCTTGTGGTGCCACGCTCGCCTTACAAGTCGCGATGAAGCGGCATTGGACTTCACAGGACGAAAGTACGTCTGGTTCGAAGCGGAAAGTCGTACTTCCCATGGCCATTCTTGGTGTAGAGGGCCTGTACGATTTGCCAGCGCTTGTGAGCTACCACCTCGATCAACGCATATACCGGGACTTCGTCGCCAATGCTTTTGGCCAAGACGAGACGTTGTGGTCAGCCGTGAGCCCGACGGCGAGCCCTTTCGATGAGGCTTGGCCGAATGGCAAGCTGGTCGTGCTAGCTCACTCTCGCGATGACGAGCTGGTAGAGTGGGAGCAAGTCGACCGCATGCACAAGACGCTGAAGTTCCAAGGGTTCGACGAAGCAAGCGGAGAGCGAAGGATGAAGCTCATCGAGCTGAACGGCAAGCATGACCAAGTATGGCAGGAGGGTAGCGAGCTTGCAAGAGCGGTTCGCGAGACGGTGCAGGTGATCAGATACTTGCTGTAACCTTGCTCTGTGGTGTAAGATTGGCTGCGTTGTCACAGCACGGCTTGAGTGAGCAGGCAAAGCAATTCCGGTGTTTACCACTACCCGTAAGGATTCGTATTCGCTCAGCGTCCGTCAGCATCTTGCGCACGACACGTGAGGATATGAGTCTCTCAGCATCGCCCTCGAATCATATGCGTTGCCATCGTTATTCGTCAGCAGGTGTGGTTCCGACCGGCCGGAGTCCTGACATATCACAACCGCCCATCGGACTCGGGCGCCTCGGACATATAATGGGCACCGAGATGCCCTTACATTTGATAGTTTGGCAGCCCGATCCTCCCGCATTCTCTTCGGGACGTGACTACTCAGTTCTGCACTGTTCACAACTAGCATGAGAAAAGCTGCGTAGGATCGCAATTTTTCCGATTGTGATTGAGCTGGATGTCGTGGTTGTGCAGAGTGCCCGCATCGGTGCAATAGAAGATTTGTCAGCTAGTCCGATCGTCTTGGAAGACAGTGATATATAATTTCGGCCTCGTAGTCCAGAGGCTGAGTAGACAACAAGCAGTAAGACCTGCCCTGGACCGTCAAATTCACTCCACTCTCAATCTCTAACTTATACAATGGCTTCCTCAAGCAATGATGCGGAGAAGACGATACCTCCTTCTAAGCTTGCTCACGTTGTTCTACGGACCAGTCAGTTTGAGCAGATGAAGAAGTTCTACAAGTCGTTCTTAGGTGCTCATGCGGTCTATGAGAATGAGATGTTGGCTTTCCTCTCGTATGATGACGAGCATCATCGTATTGCTTTGATCAACATGCCGCACCTGAAGGCCAAGGATAGCGACACATGCGGACTCGAGCATATTGCTTTCACATTCGACTCGTTGAAGGATCTTTGCACAGCGTACAAGCAGAGGAAGGCGATGGGCATTGAGCCGGGCTGGTGCACGGTAGGCTGGATATATCTCGTGCTCGAAGAGAGCAGCACTGATCGAACAGCAGAATCACGGTCCAACGACATCAATGTACTATCGAGATCCGGATGGCAATCAGTTGGAAACGCAAGTCGACAATGTAAGCGAAGCAAAGGGTATGACCCATGGTTGAAGGTTTGATGGGTTCTGACAATCTGTCCTAGTTCGATGACCCGGAGAAGGCGACCGAAATGATGAGCAGTGAGCAGTTCACCGAGAACCCATTTGGTTCTGACTTTGACCCTGAGGAGCTGTGCCAGGCTGTCGAGAGCGGTGTGAGTGAAGATGAGCTCAAGTCGCGCAAGGGGGTTGGACCAAGAGGCGCGGACGCATTGCCTGGTATCCTAGCTGCGATGCAGTCTGCACGTGTTGGTGCGTAGGAAGCTGGAGAGAGCTCTAGCAGCTGTAGGGTGGCGGAGCGTGTGTGGTCTCTTATTTACCTGTCTACCAGTGAAGTTTGTTTGTCACTGAACTAAGCTGCCCCTGGTGATCAAGCATACAACTAGCAGTATGCCGATTCTCGAAGCGCTTGTGAGACCATCAGCTATTGTATTGCTCCCTGTGCTAACATGTGGAGTCACTGATGCCGTGGGAGAAGGATATGTAACGTTCGTGCCGTCTGCTGATGAATTGTTGCCGACGATGGGCACAGTGATATTGGAGCCCGCGCAGACTTCGCCAAAGAGCGTAATGAAGGCTGGTATAGCGTTAGTATGTATGCGTTCACCGTCAGATTGAGGTACCCACTGTATGTGCTGGCGTTTGGATTTGAGCAGGTCGTATCAGCACAGGCGGTAATGTTTGACAAAATGTCATCCTGGCGGGCGCAGTGGCAGTACTGGTCCGCGTTGGTACAACTGACTGAAGCGATGGCTGCGGGATCACAGCTGTTCTTCGCCACAATCAGTAGAATACTTCGATTCGTCCAGGTAGACTCACAATGCAATGAAGGAGCTTTGTCGCCTGTGGACCGACTTGCGCAAGCGCGGTTATGGCGAGATTTATTAAGAAGAGGAGCCGCATAGTCGGAGAGAGCATAGCATATGAGTTAAACAGTGAAAGACAGTCGACTTGATAGGATCACGCAGGTGTCGACGATGATGTGTGAAGTGGAAGAGCCAAGGTGCCGACAACCTTAATGCTTTCTATATATGCGGGCAATGCTCGGCTCCTGGGCCGATGAGGCTACGTCTTCTGTTGGCACCGAGGGTCAGTATCAAAGTACACTGCCGCCCTCGCGATCGTAATATTAACCTCTCTGGCTCTACTATCTAGGGAGCAGTACCGCTACTCGTGGTTCGGCATTTCTCGCAGAGAGGAATGTTCCTACTCCTCGACAGAGGATCTTGGTCTGGATTCTACGCTTAGCGATATAGTAGCTCAATCACTATCCGTCAACTTCGAGATCCTCGTCCCCCAGCAACAAATTCTGATACTAGCCCTCGCACGTAATTCTTGCCGTACAAGACTTGCTTGCATGCAGAACGTCACTCAAATTTAGTATGCACTGTCTGCTCAGAGGTAGAAAGCGTCAGACACCACGCCGGTAGTACGACCGAGGGTCGGTATGAAGATGCACTGCCGCCCTCGCGGTTGTGATATCGACTTCTCCGGCACCCAAGGGGCAGTACCGCTGCTCGAGATTCGACGTTTCTACGGAGAGTCGGACTTCGCTTTCGATAAGATGCCGTTGTCGATACTTCGCCTAGCGATTCGACATCTCTGTCGCTAACATCAGTGAGAATTTCGAGACAATCTCCCGGCAACGAATGTGGATACGAACACTTGGACCATCAATCCAGCGCCTCGCGTGTACGCAGCACAGGTCATTGACCCATCTTTCAGCGTTGGCCATTGTTGAGAGGAGGCTGGCCACCAAGCTCACACTCTTGTGGTGATGTATCATCGTGAACACCTTGAAGGATTTTCTAAAGAAAGGACTAACTTTCCGCTGTGAATTACATGGAGGTCGTGAGACGGGACTCATCGAGTTGGTGCGGCACCGAGGAGTGGCGTTGCCTTCGACAAGCAGTCTTAGACTAGGAGCAGTTCGTCTGGCCTCCTTCGCCAAGGTCGACCATCACTAGCACATGTCATCTCCGCTAGACCCTGGAGGCGTCAAAGGGTACGGGTATGAAAGAGACTTCCGTGGACGCCTACCGTTGTGATTGGAGAGACAAGGCGCTGTCTGCCTCCTAACGAGAGAGACGACTCCGTTTCGGAGAGCCTCTGACTCTCTCTTCCGCTTCTTGGTGCGAAACCTGGTTTGAGCTCTTGAGAAAGTATGTGCAGTACCGACCAGCTGCGCAAATTTCCAGCCCCGTGGCACGAACCCCATCCAGTCGATAGCAGATATGCCTAGTTTTGACCGTTTTGCGGCGCTGGCCAAGTATTCTGCAAGTGTTTCAACCTGGTTGTCACTGAGACAAGTGTCCGTAAAGACCAGTCGCAGGTTCAAGTGTCCAGCATGCATGATTGGGGTCGGTACAGTGGATGGCTGCGTACTGTCGAGAGGTGCGAGAACGATATGTCGAGTGGCGCTATCTGTACGGTTGGCCAGGATTGGCTGATCGCTCCAGTCCCTCCGCCTTGTGATCTCCTGGTTCAGATCGAAAGTCGTGAAGGGCTGCGATTGGTTACTACAGAGCTGCGCTTTCAGGGAGTCTATGAAGGCTCGTGTATATGAACGTGGTCCCGGCTTCGGGGTTGTGGAGTCTTTGCCCGTTGCAGCGAGTAGCTCGAAAGACCGTGTATGCTCTGTCATGCCTTTCATGACGCTGCAAGCGAAGCAGCAATCCAGGATCACGAGCACATCCGCCTCCGTCTTCTTGAGGCTACTCTCTGCCTGATCCCACTCTGCGTTGGGATGATATGTGCCTTCTTCAGGCTTCTCAATGCTCTGTTACTACACCGGTATGAGTGTCTGACAGCCGCCCGAACACTAGCGTACGTACCCTGAGATGATGAGTTCCTTAACACCGTTCGCTGTCTTGACCAAACCATGCCCGGTGTAGTATACCATCAGTAGGTGACTACGAGCCGGTCCATCGTGATCATCGATGAACTCCGTAATTGCTCTATCGAGCTGTGTCTGCGGACGCTTTTTGTTACTCAAAACGACTATCTTCGTTTTATAGCCGAATGAGTCACGGAAAAGGAGATCAAGCTCTTCAACCTGCGACTAGATCAGTTTAGGTCATCCACATGGCATGTTTGACTGACCTCTTCGTGACAGCCTAGATCTTCATCGAGGTGCTGAGCCCAGCGGACGATAAGAACTGCCACACTCTGGTAGCGATCGGGAACGCCAAGCTCCTTGCACATGACCCGATCAAAACATTGTCGCAGGGAAGAATTTTGCTTTTCGATCTCGTTTTCCATAGCAACAGCAGAGGCCGTCCTTGGACGGGGGTTTATCGGCGGTACAATGACCCTGAGCTGCAAGGCGTCTACCGCCCTGGTGATATTGGCCATTGCGTACCTGTGGAGTATAGGAACAATGAGAATAGTGTTTGATTCCCAATGCAAACGCCGGCTGGAAGTGAGTGATTCAATGATGTGGTTGAGCAAGCAGGCCGGGAAACAGGAGCTTGAACAATATTTCGATCGCAACAAGGTAGCCATTGCCAATGACTTAAAGCTCTGCAGAGCCTCTGGGCTGTACGCTCAGGCCGTGGACAAGTCGACAGTGCGCCCGTACCGCCCCCCGCGCCCACACTCCGCTGCATGCATATTGAGATGAGGCCGCCCATCTGACCAATAGTGACGCTCATGCCGAGCCACTTCTCGCGATTTGTGTTTGCCTTGTCGCCTTCTGCACTTTGCGAAGCCACATCGTCTTTAGACGACCCGACACGCTCTGAGGTGACACAAGGCGCAAACCATATCATAGATGCTTCCGGAGGCGTCTCATTGTCACCCAACCCAATTGATTGCTGCATATGCCAAGGGGTATTGCATCTCCGCCCTAAGCGCAGTTTATAAGACCAGCCTTACCCAAACGCAGAAGTCCTTGCACTGCCTCTTTGCCTCAGACTCTACTGCAACCATCATGGCGAGTGTTCCGGTGGGTTCAGTAGCGAACGAAAGCTCGCGAGCTCTGCTAACTGGTGGGGAGGCACGAGCCGATCAGTCCTTTGAAGGGGAAGTCACAAAATCCGACTACGTCCGCGACCCAAAAGGCACTCCACGCGAGGTGAGTGTTTCCACTCCGATCTGCCTCTTCAGCGCTAACAGACACGAGCAAACTGCAAAGTTCAAGGAGGGCGACAAAGTCTCCATGCGGGTCAAGGACAAGGACGGTAACCTAGTTCGCAAAGACTTCACTGTAGAAGAAGTCATCGGCCTTAAGTACAAGCTGAAGGACAAGGACGGTTACATGCAGAGTGACGTTGCTGAGAGCGAATTGAAACTGGAGCGCTAGTCTGCATGATTAGCGAACTTGCTGTCTGGTTACGCAAATGGCGGAACAGACCGGTCAGAGGAGCCTGTCCATTCCTTCTGCTCCTGTGCACCTTGGAGTGAAGTACAGCATACATAGGTGCATGGGCGGAGGAAAGGCTGGTAGATGTCAGTGTACAAATAGGGATGGAAAGGTTCTCTTCCAGCAACGCTCCTCCGAACAATGTCCATGAACCCTTACTCCCTATCCCACCCACGAGCAGAGCACCCAGTAAGCAACACAATGGCTGATGCCAATGATGAAAAAGCTGAACTGGCCCTTGCGTCTCCGACAGTAACAGGGACGACTGCCGCTGTCAATTCAGAATACGACCTAGAATCGGGTGCACCTAAGAAAACCAGGCGTATGTCACATGTGTAGACCGGTTACATCTCAATGTACAATACACTGATGTGGCTCCAGTGTCGTATTTTAGGTCCTGGAATCGCTCTCAAACGCCCAAGGCGCCGGAATTGGCAGTGCAAAAAGCATCAGACACACGAATATGTGCGCATTTTGAGGAAAGTCGAAGTCGAACGCTGACCATCCTTCAGTGGACGACTGTCATAGAGGTTACCCTGAGGTCGCAACTTTTCAATGTAGTGATCGCAACTTCCTACAGTATCGGAGTTTCGGCTACTTGCACGCCCGTTTGCTGTCGTCCTTGCAGTATGACGTGGAGCGTCTTGAGTCAAAACTCAATGAGCTTGACGATTGGGAGGTGACATCTGGCGACAAAGAGAAGCTGCGTTGTAAGGAAAGAGACGATCTCGAAGACAGCTTAGACAGGACGTCGGACCGCTTTCGAGCCATGTTCGATGTAACAAGGCCACAGGTTCAGAAGAACCTCAAGAGCGCACTTATGGAATATGGTGCGTGCATCGCCCTTCAGCGTCGAGATGGGCTGACCGTACGAGCAGATGAGGTCCTGCTCAAGACGCAGCATATGCTAACGCTACAGCGGCCTTCTCGGAAGGATTACGAGAGCGTGAGAGACTGGTTCCTTGACTTCAACCCGTTAGTCGAAGATGAGCAATCGTTCATTCGACGGAAGGAGGATATCATTACGCTCCGCACAGGGAGAGAATGTGCCATCTTCGACGCTTTCGTCGAACGCTCGTTGTCCAAGCTCGACCGATTCTTGGTTGCCCATCTTGGGTGGCATATCATTCAGGTTCGAAGAGCTTCCGCCCCCTAGTCTAATGGCTTGCACTGACTCCATATCCAGAACCTCTTCATGACACCGGAGCTGCGGGCGAAGACTTCGAACAAACAGCTGCATTATTATGCGCCAGCTCGAGTTGACAAGCTCGTCAATGTCATTATCACCTTGATCATCTTCGTCCTCATGGTTGCTCCGGTTGTGTGGATGTACAAAATCGCTTCTCTTGCTCAGCGAGCGTCTCCCTTGGAGGCAATCGGCATATTGATCGTCTTCACGTTACTTTTTGGCACGGCAATGTCGGCGTTGACGAAGGCGAGTCGGCAGGAATTGTTTGCGGCATCGGCGGCGTACTGTGCTGTCTTAGTGGTCTTCATCAGCAATTTCAGCGTGCAGCCAGCCACATCTGTGTAGCAATAGAGTGTTCAGACACGGTAGTCGAGTTATTTGTGCTGGTCGCGTTCGGATGGTGTGCACTCGGCCACGTCCATTTTCCCGCCACATGCATATCATGGTGCTCGCTGCAAGCCTTTGGTGGGTACACAGTGCGTTGTATCCGTGGCTTCCGTATATTCTAGCCACCAGCAAGCTGGCTGGCGTGTCAAATTTTTCTGAAGGCCACGTATAGAGACCAAGGCAGGTTCGAGTTCGTGCATTCCGCGGAAAGCTTTTCACTGTTCCAGCCAAGCCTTCCAACATCACTTCCGGTGCCGCCTGCTCCTGCTTGACGATGCCTTTGCAGCTGCCCTGCATCGAGAGTGTCATCACGAGCTTTCCAAAAACAAACTCGAGTAGCTCGTCGAGTTTGGATGCATGCAGAATGTGCAATGATCAAGAAGCCGTCGAACGCAAATCGCAGACACTGACGGCACACGCTAACTTCAGCAGAAGAGCTTCCGTAAACGTACTTTCCTTCAAGCCACGAACCTCGTCAGTAACTGTACATCCGGAGAAGGATGCCTTTCTCCTGCCTGCGCAAGATCAACACTTCACCTTCATATCAGCCCGCCGCACATTGCTTGCCCAGCACAGAAAGAGCTCGGAGTTCGTATATATTGTCTAGAAGAATGCTGGCAAGTAACAGGAGTGGTAGTGGTAGTGGTAGGCTGACAAGATGTCGTAGATCTCGACAGGAACATGGCGGATCTATTCGGTGCTGAGGCATAGCCGCTCGTTCTTCGTGATACTCCGAGCATGACTGCAATGGCGGGCATGCGCTCTTTGGGCTTGGCTCGTGTTCGAAGACATCGAGATGCCGCTCAACACCCAATAATTGTCTGGTCTAGAGGCATTACCAAAGCTGGTGCGAATAGCATGCGAGGCACATGATGGCAGGTAAAGCCGATAGTGCCACGTCTTGTTAACGATGCCTATCATGCTCTTCACCAGCGACACAGCATGTTGGCGTAGACTCATGTCCGTAAGCAGGTAGGTATTCGGCTGTGGTATGAGTGAAGCATTCGACTCTGATCCCGGGCGGAGTCCGATAGGTGTACCCCGATGCGCACAATGGCATCGACCCAAGCACCATATGCGTTGCGCCGGCTTCGTGAACCAGGCAGACTTCGAATAGCTGATGGGACATACCTTTGTGTCGCCATCGTGGCGATATAGCGCCATGCACTAGACCATACTGACGTATGAGCCATTGATAGGGTGCAATGGCTCGTCACTCCCAGTCATGAGAAGCCCACATCTGCCAGCACCGTCGAACACCGGCTCTCCATGTTGGTGTCTGGACTCGATGCCGAAGCCATACTCCAGGAGCCAGGCGAGAATACACCCATACGAAGTGTCGATACTTGCTCCCAGCGGCCGAGATCTGCAATGGAGCTGAGGAAAGCCGGATGACGAGCAACGCCACTCATCGCCGCTGACGAGAAGGCACGTACCATAGAGCCCTGACGGCTGTCCCATGCCATGGATGATTGGTCTCAAGCCTGGTGGATCGCACTCGGTAACGGAGCTGTATCTGGCCTCGCCATTCTAATTGAGGCTCGTCCAAGAAGACCATATCGGCTATTGTATGTAATAACCACCCCCGTGAAACCGCTACCGCCAACACTGCTCTGCTGGTCACCGTGCGTTCCCGGTATTGGCGCAGACAATGCTGGGCGGCAGGCACAACTATCATGGGCCTGGCTCTCGCAGTGACTTGCTGCAATAGCATGCCTCGCTCGAGGATGGACGCTTTAGAAATAAAGAGCTGTCTGACCGCCCAGCAGGCCTTCGTTGTTCTCCATGCTGCCTTGATATTGCATACGGCTGCTGGCTAGTACGTGCGCTCGGACGCTGGACGGTCCTGGAGCTTTATTTCACCTGGTGTGGACGACAATCTAGTGGCGCCGCAGATCCAAATCCGACTGATGGTTGGCCATCTCCAGGGCATTGGAAGAGCAAAAGTCGCTGCTGGCGCTTACTTGACCTCGAGAGTCGCACGCTGTTGTAGCAGCGATGAATCTCGGCCGCGATCTCGGTTTCGGCGTATAGCGTATAGCGGGAGTATAGTCTGAACCCGGCTGGCGCTGGTACATCTCACAGATGCTGAGATTGAAATATTGGCTGCCGGCCAGTATATGAGCTCATACGCAGAATTGTGGCAGAGCAAGTCATAAGCACCGCCTAGATTTCATGTTCATTATAGATAAGGCTCGCGTCTTGGAGTTCCGCTGGTGTTGATTGTTCTCCGTGGACACGCAAGAGCGAATGCGGTTGCTGGCGCATATGTGAGCTCAAGGAAGGCGACAGCTTCTTGTAATGTTTCGAGGTGGCCGATGA
>Ga0058704_10000802_pt1 | contig 15421 bp, 11 predicted proteins | sample AgamicMgSfe_FD_71363 | JGI IMG/M metagenome (GOLD analysis project Ga0058704, IMG submission 71363) | Agave microbial communities from Guanajuato, Mexico - Mg.Sf.e | ecosystem: Host-associated > Plants > Phyllosphere > Phylloplane/Leaf | place: Guanajuato, Mexico | collected 2012-05-30
CGCTGATGTACTGCTTGATCATGCGACTCGTATCCTTGCCCGAACTCATGAACAAGCCGGGACACTGTCGCGCGAGGAGGACCCAGATCAGGTTCTGCAGCAGATCCGAGCCCCTCTTCATCGACCGGATAGACTTCGCTCGCTGTTGAAGAGTCTCCTGCTTGACACGCTGCACCAACGCCGTATCGGGCGCGTCGATTTTGTGCTTCTTCGACAGCTTAGTCACGGCGGCCTGTACGTCGGAGAGTGTCTTCGCGTCGTTATTCGATTGTTGCAACTTGTCGACATCTCTTTTCCTCGCGCGGTCCAGGAGCAAGCGCAGGTCGCCCATGGTTGCAAGGACGGAGGGTACGAGCTCCCGTCGGAAGTGGTCGCCCAGGAAAACGTCGAGGTTTTGCTTCAACGAAGCGTCATGTACGGATCCCAAACCTTCCGTGTAGAGCTGTAAGGGGGCCGAGAGTCTTTCCTGGACAAGTATGGCGAAGCTCGCATCATCCTCCGCTTCATGCTCGGCGATCGCAGAATCCACCGTTCGATCGATCTCCGGGCGGTGGTCACTTCGTATGATATGTAAGGCGAGTTCTGGTGACGGGCTAGTATCGCCAGCCTGCTCCACGATGGTAGTTTTGAGAGAGGCTGTACTTTCGGAGCCCTGCCTTTCCCGCCATGCTCTCGCCGTTAATTCAGGTATGCTTTGCTTCATGGTTTCAATGAGCTCTCTCAAGCGTGACGAAACAACGAGCAACACCGCATCACTGTCTTCCTGGACGATTCTTTCAACAGCATTATCGCTGTTCCCACGCACTTGCATATAACGTTCTTGTATATCGTGAAGCCTAGGATACCGAGCGTCGTCAATGGCGTTGTGGGATGTCGAACGGAAAAACCCCTTGTCATGCAGCTGTTCGACGGCCGCCTGCACCTCACTCTCACGGGCAGCTTCCTCTTTTTTGGTGATAACTGAAACGAATGCTGATGAAACGTAGAAGAAATCACCATCAATCGTTTCAAATGTGCCGTCAGCACTTATTTCTTGTACCACGGCGTCGCTTGCAACGGTTTCTAGGAGTGTAATGGGAAATGATGGATGCCGCTGGCTCAAGTTAACCCGTGCCTGAGGATTCTCGGCGAGCTCTGTCCTGATAGTCGTCTGCACGCTGTCGAGATGAGATGGAGTGTAGACGTAACGCCGACCGTCAGCGTCATCCTGGAAGTACTCCACGCTCTCTGCGCTTGTACCAAGGGCCAGGAGCTGTTCGAGCGACCTCAGCTTTACGTCGACGGCCGAAGCCAGTCTCTGAAACTCCCAAACGCCAGCACGGAGTCTGTCCTTAAGCTTCTCAAGAGTAGGCGGAATGTCTGTGAACGCAAGAAGCGTCTGCGAGTCTTCCCCGTAATAAAGATCGCCATCGTAACACTTAATTACCCAGTCGGCCGTTCCGACGTCAAGGCGTGTAGGCAGGTTTGATAGCTTGATCCGAGAGGTCGAGGTCTTGAGGAGCCTTCGGAATCGTGTCAAGACTTCCTGTGAGGTGATGAGACCGTTGCCGCAACGGCTACGCACGAGAGAGGGGTGGTTTCTTGTAGGTATTGTCGGCTCGAAGGAGGACACCAAGGTGGCGATATCCGCCGACGCAAAGATGGGTGCCATTCCGAATGGTGAAGGTCTATTTGCAGGGGCAAGGGGATGCTTAATTCGGCCGCTTATATCGTTGTTGAGGTGTTGCGTGAGTGCGTACTCACCACACAGACTTTAGAAGAATGGCTTTACTAACAGTAATATTGGGTAGCCTCGAGTTTATGTGATCAATGAAAGAATCGGGTCTGAAGACGTCGGCTCAGGTCCAGCCCTGGAGGTCCCGAGGTCGCCATCCCGCTTACTCATCCGTCTCTTCGGTCCCGGTCCCGCCCAATATGGACGCCTTGAGATGAACCGTCAGACTCCCTCCATCAATCACACATCATCCCACAGCTACTATGGCGCAGTTCAGAGCAAAGAAGCTCGATCTGGGCTGCTTCACCAACATCAAGATCATTCGTGACCACACCAAGCGGAAGGTATTCGAGGAGAATGAACCGGAAAGGTATGCCGCCCTCGCCCCAATCTTACGGCGACCAGCCGACTGCGGCCGTGAGCGACGGCAGTCAATCCTATCGACGCTATTCTGACATGACGGTCCCCTCACAGACAGGCTCTCCGCTACATGATCCGCAACACCACCCTCCCTCAGCGCACCCGCGCGCAAGCGCAGCTCCAGCTGACGCAAATGCACTGTTACACGCGACCGACGCAGATCCGGAATCGATGTATCATGGGCGGGAAGGCAAGAGGTGTTTTTCGGGATTTCAGGATGGCTAGGGTACGTACAATCTCATGGGAAGTCCGCGGTGGCACACCCTTGGAAGAGTGACGGGAGGAAGCACCTGGACAGCCGTGACTGACGTTGGGTGTCTGCAGTATTCATTCCGCATGCATGCGCTGGCCGGAAAGCTACCGGGCGTGAAGAAGGCGAGCTGGTAGCATGGGTGCTCAAGGCGGGCGAGTTGTGTATGAGATGCGAATATAAGTGGACATGTGCATAGCGATGGCGTTGTTCATGGCGTCGGTCAATGACAGCCTTTGATTGATGACGGCCACGTTTCCCTTCATATCACCTCGTCTCGCTTATGGCATTCCTCACTGCGGCTGTGAATATTCAGTGAACCGACATTCTCCTGCGGTCACGTGCACATGGCGGAAAAGTTTGCCAGATCGCGCTTTCCTTGTTTGGCGTGCAAACGGGTGGAAGGCACGTGCACCATTCAGCATCTCTAAACACCATCGCTTCTCTTCACACCTCCAGATCAAACCAACAACAGACACTTGGACAACTCACTCGAAGGGTCAACACACTGTTCATCATGTTTCGCCGCCTGAGCCACCACCTCCCCAAAGATCCATCCTACAACGCGAACCTCGACGATTTGGGATTCACGCTCACGCCCGATGGTCGCTTCGTCAAGAAAGATGACACAGACAGCTTCTTCGACTTCTTCCATACCGACAACGAGCGCGCCAATGAAGTGCGCAAAGAGGCCATGCACGGGTGCGCGCGCTCCGTCGTGCTCTCCCAACTGGCCGAAGTCGGTATTGCGCAGCTCTACGTTCACGACGGTGGCTTTGCGAGGGTAAAGCCTGACAGTCCGCACGTGACGATCCTGACGACGGAGTTAGGTGCATTGAGCGCGAAGAGGGATGTGATTGTGGTGATCGGCGAGTCCATGCAGGATCTCGGCGTCTGGGCTTATAGGATCCTGATGCGTGAGGGTGGCGTCCAACAAGGATCCGCCGTCGGACTCGCAAACAAGCTCCGAGCTTGGGGCTCTGGCGGAAGTGCAAAAGGGCCAGTGACTGGCGAAGACGGCGTCGAGGAAGCGATGAAGGACCTGCGCATCAACTCGAACAACGCTCGCGCAACAGCATCGCCACGACAAGACGCGGTGCCAGGCCTCATCATCCTCAACCCAGGCCAGCTCCTCTACTCGCCCTCGCTCAACGAATGCATGTCCCAAGCAGCCTGGCTCGGCCGTCCACGAAAGGACGCCCTTTCTGATCCATTCCGCATCGATCCGGTTCACAACCGTGTCAAAGGTCACGAAACGCCAGACGCGCATATCGCGAGTATTTTGTCATCGCTCTCTCCCAAGATTGTACGCAAGGATGTGCGCTTCTACTTTGTCGGACTCAGCGAAGGGGGCGAAGCCATGCTCAATTACCTCGACGAAGCACTACAGGACGCGGGCGCAATCGGTGATAATCTCGAGGCCATTGCTCTGGTGCAGCCAACGCATGTGCCGTCTCAGCTGGAGTCGCCTGCGCTCGCCACCTTGCTCGCCGCGAGAGGCCGCAGCTGGGTCATGTCATCCGGTCAGCCGAAGGGCACGCTCCTGGCGGTACCAAACTCGGCCGGCGTACCCATCACACATTACACGGACAAAGACAGCACCTCGCTCCCACAGCTGCTGTCCAAAACCATACCGGAACCCAACGACGAAATAGCACCAGCCTCACCGAGCGCAACAGCACCCATCGCCATTCCCGGTCGCTCTCCGCCAACCCACCGCACCCACAGTCCCGCGCAAAGCAGATCCAATCTAGAGCCCAACGGCAACGGCGCAGCAGCCTCCTACTCCTTCCCCAAATCACCCGGCACGCTCGAGCAGAGTGTGGCATCCCTACAAACCAACCCGGGCAGTCTGATGGAACAAAGCAGTTACAGCACGCTATCCAAATCCAACGCGAACCTCGCGGACTCGGACGCGGATTCAGAGCCGGACCCGTACGCTGACGAGGAGGTGAGCTGTCCGACGTTCAGCAGCGGGGTCGAGGGTGGCGTGACGGAGGTCATTTGGCCGAGTGTGATGGATGATGTGCTGGAGTGGTTCAGGGAAGTTAGGGAGATGGCGACGGCGGAGCAGGGGTAAGAGGCAGAGTAGCAAGGTGGGTTGTGGTACTGTGACGATGGTTTCTGGGATGGTTTTGAGTGGTGGCGGCTGTTGATGAGTCTAGGTTGCAAAAAACGGTGGGCAGATCGACGATTACGAGGTTAAGCCCAATGTCATTGACGCGGGGAGGTCCTGTTACGTACTGTTACGTACTGTTATTAGAGTAATCTTACCGGATCACTTGACCAAACTTTGAAGCTTCACTGCTCAAAAAGTGCAATGTACAATCGAGGTTACGTCCTATATTGGTATCAAGTATTCACACACCACTCTACCGCTAACATTCCATTCAGTCCTCTGTATTCAACCTCCTCCGCCCCTCCAACGGCACCGCCTCCTGCTTCTCATGTTGCGCAATCAAACACTTCCCGATCACCGTCTGCATGATCGCGTAATTGACCACGCACTTGACGCCCAGCTCCTCACCCCTGCGCACAATGTACCCATTAATATACTCGATCTCCGTCCTGCGCCCGGCGCGCACGTCCGCGAGCATGGAGCTGATGTTGTCCTGCGTCTTGTGCGCGATGCTGACGCAGAGCCGTTCCAGCCGCTCGGCGGAGAAGCGCGAGTCGACGTTGGGGACGCCGTGGAGTTCGGGGAGCGAGCGGATGACGAGGGAGGTCTCAGCGAGCAGGAGGCGCATGGTGCGGGTCAGGGCGAAGTTGTAGAGGAGGCTGCCGTTGCGGTCGTCGAGGAGGGAGGTCAGGGGGTTCAGGACGCTGTTCACGGCGAGCTTTTCGAGCTGTTGCTGCAGGAGCTCGAGCGGGGCGAAGCCGACGGCGCAGAGGACGGGGATGCGGGTGAGGGTGCGGAGGAGGTAGCGGGCGCTCGGGGCCCATTTTTCGGATCGTGGTTTGTTGGTGTCTTTGGCTGCGTCTGGGACGAATGTCTGTCGCACGCCCGCCCGAGGCAGTATTCCGAGGGCAATCGTGCCGTAGCCGGCGTGCACGGCGAAGAAAGGATCGCGGGCCGCTACTTCGGGAGGCACGTTGACGCCGTGGGTGATGATGCCTTGGATGTAGTTGGGTCGGTTCGTTTCGTCCGGGAACAGGTTCTTATTCACATCGTCGACGATGCCCATGCCGTTCTGCAGAAAGCAGATCGTGGTCGAGGAAGACAGTCGGTTCTTGAGAGCGTTTAGGGCCGGGATGGTGTGAGCGGCTTTCGTCGTCACGATCAGGTTGTGGATGGGTTCCTGAGATATGGCGTTGTCGTATTGTTGGTTCCGCCTCGTCGCGCCACTTTTTTCCTCGTCCTGAATCGCCTGCCTCCGCTTTCTAAGTTCAGACGGGGTACGTTTGATATTTTCCGTCAGTACTTCCGCTACCTCATGCGGCTTCGTCTCGTCCTGAGCATCGTAGACTCCAGCCTGGCCGTCTTCAACCTCCACGCCATGCTGCCGTACCACTGTCGGCAACAGCTCGACATCGAATCCTCCCCTTGGAACCTTGTATTCGTCGTCCTGGATCGTGATCTCTTTCCGACTTCTCTCCCACGCTTTCACCAAGCCATAGCGGTGGAAGATGAGCGTGACAGGCGGCGGGTTCGCAGCGCCGCGGAGGGAATGGGCGACAAGTTTGCCGATGCTGCCCGTGCCTACGATGTGTATTCGTTCCGGAACACCAGACTGGACAGCGTACTGCCTGTCGACTGCCGTGAGAGGTCGCAGCACTTCCTCTTCGGATATATCGTCCTCGCCGCGGCCGAGCGCCTCCACACTCTCCTCCGCATAGTGGGCCCTCGACGCCTCGGGAGCAGTGTCGGCGGGAGATCCGTTCGCTTCCATGTTGTTATCTCTCGTGGGACTCCACCAAGAGACTTGTGCCCATTGCATGCAGAGAGACCAGGCCACCCGGCCGACTTCGGTGCTACCGCCGCAGCATCTTCCGCTTGTCCGCGATATTCTGCGCGGGAGGTGATAGAGAACTGTGAAAGGCAGGTTGAGCGGTTCGCTATGAAAAGTTCATAGCATGCTTGACGGTCAGAAGCTGCGACGAGCAATGTGCCTTGGGTAGTTCGAAGGGAGAGGAGGCAAGAAGACGGTGGTTATTAGGTAGTCGACGGCGAGTCTGCTGCGTCATGAAAAGAGGCAGAGCTCTGGTTCGGGGAAATCTCGGCTTCGCTCCGCATACAACATTGATGGGAGAACACGTCCATCGTGCACTCTATCACCACATTTACCTGCCTGCAAGACGAGATGAACCTGTCGCGGATCCCTTCACCTAAACCCTTCACCCATCTTCTAGCCCTACCGCCCTCTCTCCGCACGCGCGCCTTCTCCGTCCTTAACCGCCCAGCGCCCAACTATCCAGGCCATGTCCCACTCACCTTCCTCGAACGCGGCGCCCTCGCCGTCGGTTCCGCATTCGGCGCTCTCCGCAACCCCTACCGCCACGATCTGATCGCATCTCTGGGCGAAGCGACGGCGAAACCCTACTTCGTCACCCGTCTCCGGCACGCGATGCTCAAAGACCCCACGGGCCGGCGCATCCTGCGCGACAAACCTCGGATCACGAGCAAGACGATGAGTCTCGAGAGGCTGCGTCAGCTACCCGACAACACCGTGGGACGGGCCTACGCCGCGTGGTTGGACCGGGAAGGCGTGACGCCTGACACTCGCGACAGCGTCCGCTACATCGACGACCCGGAGGAGGCGTACGTCATGCAGCGCTATCGCGAGACGCACGACTTCACGCACGCCATCACCGGGCTTCCCGTCATCATCGAGGGCGAGTTGGCCGTGAAAGCCTTCGAGTTCGCTAACACCGTCCTCCCCATGACCGCTTTGTCGCTCGCGGCCGTCGTGCGCTTGAAGCCGATAGAGCGGCGACGCTTCTTTGAGACTTACCTGCCATGGGCGGTGAGCAACGGCCTGAAGAGCGAAGAGGTGATCAACGTGTACTGGGAAGAGGAGCTGGAGACGGATGTGGAGGTGTTGAGGACGCGGTTGGGGATCGAGAAGCCACCGGATTTGCGAGATATTAGGGAGGCTTTGAAAGATCAGAAAAGGGCGGAGAAGGCGACAAAGGGAGCGAGGGAGAGGGTTGGCGCTGCTACAGGAGTTTGATCAGACGATGAAACCTAATGCCGGCGGCTGTGCCGAGACGAGGGAAGCACGCTTGTAGGTCATTGTCCTCGGCTGACAGTGGTGTCGGCAGTGATACTGTGATTATGGTATGTGAGACAATTAAGGTGGTTTCTCGTGCGGTGGAGAGTCCAACAGGGCCGCCTACAGGATGTCAGGGGTGCCAGCTTCGCGTTTCGTGACCACCAGTATGTGGCAGGGCGTACTAGAGACAAGTGAACAACAAGCAGGGCTTGCGCATGGCGAAGCAGCGCCTAGGACTTGGTCGCGACGAAGTAATTGAAATACCCGTCTGGCGGGACTTGAGGCATTGTCGAAAGCCGACGTTCGCAGTGATGAGTTCATCGCGGTTATGCAGCAACAGGACGATGGCGATAATCGTGTCAAAGGCGAGATTCGCAGCACAGGAGTCCAATGTCGGACTTGAGAACGACCATTGCACACCTTGCGGATCGCACGGATGGGTTGGCGTTACCGGCTTCCGAAGTGACCGGCAGATACGCTTCAATCCAGTACTGAAGAATTTGGCGACGATATCAGGGCATCGGTGACAGTCGCTGGTGGGTCCTGAGGTAGAAGAGGCCCAACGAGATCGAGACAATATCGTGTGAGCGGATGTATCGAGGGCAATCATGGCCGGATTGCGGTTGTCATCAACGGTACAGCCGAAGCTTGGTGCCCTCGAGCAGACCGTTGCAAACGTCTGCCCAGCCTTGGCCGAGAGGGCGATCTGTATCTTTGGGAACGACCTCGTACAAGAATCTTTGGCCCTTTGAATTCACAAACAGGACACGGTCAGCCCGTGGCGGCCAAAAAGGGGTATGCGCGAAGAACATGTGGCGGAATGGTGATCTGGCATGGTGTCAGTGTTTGGGGACCCATTCGAGAAAGTCGTGTCACGGTGAGAGCAATCTTCACGTGGACCAAACCCGAGGTCGCCACCGCGGTATAGCCGCGGCAGACAGTGGGCGATATGAGACGTGTCGCTCAATCTGGAACTTCACGATAGCACAATCAGAAGTGCAAATTGCGAACCGCATGCATGTGAAAGATAACATTTCCCCCGATGCCATCAATAATTCATTGGCTGGTGAGAGAATGGAGGATGTTATCGGAGTATTGACCCGATAATAACGATAGGTGTCTGATAAACGGCGCCCTTGAGCACGTCGCCCCCATGGTTGATACGGCCATTCGGTGGACTCGTCCAGTGCCTGACTGACGGACATATCTTCTCAATAACGTCGTCGACTGCATCGGTAGTGATCAGAGCGGCACCGCTGACATCTCCAGAGCCGCCCTGCACGCAACAATGGCAATAAAAGCTTCTGTTCTTCTTATCTCCCACCACAAGCACAAACGAGGCACAGCAGTGCGGTATAGTCGACTCTTCCGGGCCATGGCTGGTGGAATCGTGCCAAAACGCCTCGGCCGCATCCCAACCTGCAGAACTGGGGTGGAGATGCGGGGAAGCGCTTGACCTAGTCGGGAAGGAGCGAAGCCTTCGTCGACACCTTCCTGAGTCCCTGCGTGTCGGGTGCAGATGCGCGTGGTGGGCGTCGACTGTCGGCCGTTATCACTGGCTCGGATCAGAGCGAGGTCAAGTCGGGGCTTGGGCAAGGCGGCTTTCTAGCCGTTTGAACCGACCTTGGCCCTCCAAATGGCGACACGATGCGCGGTGGCCATGCCACACACATGTCATATCACGCGGGCAACGGACATGGTCCGGATAAGGAGGGTGATATTGGGAGTGCGCTATGTCCTTTTCCCCCTTCGATAAGTACGACTTGTCTTCCCTTTGCTGAGTTCGCCTTTACTCTGCACCGGACCCGTTTGAAGTCTTGCGAGCGCCGTGATCAACATGGGCAGCGTAACAGAGGTCATCGACCGTTCAATCGAGCCAATGGTAAGCCCTGTCGCCCTAGACTCCGTTGGCACGTTGACTGTACTGACATGAGGGACAGGGTGTAAGTTCAATCGAAGGGTGGAACTTGTATGCGCGCATGTTGACCCGTCGACGCAGCACATCAACCCCGACGTCGCGCCCTTAACCGAGAAGAGGAACGTCTTCGCCTCCACGTCCCACGACGCGGAAGACGAGAAGATCGGCCCAACCTATGCCGGCCAGATGGAAGAGGTCGAGTTCGACCCGCTCAAGCCGGAGCAAGAGCCCACAATCGACCCCTTCGTCCCGTTCGATGATCTCCCCGAAGAGCGACAAAGGGTCATCACCATCCGGGCCATGCTGGTGGGCTGCGTCTGTGGCGCGCTGGTCAACGCCTCGAACCTCTATCTCGGCTTGAAGACGGGGTGGACGTTTGGCGCCAACCTGTTCGGGGCCATCGTCGGCTTCTCCGTCATCAAAGCCGTCTCCCGCCTCGCCCCGGCCAATGTCCCGATCCTCGGCGGCAGCTTCGGACCCAGGGAGAACAACATCGTGCAGACGGCGGCCACGGCGTCGGGAGGACTGTCGAACGTGTTCATCTCCGCGATCCCGGCGCTGTATCAGCTGAACCTCCTGACGACGCCGAAGGAGGACTTCTGGAGGCTTGTGAGTCTGACGGTCGTCGGAGGGTATTTCGGGTTCTTGTTCGCCACACCGTGTAGGTGCTTCCACGTCTCCGCTTCTTCGGTGAACCAGATGCTGACCGGGGGGCTGCAGTGCGCAAGTTCTTCATCATTTACGTGGCACGCGAGCTGAGGCTCGTCTTCCCCACGCCATCAGCCACTGCAATGACCATCCGGAGTATGCACGGCGCTGCCACCGGCGAAGCAATTGCGAAAATGAAGATGAAGGCCCTCGGATATGCCTTTTCGGCCGCGCTGCTGCTGCGTGTGGTGTCCCAATATGCCACAGGACTTCTATGGGATTGGCACATCGCAAGCTGGCTCTTCATATGGAGTCACCACAGCAATGCCGCTCTGGCTATCGAGAATTGGGGCTGGTTGATCGAGTTCACGCCCGCCTTCATCGGAGCCGGTATGCTCGTGGGTCTAAACACCGCCTTTTCCTTCTTCGGTGGGTCCGTACTGGCCTGGGGCATCATCGGCCCAGCGCTCGTGCACAACAAGGCCGCCTTTGGTGTGCAGATGTACCCTGACGACCCGAACTGGTCCGGCCTCGTCTCGTTCGCCTCGCTCGGCAGCCATGCATCGAGCAAGGATACCCCGTCGCCCCGCTTCTGGCTCCTCTGGCCCGGGGTCTTGTTGATGATCGCCGTCTCCTTCACGGAGCTCTTCTTACAGTACCGTGTGTTCTACTTTGCTGGGAAAGCCATCTTTCGCGGCACCTGTTCCGGGATCAACGCCATGCTCAAAGCGGCCAAGAGGAAGGAGTCGCCATGGCTCGCCAAGCAGGGCGAGCAAGAGTCCGACGATCTCGTCGTTGACCCCGCCGCCGAAGACGAGCAGGTCAAGTGGTGGATGTGGGCGCCGGCGCTCGTCGTCGTGCTCATCTGCGCGTGCGTGGTGTTGGGGGTGCAGTACGACATGCCCGTGGGCATGAGCCTGCTGTCCGTCTTCCTGGCCTTCTTCTTCTCCTTTCTGGCCGTCCAATGCTGCGGCGTGACGGACATCACCCCCCTGACGGCGGCGGGCAAAGCGTCTCAGATTGTTCTGGGCGGCGCGACCAAGGGCGAGCACTGGGCCGTCGACCACGCGCAGCGGCTGAACCTCCTCGGGGGTTCGTGGGCCAACATGGGTGCGAACCAAGCCTCCGACCTCACCCAGGACTTCCGGGTCGGCTTCCTCCTCCGTACGGCCCCGAACCAGCAGTTCCTCGCCCAAGCCATCGGGACCCTGGTCGCCGTCTTCCTCGCGCCGGCCCTCTTCATGCTCTTCGCCAAAGCCTACCCGTGCGTCATCACGCTGTCGGACGACCCGGCGTTCAAGTGCCCGTTCAGCGCGCCCTCCGTCGCCGCCTGGCGCGCCGTCGCCGTCGCCGTCACCGACCCCACCTTCCCCGTGCCCACCAGCTCGGGCATCTTCAGCATCGTCTTCGCCGTCTTCGGCGTCGTTATGATCCTGATCAGGCACTGGTGCTACAAGGGCAAGTGGGAGAAGTACCGCGTCTACCACCCGAACATGATGTGCGTCGGCCTCGCCTTCGTCCTGCCCCAGACGTACTACGGCACGGCCATGGTCATGGGAGCCGTGCCGGCGTACTTTTGGGCCAAGAAGAACCCCAAGCACTTTGACATTTACGGGTTTGCGGTGGCGGCGGGGTTGATCGCCGGTGAGGGTATTGGCGGTGTGATTAACGCCATCTTCGAGATTGCTGGGATTGCCGGGCCGGTTCCGTACGGCACACAAGTCGCTTGCCCGGCGTGGAGCTGCTGAGGGAGTAGATTAGTTGCATATGTTGGGCAGGGAATGATGTTGGATGAGCTGCTGGTATGACATAACGATACAATGATAATGTTGAGGTCAAGAATTGCTATTCGTATATTATTAGATGTTGCTGTTGAGTCTACATGTAAAGGGGTTGGTACTTTTGTCCATGACTTGTGACTGCTGGTTTAGCACGTGAAGTCGTGGATGAAGTGAGGACGATTTTGCTGGCCCGTGCACCTAAAGTCGATAACTCCGTCTGTCATCGACACCATCGCATCACATCCATCAGGCCATACCACCACCGCCTTTACCGCCATGTCGCTTCCGATAGCAGGTGCACTCCGCTCGGCAGAATCTGGCCTTTGCAGACGATGCGCAACCCTTCCCTCTCGGCGCACATTCGCCTACGTCTCAACCCAGAACCCGAAGCGCGAGATCCGCTCCCGATCATCTACCCTCGCCGCACCATTCCCGAGCACTTCTCCTTCGCGACTGTTGCAACGTCAGAGCAACGGTAGACCCTTCTCTTCTAGCAATAGGCGAAGCTACAAGACCGTCGAGGAGGCCAAATCGCGGTATAGGCTCGGAGTAAGCTTGCAGTTCAGACCACATCTACTGTCGTTCAGATCTGACACGTCCAGCCCTTCTCATGGCAAGCCGGCATCCTCTTCGTCGTCGCCGGCTGCGGTCTGACCCTCTACTTCCGCTACGAAAAAGCGCGCATGTCCCGCACCCGCATCGCCGAGGCGAACAAGGGCATCGGTCGACCTCTGGTCGGCGGACCCTTCCACCTGGTAGACCAAGACGGCAAGGAGTTCACGGAGAAAGACTTGAAGGGGAAATACAGCCTGGTGTACTTCGGCTTCACGCACTGTCCGGACATCTGCCCGGAGGAGCTGGACAAGATGGCGGGCATGATCGACCGGGTGAAGGAGCAGCACGGCAAGGTGCTGAAGCCGGTGTTTATTTCCTGCGACCCCGCGAGGGACACCCCGGAGGTCATGCGGCGGTACCTGGCGGAGTTTCACGACGACATCCTCGGCATGACGGGAACGTGGCAGGAGGTGAAGGACGTGTGCAAGGCGTACCGCGTCTACTTCTCCACGCCTCCAGACGTGCAGCCTGGGCAGGATTACCTGGTCGATCACAGCATTTACTTCTATCTGATGGATCCGGAGGGGGACTTTGTGGAGGCGATCGGGAGGAACTTTTCGGTCGAGGCGGCGGCCAAGGTAATTAACGATCACATCGCGGACTGGAGGGGCAAGATTGAGAAGGATTGAGTAGATGGGCTTGTACAGTAGGGGATTTCGTTGATGCGGCTGCTAATACCGCGCAGCTTGTACACATATAGTACCTCCCTCTCAGACAACGGCCAAGGCTCCGCTTGCTTCGTTGCCACTTGACTGTGATGACGTGGAAACGCGGGCCTTGAATAAAGGATAAGTGAGAAGATCACGTGGAGTCATTTGGCCAGGCTTACACGTGACGACGTATGACAGGGTGAGGAGGATGCAAGTGAGGAGAGCCTATGGAGGTCACATGTGAGGTTATGTGAAGTTCATGGCCACTCTTACACGTGACGACATGTGATGTTTCTGTTTGGACGCCGTATATGTACCCCCTCATATCCCCTTTTCCTTCTCTCCTTCTTTTTATACTCTCACACACCCACGCACACACACACAACCACCTCCTCCCCCAGCCCACACCTTTCCCTCTTTCCCTCTACCTCACTGCCTTCACACACACACAGCCCCGTGCTGCTACGAGCAGCGCAAAACGGCTGATCAGCCTTCCTCGATCGACACAAACTTCAGACCTGAAGAGCCTCCAAGAGCACCCAGTCAATATGTCTGCGTCTTATGAGGAGTCTTATGAGGAGAAGATCGACGGCCACATCGCACATATGATAGCTCTCAGCGCGCCAATGAAGTTACGTACGACCGATCTTCTCGCCAGGGATCACATCCTCGACGCGATGCACTCCGGCGAAGGTCTACTGGCCGCTCTGCGACCCGAGACTGGGCCGCATAAAAGAGCGAGGCGAGAGTCGGACACGGGCTCAGACAAGAATGAAGGTGACCCCGCAGGCGAGTCCGAGGCACGTCAATCGGTGGAGGACGATCCAAGCGAGGCCGACGGTCCGCGCAAGAAATCAAGGCGAGGCTCGGACACGGGCTCGGAGAAGAGTGTCGGCGACCTTGCAGGGGAGTCCGAGCTACGTGAATCGATGGAGATCGACTCAGAAGGGGATGAAATCGATGAAGAGAGCGATTCGCCAGAGTACTTGGCGCAGCTGGAGAATGAGATTGTGAGTCTGGCTTTGGAAACTGGACATGGTCCGTCTGTGTTGCTAAAGTCTGTCATACAGAGAGCGAGGTACAGCCCGGCTTCGGCAGCAGCCCCTGCGACTCTTCGTTTGCTTCCCGCTACAGTAATGCGCTTGCGTGCCGAAGACACGACGGAGGGATTAGGCAAGACGCTGGCCCTGCTGCTGGCGATCAACGTGGGCCACCGACTAGGCGACGGGCCTAGCGTCATCGTCGTGCCGTCCTCGTCCGCTAGCCAGTGGATGGAGGAGATCAAAGCGAACTTTGTGCAGGTAAGGTTGACGTTAGAGGTTTTCTCACCCAGAAGCTAACGATCAATTTCCCGTAGGAGACGATGCCGGCGCTCCACCTCGTCGACCCTAATACCTCGCCGTTCGATCTGGGTCGTTACAGGATCGTCGTCACCTCCTACAACTACGTCGTCGCGGAGCACAAGCGGATCGCCAAGTTCGTTGAGGACATGGAGTCCTACAGGCAGGGCAAGAACAGCGTCGTACCTAAGCGCCCGACGGTGTGTCTGCTGTCTGGGGTTTGGAAGCTGCCGGGTGCCAAGCCGATCGGAAGGTACCTCGTCCTGGACGAGGCGGATGCCATCAAGGACCGTCACAGTCGGGCGTACGCAGCGATCAAGGAGCTTCGTGAGAGTTGTGTGTGCTGCTTGCCGATCACCGGCTCGCCTCTCGACGGCACCTGGGCCGATGTGTTTGCTCAGTAAGGCAAGGGACGCGTACAAGCATTGTGGTGGTCAGGGGATTCACTGGCTCAAGCGTTTCTTCCGCCTGCTGCAGGCAGTCATACTCAGTAACCAGTCCTACATGACTGCTTCCGAGCTGCCTCCTATGCCTTAGAGAGTCAAAAGAAATGTTAGCCGTAGCTTCAGCATAGCTCAGATTCAACTTTCCCTCAAACGTGATCTTTCCTCGAGATAGTCAGTCACCCTTCAGTAGCCCAACGGAAGTGGTAGCAGGTCTTCCATTGCACCGGTGCTCAGGCCGGTTGTCAGACAATCTGTGGGGATAACACCATTTCCCGAATGCAGTACGGAACAACCTCGGAAATTATTTTTAGAGATTATAATCAAAAAAATTACTTTCATTAGAAAATCCGTTATGGTGTACTGGCTAGCATCGCCCGCTTTCACCGGGCAGAACCGGGTTCAATTCCCGGTAACGGAAGCATTGCC
>Ga0058704_10000807_pt1 | contig 15373 bp, 13 predicted proteins | sample AgamicMgSfe_FD_71363 | JGI IMG/M metagenome (GOLD analysis project Ga0058704, IMG submission 71363) | Agave microbial communities from Guanajuato, Mexico - Mg.Sf.e | ecosystem: Host-associated > Plants > Phyllosphere > Phylloplane/Leaf | place: Guanajuato, Mexico | collected 2012-05-30
GTATAAGATTGAGCGCATGTCCAGGAAAGACTCGATGAACTGCACTTCCGAACGACTCTGGACCATTAGAATCGTGATGGTGTCTCCTTGGTCCTTTGCGAGCGCTGCTCTCTTGTCCATCGTGTCGCTGGTGGGCGGATCAGTCGTACTGCCTGCACGGTCGACCACAAGTTGTTTCGACTTTGTACGAGTCCCTCATACACCACTTGCAGACTAGATGTGACGTTGACAGTGTGTGTAACAGATCATCGTTGGAGGAGGGACCGCCGGAAACGCAGTCGCGACCCGCTTGAGCCAGTACCTCCCTAACCAGAGGGTCTTGGTGATCGAGGCGGGTCCCTTCGCACCTTACGAGGACAGGATCAACATACCTGGTATGAAAGGCTCAACGCTCGGAACTATCTACGATTGGAACTTCACTTCGATACCACAGCCCCAACTATACAACCGAACCATCACGCAAGATCGCGGTAAGGTTCTGGGCGGAACTTCCGCGCTGAATCTTCTCATCTGGGACCGTGGCTCGAAGCCCGAATACGATGCTTGGGAAGAGGTCGGCAACCCGGGCTGGAACTGGGACTCAATGATTGAAGCAATGAACAAGGCGGAGAACTTCACCAACCCCAGTCCTCATATATACACCGGAACCACTGGCTATGGCACCGCTGGTCCGATCAATGCTGTTGTCAATAAGTTCATACCTACACAGCAGGACACTTGGATTTCAACGTACGAGCATTTGGGCATACCGCTCAACACGCAGTGGCTGGCCGGGGAAAATGTCGGGGTAGCTTACCATTCCAGCGCCATCGACCCCACGCACTACAACCGATCTTACAGCGCTGTGGCGTATCTGCCTCGGGGTGGTCCAAACTTGGAGGTATGGACAAATACTGAGGTGGCCAAAGTTAATCTGGAGGAGAGAAACGGCAAGTTCGTGGCCACTGGGGTTACACTGCTCAATAGTGAGATCGTCACAGCAAACAAGGAAGTCATTGTATCAGCAGGTACAATCAAGAGCCCACAGATTCTAGAGCTTTCTGGGATTGGCGGCAGCGCGGTTCTGGACGCAGCTGGGGTTGCACAAAAGATGGATATGCCCGGAGTTGGAGAGAACTTGCAAGACCATCCTAGGATCCAGGCGTCGTATCTGCTCAAGTCCAACTACACCTCATTCGACGCACTCAAGCACAACTTGACCTTCGCGGCAGAGCAACTGGCGTTGTGGCAAGCAGGGAAACTCTCGGCGTACGACTACTGTGCAAGCGCCTACTCGTACCAGAATTGGAAGTCCATCCTTGGGAACGACAGCGAACTCGTGGAAGCTGCGAAACAAGTAGTAGCAAGCACAGAAAACAACGTCGTCAATCAGAGGAAGCTCTCCTTCCTCACAAATCCCGACTACAGCAACGCTGTTGCACAAGCCGAGTTCGTTCTATCCGACGGCTACACCGGGAGCAAAGGTTACCCAGCACAGGGTGACCCCTTGTATGGGTCAGGCTTCACCACCATCATCGCCGCTTTGATGCACCCTCTCGCTCGAGGCTACGTGCACATCAAGTCAAACAACGCCTCCGGCCATCCGGCCTATAACCCTGCTTTTGCCAATAATGAGTACGACCTTCAAGGTCTCGTTGCTATCGCGAAGTATATTCGGAAAGTCGCACAGACGGCTCCGTTCTCTGAGGTGTGGACAGAGGAATATGAACCGGGTCTCAAGATGGTCCAGACGGATGGCCAGTGGAAAGAGTATGTTTTAAACAATACTCAACCATTTTACCATCCCGTAGGCACTTGCGCCATGCTTCCGCGGGCAGATGGCGGCGTTGTCGATTCCAACCTGACGGTCTACGGCACGCCTAATCTACGCGTGGTCGATGCCAGTGTCATACCTATCCTTGTTTCTGGGCATCCGCAGACCGGTATATATGGTCTCGCAGAGCGGGCAGGAGAGCTCATCTCCGCTGACTGGCGATAAGTTCTATTAGCTGCTGCATGTAGTGAGCAAGCTTGTAGCGGCTCAGCGGTACCGCTTGTCTTCGACGAGCCAACTGCGGGTCTTTCGTATTGTAGCTAAGAGGCTACGCTATAGCAGGCGTTTTCGACAGACCATGAGTGATCCTGCATCCGCCCTCGAGCTTCCAAAACCAGATTATGTCGTTTGGGTCCTCCTCGAGCTTGAGCCCTAGCTCAACGACTCTGTCATTCTCGACCCGGAACTCTGCGACCAGTTGGTCGTCGCCGTCTTCCCAAGCATCTTCCAAGTGCGCGATATACTTTCTTTCGACACAAGCATGTCCAAAGGTGAGGTGAAACCCCATGTAGCGATCCTCTGCGTCGATGAAGAGTTTGTTGTCCTTCGTTTCGACGACCATGCCGCGTTGCCCGGCGTCCGGTACTCGCCCGTATAGACACTCAGTAGAATCTCCTGAGACTGCGGCGCCTCACCATGATTAGGCCGCAGGACGAGGCAAAAAGTCCGCAAGCAACGTTCCAGAGGTTCTTCTGCCAGGCGAGATAGGATGCGAAACGACCTCGAAGTTAGCAGACGCCGGATGGACAGAATCATGTCTTTGGTCACATGGGAATGTAGCTTGAATGAAGCGATCGAATGTAAGGAACGTTACGAGTCGATGTCGGTCTCTGTGGTATGGCATGTTTGAGATGGAGAGAGCAGATTCTCTTTGGGAAATGGTTAGAGTGAGATTTATCCGAATGTGCACAGGCCACTGTCCTCGGCTCCAACTTTAACCGCTCCTCTCTTGCTCCATCTCCAACCTCCTTGCAGGCAAGCTCCAAAGCTCGAAGTCTCGGCAGAATGCTCGCCGATTCCAAGCTCATGCTCAAGGACGCTGACCTGAAAGGCCAAATGATTCTGCAGCAGACATTTTCCGTACGGCAAGATGGGACGTGACAATGATATGCAGGGCAAGGTCTGCTCTCTTAACTACGCAGATACGCCGTGATATGGGCTGACCTGTTCCGAAGGTCTTTGGCCTCACAGGAGGCGCCAGCGGGATTGGATTGGCCACAGCGCAGATACTACATTCTCGAGGCGCGACCGTTGCCATTGGCGACCTCGATCAAGCAGCTCTCGACAATGCCGCCAACTCGCTCAAGCCCGGTGAAGACCGTGTTATGCTCACTCAGCTCGACGTGTCAAAACGCACTGCCGTAGACTCTTGGGTCAAGTCCATTGTACAGATGTTCGGCAAGCTCGATGGAGCAGCCAACTGCGCTGGTGTAATTGGCAAGCACCATGGCACTCGCATGCTCGAGGAGCTTGAAGACGACCAGTGGAACCTCATACTGGGCGTCAACCTCACTGGTATGATGTATAGCATGAGAGCTGAATTGAAGGCTATGAAGGGCCCAGGCAGCATTGTCTGTGTCAGTTCAATCCAAGGCACGCACGGCTTTGCGAAGCACGCGGCGTACGCCGCTAGCAAGCATGGCATCCTTGGACTGGTGAAGACCGCCGCCAAGGAGGTTGGTGAGCGGAGTATCAGAGTCAATGCCGTAACACCGTACGCTCATACCCTTCGATTGGCGAGTGGGATGGCAAAGCTAATGGATCTCGCAGAGGTTCAATAGAGACGCCACTCATGCACAAACGCAACGCATTGGAAGGTGTTGACCCGAGCTATACACCGACACCGATCAACCGGCTTGGGACAGCCGAAGAGTGTGGCAATTTGATTGCTTGGCTATTGAGCGACGAATCTACTTTCGTTTCAGGAGCTACTTACAGTATCGATGGAGGTTGGGCATGCTGATGTGCTAGATCATGTGCAGCTGATCAAACGTGCATATGAGACTCCACAAGGCCTATGCCGCCAACTTCGCGGGTTCAAGTTGTACATATGGTTGCGGTTCCACCAACTTGATCCTATCCTCCTCATCATAGACTAGCTCTCGTACCTTCACGCACCGCAGATGGTGCTTGCCAGATAGACTCGTGTCGTGGTAGAATAGATACCACTTGCTCTGGAACTCGATAATCGAATGATGCGTCGTCCAACCCTGCACTGGCTCCAGAATACGGCCGGCGTATGTGAATGGACCGAGCGGAGAGTCGCCAATAGCATAAATCAGGTAATGAGTGTCGCCGGTGGAGTAGCTGAAATAGTACTTGCCCTTGTACTTGTGCATCCAGGCCGCCTCGAAGAAGCGACGGTCGTGATTGTCGGCGTGGATTGGCTTGCCGTTCGTGTCGTTGATTATAAGGTCTTGGACGTCGGTCCTGAAGGAGCGCATGTCTCCGCTCAGTTTCGCCACACGAGGCAAGAGTGCGGGCTCATCACCGCTGGCCTCCATTGTGTCGTACGCCTTCCGGTCGAACTTGCCAGTCCGCCAACATTGCAGCTGCCCGCCCCAGATCCCGCCGAAGTAGAGATATGCTTGACCGTCATTGTCGATAAAACTGGCCGGGTCGATACTGTAGCTTCCCACAATAGGCTCCGGGTCTGGCGTGAACGGTCCCTCCGGCTTGTCACCGACTGCAACGCCAATGCGGAAGATGCCTTCTTTGTCGCGGGCTGGAAAGTAGAGATAGTACTTTCCGTTCTTCTCTGCCGCGTCTGGTGCCCACATCTGCTTGCTTACCCAAGGTACGTCGTCGGCCTTCAAAGCCACACCATTGTCGGTGACCTTGCCTCCGATGGTGTCCAATGACAGGACGTGGTAGTCGAACATGTCGTACTGATCCCCATTGTCGTTGTCTTGGTTGTCTGTCTCTCGGTCGTGTGAAGGATAGACGTAGATCTTGCCATTGAATACGTGAGCGCTAGGGTCCGCTGTGTAGATGTGGTTGACGAGGGGCGCAGGATCTGCCATGTTGTCAATTGTCAATCTTAAGGGTTTATTTCTAATATGATGTGCACTCTGCGAACAGGTGAAGCTTTGTAGGACGGTCATGCGAGCTACCACAACACCCAACTGCTCAGACGGGACGCTTTTAGGCTAAAGTACACAGGCGCCACTTGTCACGTCGGGCAAATGGCACATGCCTCGTGCGTGTTCCACAGGGAAGGCGACGTAGAAACCTCATGTTGTGGTGGCGTTTTCAGGTCCTGTTGTCCTTCTATTCTCCGATAACGTAAGTACAACCCTCTTTTCCCATCCACACCTCATGCCGCCTATTTGCATGTACATCCAGCCTTTCACCAGGCCCAAACGTCTCTTGCTTGGGTTCCTTGTCATCTGGGTAGATTACAGTTAACGATCCTTTAAGGATCAAATGTGTTGTCAGGCCAGAGTGTGTATGCGGTCGGTAGTAGGCGTTTCTGGAGCAGTCAGCCGGTGCTTGACATGCTTGAGCATCTGGCAACACGCTTACGGCCCATCGCTCCAGGTGAAGACATGATCGAAGCCCCAGGACTTGACTTCGGCTTCTGCTTCTGCTCTAGACTCCATTTTTGGGATCATTTTGCGATCAAATGACGGACTAGAAGACATTCGGGATCACTGTCCAATGTTTGCTTTCACGGGAATGACGTACTTAGCGCTTGCTCCTGGAACCGATCCATCAACACCTGCCTTGGCACGGCGACAATCAGCTCGTGCATCGATTCTCGCCGCAAAGGGGTAAATATGAAGTTGCCAGCAGATCATGAATCCTCCAAACCAACACATCAACGCCGGAAACAGCTCGTGGGTCGCTATCGTGACGGCGATATCACGAAAGCTGTGCCACCATGAGCGGCGGATGCCAGCTTATGAGTTGATTGACACATCCACCAGCAACGTCTCTGCGGTTAATCTCACACTGGCTCGTTGACCTATCTTCCGCGACATCTGTTGCCGAATATTGACGAAAAGCACGCATACCTGAAGTCATGGCGGCCACAACGGAACCAGAGTTTGCTCCCTCGATCATCAAGCACGCCAAGGTAGCCTTCGAGCAACAAGTATCCGACCCAACAGGCGCCACAGGCTTCGATGGCTTCCTCAAGCAGTTGGCTGACCCAAAAGCCTCAGCACCACTGCCACTCGATGACAACTTGAGTCACCGAATCTCTCACTACTTTATTTCGAGCAGTCACAACACGTACCTTACTGGCAACCAGCTCTGGAGCAAATCGAGCACTGATGCTTACAAAGACGTGCTGAAGCGTGGGTGTAGATGCATTGAGATCGATGTCTGGGATGGTGGCTCTACTTCTGACGCATCTTCCTCGGAGGAGGACAGTGGCGAAATGCGCGAAGGTAGCGAGATGAAGAAGCTTACGGATCTGGTCAAGAAAGGCTTGGGCAAGCTGCACTCGCGAGAACACTCGAAGAATGTTGCGCAGGAAAAGAAGACCGCCGAATCACCCGCGCCGGATGGGACGCTTATGCCCACTCCGTGGCGAACAGAGTCTGATCGTGAGGAGCCCCGAGTTCTGCACGGACACACGGCGACGAAGGAGGTGTCATTCCGTAAAGTGTGTGAAGTCATCCGAGAGTATGCTTTCTGCGCGAGTGACCTGCCTCTGGTCGTGAGTCTCGAAGTACACTGCAGCCAGCCGCAGCAGGAGATCATGGTGGAAATCATGACGGACTACTGGAAGCAATATTTGGTGTCCATGCCAGACGAATTCTCCGATACAACTCCTCTACCTTCTCTCGAAAGCCTGAGGAAGCGCATCTTGATCAAAGTCAAGTACTCACCACCCGGAAAAGCTGCTTCGCGAAAGGTATCCGCTTTTGCACGATCAGACACGAGCGCGGAGCCTGACTCGGAGGACGAAGAGGCGCAAGTCACTTCCGCGAAGAAAGGCAAGATTTGCGCGGCACTCGGCAATCTCGGCGTGTATATGCGAAGCTGTCACTTCCACGGCTTCGACCAGCCTGAGGCCAAAGTCCCTACGCATGTCTTCGCGCTATCGGAGAAGAAGCTTATGACGCTGCAAGAGGACCAGGAGCACCGAGAAGCGCTGTTTAAGCACAACATCAACTTCTTCATGCGCGCTTATCCGAAGGGGACGAGGGTTCGGTCAACCAACCTGGATCCAGCTCCGTTCTGGAGACAGGGTATACAGGTTGTGGCGCTGAATTGGCAGCAACTAGATGCTGCTATGATGTTGAATGAAGCTATGTTTGCTGGAACAGGAGGTTGGATGCTGAAGCCGTCGGAGTATAGGAGGGATGATATCGAAGGCAAGCCCAGCGAGCACAGGAGGTTCGATCTCTCGATCAGGCTGCTCGCGGCACAAGGCCTCGATGCAGATGCGAGGACGGCGCCGAGTGTTTATGTCAAGTGCGAGCTCCATGTTGAGAGCGAACTCGAGCCGAGAGACGAGATGCCGTAAGCCAATCGAAGATATAAGCCAGACTGCAATCTAGATGAAGTCTGACACTGTGTTGTAGGAAAGATGCCAAGACAAAGGGCGGCGAGTGGAAGCGTCGCTCGTCTGTCAAACACAGTCGCGAACCTGACTTCGGCGGAGAGACTATGCAGTTTGAGGGTGTCAAAGAGGTCGATCCGGAGTTGAGCTTCATCAGGTACGTGCGCTCACTCTTTTTCTCCCGTGAGAGGCTGCATGATGCGCCCAGTGCGGTCAGGCTCCGTACGCTCGTGCGCTCGTGTTGACCATCGTTACTCGTTTGTGGCACCGTTGAGGCTGTCCTCGGTGGCACATGGCAACGCTCATTCTCGTATACTGGGGTGCGACATAAGACGCACGACATGACGTACTATTCTGCGCGAGCCGTACAGCTCAAGCGCCGGCCATCCTATTCGGTCGGCAAGACCTCTCATCTCGGCTTCGAGCCGCGCATGGTCGCACAGGCAAGCGCTATGCGGGCCCGAAGCCATGGAGACCGTTGCTCAAGCGCACAGGAGCCGAAGCCAAAATCTGGTCTGCCGGCAGCTGTGAGACGGCAAAGAAGTGATTTGCATTCCGGTCTTTTGTGTACGGATCGAGTATTGGCCGGAAGCAAGCTAACAGTTCGATATAGGATCAAGGTGATGGACGACGTGTCGTATCGAGATCGCATGTTGGGGTGGACGTGCTTCCGACTTGATCGCTTCCCTCAAGGTCTACGGATGCTTCCATTGAGAGGGCCAGACACGAAAGCAAACGGTGCCATGCTCCTGATCGAGTCTTCGTCGAGGTTCAGTAACGAACAAAGGGTTCCGGAGCTTGAGACGTGAAACCGCAGTGGCGTGTAACACACCGTGACGGCTAAGCACATCAGGCCACCTCGTGGCATGGCACTTTTGGATATATATCACTACTTCAGCAAGCCGCTACGAGGAACAGTCGTTCTTGTAGTGGTACGAAACAAGCTCGCTGTTCACCCCACCGTCAATTTCGGCATGTTGTGTCCGTTTTTTGCTGTACAGCTGACAAGTGTGATATGGCGATCTAAGCATGGCCAGCTACGTGCGCTGGTCGTCGCGAGCGCACGACTGAGAGCACCAATTTTGGCACCGACCCGAGGCCTCAATTTGGCTTTGTCACGTACAATCTTGACTCTTGAGCTTCATCAATATTACAGTCGCCTGAAGACTGTCTTCGCGTCGGTGAACTTGCAAGTGCACTGCGGTTCGATTATGTCGGTAATTGCTAGCTCTGAGCAATGAATTGACAGCTAGTTTTGTGCAACGTAACGATCAGCGTGTCGACACCGCAAGAGTAAGTGCCTCACTCGCAATGACTACGAGGGGACTCCATTGAGCGTCTCCGCACCAGATATATTGATACGAGTCCTTGAACGCAGGGGAGCTGCTGCAGAACCGAAGCATGTCCTGCACCTGATCTCACCGACATTGGATCTTTGGGGTGCAGTCACGGATTGGCTGAGCGCAGACTCTGGAAGCCCAGTAGCCAGGTCGTGTTAGCCGACGCTGCCGTGTGAGGTTCTTATGACTCGAGTGCCGAAGTGGTCACAATCAAGGGACCTGTCTCTACCGGCCCACTGCCATGGTTCAAAGTGGAGGCCATAGAAACAAAACGAGATCGTCTTCAGCCTTAAGTTTTTCCGCGCTCCGTTTCACTATCGAACCCAATCCGCCTGACAGTTCAATCGCACTTTGAGCCCGATCGTCCAGCCTCATATCATACAATCCATGAACCGACAACGGGACCTTGTAGGTATATTGTAGCAACAACCGAAAAAGGAACGCTTGCAGGGTTGTCGCGGCCGGATGCAAGCAGATGCATAGCCGCTGGCGAGGATGAGCACAGGTGGATCCGAGCTTGTAACTTCGAGAAACGCGACACATCGCGTTCTGGGAGGGCCTTGCAAGATACTCACACTCGGTCGAACAACTTTGGCCTGGATCATTTGCTATACACACTTGTCGTGAGCTCATCTCAGCCGCGACGCGGTGTCTGGCAAGCGTGATCGCTCATGACCCAAAATGCGATCCTAGTAGTTGTGCGACGCCAATGGTGATCCTACAGCCTCAGCAACTACCACGTCGCGGCAAGTGGCAGCTTCCTGCCGTCGATGCGCGGACAAACTATCAGTACGCACGATTGCGCAACTAACGCACAATGTGATCAGTCGAACGATACTTAGTGGAAGTTGTTCCTGCCCACATGAAGCGTACAGTGCGCTCTACGCTACATGCCGATGCCTGCATCAAGGGTACCTGCGCTGACATGCCTCGATACAAAACACACGCTTCCCATGAACCTCCCATTTCGGCCTCGACAGGCAGCGAAAGAATTAAAGCCTCCCAACCTCTGATAAGGATATGCTCATGTCGCCTGGTGTAACCGAGGCTCGAACTGTGCTCGCATATCATACTGAGAGAGCATGACCTTCCCAACACGCTGGTAAGATGCACCGCATTTTGCGTTTACACCCTGTTCGATCTTGATCCACATAGTGGGCAATCAGTCGGCTTCCGCACCGCCCTCCGTTCGACTGACCAAGACAGGACGAACTCTAAATGATTCAGGGAATGAAAGAGTATAAGTATTCCTTCGTCTTCCTCGTTGTCAAAAGCATCTCATCTTCCTCTCCAAAACACATCCAACCGTCGTTTCTGTGCACAGAGCTCCTCGCTCTTTCACCTTCCGCACACACACACACACACACACACACACACACACTCGAGACAACGCTCTGCACTTCAAAAATACTCTCGTTTTCACAATGTCTTACAACATGCACCGCTACGAAACGCTTCGCAGACTGGGCATCGAGCAGCTTCCGACCATCTTGAACAACCCGGACTCGAACGAGCAACACAACTCGAGGCATCTCTTTCGCGGAGACTTACCAGTGCGAACCATGCCGGTTAGTGTCAAGACACCAGTCTCGTTCGTCATGTTGCTGACTTCATCTAGGTCCCAGGCCGCCGTTGCCCGAATTGCCTCGCCAAAGGCCAGACTGTGTGGGTGATACCAGGAAAGCGTTGCCCTCAGTGTGGTGCGGAGGTCAATTGACGCTCGCATTGGTGAGTGTTGCAGCCTCTCCACTGATGTAACAAGATGCTGATGATTCACTAATAGATACGGCATGGCATTGGTCCTCTCGCTACTTCTCGAACACTTTTGGCCGCGGCTCGGCCGGTCTCTTCTTTCGATGATCGATGCGTTGTTAAGCGTCGGCGTTGGTGCGTGTGTTACTAGACTGGCAGAGGGAAGAAAAGTTATGCATCATGTAGGAACATTGCACGGAGGCATCAGATAACGTCACTAGTCGATCGAAGACTTCCATGTGGCGCATTTATCGAAAGCATGAGGTTGCATTAAATGCATGCAGCTCTTCTCGTTCGTTTAGATGCCATCTTTTGGGCGAGTCTTCTGCCAGTGATCCAGACAGCGCATCCCATCCGAAACATCTTTCGCGGCCGCATGAGCAGCCATAGTGGCTGCAGTCAGATTAAACCCAGCCGTCTCTATCTGATGTTCGTCTGTACCTCAAGTCTTATATGCACGTACGGTTCGCTAAGTCAGGTACGTACCGTGTCCCTGCGGGCTTCGATTTGCGATATGTCTGCCGTCCACGAGCACAGCAACGCGATTTTACGTTTCCTGTAAGGCACAACACCATTTCTGCCGCTGCACCTCGCGTGAACCGCACGGCAACCCGCAGGCGAGTTTGGTCAAGTGACCTCGTTGCTCTCCAATCACGTTTTGCAATGGATGTAGGAAGCTGCATAACACGACGCCAGTCACATAACATGAGTGTACATCTACCCCTCGTTAACTCCACGACCATGATGAAGATGCTATGATTGACAAGGTCAATGATTCCCATGAGATATTGCGAACGCTAGAGCTTGAGTAGTCTAGACTCGCCATCCGCACCCAGATTGCGCACTTCTAAGAATACAGCCGGTTTCAGTCGAACGGGCTCTCCCATCCAAGCCATCAGCTCCTCGGAGTCAACGCAGGATGCAAACGTGCAGAACTATTGACAGGGTTCTACATTACGACCATCTCGATCGTGCTGGGATACGCAAAGCGGTGTGACACTTTGCATAACGTGCCGGCGTGATGGGACCTCACGATAACAGCGTGCAATACACGATGGCACACGAGAGGTCGCCACCGAAGTGGTAACTTCAGCATGGCCTCAGTATTGTATGCGGCAAGTCCGTGTTTGGATACACAGAAAGACCATGACCTAAGACTGACCGCACTCACATTACAAGAATATATCGCTACAGAGCGATGGACATCTTCGTGCCGAGCCCAGCAGAGATGGGGTCGTTGCCCCATTTGGGTATCGAAGAGCCATTCCCAAGCTCAGTGGAAGTCATCGATCCAATGCAACTCATGCAATTCAGTACCACCCATGCCCATACTCGCCCAATTTCTTGTTCTTGGGATTCAAGCTCAACATCCTCTGACCTGGGATACTTCCACTGATCTTGCTCTCAAAGATGCCACTGACAGCTCTTCGACCAACATGACTGAAGCTCTCGTACTCGTTCCCGACCTTCGGTTCGGGAATAGGCGTGCCTTTGATCGCCGTCCATTCTGGCGAAGTGTAAGGACTACTGCCATCACCTAAATCGCTCCATCTCGTTACGACAATAGCGTGCTTGAACGGGCTAACAAGATCATTCCGATCTTCGACCATCCGTATCTCAACCAGATACTCGGTCGGACAGTCTGGACATCGCCTGGCGGGCCGACACCAATCACAACCAGTTACAATGAAGTTTGGATGCGCTGCTTCACGATTGATCTTTGGCGCTCTCTTGAGCTGATTGAGGTAGCTGTCTGGCGGAGCAGGTACGTGAGACATAGCGCACTTGCACATGTCCATCAGCTCACCGTCTTGCCAATGCGCGCAGACGGAGAAATACGGCATGAAGTCCTGCAATTCGTAAAGAACGTGCCGCTCGACGGTCTTTGTTAGAGTCTTGGCAGGAGGGACAAAACACTGAGAGACCGCGCGGACGAGCAAACGGCCGTCATGCTCTAGGTAACGTGTACGGAAATCCCATCCGCTCTCAGCGTGTTGCCATCGACGACTTAATGACTCTGGATCGATGCCATGGGCCCGTGAGTGACTGTTTCGTAATGCGAGCTGCACCCAACCGTACGGTAGTTCGCGGCCATGAGTGAGGCGTAGGCGTGGCAATGTCGTGTTCCTGGCTGCAGGGCAAACGAAAAGTGGATTTTTGACGTAGTCGGCTTTCAGTGACTCTTTCCCGGGCCTCGTCCGTAGGTGATATCGCGCACAAGGGAAGCACAGCAGATGTCGCGGCAACTGACCATCCAAAGAACGCAGGAAAGTGATCTTGTGGTGCTTGTTCTGCGGCTCATCCAAGGATTTTAATGGCGCCGAACCAAGCTTTTGGCGGAGTGTCTGACTTGAGAGCGCGAGACAGACGGCATCAGCTGGATTTAGGAAGCTCACTATGCGTTTCCAGAGCTCATCCGGTATGCTCTCCACCAGCCGCTCATGTCTAGTGGAAGCCAGACGAAACTCTTCGGTATGACCTTGAGAGTCAAAGTATGGGTCTTTCAATCTGTCCTTTTGTATAGTCTGATCAAGAAGGGAGTCAAAAGAATCATGATGAGCCAATCGATGCATCATATCCGTGTAATCGTGATGGTCAACAAGTGTTGATGCCTCGCTGAAGGCCGAGTGTTCTCGTTCACCGAGTTCATTAACATCGTTGTGGCAATGCGCGATGTCTTCTGATTGCCTAGCGTTGTAGCGGTTCTTCCTAGCATGTTCCTCGCGTTGGCGTTGGCGTCGCTCGGCTGCTTTGGCGTTGTTGCTGTCGATAGCTGCTTGCGTAAACTTCTTATCTGAGCGCAGCTTCTTGCTCACGCGAAGAACGACCTTTGCTGGCCATGAGTTGAGGTCGGGCGTAGTCCAATCCATGTCGGCTTGTGATCAGGCCGGAAAGTGAGGATTCGGCTTGCCGAGAGATCGGATGGTGAGCTTTGCACGGGTAGCTTAATAATGCAACGTCGGCTCTGCATATAGAACCCGCGCAGACAAATCGCAGACCGTTTGCGACCTCTACTGTCTTTCGGCGGACGCGCGAGCGGAACATATTCATATTGAAAAGGCTCATGACAGGAAACCCATAATCTCACCACCTCCGGGCCCTCCGGCTATGACGTGCGCCAATACAGTCTGAGCGTTGTAAACAGAGGCGCCGAACGCCTCCGCTCCGTGGATCGCGTAGTAGTACCACGAGCATCTCGTGGTAGGATGGTATGCTGCCTGCCATGACGAGTCTAAAGAGCGTTCAAGTTGTTGTAGCAAAGATATGGCAGGCGAGAAGTCTTGCTGCAGGAGCTCGGCAGAAGAGTCCGTAAGGTACCTTGCTCGGCAAATGGGCGATCGCTAGCGTACTGTTATCAGCAACCTATCACATGCCATGCGCATTTCGCTCACCAAGGTATGGGCAAGCTTGCCGGTAAAGTGGGAGATCATAAAGTCAAGCCAGAGGAATGGTACGACATAGGTTGTCATGTCATTTCAATCGTCGCAACATAGGGGTATCTGTTCTGCCAAACACCAAAAAACAAGCAACCAACTCCGCCTTGATGAATTCCCTCCACGCCTCACCTCAAACACCATTCCAGTGATTGCCAGCAATCCACACTCTCCGACGCCCCCACTCAGGTGTACTTCGGCTCGTCCGCATAGCCTCTCCTTGAGTGCTGTCTCCTCCCGACAACGCAGTCAAAGCACCACATAAGACTCGCCACCAGCATGACACCCGTAGCAACCCATGTAAGCAGCAAGAATTTGCTACCTTTATTAGCGCTGATGCCAACATCGTTGCCGTGATTGTTGATGAGATCCGCCGCTTTGACTGCCACTGCAGTGGTGATCGCACTTGCGAGGCCTGTGGCAAGAAAAGCCAGGCAGTCCACCAGTACGTTAACAAAGGCCGAGAGACGGCCGGAGAAGAAGACACCGAGTAGTGCAAGAACAAGGGCGACGAAGATTAGGGCAATGGCGATGCAGTAGAGCACGAAGGTCGCTGCTTGCGCGATCTTTAGCGCATGCAGACCCTTGTTGATGTCCGACGGCCAGTCCAGCTTGCTAAGGTCGATGTTGCTGTGTCCACTTTCATTCAGCTCCTTCTGCAGCGTTTTTTGCGGGTTGAAGTGGTACATGGCGGTCATGTTGGAGCAACTCGTGGTGTTCTTGTGAATGCTTTTCTTACTCAGCGTAGCATTCGGCACAGGACCGGGGACGTAATAGCCCTCGCAAAAGTCGAGGATATGCGCGCTATAGAAATCATGCAGGCCGAGGTCTTTGGCAAGGGAACCCAGATCATTCGAAATGTCGCTCTCGATACTGTTCGTAATATTGTCGATGAAGTTGAGGAAGGGGTTGCTAGAGGATTTGGAGGTGTTGAAGAGGGTTTCGCCGATGCGGGAGGTGTTAAGCTGCGTATGCCGTCAATGGCCGCTTCTTATGCTGATAGTGTCTTTCGACTTACCGTGACAACCGCATAATCCTCCATAAACCCCTTCGACGATCCAGCAAAGAGGCACAAAAAGGACAGTACCAGCGCTGCCGCGCATAGGAGAACGGGTAGGACTGCTGAAAAGCGCATCTTGTATACACTGCTCGGCAAGTCCGACGATGCGTGCTTTGATGGATGGGCGTGAAAAGTGAGAAGTCTCTGAGGAATGTACCGTACCCGCAATATCAGCAATGTGGAAGCAAACAACTTATCAGCACCTACCCTTCTTATCGTCGCACAAAACGCTGTGCCGCGTCACTTTCGCAAGGCCAAGCGCAGCAAACCAGGGCATCGCCAGTCAATCTACGACAAGTGAAACAAGATGTTGTGCTCTCGATAAGTTAATGCGCGCGTGCTGGTCAAGTGTTTGCGAAGCGAAGCTGTAGTATGACGTACGTTAATATAGGAAACGCGCCAGTGGTCGGCGCAGAAACCAGGGTCTGATCAGGTTTCATCAGCATCGCTCGTTTCAGG
>Ga0058704_10000808_pt1 | contig 15361 bp, 12 predicted proteins | sample AgamicMgSfe_FD_71363 | JGI IMG/M metagenome (GOLD analysis project Ga0058704, IMG submission 71363) | Agave microbial communities from Guanajuato, Mexico - Mg.Sf.e | ecosystem: Host-associated > Plants > Phyllosphere > Phylloplane/Leaf | place: Guanajuato, Mexico | collected 2012-05-30
CTAGAGAGTTACGCGGCGTTTGCGGAACCATGGAGCCTCGAGTATAGCGGTCGCCTGCAGGAGCCTGACGAGTAGGAGACTGATACAGTGGCTGGTGATCGGCTGGTCGGTATGGCCGCTCAATGAATGACAAGCCATGCAAGCTCGGTCGTTGGCTGTAGCCGTGAGACGTTTCTGGCTGCAGTGGTGTTGCCATTCTGTAGCCGGTCGTAGTGTCTCGGCTCAAGGAAGGGTAGCTTGGTCTGACAAAGCTGCCTCTGGTTGGCGGGCGTTGAGTTGAAGGCGATCGAGATGCAGCGCCGCGCTTGAAGAACGGACTGATGACAGACGCTGTTGGTGGCTGCGGCTGACTCTGCCGTGGTAGTGGTGGTGGCGTCGTAGCACGTACGTCTTCTGCTCTGGTAGGAAAGACCGGCTGGCGATTGAGGTGGGAAGCTGAGAACGGCTGCAGCGGTTGGCGATTGAGGTGGGAAGCTGAGAACGGCTGCAACGGTTGGCGAGCTTGATCGTCGCGTTGCTGAGCGGCGGTGCCGTAGCCCGCATTATGTTGGGTAGTGTTTCGATACGGCTCATATTGTCTTGGTTGCGGGATCGCATCGTGCAATTCGATCGGTCGATGAAATGGTCCCTGCTGATCTCGTGGCGATCTGAGTGAGAGCTGCGATAGAGGCTGGATTGGATGGAATTCGCTGATGCCGGTGCGCATTGTATCCGGCCGAGGGTCGTAGTCGGCGTCTCGGAAAGGTGGGATATCTCGAGTTCGCTGCGATGGAGAAGGTCGGAAAGGGAGCGCTTGTAGCTTGCTTGGAGCTTTTTGCGAGTAGTCCCGCTGGCGATCATGCTCTGTAGCGTTGGGCTGATCAGAAGCTCTCCATGAACTGTCTTCGTAAACGTGTATCGACTGTCTCGATGATGGTGGTCGTCGGATGTCCTGAACCTGGCTATGCTTGACAGGTGGAGCTGCTCCATGCTGAGGCGGCTTGAACTTTGATGGCAGCGGAGGCGGCATAAGCTCACGACTTCTGCGTCGTGGTTGGGATTCTGCGGCGGTGTATTGACCCAAGTCTGCAGCATAGTCTGCCAGTTTGCGCTTCCGAGCAGACGATGAGCTCTCGTGCTCGGCAACTGTACATTGTCAGCACCTCACTGACATCTGCCGGTCTGTGTAACTTACCTGCAGTTGACGTACTGCCGAAAGACTCATTGTTGTGCTGGCCTGTGTCACACCGGACACGAGTAGCTGTGGTCTTTGATGAGGCTGTCTTGTCCGATTCGAACGTATAACTTCGTTGCGGTACATCGTAGCCAAGTTGAGATAGTTCGCGTCGCATCGTCTCGATGTCTCTGCTTCGCATTAGCTTCCAGTCGTCCTAGCGGGAGGGACGGTGGTACTGACTTTGCCATTTCACCCACAACACTCAGATAGTGGTTGATTACCGGCTTCCGCGCCTCCCACTTCTTCAATTGCGATTCGCCCTTCTCAAGCGTCTCAACCCTGGCTTTCACGTCAAGCAGCTCAGACTGGACTTGGCGTCTCTGCTTACGCTCCTTGGAGTACGCTGATTCCACGGCTTGCTGCTTGTGCTGAGAGCCTTTCCAATACCGCGTGACTTGCTGCGCATAGCGCGCTAGGTTCATGTATTGGAACTGCCACAGCGTTAGCCGGCAAATCCGGAGACAATGAGGTGGGCGACATACGCGCACGGCCTCCATGCCAGGTACTGTGCCATCAAGCTTGATCGGCGGACAATCCATCCATTCTTGTGGTATCCTGTCATCGTACTCGCCTCTGATCAAGCCGCGGATGCTGTAAAGGTCTCTTGGTGTGTCGTCACCCTTCTCGATACATTGCGGACAAGGTGCCTGAGGTGGCTCATCTTTCGGATGGAACGGTGCCGCTGCGCAAGATTAGCGTCTTGTCGCGCGTGCAGGACGCGTCAAAAGCCTACCGCCTCCTGGGAGATGCTTGCCGCAGGTGATGTGCGAGCATTCTGCGATCCACATCTTCGTTACGATACCTTCATCATCCCCGGAGCCACTGTGGAAACCATGGTTGCTCTCCTTTGTCGCATAGATCTCCGATGAAGTCGCTTGACACACGCCGCAGCTGAATACGATCTCCTGCAATGGTAGGTCATTCTCGGAAGCATGCTCGCTTGAAGACGCCATTGGCGCCATCACTCCGGCACACACAACGTCATGTAGAAGGTGCAGATGTCGAGCAGAGGTGAGATGGAGTGTAGTCAAATGAAGCTCGACGCGTTTTGCCCAACGAGGCAGTCGCGACCTTGCGCCTTCCATGGCCCTGAGGACCGACTTCACCTATCTTTGCACGCTCGCTTTACAGGATACGACGGCTATACATTGCTGTTGGTCACTGCAGGAACGGTACAAACCTAAATACACCCACGCGACGCCATTTATACACATCTATTCGAACGTTCTGCAGGTGTAGCTGTTGTGTGGTTAGCCTGAGCTCGCACACACGCGGAAACCGACTTGTACACTTACTTGGCACCGTATGACTGTTCCTTTAGCATCTCGTATCGCTTGCCCGTCCACGATCTCGAAGTCGGCAAAGGCGGCATGCCATTCGGCCCAAGAACACCCTTGAAAGCGCTTCTGTCCTTCTCGAAGTATGCACTCAGACCCTTCTCGCCCTCCTCTTTCACAGACACAAGCTGCTTGGCTCCCGCATCACCGATCTGAAGCACATCCTCTTTCGGCGCTGCCGCAGACCCTACGGTCAGGAGCGCAACCACGTCCGGCTGCTTGACTATCGATAGCTTTGGGTACTGCCTCCGCACGTCGCGCTTCCAGTACGGGTTCTCCGCAATATCTCCTGAGGGTACCGTGACAGCTTCTAGGTAGAGCGACGGATCGTTACCGCCGGGTGTCGGGTTGCGGAACTGCGGGTTGAGAGGTACACCTGAGGAGCGCTTCGGGTCGACTGCGAAGAAGTCGTTCAGTCTCGCCCAGAATCCCGTCGGCTGGACTGTGTATTTCTGCAGAAGTCAGTCGCAGCGTACCAATGCTGGTTCGCCATCGGAAGTACACACTTGGTAGGTCTGCGCTTGAGCATTGCGGCCCATCCGCGACATGGCGCTTTTCGCCGAGTTGCCTGCTACAGCCATCTTGGGAGTTCGACAGCTGCAGAGTAATTTGCGTGAGTGGAGAGTGAAGGCTTGTGACGACCGTTTGCAAGCTTGCAGTGGACGTTGCGGACGATGGCCAGAGCAGTGGAACCTCAGGCACATAGAACTCGGCAGAGACCGAGGCCGAAGCTTTTCCCGCCCGCAATCACGAACTCCGCGTTCGAGGTCCAGCCTTCGCCCTCGCACTCACACATACTACGCCACTCTCGCCTGCACACACGGCGCGCACCTCCTGACTGTTGCCCGCGACATACATGGGCGGCTTCTGCGACTGTCATGTAGTGTTGACCAAGTCTGCGCGACGCTCAACCTACGTTCGACAAGCGATGCGACACCGCCGCGACACGTGAAGACAGCTTCACTCGCAGAGATAAGCTTCACTTACGCTCCCTCACCACGACTGGCAGGGCTTCACGCCTGCTTGAACGACTCCGAAAATGCCTGCAACGCGACCGCGGGCTTCATTCGAGCCCATCTCGCCCAAGTTCGACCTCAAGAAGCTGGTAGAGCAAACATCAAACTTCAGCTATGTCGATCGCATTAGCTGTGACATGATCGACCAGCAAGGTCTTGCAGCCTTCGAGAAGCTCGTCCTACTGCACGTGATCATTGGCGGCAAGCCTCTTGTCATTGATGGCTTCGAAGACCGCATGGATCCGTGGACATTCTCCCCCAAGTGGCTGCGCGACAACTGCGGCGACAAAGTCGAGAACGCGCGGGTATTGACGACGCAAGACAACCTACCGCTTACGATGGGTCACTACTTGAAAAACATGGGCAAGCTTACGAACCAGTTCTTCGAAAAAGATGGTGCCTATAGAGAGAAGAATAGGCAGCGCGTGTACCTCAAGGATATTGACTGCCCGGGTGTGTGGCAGGACAAGCTAAGGGAGCACATACCGAGCACGCTGTGGTACCTCAATGACAGCACGGGCGATATCGGTGGACCCGGCGCGGTCCCGGATCCGGTCAGTAACATACCGGGCAGGAAGCTCGGCAAGGGTATCGCAAGAGCAGGTGACTTGATGAGCTCACTGCCAGCGGACATGCGAGCTGAGAACCTGATGTGCTACGTTGGACATGAAGGCACATACACCCCAGCGCATCGCGAGATGTGCGCCTCGCTCGGCCACAACATTATGGTTGAAGCTTCCGGTACCATCTCAGAGGATGCCAAAACTGAGAGGCCAGGCTCGTCTATCTGGTTTATGACCGAGTCCAAGGATCGCCATATCGTCTCTGAATATTGGCTCAGCGTGCTCGGCCACGACATCGAGACCGAGAATCATTTCGCACAGGTTGTCGCATGGAAGAAGGCGCCCTTCAACGTGTACGTAGTCGAGCAGCGGCCCGGCGACTTCATTCTCATACCTCCACTTGCGCCGCACCAGGTATGGAATCGTGGCACGCGCACCATGAAGGTCGCATGGAACCGCACTACCGTCGAGACGCTGGAGATGGCTCTCAATGAGGCTTTACCCCGCAGCAGGATTGTGTGTCGTGATGAGCAGTACAAGAACAAAGCCATAATCTACTACACCATGCAGAAATACAGTGGTCTTCTGGCGCTTGCACAGCAGCAGGCAGCTCGTATGCCAGCTGAAGCAGCTCAGCAATTGCTGTACTCAGGCAAGATGAAGCAGCTGCTGAAGGACTTTAAGCGCCTTTTCGGAATCTACGGCCAGGTTCTACTGTCTGAGATGTTCAGTCCAGAGGATCGCGACGCACCAAAGTCCATCGAGTATCTGCCGTTCGACAGCAACGTCACGTGCGCATACTGCCGCGGCAACGTCTTCAACCGCTTCCTCGCCTGTCAATCGTGCAAAGACCTCCTTGGTCATGATGCCGATGGCGAGGGTGACCCGTACGATGTTTGCATGGACTGTTATGCTATGGGCCGCTCTTGTGGGTGCATCAGTAACCTCAAGTGGGTCGAGCAGTTCCGGTGGAAGGAGCTTGCCAGCAAGTACGAGAGCTGGCGGAAGCAGATCATCGCACTTGATGGAGGTCAGGTCACGGACAAGACACCGCTGTCGCTTATTGAAGAGCGTAAACGTTACGGCAAGAAGACGCTTGCAGAAGTTTGCAAGGATCAGCTCAAGCGCCGGCCGTGGAAGGATGTGCACAAGCCGGCAGACGACCCGAAAGAAGATGAAGACGAAGATGAGGAGATCATCGTTGGCGATGATGGTACCGTCAAGAAGATCGCCAAGAAGAAGTCCAAGGCTTGGCTCAAGAATAATACGCCGTGCCACGTGTGCTGCAAGCGTCATCCGAATTGGAAGATGGCTTTCTGCACGACCTGTGAGCGTGGTTGGTGCTATGGCTCGCTCTTTCGCGGTTGGGATAAGATGCCAATGGACATCATGGAAGACCCGGATTGGAAGTGTCCTCACTGTCTTGGCATTTGCTTTGCTGGTAATTGCAGGCGCGAGGGCAAGATGCAGCCGTACGAGCCTAAAGGCACGCTTCTGGGACACGACACCAGGAAGGTTGCGGACGTGCGCAGTGTCGAAGCGCTCGTCGACTTCAGCGTCAGCAATCTCAACTGGCTAAAGGATGACAATGTAGTCGACAGGACGAATTCCAACCGCGTTAAGCGCGCGAGAGCTGAGGCGGAGCGTGCCAAGGAAGCCGATCCGTCCTTGGATGAGGAAGGTGAGCCTGTTGATCAGATACAGGTCGACTATGAGTACATGCCGGAGAATGGCACGCCTATTGACCCGGCGCTCACTGGCGATGCCGATCCAGCTGATGCACGGCGGAATGACGAGGATGAGGATGCATACCTCATGCGCCGTCTGCAGCAGGAAAACTCGGCGCTACCACCTCCTGACGCCATGGTGGCGGGTGCGCCGGCAAACGGTACCCTTGACGGCTACGCTCCCGTTGCGCCGCAAGCACAGATGTACCCAGCACCGGGCCAGGATAGCTCATACCCTTACCCGGACTATGCAAGGCCTACCAGTGTGGAACCAGTGAATCGAGACGGCGAGGAAGTCGGAGGGCTTCGGCCGTTTAGGAAGCGGCAGCGCGACGACGACGAAGCTGACTTTGAGGACATCAGCATGCAAAAGCATCCTAAGGCTAAGAAGCCACGCATGTCTGCAGCAGGTTTCAGGTCTTCGGATCTAGCTGACAGCACGACCACCTCCAAGGCTAAGAATGAGGCGCAGAGGCAATTTGAGAAGGAGAAAGAGCGCAAAGCCCTCGACAAAGCGAAGGCCGAAGGTCGCTTTATCATGCTGCAGGCAGCGCTAAGAAACAAGAAGCGCGTCGTTAAACTGAAGGTGCCTGGTGTGCGTCTTGCCCAACTGCTCGCCCAACAAGCGGCCAATGCTGCGCTCACGACAGGCGAGGAAGCAGATGCTGAGCACGAAGTTGAGGAAGGCGCTGAACAGGAGCAAGAAGAAGATGACAGCCAGGCCCTACTGACGAGTGACGTCCGGCCGAAGAAGAAGCAAAATACCAAGCAGTACCAAATGCAGCGCGAGCGCGATGGATTCGTGATCACCTCGAAGACGAAGACGGCGCGCATTCCTGTCGAGAAGGATGACAACTACGGCTACGTTCCGCGCGAGAGACTGTCAAACGGCAAGAGGGTCCAGCTTACAGAGAACAAGCGCAAGGCGCGGCAAAGTGCTGTGGAGTATGAAGAGGTTGATGTCGGCTCGGACGATGATGCTGCGGATGAAGGCACGTTCGTCCCCAGCGCTAAAGGTGCCGCGGCGCGGGAGAAAGATAGAAGATCATTGCCAGGTTACCTGCAGAGCCGACATGCCGATGATGATGATTTGCCGGACGAGTTGCCCGCTGGCTACCGAGATCGATCCATGAACAAGCCAAGGGCAAGCGATGGAGCCACCGCTCGTGCTCGTCCTTCGAACAGCAAAAACAGGTTTACTCCCGTCAATCGCCCAAGCGACGTGAATGATAAGCAAGATTCTGGCGCCATGGATGGGGCTGTGGGTCTCGTTGGCCGGCTGGCGGGCAAGCGCCCTAGCATGAGACTAGCCCCAGCGGTGCAAGGTGGTTTTGATGGGGCTGCAGATGACAATGAGGTAAACGATGTGATTGAGGCTGCTGCAAATGGTGACTTTATGGATGTTGACGACACGGTGGCGGTTTCTAACCCGGCAAATGCTACGCCGAAGGCTCCGACTGCCTCTGCCTCTCGCCTGTCGAGCAATGGCAAGGTAGGATCAGGTCGTCCAAAGGGCCGGCCGCCGAAAGCAGGTCCGGCTACACCGCAAGCTCAGCAGCAGCACAAACGCATGGATGAGGAGAACCGCCTGGCTAAGCTGCAAGCGTTGGAGATGGTCAGGCTCGACATCGCTCCGGGCGCAAGGAAGGGCAAAGGGGCTGCCAAATCGAAGAAGACCGGCACTGTTAGTATGGCGGAAGCGCTGTCTGATGAGGAGTCCGATGCTGGCATGGACAGCGTGCCAACAAGACGAGGCGCTACGGTTCAAGCGCGCTAAACACGGCTGCGATGTACATCGCCTTCACGATATTACATGACAACGTAACGCCGCTTGTCCCCCATTCTGGCGAACTTTGCATGCACTTGTGTTGCGGCATTTTGTTACTCTGCTTTACTCCTGCTCCAAGCGAGCCTTCTTCATGCGCCCATGAAAAGAAGGTACAAGCTTGCTGCCTCCTATTGGCTGGATACGGTGCCTCGCAGCGTTACTTGCGGCATTTCGTGGATTACGTATTGTAGTCTACCTCGCAGGTGAAAGTGCGCTTTGTCCCGCGCGCAGCCTGCATAATACGCCATTGGCGACTTCGGCGCATTGTTCAAGTTCATGTACTTCTGTTGGAGAGAGTGTGAGATAGCGCTATGCTCATCGTTCCATATCCCGCCTTGCATGATGACGTCCCGTACTATTTGTGAGGATCGAGGAGGCTTCCAAAGCTTCCATGCAGTATCCTGGTAGATGCATACTTATGTACAAAGACACAATGTATCATATTTGGCTATCGCGGGTCAAGCTCATGCGTACCGAGTGCCCACAGCTGCTTGTGCCGCTGTGGGGTTGCTTCAAGGCTCCGAATGCTGTACAGTTCCCGTGGTCGGTCCGCAGCCATCTACCGGTGACACAGCGAACGCGATCTAACTCCACGATGTTCGGAACAAAGCTTCCGAGCCAAGCCTGTTGAAACGCCTCTCGTGCTGTTCATACCAAGTTCCAACATGCCGCCTCGGTTCAAGGGTTGGCTGCTTCGCAGCCCCATTAATCAATCGGAGATGACAGCAACAGGTTCACACTCGCACGGGAGTACGCTCTGCATTGGCCGGATGATGAGAAACTTGTCAGCATGGACTGAACATGCGAATTGTATCCCGTGAGAGCGGTATGGGTTTGGCACCGTTGTGGTGGGCAGCGATTCTAGCGAAGTGTTTCGGATCAATCCGCTGGGCTAGACAGGGTTGTCTCAGGTAGCGTAAACTCTCAAAGTCAACTTGAACGGCCTGTCTTGTTGGCTCGTAGAAACTGTGCACTTTGGTGAGCTGGGAAAGCGCCAAATGCTGGCGAACAAGTCTAAAGATCACGATAGACCAAACAACACCGATCATAACCTCAGCGTCTCATACGGTGCGTCGTGGACATTTCATTTGCAGAAGACCCACTGAGTGAAGCTAAGGCTTCCGACAAATCACCAGGTAAAGCAGGCCTGAAAACCAACCATGTACGCCCACGTCATCAAGCATTTGTCTGTTATTTGTAGGCTTAGATACTGTAAGAAGCCTGGATAAAGGCTCAACCGGCATCAATGCACAGAAGCGAACCGCTGGTGGAACTCGAACGAACGACTTGCCGCAATAAAGCCCGAACCTCCACTTCAATAAATCTCAATGCGCAACCGAGGCAACGTCGAATCCTACAAAAAGTCAGACTTGCTCATACCCTCATACGATGCACCTGAGATAAGGAATCCATCCGATGCCAGCAGTCAATGATAAGCGCTGACCAGAACAACGTCAACCACACATGGTCTCCTAGACACGTTGGCGCCTCATACCATGCCAGTGACCTCCATGAGCATTCGAACCGTCGATGGCGAAACCAGTCCCGCTCCCTGGACGGCCGTGATTATGTCCTATCGACTGATCAACCAAGGTTTCTGCATCCTCAGTCACCGTGTTGTTCACAGCAATAACGTGCCTATGAAACAACTCATGGCTTCCAGAGATCGGAGGGAATTTTTGGGTGCTAGGGTCGACGTTAATGTGAATGCCTTCGAAGACCATGTCTTGCTCGGTCGTGCCGTAGCTGAATGAGGTCTGCGACGTCTCGTTCGCCAGATAGGTCGCGTTTCCGTCCTGAGTCGTGGACAGCGATGCGCCTCGAAACCCGGAATAGATGTCATGGATGCCATCCACAGCCGAGAACGATTCTAGACCTGTTGGAAATACAGGCTGGCCCAGTGTCTGAACGTCCTTTCCTCTGTTGACTGTAGCGACGTATGAAATATTGTCCATGTATGACGCGTATACCGAGTATGCGTACAGAGGATAGTTGATATGTCTCGCATATCCGCTGGAAGACATATCGTAACCAGTCGTTTGTTGATCATTCATTTCTGTATTGCCACCATCGGTGTAGTTGCCCGCGTTCGAAAATGTCAAGCTCTGGTACCATGACGCGGTTTCGTTGCCGTGCGACAAGTTGATGGTCGACTCAAAGGATAGGCTCCGCTGTGCATTGACCTGATAAAGTAGGGTCTCGTTCGTGCCGTTGACGCTCTTGCCGGTCGATGAAGATACCTGGAAGTTGGGAGCGGGAGTTACTTCGTATGGTCCTTCTCCAGTAGTGACATGGCCTGTTGCATCGAGCCAGATGAACACTTTGCCTGTCACCAGCCAGTAGCTGTCTGTCGTTCCTGACAGTGATGCAGTGCCATTTCTATTGTCGTTAAGGCCCGATATTTTGATCGTGAAATTGTGTGCAGCTCCGTTGCAGAGCAGAGGCAGCCATGGAGTAATGTCAATCTCGTCCTCTTTAAGGTCAAACGCGTCGATGCCAACGATAGGCCGCCATAGACCGGGCACTACACCGCCCGTGAAAATGACCGGAAACGGCCAAGCGACTCCAGCGAGCATGCCATCAATGAAGACCTGTACTTCACGAAATGGCGAATAGCCGTAAAGCAAACCAGATTCTGGGAAGGTGTTCACTTCTGATTGCAACACATTGCTCCACCAAAACTACTGCTCGTTAGCCAAATCTTGCAACTACACAAGATTGTCGAGAAAATATACCTCTTCGTCATCCTGACCAGTCGCTAAGACCGTGAAAACAGCTCTTTTGATGTTCTGTGGCAATGTGAAGACGTTCGAGGCAGTGTCTGGTGGGATGGTGAAAACGCTCGCCTGGTTCTGCGAGGACAGACGCTCGGAGACTGGGAGGATCAAATCGGCGGGCGTGATGGAGTCATCTGCCGTGAAGAATGACGCAGCGAGTGTAACGTTGTACGCGGCAGTGTAGACGTCAGTTATGAGGTTGCCCAAGTCGAAGATGATCTTCTGGTCCTGCTTGAAGAGGGAGAGGTAGGGGGTCATGTCCTAATAATATGTGTCAACAAACGCTCCATTGCTTTGATACCGGACGGAGCCGTAACAAACCTTGAGGTAGGTCCATTCGATACCCGTGCTAGTCGGCTCGGCAGTGCTCGTGCGGTACACTTCGATGTCACCTAGATAGACGCTGCCAAGTCTGTCGAACTGTCTGCCAGCGGACGTGACGGTCAGGTTCCATGTAACCCTGTTGAATGCGCATGGTGGTGGTGTGTAGTTGCCGATAAACGGTTCGCCATATGAGTAGGCGAACGAGTGAATGGCCAGAACCTTCTGGCACGTTGGTCGATTACTGTTGATGATGTCGACGGTCGCGTTGGAGGACCCGTCCGTGATCTCGAGTACCCCTTCAGGAGTGACAGTCAAGACAGGCGGGTACACTTGAAAGACTTCTAGCAATGATGTCGTCACTGCTCTAGCGTAGTGTGGTAAAGAGCGGAAGGAGACAGCAGCTGCCAGACCAGGAGACGCAGCGTTCGTCCACAACGAGCACAAGATCAGCGTTGTAAGTGCTGCTGACAAGGCCTTGAACCAGCCAAGCCGAAGACCCCCGATCGGACGAGTCGCGAAGCGCGCGGCTGACGTCCCCGTTCCCGGCTCCACAATAGTCTCCCCGCATGAGTGAGGTGATTGCAAAGGTCGAAAGACGGTCTTCTCGCCCTGGGCCTCGATCCATGTAGATCCCACAATCTTTGGGCTCTGTGAGGCCGACATGACCGTGACCGACAGATGCTACTGGTTGCCTTTGATTTCTAAGAATCTGTTAGCTGCTGCTTTAATTGCCTTTCCTAAGGATGGTCTACTGCCGAGGGGCATCTAGCTCACCAGTAGGTAGTACAACAGACCATTCGCCATGCGCGAGATGAATTCACCACGTGTATTAGCTCCGTGTGACCGGTGGCTCTGAGGCGTGCTGCCAGTATCGAGCAATGACTTGTTGGGTTTGCGGTACGCCGAGTAGACTCTGGAATCGCTGGATGTAAAAGTTGCAGACGGCGAACTCGTCTTTGGTGAGGATATAGATGTTTGGCTGTGGTCGAACGCGTCCACAGATGTCGCTTACGGCCTGCTCGAGGTACTCATTGACAGCAGGGTCGAGGTCGCCTTCTGTGTTGCGGGCGATGTCAAGAGCGCGCTGGTAATTGAGGGCTCCTACTCCGTCAACGTTGGTCGTGTTGCCACCCATGGTGCTGGCGTCCGAAAGCAGGTATGGGGACTGTGATACAGAGTGGGAAGCAGGTGGGCTCGGGTAGGCTGAAGATGGGACAGACATGACTATGTCTATATGCCTGATCACTGCCGCACCAGCACTGACGAATGTCCTCGGTACTTTGTGGGCAAGAATAGGAAAAGGCGCAGGCGATCGAAACAATGCCACACTGTAGTAGTAATCCGTAACGACCAATGCAAGACTTACCTTGGCACTAGGAGTCCTCCACAGCTTATATGTCCCGCTGCGGACCAACAGGCTTCCTTCAGTCCCTGAGCAGCCTCACGATAGGAAGTCTGCCGGGCCCAGTGGATGCAACCAGTTGCAAGCTGCCGTGCGTAAGGTTGCGGCGTTGTCAGGCGTGCGCGAAAAGCGAAACTGCGGCGGTTGAGCTAGGGCTCCACTCACGAAAGCTTGTAGCTCGTTCGACTGTGAACCTAATGATGGCAGAAACGTGGTGTTTTAGAAGAAGTGTTCCCACAGTTTGCCATATACCATCCAGACTCCGCACGTGAGGTCAATACCTTCCTGTTACGATAAGTGTACTTTGCTGACGAACTCTCTTTCCGCCTGCACTGATTCGCTACACTACAAATTCAGACAGCCAGACGGTAGACTGACCGAGGGATTCGGAGAGCTCGAGAAGTGGAGAGGTCGAACAGAGTCGCGAAGGACGGGCAAGAATCGCAAAGTTCACGCAGCCCCACAGCCCCACCTGCCGCTAGGTCGCACATGGCGCGCCGTTTAAACTTTAGGCTCAATTAACGTATCTGAACTAGAAAGGGACCTTGGTGTTTCTACCCACAGAACCTTGGATCGAAACAAGGTTCTTGGCGTAACCAACCAGATGCAACCGACGGGGCCGCGTAACTTACACGCACCGTGAGCGGGTTCTGCGCGGTGAGATAGGTGGGAAATTGCACAACGAGTTCGGTCAAGGTTGAGCCGAGTCGGTACCGATACTGGAGTGGGAATATGGACTCGGTTGCACGGCGATTTGACGCAGGCAGCACGGGAGGTCTGGATTACCGCTGTCGTACCTACCGGACGTTCATCCGTATGCGGCGCGGATCATGACTTGTGTGGCGGCTAGGTTCAGGTACGCAATCGCTTCCGGCAAGCGCTTCTGCTACTATGTCCGAATGTCGTAATGAGAATGAAGGGGATCGTCGGAAATGCAACCCACCCTAGACCTAGAGCATCTCGCACTGCCTGAATACAGGCTTATAGGCAGCAACTCACACCATAGGTTCATAGCTAGGCTGAATGGCTGGACTCCTCCGGCGTGGCCGTCCTTGCGGCTACTGATGCCGGAGACTTTAACCATCGCCAAGAGGCGTAAAGATACTCTGCACTACAAGCTACTGGCTTTTCTGAGGGCTCATGGACCCAAAGCCTGGTTATTCTTGCAGCGTCAACTGCGCGATTCCAGTAATACCAGTGGTGTGGTCAAGCCTTGTCGGGCGTCAGGTCGGAGGATCTCTCGGGCTGTAGGCCCACCTTATCACCAACGTATTTCCGAGCATCTCGAAGACCCACCAACTGGCTGGGCGCGCATGGTGCATGGCGCATACACCGTGCTTGCATACCATCAGCACACTTCGCTCCTCCCAGCTCTAACAACTGGGTCTTGTAATGACTCGTTCTGAGTCTTGAGAAGTTGGCAGTGGAATTGGCGGATGAAACCTCTTCCGCATCCTTCTGTATCAAACCATAACGTGCGTCATAAGCAGGTTTTCAGTCTCAACTTCAACGCGAGTTTCGCTTGCATGCGCGCAAACCGCCAGTGGCTGCGGGTGCCAAGAGCCAACACTGGAGATTCCGTCGCCTTTTGACTGTCAGCTGTAAATGGATGATGGCACCTGATGAATGCCAGATGGCTGGAGCCATCGAAGTGAGTCCCTATTAAGCCCCGAGACGTCTGTCAATCGTAAATATTCCGAGACAGTTCCAGATGGTCCAGATGGTCCTCGACAAGCGTGGCTCGGAGATCGGAACCATGTTGCAACCCTGGCTAAGATCTCAGACACGCAGAGCGGGATGAGGCTGATCCCGCTGTGCCGCAGCCTGAGCTCAGACAGCCCTGAACTTTTGGTTGCGCCTGGGAGCGTGATGATGAGAACAGCATAGCTACCGTCAACAAAACATTCACGACACCCCAGACAGCATACGCTCAAAGACCGTAAGATGCTAGCGAGCTCCCGCCTCCGAAAATTGGATAGTGTCCTGCGACAGCTCTCGCAGATAGGCACTCTTCGAGAGGCCCGCAACTTCCAGATTCGGAAGTTTACTTCGCCACCAGCGCTCTCCCGGCCAGGCGCTCAGAGCCGACTCAGCCCATTTTCTGCGCAATTATGGCGATCAAGTTCCATACGTCGAATGCGCGGTTTCCGCAACTACAGCAACAGCGCGGTCAAACGGACAGCACAAGAGCACGGTAGCCAGTCAAAGTCACAGTCGATATCAGCACGCTTCAAAGAGCTATCCAAGAAGTACGGTTGGGCTGCAGTCGGGGTCTATTTTGGGTTGTCAGCGCTGGACTTCCCATTCTGCTTCCTAGCCGTAAGATGGCTCGGAACAGATCGGGTAGCGTATGCAGAACACATCATCGCCCAAGGCTTCTGGAAGGTTATTGGGCTAGTAGGAATGGATATGCGCGAGAACAAGGAGCCTGCGCCTGCTACAGGTACGGCTGCAGGCGTGAGGGCCGGCGAGAGCGTCGCGGAGGAGACGGGTGTACAAGGCAGCCACCATAATGCGAGTACGTGCATCCGGTGTTCCTCGCAGCAAAGTGCGGCATGCTAATCACCAATGCAGGCATATGGACACAGCTCTTACTCGCGTACGGCGTGCACAAGTCGCTCATCTTCTTCCGGGTCCCACTCACGGCCGCCGTGACACCGAAAGTGGTGAAATGGCTCCGGGCGAGAGGGTGGAATATTGGCAAGCCAAAGGCTTAACGGATTCCGCCCGAAGATGCATGTACGATTACCAGGTGGAGTGTGTACGATGCGATAGGCGTCAGATTCGCCAAGCCGGCAGCTGAGCTGATAGACATAGATTGACGGGTTCGCCGGACAGGTGGAAACTCTGCTCCAGGCACCGATAACTAATGCTCACAAGATCCACTCGTACCTGTAGCTAAGTTGCTACTTCCTTCGCATGTCAGATGTTCATGGTTGAAGTTCGGCATGACCTTCCTGACCCACCCTCGGAACGCCTGCCGAGACTTTGGCTGAGCTACACGATTGCTAGGACTTTGCTTGCATATGCCGAAGAGCTACCGGCAGCAGTCTTATGTAACAATAGATTGCTAAGCTCTGACTTACTTCCACAGTATCCCGCAGGCCCGCGGTACCGTGACGAGCTATTCCGATACGTGACAACAACTATGACGTTGGTGTTGTAGTGCGC
>Ga0058704_10000810_pt1 | contig 15340 bp, 10 predicted proteins | sample AgamicMgSfe_FD_71363 | JGI IMG/M metagenome (GOLD analysis project Ga0058704, IMG submission 71363) | Agave microbial communities from Guanajuato, Mexico - Mg.Sf.e | ecosystem: Host-associated > Plants > Phyllosphere > Phylloplane/Leaf | place: Guanajuato, Mexico | collected 2012-05-30
GAATAAGTTTGGGTGGTTGGCGGGGCGGTAGGAGGGAGATTGGAGAGGGGTGCGAGAGGTACTTGGATTGAGGGGGATGGTGAGGATGAGGAGGTTTGATTTCGGGGTTGGAAAGTTGAGAGGAAGAGTTGGGCTTTCGAGCGTGATCCAATTGCGTGCATTGCGGCATGCGAGTGGTGATGGGCGCCCCGTTGTCCATATGTTCATAGTGAAAAAGAAAAGATCGGTTGAACACTCACGGCTCGCTTGGATAACTCCTTGTGTGATTTGCATGCGTGAACATTCTCCGCTGCACGACGTCGCCTCAGACATACAACGAACGCGACGGTAAGTCGGCTGTGAACAAGAGCCACCCACCATCGCACATCATCATACAACCATTTCCTTCCCCACCATCTCATTCACACCCCTCTCCGCCTCTGCTCCAAAACCCTCCTTACAATCTCCATGACCGCCCGATTCCGCCCCGTCAACTCCTTCCCGGGGGCCCGGAACACCCTCGCCAGCACCTCCTTCATCTTGCCCCTCAACGTCTTCAGCGCCAACATGGTCTTCCAATCCCTGACCTTGAACCTCAACCGATTCCCGTCGATCACGATCACGCCCGCGTACAGGTGGAAGACGGCGTCGCCGGCCAGCAGCACGAGGGCGATTTCCGGGACGGGCGTGGTTTCCTGCGCGTTGGTGAAGCGGGAGGAGGATTGCATGATGCTGTAGAAGGAGAGGAGTTTGATGTCCGCGGAGGAGGAGGGGGGATTGTGTTTGTTCACGCTGGTCGGGTGCAGACCAAGGGATTGGTTGTTGGCGATGTTGCGCCAGCCTTTGCCTTCTTGCTTGACGATTTTGGGGTAGAAGGACCAGGCGACGACGGAGTGGATGACGGTGTCGTTGTCGTCGGCGCGGCGGTAAGCGTCCGGGAGCTCGACGAAGTGGCGTTGTCTCGCAGCACCCGGGCGGATTTTGGCTAGGGTGGATCGCTCGTTTGCACTTAGCGTGACGAAGCCGGCGTCGATTAAAGAGGAGAGGAGTTGGCCCTTGAGGTCTTCGATGTTGGCGAGGTTCTGTGGGGAGAGGAAGTTTTTGTTGCAGAATTGGTGTTCGGACAGACCGGGCGTCTCGCAGGTCTTGCGCCAAGCGCAGTAGGCGTTGTAGACGGTCAGCAAGTCCGAGTCGCCGCGCTTGAAGCCGAGCCGGACGGTGTCGGCTTGTTTCTTGGCGTGCATGGGGTTGACGAAGGGGGATTTGGAGGAGAGGGTGGCGGCGGCCGTGAGGGCGAAGTCCAGGCAGCCGAAGACGCAGCCGAGGAGGATCAGCTTGCCGAGTTGCACGTCCATGGGGAGTTTGGCGAGCTGCGCCCCGAGGGTCGTCAGTTCCTCGTGGGTCGTGAGGGCGTCGACTTCGATCAACGCGTCGATCGCTCGCCGGATGTTTCGGCTCGACGGCGGATCCAGGGCTTGAGAGAGGGCTTGCTCGATGTTGCCGAGTTTGCAGATCTTGACCCGCATGACCAGGTCGGATAAGGATAGGCGTAACATCTCCGGCGCCTGGTTCTCCGCCATGATCTCGTCGTGTCGCTGTTTGGTGAACAAGTGAAAGCAGATGCCCTCTTGAACGCGACCCGCTCGCCCGCGCCGCTGCTTGGCGTTCGCGCGAGCGATGAAGGCGAGGATGAGTCGAGACATCTGTCTCTTCTCGTCGAACCGCATCTCCTTGTGCTTGCCCGTGTCGATGACGGCGGTCACGTCGGGGATGGTGATGCCGGTCTCGGCAATGTTCGTCGCAAGCACGATCTTGCGCACGCCGTCGGGTGGGACCTCGAAGGCAGCTTGTTGGTCCTCGCTCGTGAAGCTGGAGTGTAATGGGTGGACCCGCCAGCCTCGCTGGAAGGCGGGATAGCCGGTGAGTAGATCATTGAGTTGTCGGATCTCGCCTATTCCCGGGAGGAAGATCAAGATGGCTTTGCTGAATGGGCGGTAATCGGCATCGAAGGCGAGCTTCTGCAGGAGCTTCAGTATCAAGCTGTAGTCTATCCGATACTCATCGTAGCTGGCGAGCGTATTTCTTGTCTTCGCAGAGTAGCCGGCTAGCTGATTTTGGCTCCCAGCCTTGCCTGCGTTTTGCCGTTAGCGATTCATTCACCATCTGAGACTGATTCACCATCTTATGTACGACACAGGACGGGAGGCTGGCTGAAGGAGCACTCAAGACGACTGTCACGTTTGATTCGCAAAAATGCATATTGAAAGATGTCAAACATACCTGCATCATCGGGCTCTGCATATTCTTCTTCATCATTGACGACGCCAGTCGAAGCGTCTTCGTTCGTGTGGCCTGTGGCCTCCAAAGCGTCTTCAAGGAACATTGCACGCACTGAATATGTGCGCCCCGGCACATCGACAATCGGTGCGCCATCCAGATATGTCGAGAACTTCTGCGCGTCCACGGTGGCGCTCATAAGCACCACCTTCAGTTCCGGCCTACGGACGAGGAGAGAGCGCAGGATGATGAGCAGGAAGTCGGTATCAATGCTGCGTTCGTGGATTTCGTCGATCACCAGATGGGTTATATCACCAAGTCCGTCTGCGTTCTCCAGCATGCGTAAGACGATTCCGGTCGTGGCGTACACCTGGAAGCTTCCTGTTAGCGGGCTGCACGGAAACTTCAGGAAAGTGTGCTCTATCAAGTTCTCCCTCCCGACTTGCGGCATTCACGTCAACACCGTGTAAGTGTATGGTCGCCGTTATCTTCGAGGCTGTGATCTGTTCGCAACGTAGTAGATTGAGTTTACTTACCAATCGTGTTTGCGCGGAGGTCTGCGACTCCAAGCGTATCGCATAACCGACGAGGGAGCGAGGAGTGCCCACGTCTCCCTTGCGCTCACCCATCTCTTCGGAGACTCTATTCGCCAGAGAGATTGCGGAAATCCTACGGGGCTCGGTGCAGTAGATCTTGCAATGTCGACCTTGAGACAGCTCGTGCTCTAGAATGAACGCGGGCAGTTGGGTCGATTTACCGGATCCTGTCTCGCCGCGGACTATGACAATCTGATGACGCTCTATGGCTTCCAGAGCGACACCTCGAAATTGAAACATAGGCAGGTTCATGCGGCCTTGCAGCATGTTCTGGTACGACGGTGCCGAGACCTTCCAGCGCCACATGTCCTGGAGCTGCTGGGAGAATTCTGGTTTGCGTGATCGTGCGACTTCACTCTGAGACATTGGAGTTGTCGTCCCACTCGGCGCTGCACTTCTCTGCCTGCTGGTTGCGTTGAACACCACTTCATCTGCATCGTCGTCATCGGACGGAATGTTCCGTTCGACCAGCTTGCGCAGCTCTCTGACTGTCTCGCGGTCCGCGGCATGACCATGATCTTGCTTCTTCTGCAAAAGCTCGTCCCAAAGGTTACGAAATGCTGGTGGCAGCTTCAGATGTGCTTTTTCTTCCTTTGGTGAACCGGAAAACACAGCGAACAGCGCAATAGTGGCGATATAGGCCTCGCTCTGGGCAGCATCCGGGGTGGCTTCGTGCAGCGCCGTAATAGCAAGATTCCGTGGTTTGCTCTTGACCTCCACCTCGGGCAGGTACGAGGCCTCCACAGTCTCCTGTTCCTTACTCCAGCTGATGGTGAGCGAGTGACGGCTGGCATATGTGGTGGGTGACACCATCCTGTACACCACCTTCACTCGCGAATCTCGGGACTTGCATGCCTCTTCGAGCACACGCTTTGGATTCATGCCGGTCAGACGTCCGAAATCTCTGATAGCAACGTTGCTCGGTTGCGTGCCGCCTGCGCTTCTGTCAATGGAGGTGTCTTGGACCCCCGGCAGGGCGCTGAACATGCCACTCAGCATGTCGGCATCGTCTGCGTCTTCAGCCTCTGCAAGCAAATCTTGGCCCAGCTGTTCTGCTTCATCACTCACGCCATTGAGCTTCGTCGTTTCCGAAGGAGCTGGAGCGGATCCGCCCCGGCTGGGTTCTGCGTCTGACAGCTGCAGCTTTCTTCGGTCAGCTGCCTCACGCGCTAATTCGATCTTCTTCGTGTCCCATTGGGCATCGGCCTGCTGCTGATCGAAGAGCACGTCAGACTGAATCTGCTGCAGTTTCTGCAGCAACTTCTTTTCGCGGCTGCCTTGCACTGTGACGCCACTATTCGCATTCTGCGAGCCCTTGCCTGCCTTCTTCCTTCCCATAGCGCCCTCCATGACTGGATTGATGTCGTACAGTCTCGCCCTCGTACGTAGATACGTCACTAAAAGCTCGTCTGGTTCGAGGTCGCTGTCGACGTCACTGATATCTAGACCATCGTCTTCCCCATCTATTGAGGCAGCACCCTTGTCTTCTGAGACGGGTGAGTCTTTCTTCTTTGACTTGGGTTCTTGTTCTGCAGCAATCGGCTCGTCAGGTTGATCAATCTCCGCCTTCGGCTTTTGAAAATCATAGTCGAAGAGCTCGCTGGTATCACAATTCAGGGACAGCCGCTCCAGTGACTCTGATAGACCCCACATATGTCCTGCATCTTCAAATGAAGGCGATCTGGAAACTGCCCAGCTAAGAACCTCATTGACTTTGTGTGGCGGAATGTCAAGAGCAAGGAGACACAAACGTAGTGCCCAAACCTTTGAAAGCAAGTCATCCCCCAAAGGATGACCATGCTTCCTCGCCAATGGACTGTGGTCCTCTGAAGAATCTACGGTCTTGATATCAAGCAGTTGCTGCATCAGTTCGTCTGGGAGCCAGTCTTTTACAGACAAGTAATCGGCCTGACCTCGCAGTACCCTTTTGTCGGTCTGTAGGCGCGAGACCTGGCGTCCCGACTCCTTGCGCACTCTGGGAGCGTGCTGCTCTACAAATTGCTGTAATTCGGATTCTTCGAGTTGTGATTCGAGTTCCTCGGGGCTCAACTCGTGCAGCTCCCGTCGTCCTGGAGAGGCTTCCTTCGCAGCCGCTGTATCGCCAGAAGCTATCGACGTGGGTACTGTTTCCGGTGTGGCGACGCCCGACACGTCTGTGCTGTTGCTCTCATTATGACCAGCATCCGTCGTCGCTTTCTTTGATATTAGAGAAGTGGTCGCGAAGCCTCGCGCAGGATTTGCTACGGGCTTGGTCTTTTTCTTTTTATTGCCACCAGCCATCGTTGTTTATGAGGAGACAACCAGTGCGGGATACAAATTCAGTGTGTATCGAACATTTTGGTCTGGAAGAAAGACATGAATGTCGTTTGGGTGACCCCAAAAACACCTGCCCGCGCTTAGCCCGATTGGGCGACTAATTGCAGCAAACCGATTTTCTCCAGAACGTCTGTGTATCAGGATGCAATGGTCAATCTTGCGCCGCCTCGACGACGGTTCATGTAGATGAGAGGATGGCGGAACCAGCAGTCAATGGGGAACCAGTCGTTGACCTTGCTGAGACTCGCCGCACACTCCTCTCCAACTCCACGAAGCGCAGGATATCTGAGCTTCATACATTGCACGACAGGCTCGTGAGTAGAGGTAGGTAAGACAATATCCTTCCACCGCGACGTACACGGATAGCACTGACCCATGGCGCAGGTGTCTCATCCATTCACTTTCCTGCGATCCTCGCTCTCTTCTTTCATGTTACCTACGCACTTTATGTCGACACACGATCTCGGCAGGCTGTCGAAAGATGCCTCTCCGATATTGCTGCCACGCCGGAGGCAGAAAGAGCTCTCCCCGATTTTGTGGCGGAGATAGAGAAGGAGTCCTGCAAAGCTAGCATCGCTCCAGCGAACGCTTTTGTGCTGGTGAGATGGAGCTCGGCATTGATACAGCAGTCGTCCGGCAGAAAATCAGCATGGGAGGCATGGGGCAAAAAGACAATGGTGGCGTTGACGAACGCTTTGAACACTTTGTTGGGGTTCGATCCTAAAGGCAGCACCGTCGCGACTGCACTGCGGGTGAGCAGGCGTGCGATCAGAACGTTGGCAAAGTCGGATTTTGGCGCTGAAGCACTGGATGAGTGTGTCAGTGTACTGTGCGCGAAAGCGTCACACCCCGTGTCGACGAACGCAGTCACTCTGGGTATCATCGCTGGCGTCTGCCAAAGGGTACCAGAGCGCTTCGCTGTAGTCGAGTCGAAGAAGCAGGACTACATCGCTTTCTACCTTCGCGAAATACTTGGATCGAGAGCGCAACTGCCGGCCTATATCGCGAAAGCGCTCCAAGACTTCTTTGGCGCCTTCGTGTCTTCCGATGATCTGGAGAAAGATATCGTGCCCGCGGTGGAAAAGGCGCTGCTGAGAGCGCCCGAGGTGGTGTTGAACGACCTTGTCTCGCCAGTCATCTCGTCTCTCCCTGGCGAGTTTGACCTCTCTAACGTTCTAGCCAACAATTTGCTCAAGCCGCTGCTCTCGAACATCAAGTCGACGAATGCCTCAATCCGCAGTGGCGCACTGCACACGTTCTCCACGATCACAAGTCGGTGCCACGACGTGAAACTACTTGACAAGATCGCAGACGAGATCTTGGGCCCCCTGAAGGCGAACAAGGTCACGTCAGCCGATCAGCGAGTAATCCATGCGCAGATGCTTGGCGCCCTCAGTCCGACTGACTCCCTCGCTACCAAAGTGCCTCAAGGCTTGAGTGCCATGGCAGCGAAGGAGGCCAACGAAGCTGCTGCTGATGCGGAGATCGACTCGTTGGCGAAATATGTCAAGTTCGCGTTGGAGAACGCCATCAAGGTTGAGTCCACTACAGTCGACGCTTTCGCTAAAGGGCTGGCTGAGAAACGGCTGCCGTTGCGCCGTCTATGGGCTCTACACTTTGCTGAGATTGTCTGGGGCCTGAGTGATGCGGCCTTCGACAACGACAGTTGCCCAGCTCTCGTTGATGCTGGGATCGGAAAACTCATAGACATTTTCAACGAGGTTACTACCAATCCGGTCCTAGCAGTGCAAAACGGGCAGATCTCCGTCGCATGTGCAGCGACGGCTATATGTGTCTCGAAGGCTGAACGGCTGTCACATCACAAGAGCTTCTCCATCGTTAAGAAGGCGAGCGTCGCAGAACGCGCATTAATGCTGGAGCCAAAACCCTCATTTTTACTCAACCCTCGCATCTTCACCAAGCTCTCCAATGATGAAGACCTACGTTGGTGTCAGCGTGCGCTGTCCTCGGCTTTTCCAATGCTCCCCAAGGACATCGCTGGACTTGCTACGCGTAATGCTTGGGCTCAAGTCATGATCTACCTAGCCGTCGCAGCGGCGGTGCCATCAAAGGTGCGCACGGAAACCACACAGGCGTTGCAGTCTCTGCACTCTACACAAGCCGAAGAAACTGCCGACGTTATTGTCGACGGCTTATGGCGGTGGTGTCAAGACGTTGAGCTAGATGCTAGAGATAGTACCGCGCTGGCAGCCAAGACAGGGCGCGATGAACTGTACAAGATCATTCGAGCGATCTGCGCCCCTCCCACAACAATGGCAGAAACGGACCCTGATCAGCGATCTATCGTCCGAGAGAAGCAGATGGTAAGACTACAGGTGCTGTGCAGACCACAGCTTGTGCCTCGTGTCCATTGGATTGAGCTCTGTCTGCGAACTGGCACAGACCCGGGAAATCTGGCAAGCACGCGCGCCGAAGAATGTCTCACTCAGATCATGACTGTGACAGAGAATTCTGTCTGGCAATCTTTACCCGCTTTTCAGTCAGCGGCTTTCAGCGCTGCGGCAGACCTGGCGTTCGTTGCACCCGATGTCGTGACGCCACTCATAGTGGCTCAGATATCTAGAGACTTGAATCCGTCACAACTCGCGGAGATTGGACCGACAGAAGCTGCAATTTACCGAACGCCGGAAGGGACTGCTTTCGTGGATGTACTGTCCAAATCGCAACTGCAGGCAGTGAGCAAAAACACCAAAGATTACGACACACTCAGATGGGAGGAAGAGCTGAGGGCTCAGCTTGCACAGAAAAAGGGTCAGACGAAAGAGCTGACTGGGGAGGAGCAGAGCAAGGTCAACGCTCAGCTCAAGAAGGAATCTGCCATTAGACAAGATGTCACTGCCATCGATGCACGCCTGAGGCGTGGTATCGGTATCATCAGTGCCCTTGCTACTGGCCCGCCGACAGAAGCAGAAGAGTGGTTTGGACCGTCTGTAAAGCTCCTCTTCGAAGTCATCCAAGCCGGCGCTGGACTGGTTCTGGGTGATACTGCCGCTCTAGGCTACTTGCAGTGCGCAAGCCGGACGTCGAACCGCCTGGGTGCCAACCGACCGTTTGTCGGCGTTGCCACACTCCGTGCGGCTGGCATAACTATTCTACCAGAGAACTTGCTCGCGGAGCCCTTGGGAGACCTTGTAACAAGGATTCTGTACCGCCTGCGCTTCCTGGGTGAGCAAAGACCATTCGACACGGTGACGCTGAGCTACATTCTAGCCCTGATCTTCATCGTGTTTGAAGGTGGCGGCGTCGACCAAGCAGCAGGCGAGGACGCGGATGAGCAAATCGTGCTCGCCGTGGAGATCCTGTCCTTCCATACCGGTGCCTGTAGCGACTCCCGCTTGCCCCGTCAGAAACTGCTAGACGTCCTGCTCAGTGCCATGCAACGCTACACTCAGCATTTCAAAATATTGAAGGACTGCTTTATCGACCTTTGCCGATGTGTTGCTCCGAATATGGTGAAAATGGAAACCGATACGGTCGTCAAGGGTGCCATTCTCGCAGACCCGTCTGTACGAGGAGCAGTCCTGCAGGCCATCAGCGCAGAGCTTGAGCTCACCGACCGCAACCTCTACGAGGAAATCTGGCTGGCGTGCCACGACGATGTGGAAGAGCATATTGAGACTGCTCATGAGATCTGGGAAGAGAATAACCTGCAGGTAACTGCTGCATTGGGCAGTCATTTGATACCCTACACGAGCTCGACGGACTCTCAACTACGTCGCGCCGCGGCGCGCTCCGTTGCAGACTCTGTATCCAAGCACCCCGAAGTCTTTGAAAGTATACTTGCTAAGCTGCAGGAGCAGTATCTGGAGGCTGCCAAACCCCGTAAACCGGAGCTCGACCGGTATGGCATGCCGCTGAGAAAAGATCTCTCTGATCCCTGGGAGTCAAGGCACGGAGTTGCAGTGACGTTCAAAGAGCTCGCCAGAGTCTTTCCGCAAGATCATCTCGTGCCATTCATAAACTTCCTGATCGAAAGCGGTCCGCTCGGTGACAGAAATCCCGGTGTACGCGACAGCATGGTCGATGCAGCGACGACTATTGTTGCGGCGCGCGGGCAGGAACAGGTGGAGGCACTCATGCAGCTTTGCGAGACTACATTGAGCCAGTCGACCAACAATGCACAATCACAAGACCTCATCAACGAAGCCGTCGTCATTCTATACGGCGCCTTGGCCCGCCACTTGCCTCGTGGAGATGCACGTATACCCAAGGTTGTCCAGCGGCTTTTGGAAACACTAAGCACGCCTTCCGAGTCAGTCCAGTACGCCGTGGCCCAATGCCTACCACCTCTCGTACGCGCGTCAAGCGACCAAGCTGGCCAGTACATGCAGCAAATGATCCACGAGATGTTGCATGCCAAGAAGTACGCTGCAAGACGTGGTGCCGCGTATGGACTTGCTGGGATCGTAAAAGGTCGCGGCATCTTGTCGCTGAAAGAGAGCCGCCTACTGTCCACACTCAGAGCTGCCACGGAGAACAAGAAGGATCCCAATGAGCGACAAGGCGCCTTCTTAGCGTATGAATTGTTGTCACTCATGCTTGGCCGCATCTTTGAGCCTTATGTGATCCAAGTCGTTCCTCAACTCTTGGTCGGATTCGGCGATACGAGTACAGACGTTCGTGAAGCGTGCCTTGATGCAGCGAAAACATGCTTTGCTTCGTTGAGCTCTTATGGTGTGCAGCAAGTGCTGCCGACGCTCCTCGAGGGTTTGGAAGAATCGCAATGGCGCAGCAAGAAGGGTGCCAGCGACTCACTGGGTGCTATGGCTTACCTCGACCCTCAACAGCTTGCCGTCAGCCTCCCTGACATCATTCCACCGTTGACGGACGTGCTCAATGATAGCCACAAAGAAGTTCGCGCTTCCGCAAACCGAAGTTTGCAGCGCTTTGGAGAGGTAATCACCAACCCTGAAGTCAAGAGCCAAGTCAACATCCTGCTCAAGGCGCTCAGCGATCCAACCAAGTACACCGATGACGCTCTCGATGCGCTCATCAAGGTTAACTTCGTCCATTACCTAGACGCACCCTCGTTGGCCCTGGTGGTTCGTATCCTCGAGCGTGGTCTCGGCGAGAGATCAGCCACCAAGCGAAAGGCTGCCCAAATTATCGGCAGTCTGGCACATCTGACGGAGCGAAAGGATCTAACCTCGCACCTGCCGATCCTCGTCGCAGGATTGCGCGTCGCGATCGTGGATCCTGTGCCAACCACTCGTGCAACAGCGTCAAAAGCGCTTGGCTCGACAATTGAAAAGCTGGGCGAAGACGCGTTGCCCGATCTTATCCCAAGTCTCATGCAGACGCTCAAGTCAGACACTGGCGCAGGCGACCGTCTCGGATCTGCTCAGGCTCTCAGTGAAGTGCTTGCTGGCTTGGGCACTGGCCGCCTCGAAGGAACTCTGCCCACGATCCTGCAAAATGTGTCAAGTTCGAAGGCTTCGGTGCGCGAGGGCTTCATGTCGCTGTTCATTTTCTTGCCCGCATGCTTCGGTCAAAGCTTTGCCAATTACCTGGCTCGCATCATCCCACCTATACTCGGTGGTTTAGCCGATGACGTTGAGTCAATACGTGAGACTGCGCTACGGGCTGGTCGGCTTCTTGTCAAGAACTTTGCCGCTCGCTCGGTGGATCTGCTACTGCCAGAGCTTGAGCGTGGTTTGGCTGACGACAGCTACCGCATCCGTTTGAGCTCCGTCGAACTTGTCGGCGATCTGCTCTTCAACCTTACGGGCATCAGCGGCAAAACGGAAGCCGAAGACATGGAAGAGAACGCGACTGAAGCGGGCCAGTCACTGCTCGAAATCTTGGGTGAGGAGAAGCGGAACAGAGTTCTGTCCGCGCTTTACATCTGCCGATGCGACACGTCTGGGCTGGTCCGCACTGCAGCAATCAACGTGTGGAAGGCACTTGTGTCCACACCTCGCACTTTGCGCGAGCTGATCCCCACGCTTACGCAACTGCTCGTCCGCAGACTCGCGAGCTCGAACATGGAGCAGAAGGTTATTGCTGGCAATGCCCTTGGTGAGTTGATCCGCAAAGCCGGAGAAGGTGTCCTTGCGACACTGCTACCGACCTTGGAAGAGGGCTTGCAGACCGCGACGGACACAGATGCAAGGCAAGGTATTTGCATTGCCCTACGTGAGCTCATTACATCCGCCTCCCCAGAGTCACTCGAGGAGTATGAGAAGACACTCATCTCGGTCGTGCGGACTGCTCTCGTCGACTCTGACGAGGATGTCAGAGAAGCCGCCGCGGAAGCCTTTGATTCGCTGCAGAAGGTCATTGGCAAGCGGTCCATCGATCAGGTCCTACCTCATCTACTCGCTCTGCTACGTTCCGAAGAAGAAGCAGAGAACGCACTGGCCGGGCTTCTCACTTTACTCACAGAGGCAACACGGTCGAACGTCATCCTGCCAAATCTATTGCCTACCTTGCTCACGTCGCCAATCTCAGCTTTCAACGCCCGAGCTTTGGCGTCTTTGGCCGAAGTCGCTAGTTCATCGATGACCAGGCGGCTGCCGAACATACTGAATGCGCTCATGGACAACATCGTGGCGTGTAAGGATGAGACGCTCAAGACTGAGCTCGACACGTCGTTCGACACCATTACGTGCTCCGTGGATGAGTATGACGGGCTGAACACGTTGATGAGCGCTATGTTGGTGTTGGTCAAGAACGAGGACCATCGGAAGCGAGCTTCTGCTGATCTGCACCTCGCCAAGTTCTTCCAAGCTGCTCAGGTGGACTTCTCGCGATACTACCCCGATCTGATTAGGGTGCTGCTTATCGCCTTTGATGACAGCGACAAGGAGGTGGTGAAGGCGGCCTGGTCTGCTCTCAGTGCGTTGACGCAGCGTTTGCGAAAGGAAGAGATGGAATCGCTTGTCATCTCGACTCGCCAGGCACTCAACCATGTCGGCGTTGCGGGCCACGACTTACCCGGCTTTTCACTACCTAAAGGCATCAATGCCATCCTGCCCATCTTCCTGCAAGGTTTGATGAACGGCACGGCCGAGCAGCGAACGCAGGCCGCGCTTGCTATCTCGGACCTCATCGACCGCACAAGTGCTGAAGGCCTGAGGCCATTCGTCACGCAGATCACTGGGCCGTTGATCCGTGTTGTGTCCGAACGCTCGACGGAGCTCAAAGCGGCCATCCTTCTCACACTCAACAACCTCCTCGCGAAGATCCCCACCTTCCTCAAACCTTTCCTGCCGCAGCTACAGCGCACTTTTGCGAAGTCTTTGGCAGATCCGTCCAGTGAGGTGCTCCGATCGAGGGCTGCCAAAGCTTTGGGCACACTGATCACGATGACGCCGCGTATCGATCCGCTCATCGCTGAGTTGGTCACTGGCTCGAAGACGACAGACGCGGGTGTGAGAAATGCAATGCTCAAAGCTCTGTACGAAGTCGTCAGCAAAGCAGGCTCGAACATGAGTGACGTGTCACGAAACTCGATACTAGGACTTATCGATTCGGACACCGGCGAGACTGATGTTACGCTGAACATCACCTACGCTAGGCTACTGGGCGCCCTAATCAAAGTGTTACCACCAGAGGCAGCGGTGAGCCTGATCAAGGGTCGTGTGCTGACCAACCATTTCACTCAAGCCTCGGTGCTTGCGCTCAACGCCGTTTTGGTCGAGGCGCCAAACGTTCTGACCGATCAGCTGGGTGATATCACCGCTTCGATCGTCGTGCAAGGCGTCACAAGCAGCCAGCCGTTTGTGGCGGACAACTGCGTGCTCGCGGCCGGCAAACTTCTGCTGGCGGAGACGAGCAACAAGAGCTACGAGAGCACCAAGCCCATCTTTGATGCTCTGGCGCACGTCATAGCGCCAGGTGGACCCGTCGACACGCGTCGCTTGGCACTTGTTGTTATCCGGACGGTCAGCCGCGAGAACAACGAGCTCGTCAGACCGCACCTCGGCACCCTCGTCCCGCCCGTCTTCGCCAGCGTACGAGACGCCGTCATCCCGGTCAAGCTTTCGGCCGAGGCGGCTTTCCTTGCCATTTTCGCGGTGGTGGAGGAGGAGAGCGCAGTCTTCGACAAGTACATGGCCGGACCGGGCGCGGGCTTGCAACCCGGGCCGAAGCGGAGCATGCAAGAGTACTTCAAGCGTATCGCGTTGCGGTTGAGCAACCAGGCGAGGGAGAGGAAGGAGGCCGAAGGGGGTCAAGGTGGGCTTGGGTTGAGCAATGATGAGCAGGAGGACATGAGGGAGGTCATGAGTGTGGGCAGGGTGGACTTGGGCGAGGGTGGGTTTGGCGATGATTGAACGGTTAGTATACACAATCATGCAATGACAAGTCCGCTTTCGAAAGGTACGTCAAGGAGCGTTCTGGTTTGAGGCGCTCAATGACTGGAGAAGTACCACCCGGTCGATATCAATGAACGATTGCACTGACCAGAGTAAGTGTGCTAGCCACTCATCGTGACATAGATATGTTCATGTTCTCGTACCTTTTCTTGTGTTAAAGTAGACCATCGCGAGTTCGAAGTCTCTATTAGATTCTACATGGAAGTCCGAGCCATTGATTATATTGCACGTGACTTTACGGCCCCACTCTCGCTAAGATGGTATTAGCGCTGGCTTGGCGGAATCGCGCACTTCAATCGTGCCCGCTTTTCAGATTCGTTCGAGGGGAGTAGACGACGACGTCGACAACAAACATCCATCAACACCATCGTCAATCCCGGCCAAGATGTAAGTCCGACGCACATGCATTCCGCCCCGCGGTGATCGCGGTGGCAGCCGGACCATGCTGCACCCATGAGTGACGCCACGCGCCCACACCGCCCTCCCAGCGGCAAACACCACGCCACCACCCCTTACCACGCTCTTACTGACTAAATGCCCTTTCCAGGGTGAACCTCCGCACTCAGAAGCGCCTGGCGGCCTCCGTGGCCGACTGCGGCAAGCGCAAGATCTGGCTGGACCCGAACGAAGTTAACGAGATCTCCAACGCCAACTCTCGTCAGACCATCCGCAAGCTCATCTCCGATGGCCTCATCATCCGCAAGCCGGTCACTATGCACTCTCGCTCGCGCGCGCGGGAGTTGACGGCCGCGAGGAGGATTGGAAGGCACAGGGGTGCCGGTAAGAGGAAGGGTACCGCCGATGCTCGTATGCCAAGGTATGCATAACATCACTCCGTGATTTGGTCAAGAGGCGGAAGAATCGGATGAACTCAGAGGGAGGGAGACTGGTTTGGTGGCATTTGTGATGGCCGGATGCTGATAATGTGATGAACAGCCAAGTCATGTGGATGCGTCGCCTGCGTGTCCTCCGCCGCCTACTCGTCAAGTACCGTGCCGCCGGCAAGATCGACAAGCACCTCTACCACGAGCTCTACCACTTGAGCAAGGGTAACACCTTCAAGCACAAGCGTGCGCTCGTCGAGCACGTACGTATCAAACCGGACCAGCCTCGACATCATGATGTCATCTCATGAACATCGCTAACCTTTTCTTTAGATCCACAAGGCCAAGGCCGAGAAGGCGCGTGAGCGTGTCCTCAAGGAGGAGATGGACGCCAAGCGTGCGAAGACGAAGGCGGCGCGCGAGAGGCGACAGGAGCGTATCCAGCAGAAGCGGAACCAGATGACCGACAACGCGGAGGTTCCGGCCGGCGAGCAGGAGTAGAAGTGTTGTGCAATGACGAATTTCAAGTCCTAGAAACAAGCATTTCACGGTGCCAAGGATGAGCGGACGGCATGCCTGTCTACGTGCAGTAAGCTCGAGGCGGCCGCAGATGGGATTGATGAGGGAATTCCTGGCGCGGCTCTTTTCCGGCGTTCCGATTGTTGTTGCGAGGTTGTGCATAGTTCGAGACAGCCACGTAGTGTATGGCTTGAACTTCATATTCCGACATCTGGTTGGTATATCGATGTCCTGAGTATCGTTGTCAAACTTCAGATTGGAGGTAGAACTCTCGAATTCTCGAATTCAGTCTCTCGACGATGCAATCACTGACACTTGCAACAAGATTCCGGCACATGATGTATGAGGGGGAGTTCTTCGAAGCCCACGCAGCTGATGACTATCTACACATGACATTCCCCCAGTCTCTCGGACCTACACAACACTAAGCTCAGGGGGCCAGTCCGCTCCAGAGCCGATCCACCTCTCGAGCTTCTCTGCCATCAATCCA
>Ga0058704_10000811_pt1 | contig 15340 bp, 17 predicted proteins | sample AgamicMgSfe_FD_71363 | JGI IMG/M metagenome (GOLD analysis project Ga0058704, IMG submission 71363) | Agave microbial communities from Guanajuato, Mexico - Mg.Sf.e | ecosystem: Host-associated > Plants > Phyllosphere > Phylloplane/Leaf | place: Guanajuato, Mexico | collected 2012-05-30
AAGAAACCGAGAGATGCAGACGATGTAATAAGAGAGACATCAACCTTCTCCGGCTACGTCACCTTGAGCATATCTAACGAGGATTCATCCGAAGCTTTCTTTCTACGAGCGTGCAGCGCGGGGCAACTGCTTTAGTTCATGTGCAGACCATGGTCAAAAATCCGAGTGACAGCAGGAGTCTCCGGTGAGATGCTCTACGGTGAGATTGTCGACGGTGGATGCAAGAAGGAGACGGCAATACGAGAAGAAGCGCGGCGCAGGTCATCAGCATCGGCTCAACCCGCTGACTCATCCATCGTCTTTCGAACCCCCACTTTCACGTGTCAACCCAGAAATTCCTCTACAACCCCTCCCACTCACCCGTACACACAAATCGACAACCACTAATCCCACCAGTGCGCCGCAGCCATGTCAGATGAAAACATCTACGACGAGATCGAAATCGAAGACATGACCTGGGACTCCGCGCTACAACTCTACCACTACCCCTGCCCTTGTGGCGATCGCTTCGAGATCAGCATCGACGATCTAAGGGAGCAGGAGACGGATATTGCGGTTTGTCCGAGCTGTAGTTTGCAGATTAGGGTTATCTATGAGGTGGAGGATTTGCCGAAGCCTGAGGGGCAGGAGGCGAAGGGCAGTGTCGGGAAGGTGGAGGGGCAGCAGGTGATCGCTGCGGCTGCATGAGGATTCGGTAGAAAGGCGCGAGAGTAGCCCAGCGACCGGGATGTAAGAGCGCGAGAAGCGGCAAGGAAGTCTGTCGACATGGTGGTAACGGAAAGCAACGACGCGCGAACGATGGGTCGCCTGTGTGCTCATAGCGAGGGAAGGCCCATACGACTCGACTATCGAGTCGTTTAGCCACTCGCCCCGCCAGACTATCGACACCAACGAGAAGTGATCATGACAGCGTCAAGATAAAAGCTCGCATACGTGGACTAACATCCGAGTGCGCTTTGCCGCCAAACATCGACCTCCAACCCAAGCTGGAGAAAGCGAAAGAAGAGCAGCGAAGACGATTATGCTTTTGCGAGGTCAAGGCGCAAAGGCAGATAAGGGAGGGAGGGAGATATGGCGGGAAGACAGCGTAAACGACACAAGGATGGAGTGTGGGCACATGAGGAGAGTCTCAAGCGAATGGATTTAAAGGGTGTGGGTAGTACATGCACATCTTCGGGCCAAAGCCCACTTTCCACTGCCATCTTCATAACCGACGCTATCTGTGTCCTATTCAACTCACGTCTCGCTTGTGCCTTGTTCATCATCTCCGCAATCCCGCATCATCAAAGTCGCCGCTTCCGTCATCCTTGTTGTCCCAGTAGTAACGTCCGATCGATGCATCTTGAACCACTACCCTCCTCCTTCGCCATCTCCTCCTCTTTACCACCGCCTTCACACCCCAGCCTTTAGCTTCTCCAGCAGTACCCTACTCCGCCAAATCCACACTAGGCTTCTTTATCGCCTCGGCCTCCCCATCGATATCCAGGCTGATACCGCATTCTCTCCTCAGCAGGTCCGTGAGACTGGTACCATCTCTCATATACACCCAATCACCCGCTCCTCCTCCCTCCTTATGATGCATGCTCTCTCCAGCGACAACCCAGTCGAAGCGCTTGGGGCCAGAGACGGGGGAGGAGAACCAGATCTGCTTGTTGGGCGGTTGCTTGTTGATTACGTAGGTGCCCGCTGGGGGGAGGGTCAGGTTCATTACTCCGGCCTAGACATCATGTACAAGTCAGTTTGATGTACACCGAAAGACGGATGAGATAGCTGTATGGTGTAGGAAGCTAGACGTACGCTATACTCCACCTCAACATCCTCCCTCGACTCCTGCAGCGCCTCGGCCCTCTCATTCAATGTATTCATGTACCGGTCGGCGTGCTCATGGTACTCGTCTTCGGAGACTTCGGTCGGGACCGTGGTCTGGTGCGCTTCGGGTTCTGGGTTGGGGGGTTGGGGGTCCTCGCTGTCGGGCATCATGCCTGCGGCTCTGTAGGTGGACGTAGAGAAGCATCTTAGTACCGCCGTGCGGATTGAAGTACGCGCTGCCAATGGCTGTGCGATGGCTGAGAGCTGCCTTTTGGTCTGGTACTGGCGGGTGAGAGAGCGAGTGGTGGTGCGGCTTGCTGCTTGACGCAGGATGCGGGAGGCTGATGGGGCGGACATGATGTGTGGTGATGTGATGCGATTGAATGCGAAATGCTGTGATATGGACTTCCGTGGACTCTGTGGTGAGTGATGTTGTATGTACAGTGAGAGCGGTCAAAGAGCCAATGCCGAACACAAGCAAGTTCGCTGATATCACATCTCGAGCTTTGAGGAGCTTCCCCACAACTTCCCCTTTGGGACAAGCGTAGAGTCTGTACAAGCGCGTCGCGTCAACCTCCCATATGTACATACATTGAACACTCAATTTCTCAGCAAACCCATCGAGACACGACACAACACCAAAAGTCCAGCTATAGCTCTAATATGACGGGCGTCAAGTGGAAAGCGTCGTGGCATCCTTCTGTGAAAAGGAAGTCGGCACGTCTTTCTGCGCTCTTGTCCAAAGCGGGTGTAGAAGATGTTCCTGAACTTGAACCGCTGGAATTCCTGGAACCTGAAGGGTTGCCTCAAAGCGATGTTGACGCCACCTTGCAAGGCTATAACAAGATCATCCAGTTCTTGCATAAGGACCAAGCCGAATCTGCTCATGGGGAACACCAAAGTATGCAAATCGCAAGGGGCAACATCAATCGGATCATAGCGAAGGCCCTCTTGGACGTTAATGATGAGTGGCGCATCCTACGACAGGCCAGCAATAAAGTGAGTGAGCTCGCCACGTCGGACATCTACTGGTACGCCCGAGGCGACCTGTTATGTAGATTACGTACTTGTGCCAACTAGCTGCCCACGTTCGCTCACACTATGTTCAGCACTCGACTATGCTCAATTTCACTCGATGCTCTGTAAGCGGCCCATTCGGGACGGAGTTCATTTTGTAGCTTACATGCGCTCCCGCACGCCGGAAATGCTCGACAATGCTAGCATGCACGATTCCCAATGGAACAAAACCTTACTGAACAAATTTAAGCGGCTGCGACAACAGCTGCGCAGCCTTCCCAACGGAACATATCACGAACTCCACTTCAATGTCTTGTTGCAGCTCCAAGTGCTTCCCGGGTGTCGTCGCATTCGCGGCGTCGATATGGACGACTTGACAGACGTGATCGAGAAGCTCAGACGCAGGACGGATGACACATTGTCTCGCCGGCAGCCGGTGCAGGAATGGGCAAAGAAGATGCACTATCCAGACTACTACAACTGCGCTGCGCTAAAGCGGGATCTCTGGACCATCTACCAACGACGGTGTACTGGAGCGCATAACTATAGGTCTTCAGCAGCCTGTTCCCATGTGCAGAATCTTGGCACGCTTGAGAATCTACAGCAGCAGGCACAGAAGGAAATCCGTACGAATGTGCTTCTAGCCTCCGGCTCACGACTGCCCGCAGAACTTGTCGAGCTCATATACGAGGCTGCCCTTGGGGTGGAAGTATATTCCGCTCAATGCCAAGGTGCGGGAGGATAGTGAAGATTTCGCTTATCTTCCTGGCGAGGTACTACCCACCTATAGATGTTAGGACATGGACGAGTTCGGGAATGCTAGATAGACGTCCGATTGTTGAGTCATTGGGAGTGGAAACGCTGCGGGTGAGGGACTAGCTGCACGAAACGGCGCCTTGAACGACCTACAGGTGCAAGCACACGAGACGAACGTGGGAAGGCGCTCTCAGTTCTGGACTCCCACTTGTCGATGGACTATGCTGACCTGGTCTTTCGAGCTGTCTTCGGTAGAGGAGGTAGCTCTCAGGTCCAGTGTCTCCGCGAACCGCTCGAGGAAGAGGGTTGCGCCGTGTGTAAAGTCACTCTTTAGCCAGTTGGAAGCGGACAATGCGATGGCGTCCGAGCCACTGAAGTCCACACTCTCAGCTCTTGCTATTGCCAAAGATGTGTTCGCATATTCCTAAAGCGAGGTTGCTCGTGATTACCGGAGGACCTCTGACCACTAGATACAACAGTACTAATGAGCGTAGGCTCGGTAATGAGCACCGTTGCGTTAGAGGCCTCTTACATGTGACCATCGATGGAGCAGTTCAAGGTGGAAGTCGAAGGTACTTTTCATCGGTCACGGTTGCCGAAGCCTGCATACTCTCCTCTCGCACGTCTCGGAGACGACACTATGTCAGAAAAGGCATCGTGTCTGTGTTTGACAGCTAGCCACAAACCGAGAAAACGCCACGGAGGCTCACACCACCTTCCAGAGTGTCGGAGTCCGCGGCCCACCCCACGTTTTACCCCGGGTGATCGTCAGGTACATGCACACCACTTCAGCAAGGCCCAGCTGGCGTGCAAGGCCCAGCAAATCCGCAAGCCACACCTAAGCTACAGCAAGCAAAGGAGTACCGAGTTCTTGTTGGAGGCCTACAGGCCTTGTGCCTATAAGTAGGCCAACAAACAAAAGCGACGTACGGTAGTTGAGCGCGCGAGGCACCGCCCCTAAAAAAGGAGCATCTAATGTTTTATGTGCGAGCGAACGCAACCGAGGAACGAGGGAGTATAGCGAGCGACTCCAAAAGGAACTAGGCCTTGCATCCTAGCTAGGCCTTGCTAAAGTGACGGGGGCAAACGCAAGGACAGCCAAGATTGACCGTGCAGCCATTATTGGCGAGTCGAGAACCTAACATTGCAAGAAGTAGCTTCCCGCCTATATCTAGTACCTTTCTAGATATACAGGGAGTATTGCAGAAGTACTTCGCAGCGGAGCGATTTCAGTATTATTAAACTGCTAGTACCGGTTGCTGCACGGTCAATATCAGCTGTCCTTGCGGGTGCGTGCATAAAACGGTCACCCCGCAAGGTCTAGATAGGACGGACAGAAGCCCGCTTGGTTTTGGCTACCGACACACGCCAGCCACGATACGAATGGTTGCTAATTCGAGCGGAAATTCCCAAAAGAACAGTCGTTCGATCTTAGCACTTTTTAAAGAGTGGACGAACTGGCATGCGAAGGTTCCGCCATAAATCGCGCTTCAGCTTCGACATGCCTGCTTCAGCCAGCCACAGACACAAGCCCGCTGTCACTCGGTGCACTGCTAAAGAGTCGACAATGATACAAGGCATCCATCATGCCGTACGTATGAAGTTCGAACAATTCTCATCTTCCCTTTTGTACTTTGAGCACACTCCGCAGTGTGGGTTTTGCCGCTCAACTTGGTCTTCCGGTTCCACGTTACTGTCGACTTTACCTCAAAATGCACCACTGCACCATCTTGTGGGCGACGTTGCTCGGCATCGCTCAGCTGGTCCATTGCCAGTGCCCAACTGCCCAAGGGTACTACTGTGATTACCTGGGAACGAACTACAACGAGAATTGTGGTGTTGACCCTGACGATGGCTCCGATCTCGCCATCCCGGTCACGATCTGTCCATGCGCCCCAGGCGAGCTCCTGACGCTTGGTATAGCTTTCACGGGCACTGATGGGTCTCGTATGTCGACGTATCTTTTTATATGGAGTATTGACCAGAACAGTGTTCGCTGACGTCCGTTATACAGGAACCACTGCCAGCTCGAGCACGGTCCTCGGACCCAGCAGTCAGCTTACGTCGTTTAGTTACGACTTTGCCGATGCGAACACTGCCATCGCTTCCGGCAGCCCGGTGACGCTGGACTTTGCACTGAGCTACGGTGCTTATGCACCTGCCTCCTTCATCTACAGTCCTGTCTCATCGATCTTCTTTACGGATACCACGAGCACCATCACTTCTACCACTGGCACGGCCACAACTACGACTACCATGGCTACGGCGACAGCTATATCCACTATCGTACAGTCAACAAGCACGATCCCTTGTACGACGGGAACGAGCACTGTGACCGCTTCGACACGGACCATCAGCACCACATCCACCATCACTCCGCGTCCGAAAACGAAGAAACCGCTACAATTGGTCCTATCGACCACGCATGCATCCTGTCTGCCGTCGCCGAAACAGAAGTCGAACTTGCGTGAAAGAAAAGTCCGAGATCTCGCACCCCGTCAAGTCAACGTCGGCACATTCGAAGCGCCATACTGTCCAGACCTATACGGCCCACCTTCTTCCACCACCTACACGACTTCCACAGCCGTCGTTACCGCTACAGTCACTACAACCGATACGTCCACGGAGATCGATACGAGTACCACCACCTCGACCCTGTCGCCAACACCGCTTACTACGACGGTTTGCAGCAACGTCCTGGCAACTACGACTACCACACCAAGTGTGACTAGTACTGCGTACACGACCGCGAAACAACAGACTGTCACCAGCACGCAGACTTACACGTTTGTGTACACCATTTACCCGAAGCATCCCAAACCTTGCACGCCGCCGCCCCTACCGACGCTACCGACGCTTCCGTCGAGGACCAATTGCCTCAAGCCAACGCACAAGTAAAGGGCTTGTCGGTATGATCGATTGGGATGGCGAGTTCACGACATCGTCTTACCGCGAACGCACTCCACGGACGAGATGCTGCGAAAGCCGTTCATGAAGTCCGGTGAGGCGGAGTATTTCCGGTTACGGTAATGTGCGCCGTTGCTCGGACATGCAGCAGTCTTTGCCATTGCTCCTGAGAAAGCTCGTCACCCCTTCATGACTCTATATACTCGACTGCGGGGCGCAAAGACTACGTTGATTAGGGGATCACAACTGCGCCTAGGGGGTACTGGAGGACTCAACATCATTGTACAAACAACTCTATAACAGCGTGCCTCAAGCATACGTAGACTTTCTTTGCCGCCGTCTTGTCATTCTTACGATCATATGTTGAGCAGGGTGGCCACGTCCAGTATATACGGGGTGACTTCCCTATTTGGCGCGGAACTTAGATTTCCCCGAAATGTTTTCCCCACTATTTCCTGTTTAGTGTCTACACTTCGCCTCGCCCCTCTTAATCCTCGAGTACGTGAACATTTGTACGAGACAACGAGTTGCAGTCTTCGCATCGAACGCCAACATGCTTGATAAAAGAGGCAGTTGAGAATGCCCCGGCGCTTCAATCATTGCCAAAGCTTCGCAAACCTGGCGACTTACTCAACGGCATCGCTGATACCTCACGCCACTACAATGATCTGATCCACTTTGCGCCAAACGAGCCAACCTTGCATAAGTTTTGTTCTGAGGTGCGCACGGCGAGAGATACCATCGAACGCGTGCTCAGCGAAGCCGTTGAGAAGATCAAACGTGAGTGGTGTGATATGAAGAGCATAAGTGCTGGCATCGAGACTTTGACCCTTAAGGACGATCATTGGTAGGAAAGGGGCAACCTGCTGTGTACGCATGACACTCTTTGACTATTAATAAGCCGCGAGCTAACTCGAGGCGCAGCTATCGAGTATCATCACCTTGATAAGTTATACCTTGAACGGCCAATCAACGACGGTGCTCACTTCATTGCGCACATCCGTTCCAACATTTCGAGAAACGCTCAATCGGCCGTGCTCCGATGAGGCACCAGACTACTTGGACGAGCGCCGTTTGCTGGACAAAATACGCCGGTGCAGAGCGGAGTTGAACCACTGTGAAGAGCAGCTGGTCAACGACTTGCGCTTCTGCATCTGCGTACTAGCCAACCTCCTTCCACAGATCAGTCTGCGCCCGGTCCATCTCAACCGACCGCGATGTAGTGGACTTCATCGAGGAGGTCGACTCTGGAATCGGAAGTGTACTTCAGCGACAGCAGCCTGGGGACCTTAGATGCCATGCACAGCGTAGAGCACGTCACAGTCGTGGAGATAAGATCGAAGACCGGGACTTCTACGACTGTACAGCCTTGCGACGAGATCTTTGGTCCGCCCGGTCTCGCCCTTCCTCGAGGTTCAATATGTACGATGACCTATGCTGCGTCCATGGCCATAACCTCCCGCTGCTAGAAGGACTACTGAAGCAGGCGCATAAGGGGATTCGTGCAAATGTACTTGTAGCTACATTATCCCGTTTATCAGTTGAGCTGGCGGAATTGGTCTTTGAAGCTACGTTGGAGGCATCGGGCGTGCCTCTTGATCCATATACGCATGAGCCGTGCGAGGAAGAAAGCCAATCTACGCCGCGTAAAGTACGTTCCGAATACAGATCCGCTCGAATGGATGAGTATGGGTCTGTCACAGGGAGCAGGCGTTGGAGACGGAAACAGCTGATGCTGGGTCTATGAAGGGCTTGAATGCGTGCGCCGTACTCACCGTCGGTTTGCTGCCAGTGTGCAGAAGCTCCGTGGGTGGATAGGATCATTCGCTGTTGGCACCTTGTTACCACAGCCGACCGAGATCGGGCCAGCAGTGGTGGGAGGGGCGCAACGTACGGTGATCAATGGCACGGCTCTGGCGACAGAGAACGTGATCAGTGTTTGGGTCGCTCTGGCGCAGCCAGAGGCTCCCGACGCCGTTCGCTTTGCCTCGTCGGACTCAATAGTTTTCCTTCTGATCGATCCCGACTGTTTCGATTCTCGAAGAGACATGGACTGCGGATTATGGGCCTACGAGCGTTTTTGTGACGTTTCATACTCCTAACAATAAAAAGCTGAGTTCGTGTAAGAGGTCTACTGCGGCGCTAGATGTCACTTCAGATGCAGACCTACTCGATGCTATCAAGGGTGGTGCACGATGGCACCATCGACTCGTGGAAATCTGCAGCCTAGGCAAAATGCCGAATGGCTGTTTCCAGATCCCAGGGCTAGAAGGCCTGCGAGTCATCGACAGCAGTACGTTTGCGTACCCGCAAAACTGTCATCCACAGGCAGATGTGTACGTGGTGGCGCATATGGTCCCGAGGCAGGTCAGAGCTGTGGACTTTGCATGTTTGTGGGATCATAGTATCTGTTCGCCATATCCGCACTAGGCAGGGGCAAGGAAGGCTTGTCGCGCTTTGTGTGGTGGATGCTGTCGTAAAAGGATCCGTCAGCGCGAATCAAATAAAGCCATAATTGTGATTGTCCGTTAGGCGTGTGCGACGTAGTCCTCCAACATGCATATCTTGTCACCTGTACCTGGACAGATGCACTCAATATCGCGGTGGTGTAGGAACTCGCAACCACCACTTCGGGCCCGCTTCGTCTTGCAGATGCCGATTATCCATGTGTTTCGCGCCTAATGGCATTGCGTCTTCCTCCGAGCCAAATCGTCTCGTGCCTAGGTTCCAGCTGAAATTTTGCTTCTACATTCTGATCGTGGGGCTCTATATTGTCGAAATCTTCTGAAACTGTGTCATCCAAGTCACCGCCATGTGGATTCCGCGTTAGCTCTATGCCAGTCAGCTGCAAGTGATGTGCACCCCAACTAGCCAATGCGAGAGGCTTTGCGGTGGATAACCAAGCCAACAGTGGAAGTTCTCGCAGAGTATGAGTATGCGCTGTTAGGAAACTCTTGAATGGTGCTTCTGGAAGATACCAACGTCGAAGGTCGAGCACTCGTAGTCGCCCGAAGGTCAGAGCGTCAAGATACTCTTAGAAATGGTCATAGAGCACGGCTGTATCCTCAAGAGAATCTATGTTCAAGGTAAGGCGAATTAATGACGCTCTCATTGGTGATAAGATACCCTTCATTGCCGTGATGAAAGGGCTGCCGAAGTCCTGTTCATTGACGCGCACTGGAAGCCGCAGCTCTTGCAAGCCAGCGAAGATTCTACCGTGATGTTCGCTATTCTTGTTCCAAGCTCTTCGTAGGTCTTCCGCATGGATGGACATTGAATCTCTTGAACAAGGATCGTATCTGACAAGCCCGCCCACCTCGAAAGCGTGTTGTGGTATCACTAGCGACTGAATACGCCCTTCGGGTGCTACTGCGAGCGCCGTACAGAGAAAGTTCCGAAATGGGTCCGTAACAAGGCGTTCAAGTGAGACCGGTAGGTGAACGTTGCCAAATAGACGGCGGCAGCAAGCATCGAAGCTTTCGCCACTCTTTACGAGAAACCGATAATCGGCGAGAGTGAACTTGCGCAACTTCGGCAACTTTCCGAAAGCATCAGCTAGTGTCTGCTTTAGGATACCGTAGTGCTCAAGCCGTTCTTGTGTAATGTATTGTTCCTGGTAGATCTCGTAGCCTTTGTGCAGGCCTTTGCAGTGAGCGAGGTCCGTTGTGATGTCGCTCTCTCCGATCGTATCTACGGCCTGGTGGGTGATAAACTCGTCCTCATCGGTGTCGTCAACACCACGATGCGCAAAGCAGGCAGCAGTCCCGGCGCTTACCACAGCGCCTCTGGTGGAGTCCGGCTCGCACAACCCATACAAATGTTGCCGTTTGAGTTGCCTCTGCTCCTCTACAGACTGCCAATCCGGGTCCAGAAATTCCTGAGGACTCCAATGGCATGACTCTACTTACTCGACCCAGTCACTCACTTTGTCGAAGCGGCTGGCATCCCAAATCAGCTCTGTAAGTTGATGACGAAAGTACTCATGGTTGCATATCTCGCGTAGCCGGATGAGAGCTTCCACACGAGGCGCAAGGACGACTCGGCGAATGAGATAGGGTGAAGCGAGCCTGTTGAATGACTGGCAGACCAGACGGCTCGCGCTGACGTCTACTGGTTCATCCGCCAAGAAGAAGAAGATGCGATTGAGCAACTCAGGCAGCAGTGTCTCGGTGATGGTGGCCGTTCTTCCAGCGGTCCTATTTGAAGGATCCGACGGCGAAGAATAAATCTAGAGTGGTTTTTCATGCGGGAAGGTAATTGTCGACGTGTCGGAAATGGGCCTTGTCGCGCTCTCACGTGATGAAGTAGCATTATGATGTAGTAAGCAAGAGCTTGTGACATCCTCTTATCGAGATCGAGATCGACACCAACTCTCAGCAGACAGTACAACGCCTACAAAGCACTCACCGCAAGGGTCTGAACTTGCTTCTCATGCAAGGCTATTGCGCACAGAGCCTTTGTGGGAATCTCGAGGTTAGGTTCTGGCTCGCGTTCACCGCTACTTTCATCGATCTCTCTTCCTCTCTCCTTCCTTCCCAGCATCTCTGTCCTTGGCCTCCCATGGCCAGTGTGTAAAAGCAAGGAAGATCCCGCCATAGTCATACCAAGTGCAAGGTCAGAATGGCAAGAGCACAAGGTCCGCTACCACAGTGTCCACAGTGCCATGTCTGCGAGGTAAAAGACCACCTTTCCAGATGCGCAGGTTGTAAGGTCGTATGGTATTGCGGTCGAGAACACCAAGCCTCAAACTGTAATGGTCGGCACAGAACACGATGCACTGCTATTGAGAAGACCCGCAACAAGCTGGACAAGGAGGAGACCGAGCTTCGAGAAGCGCCCGGTGACATGTTTGACCAAGCCAATCCTTTCGAGATCGGAGTAGGCCATTTCTGGGGCATTCATTCGACCCGCGACTATATGCGAGCGAGGTTCGCGCACGTTGAGGCGCTCTGAAGGTCGACACCTCCGAAGCTGCGCAGACCGCTCTGCAGCATCTTTACCATATGCTGCGCCTGTGCCGCGGCGACAATATGGGTGTGCGGTCTTTGGTTCCCGCATTATACCTCCGGCTAGGACGAGATCAGGACTGTTACGATCTCATCAAGTGGTAGTTTAAGATAAGTGAGGATTCGCAGTATGACTGGGGCGACACCGACCTGCCGTATCTCAATTTCCATGACGAAAACGTGTTCGAGCCTGTCGAGAACTGCATGCCAGAGTACAGGCTGAGCTTCAGCGTTGCACTGACCTTGCTCAAGATCAGGCTGCTGTTAGACCTTCGCACTCTGCGGGACACAGGCGCCATTGGTGAGAAGGTTCCGCAGGAGATCCTCGACAGCATCCGAGGGCAGTTAGTCAGTCCTGTCATTGCCAGTAATACTCAGCTGCTGAACGATATTATAACCGGCAAACGGCTCGACTTGTACATCAGCGACCTCGAGAGCCAGGTGGAAACACTGTATGGAGCTGTGAAAGCCGAGAACAAGCACTTCTGGCCTGCGCTTCTGGCTTCTGGGAGCCATCTGCCTGCTCGTCCACGATTTACTAGCTTTGGCGGCGAGTCGGATATGCAAATGGCGTTGCAATACAACTACCGTGCTTGGGTGTAGACGCCAGGTGCGGTTGATGTCGTCAAGGCGCTGGCCAGATAACAAATCGCACAGGTGGGCACCTTGAGTGATATGCGACGGACAACGAAGAAAGGCTTCAAAGTTGGGTTGATGTGCGCACATTAAAACGCGCTTAGGTGAAAGTATTCGTCGTGTATAGCTGGTTGGCCGTCGACATATCTGAAGCGTGTAAGGTTCTGCGGCAGGAACAAATGGACGCGCTCCTTTCTCGCTCGATGCCTGGCGCGCGTCTCTCCGCGAGTCACACATCTTTTTCAGCCTCCTCGTTCATAACATCCACTGCTTCACAAACAGTCGGCGAACATTGTTAAAGGTGTCAAAATGGAGCAAGTCGTAAGTCCACGGTCGTCGATACACCAACTCGACACATAAGCTGACATCCATCAGACGAGCGTTGTCGGCAGCAGCCTACCATCACCGGCACTGGACGCGTCCAACATGGCACCAACGTGCAACCCACACCTCCGCCTACTACTCCCAGCCACGCCACAGTGCGCTGTGTGCAAGTCTGCAGAGGGCCTGTCTCACTGCGGCAGCTGCAAGGTCGAAAGCTACTGTTGCCGCGAGCATCAGAAGTCAGACTGGTCGCGTCACAAAGCAACATGCAACGCACTCAAGCAAAACCGCGCCACGCTCGACCGCGAGGAGCAAGTGCTCCGCAAGTCCAAGAGCGACCCATTCCATAACAATGCCGGTCGTTTCTGGAAAATACCAACAGCGCAACCGTATCTTCAAGCCCGTCTCGCTCTGGTTGACACCCTCCGCAAGCAGCAGAGTAGGGTGGCAGTGGAGGCGGCGCTTTTCCACAGCCGTCAGATGCTCGATCTCGCACGCGTCGACCGCATCCGCGTACGCGAGCTCATGCCTGACATGTATCTGCGGCTCGGACGTGACCAGGAATGCTACGACTTCATCAAGTGGTGGTACCTCGCGGATCAGGACTGCCGCAACGACTTCGAGCCGACCACACCATACCTGACGTTGAAGGGCGAAGACGTCTTCGAGCCTATCGTCTTCCACCTTGCCGAGCGTCAGGTCACCGCACCGGACTGGAGCCACATGGTTGCTCTTACGCTGCTAAAGATCCGTGCGCTGCTGGATCTGAAGTGCCTCCACGCAATAGCTATCGCACCTCCATTCAATCAGATCGCCGATGACCTTGGTGCCACCAGCCTTACGGACAAGCTCATCAACTTCTATCGCAGTAAATCAGTCAGCAGCATCATCGCCAACAGCTCGAACCTACATGAGCGCATCACGGACACCAAAGGTCTCGCGAAGACAATCCAGATTCTGCAGAAGCAAGTTGCCGAGTTGTACGTCATGGTCGTCAAGGAGAAAGAGCATCTCTGGTGCAAGTTCCTCAACCCGGTCGATACCAAGGGCAACAACTTACTTGAGCTCGATCCTGTGCTCATGGGCTGTGAGAGCTGTAGCGAGGCGGCGGTGGTGCTGCAGAACAACTACAGGTCGTGGTATGAGACCCCGGGGGCGGTAGAGTTGATCAGGGAGCGCGCTCTTCAGGACGTCGGGTCGTGCACGTACATGGAGCACCATGGGCTCGACACCAATGACGGAGCACACTTCTGATGGTCGACCCATGTGATGGGTAATGATGGAGAGACGTACTATGCGATTGCTGTAAGCTCGAAGTCGTGGACGATATTCGGTTGCTCAAGCATCCGGTGGCTGCATGCTTGCCATGCTGCTGATATGAAGCTCGCACTAGATGTAGCTTCAAGTTGCTTGTCTGTAGAGTGAGAATTGTCTTGCTCGATTCCTTTCGGCTTCATCGAGCGGTCACATCATTCCTCTTCCCACTTCGGTATTGCTTCTTTAACGATATGGACAGGCTTGGGCTAGCCCTTAGCTGTACATATATGGATAGGAAGAGATCGACCGCTAGCGAAGCGGGTTGTTCAAGCCTTCGCAGCAACCGCAGGACAACCTCGATTCTCGGCTTCGCAAGCCATTCGAACGCCAATATAAGTAGTAGAACAGTTGCACACACGGATGTTGCGATTCAGGAACTAGTGTTTGATTCACGAAGAGCGTACCGTCCCCTTTCCCAATGCACAACGTGGGCCATGGCGACAGTCCGGGGTTTACTTCAGGGGCCAGCCGAAGGACGGCCCGAAAGTTGGTGGCGTCCCTTCATTCGCATCACGAACCACGCTGCGGCCTCATCACTGTAATCCCACGCATAACGTTTCTATCACGGCTAGAACAGGTCTGGCCTTGACCTAACGACGTCGCATGGCTGCGCCGACGGCACCACGTCGCCGACCTCCAGATGATGGGGCCCTGTAGGATTGTCTGATGCTTCCTTTGACCTCTCCTCCTCGCGCAGTGTACAGTTTCTTCTTTTTGCTTCCTTCCTTTGATACGCTGTCGTACGCTGTGGCAGTTCACTGTCACGTCCACTCGTTCTAATAAGTCAAGATGACCGCGTCGCTCGCTTCATTCGTCTGCTTCTCGGCGCTGCTTCTCACCAGCAATGTTTGCGCGCAAGGGATCTACTCAAACACTACGACAACCGCCGCAGCAGACACTAGCATCGCAGCCTATGTGTCTACTTCAGGCTCTTCCCAGAGCTCCTATTTTGTCCCCAGTACGAGCGCGACAATAGCATCAAGCAGCGATGCGGCTAGCATCTCGTCCGTCTACTCGGACACACCCAGCGCAACACTGGCAGCTTCCAGCGCTGCAATCAGCGCTTCGTCCGTTTACTCAGAGACGAGTAGCGTATCGGTGGTTGATACTACGACATACCCAAGCACTGCCAGCACAGGAACAACCGCGCCCTCTACGAGCGCGAATACCGTTGCGCCAGCCTCCCAAGGTTCTATAAGCTCTATTGAGGCTACTACGACATCCGAGGTATACTCAACGTCGGCTGTTAACACTGATGTATCCTCTTCGTCCGTCATTGCGACGTCTGATACTGCATTGGTTATTCCGAGTAGTAGCAATGCCGAAAGCGCCACCTCGGTCCTCTTCTCATACAGCCCAACCACTACAAGCGCAGCTGCTGATACCAGTCCATCTGCTCCGACGTCTTCAATAGCACCCGGAAGCAGTACCTCAGACACGCCGGAAACTACAGCCACGGCTGTTAGTAGTAGCGCATCTGCACCATTGTTCTCATATGCGCCAGGGAGCACTTCCGCAGCACAGACCACGACTGCCATCGCCGAAACCAGTGCATCTGCTCCATCGTT
>Ga0058704_10000812_pt1 | contig 15326 bp, 4 predicted proteins | sample AgamicMgSfe_FD_71363 | JGI IMG/M metagenome (GOLD analysis project Ga0058704, IMG submission 71363) | Agave microbial communities from Guanajuato, Mexico - Mg.Sf.e | ecosystem: Host-associated > Plants > Phyllosphere > Phylloplane/Leaf | place: Guanajuato, Mexico | collected 2012-05-30
GCGAGGCTGGAGATTCTCCGTGGGCCCTTGAACCCGTCGACGTCCACTTCGAAATCGCCGTAGCCGAAGCCCTTGCCGTCGTATTCGAGATACTTGCCCTCGATGCAGTACCACTCACCACGCTGCATGGTCACGCATTTGGTGGCATAGTCGACTTTGAAGCAGCGGGGCTCGTCCCAAGAGCCGTAGCAAGAAGTCACTGTAAAGCCAGAAGTCAGCGAAAGCTTTCTTCAAAATGGCGTGTGATGTTCCAAATATACATGCAGTATGCACGCAGCATGAAATCCGGATATATCGGCGGGATTTGCTTACCTGCTATCTCATTGGGCTTGAAGAGCGCCCACATCAGGTCGAAAGTGATGTTGCCAGCTTCGAGTAGCGGGTACAGCGTCTTCTTCGTCTCTGCATAGTCTTCATCGATATAGCTTACCAGCGCCTTGCACAGCGACTTCTGCTGCTCCAGCTTCTTAACGAGCTTGCGCTTCTTCTCGGACTTGATCTTGACCTTCAGCGTCTTCTTGTAGTGAGTTCGGAGCTCCTCCAGGTACAGAAAGAGTGTGTTAGGGTCGACAGTGGGCTCCTCGGCTTCCAGGGACACCGATTTGCAGTCTTTCATGACGTCAATCAGTACTGTGCGAAGTTGCTTCGACTTGATGTCGAGCAACGTTTCGGTGTACTTGTTTTCCCAGTTGAAGCAGCGTCGAACTAAGAAAGCATATTCAGCAAACTCCGACTCATCCTCTTCAGCGCTCTCCTTGAGCTTGTAGTTGTGAATAGTAGAATCCCACAGCTGGTCGACACGCTTGTAGTCTGGCGAATCACCGCCCTTCTTGCTCGACTTCCGCTTGCTCTTGGAAGTAGACTTTTCGCTAGAACGTCTGCGCTTGGAGGAATGGGGGGCCTTTTTCTTTCCAGCTAGTCTCAACTTGAGTGTTGCGATCTGAGACTGAATGTCGGAAACGCCTCCGCTCTCGTTCTCGTCGGAGTCACTTCCATCATCTCCAGAAGAGCGTGTCTGCTTCGACTTCTTGGTTGTCTTCTTCTTCGACTTCGGAGCTTCGTCCTGGGAGGAGTCGCTGTCTTCGCTAGCTGATGTGACTGCATCGCTGTCATCATGCTTCTTGCTCTTTTGCTTCTTCTTGCCCTTGTCCGCCTTCTTCGCTGCTTTCTCCTTTTTAGTCTTCTTCTTCACCTTCTCGTCCTCCTCGGAGCTATCGTCAGCAGATTCGCTCTCTGACTCGTCATCGTCCGACACAGCAGTCTTTCGACGCTTGTTGTCCTTCTTGTGGCTCTTCTTGTCCTTCTTCGCCTTCTTGCTCTTTCGCTTGCTACGTTCGTCCTCCGAGGAGCTCGAAGAGCTGTCAGACTCAGACTCACTCTCCGAATCGGAGCTTGAGTCAGAGCTGCTACTCGAAGATTCGGCATCTTTACGTGCCTTCTTGCCACCAGAGGGCTTCACGGCCTTCTTCTTCTTCTTGTCGTGAGAAGGCTTATGGCACGCCTTCTTCTTGCTTGACTTTGCCTTCTTCACCTCTTCTTGCGGCTCCTGGTCATCAGCAACAGCTGAAGGTTGCTCCTGTTCGGGAGTCTCGGTCGTACCAGTCGATTGCTCCTTCGGTTTCTCGTCCATCTTGGTGTTCGAATGTGGTTCGGTTCTAAGATTCGTAATAGATAGGCCTCTCTCGGATACCTGTGAGGGGGTAGAGCCAGGTGTAGGAAGCGAAGGTTCACCTGTAACGCTGGAGGATTGTGAGGTGGATGACGTGTCGCTATCTCCTGCGCGTTTGCTCATGGAGGCTGCAGTGCAGTGACTAGTGACTAGTGTTTCAGACGTGTTGTAGGTCTCGCGACAATGAACAAGCTTGCTGCAGATGCCGGAGAGTGCTTGAGGGTATGGAATACTGTAGCACAAAGCTAAGGAGCAGTGAGGATATGAAAGAAAGGAAAGGGTTCAAGGCAGCTTTATGAAGGCGGCCAGACCTTGATCCCTGTACTTCAAAGCTGTAACTGCATCCTGCACCGGTGACTAGGTCGTCGAGTGAGGCTGAAGCTCACTGTAGCCTGCGTAGCTGCATCAATAGCGTAATTGCGGAGTCACCGGTTTGCCGCGGGCTCTGTGATTGGTCATTGCGCAAGCAATATGGCCTGGCAAGCGAGGCAGTGAATGCGCCACTAGAAGCCGGCGTGTAGTTCACTGATGCGTTGCTGTGCGTTGGTGTGCATCAGGTACCTGCATGCATGCGCATATGTTGTCTAGCGCGAGAGGTGGGGAGCGGTGGCGCAGTCTCCAACACCGCAGTGCGAAGAGGTACAGCGCCAGATGGGTCAGAGGGCGGTGTTGCAGGCAGGCGTCCATCGCAAGCACTAGTTGGAGGCCTTAAATCCAACAGTGACGGTACCGCTATGTTGCGGCCGTCAATGACATGGGTTATGTCGCTCACCTACTGAGTTCTCAACAACGCGTTGGACCGCGTCGAGCTCCTTCAAGAGCACGGCGTCTGCAGACGCGGGAAGTTGATCACGGCGAGATGTCGGTTATGCAGCAAAGAGCAGGCAGTATGTATGTGTTGTACTCCCACTTTGGTCACGAGAACTGAGATGAGGTCGGAGTAAGGCGACCAAAAGGAAAGTGGGACTGAAACGAAGTGTTCCTGCCTAGCTTTGTTCTTACCAGGACTTCTGACCAACCCGACAAAAGGCATGGAGGATGGTCTGCTTGCTTGCTACGCGCAGTAATATGGTACACTTTCCCCTATGCTACAGTGTTCCTACTCGTACAACCTATGGTGCTCCCTCTCCACCATACCGTACAAGCTCACCGAGAGAGCATCGCAAGGAACTCTATCCCCAGCGATCCATGTCATCGTCGTAAGTGTCCATATCCGCAGGCGCCTCCGCCTCCGCCTCCGGCTTCGTCACCTGCGTCTCATCACCATCAGCGCCAGCGGCGGTCTCCATCTTCATATCTGCGTCACTGCTGAAAGCGCCGTGACCGTTCATCGCAGGAGCACCGGCAGGTTTATCGCCGGTATACCATCCCAGCTCCACCTTACCTAGTTGCGCCGGCAGGTTGGACGCCGCAAGCGGTCCCAGGCCTTCAGCGGCAGCCATGAGGTTCTCACCCTCGTACCGTTGTTGAAATGCCACGAGCGCCGAGTCGCTACGGTCGGGATGCTTGCTCAGCGTCGCAGTCTCCAAGCCATTGAACATAAGGTACTGTCTCAGCGCCTCCTCGTGGCCTTCATATCCACCATCTTGGAACATTACAGAGACCGTCTTCGGCCGGTTGTCAAGGCTCATGGTGGGCTTGACCCTCGGCGTATAGCCTGCATACCCGCCACCGCGGTAGCTAGGCTGATAGTAGCCTCTGCCTCTCGGTGTGCGACCACGGTAGCCTCCTCTGCTGCGATAGCTGTAGGGCGAGTAGCCGTTGCCGTTCTCGTGAGGTGATTCGAAGGAGCCGCCATTAACGGACATGTTATCCGGATCGATACCCATACCTCTCGCTTCTGCCTCCAGCTTCGCCAATTGCTCTCTCAGCCCCTTCTTGTGTTCACTCTCTTCTTCGCCGTTAGCATCAAGCGCAGACTTGCCAGTCTTCTTCGCGAGCAGATCGGCCAACTTCTTGCGTTCTTGCTCCATCGTCCGAAGCTTCTTGTCGAGCTCCTGTCTCTGCTTAATGCCTTCTTCGCGCTGACGCTTCGTTTCCTCGTGTTTACGCTGTGCTGCTTCTTGCCGTGCAGCAACTTCCTCAGGATCGAAGGCCGGCTCGTCCGGCTCGTCCGGCTCCTCTTGCTGATGCATCTCGACGTCCATTGCCTCGTGTGCTGCAGCTGGTGGTGCGTGATATCCGTTCATCGGTCTCAGCAGCGTCTCCGGCTTGTACCAGTAGACCTTAACGAATCGATTGTCGAATACGCTCTTCGGACTATCGTACGCAGCCTGCGCAGCTTCATTGCTATCGTACTTGACAATCGCCAGCCGCTTGTAAGCCTGCAACTCAACCTTCTCAATGTTGCCAAAGTTGCTGAAGAACTCATAGATGCTCTGCTCGTCGAACCTCTCCACTGGTATCTGTTCCACAACGATCGTTGTGATTGATCGGTCATGGTTCCGGCCAATATGCGAGAACTCGGCGCGCTTACTCCCACCTCGCCAGCCTGCTCTTCCCTGTCCTCTCATGCCGCCTCTGCCGCGGCTGGTGGGCGATGTGTCAAAGTGACCGGTACGTGCTGGCGCTGGGAACATAGCTGCGTTGTTCGGGTCGTACTCGTCTATCTGCGGCACAATGTACGGATTGTCACCATGCTCGTACGGGCACGAGACACCACGCGCGCAGAAGCCTTTGGTGTCATAGTCTTTGCAGCGTTGTCCTGTCTGTTGCTGGCCGTAGCCATTAATCGCTGGCGGTGGGCCCGCCGTTGGCAATGGCGGCAGCGGAAAGCCCATGATCTGCGCCATTGCCATAAATTGGGCCATTGAATCATCAGGGTCTAGAGGCGGCATGCCGGGCGGTGGTGTGGGTAGAGGTGGTAGCTGCAGTGGTGGTGGCAGACCTCCGTACATCCTCGCCACCTGCTGGGACTGCCGCGCGCCACGTGGCTCATACCCTCCTCGTCCACCTCGTCTTGCCTGCTTCATCGGCCTGTCTCCGCTCTCGTAGCTCTGTATCCTCCCATTCTGTTGCTCAACACCTTCCATGTCCCAGTCATGGTAGCTCCGCTTCCGTGACTCACTTGGGAACTTCGGCGGCTCAAAGCTCGCTCGTCTCGGTGGAGCGTATACGGGTGCCGTAGGCCTGTTTGCGGTCGTAGGTCGAGCGGATGGATCGTATGTTCTCGTAGCGATAGCCTGGAATGTCTGGTTTACGAAGATCTCCGTACTGTCGCCAAGGAAGTCCTTTAGTTGGTCGACGCAATTCGCCTTCGCGACGACCTCTGGATCATCGGTCTTGACGAGTGCGAGAACATAGTCGGCCAACACATCGCTGTCGGCGTCGGAGATGTCTTCGAGCTTCTTGACGATCCATATCTTGAGCGGTTGGGAGTCGGACTCGTCGAAATGCATCTTCTCGTTAGCTATGGCGAGTGATTAGGTGCATATCCAAGTTGTGAGCAGGGAAGGTTGAACGGTCTCCGGCGCAAACGGAGGTGGAAGCAACAGAAAGCGCGTGAGTCGCGACTTGTGGAAGCGGCCCGGATCTGCGTGGGGTCGGAGATGTCGTGCATGAGCTCCGGTTTCACATGCAACGAACCTCCTACATTCACTCGACCCGACCATTGTTCGCGCTAGCTAAACTCAGAGATCCCCAGATCTCGTCGCGTAAATGCCACGATGAGGAGGCTTGTACGCGCAAGATCGGACGTTCGCCATAGGTATGGCCCTCACGGCAACCCCCCTCGGACCGGACTTCGGCTTCAACTGGGTGTACCTGGTCGAGGTCCTCGTCTGCGGCATCCTCGCCCTCTTCTTCCTCTTCTACTTCAACCGACTGTTTGCCACCCTCGTCTCATACGCCATACGCGCCTGGACATGGCACCAATACCGCGCCTACATCGACATCACCTCTCTCCAGATCAGCTTTTTGGGAGGGAGAGTGTTTTTCAAGAGTATCAAGTATCATGCGCATAATGTGACGGTCTTCGTGCATGATGGGCATATCACTTGGCGGTATTGGTTGAGACAGGTACAGGAGGCGGAAATTTTCCAGGTGGAGGAGGAAGGTGCAGCCAGAAAAGGGAAGGAACGACCGAGGAGCGAGAGCAGGACGCGAACAAGATCAACGAGTGAGAGTGCGGGTCGAGGGAGCAATGTGGACGACGAGAAGTCCGAGAAGAGGGATCAGAGCCCGGGTAAGGTGGAGAAGGCGGGTGGAAAGAAGAAGGAGCTGCCATGTCGCATCTCAGTCAAGGTGTCCGGGGTGGAGGCGTTCCTGTACAACCGTAGTCCGGTCTACGACATGATAGTGGAGGCCGCGCTGAACAATTCGAAGTCTCCGCCAAGCTCTAGTCAGGGCAGCGGCGACGCGTCCAACGATCCAAGCTCGCCATCTTCTTCGAGCCATGAGAAGGAGAAGCATCATGCGAGCTTTGGCAGCGCTGCCAAGAACACAGAGACGCACGACACGAATGCCAGCGCCACCCAGGCCACTTACCAGTCGCCCGAGATACCGTCCTTGCTGCGTATGCTGCCTGTCAAGATCGAATGCAAGCGAGCCGCTGCTGCAGTCGGTAACGAGCATACCACCAGTGTGATCACAGCCAAGCTTGAGAAGGCGGGTGGCACCATCGATGCTGCTAGGGCTGGACCTCTTGACATCTTCAAGCTGTTGTTCAATTTCAATTTCGAGAAGGTGAACGTCAAGATGAAGCCGAACCGCGACTTCAAAGAGCAGCAGCTTGTTTATGCTCAGCAAATCTTGCGCGAGAAGGAGAACGAAGTCCCGGTAAGTAGTGGATTCGCCAATAAGGTGTTGAGGAAGCTTGAGGTTGGTCTGGGCTCTGTTACGAGCATATTCAACCGGAGAAGGAGTCCAAGTGGGTCGTTGCGTACAGCGTCGATGAAGTCCGTTGATAATGTCGCTACTACAGTCCAGAACCAGTTACCCGGTCAAGCTCAATGGCATGGACTCAGTCGATATCTCGATGAGAAGGAGAGCGGCGAACACGATGAATGGCAGCGTGTGGAATATGCAAAGTCATCGACGCTAGTCGACTGCCCGAAAATCAGCTTTCGCTTCTATTGGGACATTCCAGGCCTGGTCCCGAATGGCATGGCAGAGAGTGACACGCTTCTCGGCTCACAGTATCTTGAAGACATCAACGGCTCGAAGCCACCAGACTACGGACTCGACTTTGGAGTCTACGGTGGCACCGTGGTGTACGGCCCATGGGCAGACAGACAACGCGTCAATCTACAGCAGATCTTTTTTCCCACGCAGTACACTGATGCGGTTCCAGCGCAGCCGCTGAAGCCTGGGTCTACGCGAGTGTCTACTATCTTCAAGATTTACGTTTCAGTCGATGAAGATGTGGTGCTGCGTATACCGACTCGTGAGTCGTCAAAGGATGACCAGTGGCAAGGTCGCGCAGAAAAAAGCGGCCAGAAACAGCCCGGTCAAGAAGATGCCAACCAAAGCGGCAAGCACGGCAAGCGACGCAGGCACAGACGACAACGCAAGGCCAAGCAGGGTGCTCCTGGAGTTGATGCCAGACCATATGGATGGCTAGATGTCACGATTAAGGCTGACACTACTGTGAACTATGTCATGGACATGTTCTCGCGACCCAGCGGTTTTAAGGCTACTCTGGACCTGGACGTCAAAGGCACTGAAATGACAAGCTCCGTCAACCATGGCCTGCTGTGGCACGCTGGACCGCTGACACTGGATGCCGACTTATCGTACCCTACAGGTTGGAACAAGCTACGCAGATGGCCTTTCAACATCGTCTGCAATGATCTTGAGCTCTTCATTTTGCGGGACCACATGTTTCTGATTACCGATATCGTCAATGACTGGTCGTCTGGCGGTGCACCTGAGTTCTTCACCTTCGTACCCTTCCACTATGATCTCAACATTGATTTCCGCAATTGGTGCTTGTACCTGAACGTCAATGATGCCAACATCATCAACGACCCTGCAGACCTCGACAAGAACGACTTCCTGACGCTAGAGGGGAGCAGCTTGACTGGCGTGGTCAGGGTGCCGCTTGAGATGTACAAGCCGAAAAGGAACGAGATAAGCTTCGAGGTCTTGGCAAAGGAGATGAAGATGCGAATGTTGAGTCCGAGTCGCCACACGATGCAAACATTGCTGAAGGAAAAGCAAGTCGCTGACATGCCCAAGCTCACACTCAAGGGCTCGTTCGAGCAGAACAATGACACACTACCGGGACTTACAGATGTGTTACGCTTCGACATCGTGGGCACAGGCTTAAACCTCAAGGCTTATGGACAGTTCGTACGGCAGTTGATCAACGTGAAGGAGAACTACTTCGGCGACTACTTGCACTTCAAGACACTTGAGGAGTTCCAGGGCGCAAGTGAGAATTTGGAGGTGGCGAATGCGAAGACGGCGAGTCTGCCGAATCCTTCGTCAGCGAACGAGATGGACGTCATCCTCTGCATCGTAGCGGAGCAGGCGACAGTCATGTTTCCTACGAACCTCTACAGCGGTGAAGAGTACGTCCGCGCCGATCTGCCGTTGATGAACTTGGACTTGCGAATCGTGAGCTACTACTTAGACATGGGCCTCAACATGTCACCCCTCAGCTTCCTCTCCGGCTCTACGGCCATTAGCGAGGAAGAAGAGTCGCCAGTCGAGTCGGCGTCTAGTACGCAGATATATGTCAGCCACATGGACCTCAGTGGCCATCGTGCTTTCGGCCTCCCACCCAACGAGCCGGCATATGTCAACACGTGGGACATTGATGTTGGCTCCCTCACCGGCGAAATGACAAGTGCTTTTATGCATGATCTCGCGCTGGCGGCAATGGCCTTCGTGTTTGCTTTCTCGGACGCAGAGAATGCGCTGCCCGTTGTGAGTCCGATGGTGATCAATGACATTGCGTTCGTGCAGGTGCGGACGGGTTTTGTCAGATTGTGGCTACACGTCGGCAAGGAAGCCCTGCTGTTTGCGACACAGCCGGTCAGCGTGGATACGAACGACTGGGCTGGTACGCGCTTCTCGCAGCGCATCAATGTTCTAGCACCGTCGATCACGGTCGCGTGTGTAGATGCAAGAGGTGCGACCATACAACGCGTAAAGCATGGCAAGCGGACACCTGTACATACGCTTGCGTTCCTGCAAACAGGTGCAGCGATCGATGTCATCATTAGGAAGAAGGACTTTGACAACGAGAGGCGGCAACAGCAGGCTCATATCAGGCAATCAGATTGCCGGACGGGTCGAGCGCCGTTTTTGAAGCATGGCAATGATGACTTGCCGGAGGACTATGTTGAGGACCCAAATGTGGAGCCGCCTGCCATGCCGTATCCGGGGTTCCCTTTCCCACTGAATCGATCCGGACGAGCTGTTAAGCGGCCGACTTCAATCAAGTCGGTACAAAGCTTTGTGAGTGGGAAGAGTATGAGGTCGCAGAAGTCGTCGTCCTCGATCTCTACGTCTATACGAGGTGGTGCTTCCAGGGTGCAGCAGCCCATGTTCCGATCAATTAGACGGCAAGCGAGTGGAAGCTTGGGCACGTCAAGCAGTCAGCCGAACAGCGATACGCCGGGTGACGGTGAAGATGACCGTCCTGGGCTGCCGCCTTCGACGATGGCCTTCTCAAGCTCTTTCTCCGAACCTTATTTCCCACTAAACCAAGTACAGCTTGATGAGGCAAACGTCCCAGCATACCCAGCCACGGCCACCCAAGTAGATGCGAATTCGGACACATTGTCTTTGTCCGAAGAGATCGACAATCCCGATGTTGAGCAGGATACTGCGCACACGAGCGTGTTCATTAGGCTTGAGCCCGGCATCAGAGCCTACGTCGAGCCCAGAGTCGGTGTTACGGTTGCAAAGCTCATGCGCAAGCTGCTACCGAAGAACCCGGAAGATGTCATGGACGCGTTCCAGATGGACGTTATGGGTACTATATCTGCCCGTCAAGAGGCACGCAATGGAGAAGCCAGCATGCTGGAAATACAAGCGAACGTACCTTCGGCTTCACTCAGATTTGTCAATCGTGCAAATGAGGGACCAGACCAAGACCAGCTCGACATCAGCATACGGGGTATAGACCAGATGGTGCGGGTCAGAAAACAGCCTACGGCGAACGGTACGAAACAAGCCGTCGCTCTGCGTACGATCACTGAACGCGTGGAGCTGGCACTAGGTCTTAGTAAGGATGCGATCGATGGAAGACCAGCTGTCAAGGCTCATGTAGACGACATCCTCATCTGGGTTGCGCTTGCACAAACACAGTCTGTACACGTCTCGCTCCGGGAAACCGAGCTGTCAGCTGCAGGAGCACAAGCCATATCGCTTGCAGAGATGGCACTCAAGATCATGCCGGTCGTTGACGATTTGAAGTCCCATTTCGACTCGGTCACTGAGCAAGGTCGAAAGAAGCTATTGCTGCTGATGTATACGCTCACTCAGCACAGCGAGCATATCGGCGACCCGCCTTTTTTATCTCGAATGACTTACATTTTGCGCGCTTTTCCCGACCATTTCCGGAACCAGGAATCATGGAAGGTCTTGTCACGGTTCAGGCACATATTGCACAGCTTACCAGACAATACTAGAAAGGACCTTTCAGCCCGGTATAAGGCCGATGATATGGGTTGCCCAGACGCTACGTCCACTGTTCTTGAAAGCTGGGCGCAATGGCGCAACTGGGACGTGCCGAATGTTAATCAGACCTTGGCGTTCCGTGTGCTCTTCAGCCAAGCAGACGCAAAGCCTCTAGAAGAGCCTGAAGCACAGCCGCTTGCGCTCACCTTCAGATCGGAGCTCCTTCGGGTCGCTCTAGAGTATGAGTCCAAAGTCAACGAGGTTGCTATCGAAGAGACTTCATTGGCTGTCGATAGAACGCCACCCAAGCCGCCGACTGGACTAATGCTCGTTGAAGAGAATACGAGAACGAAGACGGTACTGCAGCTGAACACAAGCTCCATTGGGTTTGCTTTCGACTGGAGCGTCTTCAGCATTGTAGAATCTGTGCTACCTATGAAAGGCAAGTTCGAAAGCTTCGCTAGTGCTCAACCAGCCACTCCGTCCAAGAGCACGTCGGAGAAGCTGGGCGACGAGCTTAGCCGCCACGATTTCCATATTGTGCTCTCGATCGAGAATGGCAGCATTGTGTTGCAGAGCATCAACTTGCGGCACATGTCGCAAGCGGAAGGCCTTAAGATGTCGCTGGTCGGGACTACTCGGGCGAATGAGCAGTACGGTCAGTGTACGAGTGCGCTCATCAACGTGGACAGAGCCGTCACCGAACTTCACTCTGCATCCATATGCGTGTGGCAGACACTGCTGACGTCGCCAAGTCTTTACATCGACCATCTTCAACCTGCGTTTGATGTTGACGTGCTGCCGGCAGTCGTTGTGGCTGCCGCGTACAATGAGGTTGATATCGCTGTCAAGGAGCAGCTGCCGGGTATACTGCATGTTGTGGACAGCGTCATTGTGGATGAGGTGGCCAAGATCATGCAGCTAGTTAAATCGGCACAGAGCGAAGAACCAGGCTCGGTGAAGCAGCCAGAAAAGACCACAAGCTCTCAGCGTAGCCCAAAGCTTGAGCTCGCTTTGTTGGCTGGCACTCTGCATTTCGAAGTATCGCTACTGCAAGCTTTGAGCTACCGCGTAGACGGTTCAGCGGCAAGTATCCGCCTCGCGCCGAACTTGTCCGGCGATAAAGCAATCGGAGTCGACTTCGACGTTGGCCACCAGAATCATGGCTTCGTTAATCTCAGCAGGAATGAGCGGCATCGTCAAGGTATACTGCAGCTGCCGCCCATCAATGGACACGTGGGCTTCACCGCGACCGACGAGGAGACATCGATTTCCGTTGCTACAACTGTTGATCGTATCGACGTGGATGCTGCAGCGATCCAGGGGGTCATGACGGTGGTCAACCAGCCGGAGGTTCAGGACGTCTTCTCAGCAGTGAAAGCGAGTGTGGATGATATCAAGCATCATATGAGTGATCTCGACCTCGATATGGGCGCGGCCGAACCAGAGAAGCCTACGGCAAGTGTGACGAAGAAAACCTTGTTTGACGTTCGTTTCGCGCTGCTTGGCATAAAAGTGGCTGCCAGTACACCACAGGTGCGTGGCCGGTCGACGGCGGAGGTGGAATTCGGCATCGGTCCGCTACATGCTACGGCTTCGAATCGGAGTATCAACACAGAAGTCAGTCAAGTGATACCGGAAGTCCGAGCACAAATCCAAGATATTGGCGCCCGGCTCTGGATTAACGACCGAGGCAAGCCTGTTCCTTGTGGCAACGCCACTCTGGGTTTCAAGCTACATTTCAGCACAAGGGTCGAGAAGTCTGGCTCTGTGGCTCGTGAGCTCAGTATCAGGAGCGATGGTTTACAGATCAACGCATATCCGGATACTGCGTCGACGTTGGTAGACGTCATCAATCATCTCCAAGATCGGCTTAGAGATCTTGACCTCTCACGAGAAGTGGGCTACCTCCGCCGATTGCGAGATTCCCGCAAAGACACCATGATCAGAAAGATCAGAGGCAGGGAAGCCGAAGAAGGCGGCGAGCCCGCCTTCACAGCCGCGGATATACTCTCTGTGAAAACTACCGTCACGCTGAGTAGAATCAAGGCTTGCTGGCTTGTGTCCGACCATTTCGCTTCAGGCACCGGAACCAGAGCGCCAGATGCAGTGCTCACGCTTGCCAGCATCGAGTTTACTACACATGGTGCTCATGAAGCTCGACTCACTATTCTCGATGTTCTGCTTCAGCTAACCCAGAGCAACACAAACATTGCGGAGCGTGCCCGCAACTCTGCTCTCTTGCCAGAAGTAGGCTTTAGCGTCGGCTACTGGTCGCAAGAAAGGGATTGGAGCCTTGCATTCAAAGCTACTGGCAAGCCGTTGGACCTCCGCCTGGAGTCCAGATTCATTGTGCCAGTCAGTGCAGTTCAAAATTCCGTCGAGTATGCAATTGAGAAGTTCAAGACTGGCACGGCGACCTGGCAAAACACGCCAACAGCGACTGGCGCTCCAAGGGCCCAGATCATTGACACCAAGCGTCTTACCTCATTACTCGTCGAGGCTGACTTTGCTGGCGCCAAAGTCTACATGCAAGGATCTGGAGACGTTGGTGCAAAGTCACTCGGCGCACTAGCAGCTTCGTCACAAGAGCCTGGCTCTCAGCATGGCAGATATGGTCAATTTGCTTCGGATGACTCGCCGATGAACTTCACGCTGAAGGCTCCAGGCATCGCCTTGAAACTTGAGTACAACTCGAGTGATCGTCAGCCCACTGTGAACGGAGAGCTGCGTATTGATGCCTCGACTAATACCCTCAAGCCCAACTTTGTGCCACTGATGCTGGAGGTGTCGAAGAGCGTTCAAGAAGTCATGCAGCACAACGAAAATAACAGCCCAAAGCAGCAGGCGCCAGAACCGCGGACGAAGCACTCACAGAAGTTCTTTGAAGAGGAGTCGATTGCTGCTGCAAATCCAAGCGCGCTCTTTGGGAAGACGAAGGTCGATCTGGGCTTGCGCATCTGCAGGCAGGAGTTCGGGCTTAGCTGTCAGCCTATCGCTCGTGTGGACGCCAAAGCAGCACTCGACGACTTCTACATTACCATGAACACGATCGAATCCGACGAGTACGGACACTTCTTTGCGATGTCGGCAGTCATAACAAAGCTTTCGGTTCAAGTCAAGCATGTCTACTCGCGGGAGCCAACATTCAGCTACGACACGGAATCCGTTGTGCTTTCACTAATGAACAGCAAGCACCTCAGCGGCGTAAGCGGTGTCTCGGCAATCATCAGAGTCAAACCTACCCAGCTTTCCATCAATGCCAAGCAGCTCCAAGACTTATTGCTCTTCCGCGAGATATGGCTTCCGCCGGAGATACGCAGTAGCTCGCCTGCAGTGCCGGATGCACAAAGCAGCATGACCCGGCCGGACGACTATGTGGTACAAAAGTATCAGACAGCAGCGGCTGCTGCTGCCTTCCCTTGGAATGCAACTGTTACTATTACCAAGCTAGCGGTGAACCTTGACCTCGGGCAGAGCATTGGCAAAACGTCGTTCACCATCACGAACCTCTGGGCCTCACAGCAAAAGTCTTCAAGTTGGGAGCAAAATCTGTGTGTCGGGCTGGACGACATGGACCTAACAAGTACAGGTAGGATGAGCGGCTTCGTCCGGCTTGCAGGTCTCGGCGTCCGCACCTCCATCAAGTTCCCACAAGACACGAAGATGGAGGGCAAGACTCCCTTGATCCAGGCTTCGCTAGGCTTTCGCAAGCTGCGAGCCAAGGCTGCGTTTGACTATCAGGCATTCGCTTTCGGCGACATCGAAGACTTTGACTTTCTAATGTACAATGTGCGCGAAGCTTATGCCGGATCGAAAGACAGAGATCGTCTAGTTGCTGTGCTTGACTGCGGGAAGGCCTATGTCTTCTGCACGCCAACGAGTCCAGCGCAGGCTGTTGGGCTGTACCAGGCCTTCGATCGCCTCATCGTCGAGAAGCAAGCAGCTTATATGCAGTCATTGAAGGACATCGAAAAGCATCTTCGGAGAGAAAGTACCACTGTACCGACTCGCTTCGGTCCCACAATACCGGAGTCGCCGATCAAGACGAAGTCCGACAGCAAGTCGTCAATCTCGCTGCACACAGATGTGGTACTCACACTTGGCGATTTCAGTTTCGGCGTGTATCCGAGCACTTTCTTCGATAGCCAGCTGTTGAAGGTCGAAGCCAACAACATCCAGGCTCGCTTTGCTGTAGGCCTGGAGCACGGCAAGATACACAGCGGGCTTGGCATGACACTTGGTCAACTGTCCGTGGCGCTAGCTGCAGTCAAACGAGTAACCGCTGTCCCGAAAGCGCTCGAGATCTCGGTTGAAGAGGTCATCAACAGCGCGACCAATGCCAAGGGCGGCACCATCTTGCGTGTCCCGAGGGTGGTAGCCTCCATGCAGACATGGCAAACACCAGACACCAACAACGTGGACTACATCTTCAAGAGTCTATTCGAAGGCAAGATCGACGTCGGCTGGAACTTGTCACGCATCAACTTCATCAAAGGAATGTACACCGCGCACACTCGATCACTGGCTTCGCGTCTTGGCAAGTCGTTGCCCGAGTCCGCCGTCAAGATCAGTGCCGGTGCCGACGAGTCGCAAGGCGAAGAGGGTGAAAAGAAGGCACACCAGGAGAAGATCACTGCCGAGGTCAACCTACCGCAATCGAAGTATGAGTATAGGGCGCTTGAGCCGCCTGTGATTGAGACGCCGCAGCTTCGAGACATGGGTGAAGCGACACCGCCATTGGAATGGGTCGGCTTACATAGAGAGAAGCTGCCGAACGTGACTCACCAGATCATCATTGTGACTTTGCTCGAGATAGCAAAGGAGGTCGAGGATGCTTATGAGAAGATACTGGGGTCGTCTTGATGGATTGTGAAGCATTTTGGAGCGTTCAAGCGTGGCGTTGGGGAACGTATGGCATCTGAATATGTGTGTACATCAGATGTTTGTATAGCAAGAATGGAACAACCATGACAATGCTCATCAAGAAGTAGCTGCTTGCCCTTCTAGCTGTTCAAGAGTCTCATTGCAACCCAGCCACAGGCTTTTCAACGCCAAGCCTCTTTGCCACAAGCGACATCTCGTG
>Ga0058704_10000813_pt1 | contig 15309 bp, 10 predicted proteins | sample AgamicMgSfe_FD_71363 | JGI IMG/M metagenome (GOLD analysis project Ga0058704, IMG submission 71363) | Agave microbial communities from Guanajuato, Mexico - Mg.Sf.e | ecosystem: Host-associated > Plants > Phyllosphere > Phylloplane/Leaf | place: Guanajuato, Mexico | collected 2012-05-30
ACACAACTACCGATCAACAGCTCAATGCTAGACGAAGACACTGCCAGCTCAGGCGGAAATGCCGATGGAGAAGCCACGCCCGTTCCTCCTGTTGCCAGCTCTAGCATGCTCGACTCGACGCCAATGCCACATCTACCCGACCGAGGTACAGGTGGTATACTTGACCAAGGCAACGCCCTCACTCTCCGTGACCAAGAAGCAAAGCTCGACCAAATCCAGAAAGACAACTTCGGCCTCAAGCTCAAGATTCATTACCTCGAGGAGGCTCTTCGCAAAAGCGGTACCGCATTCCAGCAACAGACACTGAAGGAGAACGTGGAGCTGAAGACCCAGAAGATGACACTGGAGCATGACTTCAAGAAGCAGAAGAAGCGGCTGTTAGACGCTGGACACGAGCTTGAGGAGTATAAGCGGTCGTGCGAGGAGTATCAGAAATTAGTGAAGAAGAGGCATGCGAACGAGAGGGAGTCGGAGGAGTCGGAGCGCTTGCGAAAGCTAGCCGACGATAACCAGAAAATCGCGAATGAGCGGGAGCAAGAGTTGGACGACATGCGACAGCGATTCGATGAGGCTGAGAAAGAGAAGGCTCAGAATGAGGCAGAAGAAGCGCAGCGACTAAAGGACGACATGCAAGACTTGGAAGCCGACTTACGCGACCGTGACCGCCAGCTGGACGAGAAAGATGACCAGCTCGAAACGCTGCAAGAGCAGTTGAAGTCCGCCAAATCCAGCAATGAGCAAGCAGAGCATCTCCAGCAGGACATCGACGAGCTGGAGGCCGAGCTCAAGGAGAAAGACGAGGAGCTCGACGCTAAGAATGCCAAAGTTGCTGAGCTGGAGGAGCGTGTCAACAGCGCGTACGATCGCGAAAAGTCGACGAAGAAGCTACGCGGTGACGTGTCGACTTTGGAGAGCCAGCTGAGAGAGAAGGAACAAGCGCTCGACGACACGGAGGAGCAGGTCCGCACATTGGAGAAACGTCTTCAGGCTGGAGAGTCCGCCAACGAGCACGTTCGCGCGCTCGAGAAACGATTGGAGTCTGCCAAAATCACCAGCTCCGCTGAGCTCCAACAGCGCGACCACGATCTCCGTAACGCACAGCGTGAGCTTGCACACAAGGATGAGGAGATTAACGGCCTTGAGAAGCAAGTTCAAGCCGGATCATCCTCCAATGCAGCCGAGCTCCGATCGCGTGAGAACGACCTTCGGAACGCTCAGCGGGAGCTTGCAGACAAAGACGGGGAGATAAGAGCACTTCAGGAGCGCCTGCAAACCGCGCGCGGCAGCTGGGACGCGGAGGCGCAACAAACCGACGGACGTTTACAGGAGAAGGACCGCTTGATCCAAGAGAAGGAGCAGCGTCTGCGCGAAAAGTCACGCGTTATCGAAGAGCGCGACAACGAGCTCGCCGACTTGCAGAAGAGGCTGCGCACCGCAGAGAGCAGTCAGGATGAGGCGGCGAGGAAGCAGAGTCAGCAGATCCGGGAGCAGGCCGAGCGCGTTAGCGAGCTTCAAGAGAAGTTGCGCACCGCTTCTGCCAGTGCGCAGGCTAAGCTTAACGACAAGGATGGCTTGATCCAATCGAGAGAGAACGAGATGCAGACTCTGCAGAACCGCATCAACATCCTGCAGTCGGGCGAGAATGCCGAGCTGCGCCAGAAGAACGAGCAACTCCGTGAGCTCGAGGCTTCGCTCAGGCAACAGGAGGGTGTGGCGAAGGATCAAGCTCAGCAGATCACCTCGTTCAAGGCTCGCCTGGGTGCCATGGAGACGCCGTCAAAGAAGGACAGCTTGATCAGGCAGCAGGCCGAGCAAGTACGGTCGTTGCAACAGCAGATGCAGAAGCTTGAGCAGGACAAGGATGTCGAGCTTGATGAGCTGGAGCAGCATCTGCAGGCAATCGAGGCGGAAAACGTCGAGCTGAACAAGAAGGTGGAAGACCTGCGAAGAAAGGGCGAGGCTGCCAACCGGGATCACAGCTTGCTAGGTCACCGAGATGATGATCTGAAGGGCAAGCAGGAGCAGATTGACGCGCTTGAGGATGAAATCGAGCAACTACAGAGCAGGTTGCAGAAGGCTGTCGAGCAAAGGCAGGCGGACGTGCGGGTTCTGGAGCAAGAATTGGACTCAGCCCGCGCAAGTGGTCAGGGTGATGTGAAAGACGTGCAGCACCGTCTGCAAACACTGAAGGCTGAGCTGGAAGCCAAGCACGCCGAGACGAAGCAGGCTTTGGAAGACGAGATCCTGGTACTGGAGTCCAGCTTCGATGATCTTCAAGCGGAGAAGGCCAACCTGGAGACTCGCATCCATGAGCTCGAGCGGGAAGTGCAGACGGCCTGGCGAGCGAAGGACAACGGCACACCAGTCCGAGAGCGCAACGACCTACGCCTGAAGCTCAAGACTGCCGACAGGGACCGCGAGGCACTCAAGGCCACGGTCCAGAGCCTTGAGGCAGAGCTTGACGCTGCGCTGCAAGCGAAGACCAACGGTACCCCAGTGCGTGAGCGCAATGAGCTTCGCCAAAAGCTACGTGATGCTGAGAGTAAGTCTGCTCGTCTGCAAGACCGTATCGACTCACTCCAATTTGAGCTCGAGGACGCGCAGCAGTCGAAGAGCAGCGGCACGCCGATACGTGAGCGCAACGAGCTTCGCCAGAAGCTTCGTGATTCGGAGAACAAGGTGTCGCGCCTACAAGAACAAGTCGAGACTCTGGCAGCGGATCTTGCATTCGCTCAACAGGAGAAAACCATCGCGGAAGAGCGCATGGATCTACACGACGCGGTGAAGCAAGCCAAGATCGAGGCCGAGGAGCTCCTGATCCAGCTCAGTGAGCGTGACCGCAAACTCGCAGCTTCGGCACGGAAGGAAGGCGACCTACGCCGCCAGCTTTCCGAGGCGAAGCAGGAGACCGAAGACCTACAAGCGCAAATCGGTGAGCTTGAAGCACGTATGCAGTCTTCCGGTGGCAAAGAGCGCGAGCTCCGGATCCAGTTGAAGGAACTCAAGGATGCTAAGATTCAGATTGAGGATTTGGAGACGCAGCTCGGTGAGCGCAAGGGTAGCTCATCCGGCCACTCTCGTAGAGAATCGGAGCTCAGGACTCAGTTGCGAGATGCGAAGATTGAGCTTGAGAGCCTGCAGATTGACGCGGAGGAGAAGGATGGCCGGATCCAGATTCTGACGAAGAAAGAGCAGGAGCTGCGTGAGCGCTTGAAGAAGGGTCGTTCGGGCGACACTATCAATTTGCAACTGGAGGGTGAGCTCGACAAGGCGGACCAGGAGCTGCAAGATCTGCAGGAGCAGCTACATCAGCGCGACAGCAAGCTCATTGCCTCCCGCAAGCGCGAAGGGGAGCTGCGTCAGAAGATGCAGAGCCTCCAACAGGCGATCCAGACCGATCGCTCCCTCGACGAGAGGCAATTGAACGGCCAACTGGCTGCCTCCAAGAAGCAGCATGATAGCGAGCTCAAAGGTCTGGCAAAGCAGATCCAGTACCTTCGCGCCAAGTGCTCGCGCGAGGAGACTTTCCGGGCGGACTTGGTATACACGAAGAAATGGTTCCTGATGCAGGTGAATATGTACAACCAATGGTAAGTCAGCCCTCATCATGATGCAATACATTCGCGCACGTACTGACACGTCACCTACAGCAACAAAGCCGATCTGAAGCTCCTCGAGGAGATGGGCATCACGCCCGACATCTCCTTCCGGGAAAGAAAGCACTCGCTAAAGACTGTTGGGTTAACGGTCATGGCTTGTATCCGAATGCAGAAGATGCAGCAGGCTTGGGGGGGCAACAAGAAGTTGCATGAATCTTTGTTGAGGAAGTTGGAAGGTATGAGAAGGAAGCAGGGAAAGGTCGGTACTCGCTGATGAGTGGTGCCATTGACGACGGAGTTGGATGGGTTTGGGTATCTCGTATCGCATTCGCTGAATATTGTATGCCAGCGAGGGTGTTGGTATGGGACGGGCTGGGTACGCTCTGGCGGAGAAACGTTCATGCGTGTCCATAGACTTCGAATGATACAATCACATGATTTCGTCCATGCCCTTTCGTGGCCGCGTCTCGTGAGTCGTGGTGTACGCAAGCGAGGCGCCATATCAATGGCTAGACAATGGGGCCAATCACGGACCGTAGTCTGGCCCCCGCGCTAAGGAACGAGTTGGACCCCTTGGGCACGCTCCCTGTTCATCTTTCCGGTGTTTCGCTTCTTTGTTGTACAATAACGGGAACTCTCCTTTGAGGCTTGCGACTACATACTTCTCATCACTCGTTCGCGATCGACTTGGTGCAATCACTGTCAGCAGATTGCATCGGTGTAAAGGTATCACATCCGACCACGTGGAATTCGCGGCAGAAGACCCTGGTCAGTCACGCGAAGGAACGGTTACACAAACCCAAACTCGAAGCTTGAAGTTCGATGCTGCACGCACACATTGCTCGATAACCACCCACCGCGTCGAATACCTTTGAGGACAGCAGGCACTGCAGGTCCCTTCGACGTACTGAACACGTAATAATCCTCCTACCGAGAGCCGAGTCTTTACAATAAGCCTAGAGGCGAGACCACCACCATGTCGGCCAGCAACATCATTGGCGACCGTAACAGCACGCCGGCGGCGACGAGCTCCACTCTGAGACCGCCCACATCTCGCACCGGCTTTGGCGCCGGCCACCAGCTGCGCGCCTCTGCAGACATGGGCGCCTTTGGCGCTACCTCTCCACTCGCCAGCCGTGGTATGCGTCCCGCTTCTGAAGTGTACCTTAGCAATCTCCAGCAAGGCGTCAGCACCGGACATCCCGATGATTCTGCGGAGAAGGCAGCGCAACAGTGGATTGCCGACATCGATCAGTATGAGACTACGTTAGAAGAGATGGCCGCGGCTACACTAGATCAGGACTTCAAGGACGAGCTGAGTGCTATTGAGCAGTGGTTTCGCGTGCTCAGTGAGCCCGAAAGGACTGCTGCCTTGTATGCGCTTCTGCAGCAGACTACGCAGGTGCAGATACGCTTCTTCATTCAGGTACTGCAGCAAATGGCCAAGAGCCACCCGATGTCGGGTGTGCTTTCACCGGCTGCATTCAATGAGAAAGACCCAATGTCTTCAAGAATGAACGATGCTATGAACAAGTTGAACGTGGAAGGCTCACGTGGGTCGTTCGGCTTTGGAAGCAAGCCTCCACCTTCGCCTGGGGCCAAGCGCAACTCGGGCCTGGATCCGAGTACGATCAAGTCTATGTTTCCTGATGCTGCCAACGCAATCGAGGACCAAAGAGCTGAGTTCCAGCGGACTACCGGAACTGCGCCAAAGTCAAACCGCAACAGCACCATTGGCGACCGCTCATCTTTCTTCTCACCTGCATTACCGGAAGAGACGCCGAAGAAGAACGGTATTCCTGAGGGTCCGTGGCGCTCGGCATCGCAAACCGAGAACCAGCCACCAATCGGTAGGCCAAAGTCATCTTCAGGTCAACAGGCACAGGCTCCGGCGCCAATGGGCCAATTCGGTATGAGCCAGCCACTGCCGTCAGCAGGCTTGCGATCTGCTCGTCCGTTCCCACTTGCCAGTGACAACAGCAACATTCAGAACACTTCTATCCCTGCCGCCGCCGACAACAATGCGATGGCCAACATGTTCTCTCCTTATGCGCCCGGTGGAAGCTGGGCATCTGCCATGAACACCCCGATGGTCTCCAACTTCGGCACAGCTCAGCAAAGCGCGAACCAAGCTGATATGGTCGCTAATGCTACTGCTATGAAGCTTGCTGCTCTCTCCACCGTCAACAACCGGATACAGCTCGACGATGTGCGCAAGTACCGGCGTGCGAGATCTAACGAAGGTCAAGGCGGCCAGCCACCATTGTCAGCTGGCCTTCCGTCGAACATTCTTATGACGAACGAGTACGGTCAGGTGCTGACACCTCAGCAAGCAGCAGCATTACAGCAACAGCAGATTGCTGCGCTACAAGGTCGGAGATCGAGACCGAGCTCTCCCGGCATTGCTATTACTGGGCCTGGGGGTGCTGCACCCGGCATGGGAATGCCAATGCAAAACAACGGTTTCTTGTCTACATTCGACGGTCAAATGGGGGCGCTCAATAACGGTCTTGCAAGCATGGGTCTTGCGGGATCAGGTTTTGGCATGGGCGCTATGGGCAGTATGGGAAGCATGGGTAGCATGAGTAGTATGGGCAATGAAGGCTACCTGTCAGATGCATCCGAGATCCAGCGCGGTCGGTCACCGAGAGGTCGACGAGGCAGCTCCAAGCCGCCGGAGGATCCTACCGACCTGCAGCTGCTCAAGGATGTGCCGAACTGGCTACGAACGCTCAGGCTACACAAGTACACGGATAATCTGAAGGACATGAAGTGGCAAGATCTGGTCAAGCTCGACGATGAAGGGCTCGAGAAGCGTGGCGTTGCGGCAAAGGGTGCTAGGAGCAAACTTCTCAAGGTAAGTTCCACCTCACGTGACCCCATGACTTCAGGCTTGGCAAGCTAACGTTTGTCTCAGGTGTTTGAACAGGTGAGGGAGGCGCAACAAGAGGGCAGGATGTGATTGCTGCTCAAGTGTTTGCACGCGGGCTTGCCATGTACTGTGCGATCAAGCGTGGTGCGACCATTCCTACTGTGTTAAGCTAGCCGATGGGATTGCAAGGGAGCGATGAAGCATTTGCAGGCGTCTCAAGATGGGCGATAGTCTGACATCACTTGTCACGTGTAAAGCTACCCTCTTCTTCCCAGTCACCATGGCTCTCTATCTTGCTGCTCTATTCACCAGCACATCTCACAAAGTCTTTATTGCCGGTAATGCACTTTGTCCTTCACTATACTACACAAAGCCGCCCTATGCACAAGAGAAGGTGTTTTCTTTGACCCGACACCCTTACCTTTAACGACACAACGGACATTGTATGACATCTTCATATGTGTTCTCTTACGGCACTTGCTGCTCAGTTTTGACTTATCTTGCCCTGCTGCACCGAGCAATCTTCCTTTCTTCAGGTCGCAACCAACTCTCACAACCAACAACTTTGTGATAAACATTCCTGCTGGTTAGGAGTACCTTATCTCATCGAACATACTTACGAGAACAAGCTCAACGACCTCGAGCATACCCACAGTTCTGGACACCATCAACATCTTGAGCAAAATCGCAATCGCTTCGAAGATGTTCACCTCCACAACCCTCTTTTCGGCGTTGACCGCCAACCTCTTCGCTTCTCGCGCTTACACAGCGCCGACTTCATCGCTCTCAGCGGCGCCCGGTACATACAGCCTAGTTGCTGACCATTCCGGGAACACTTTCTTCGACGGCTTCGACGCGTTCACAGCCGCTGATCCGACGAACGGCAATGTCAACTACGTTGGCAAGCAGTACGCGGCGCAGCACGGGCTAATGGGCTACGTCAACAACCACTCAACGAACTCGACCAATGCTTATATAGGCGTTGACTACACGAACGTCACCGCGGCCCGTAACTCGGTACGCTTGTCGAGCCACCAGACCTTCGACGCCGGCATGATCATGACACTCGATGTCGTTCACGCACCGGTTGCGTATGGCGCATGGCCTGCGCTATGGCTGCTCGGCGACGTCCCCGGATCAGTATGGCCAGCAGCCGGCGGCGAGGCGGACATACTCGAATGGGTCCACGAGAGCTCCTACAACTCCATGACCCTCCATACCGCCTCGGGTTGCACAGTTGACAACTCTTCGACGGCCTTCCAGGGTCAGCTACAAAGCGCGAACTGCAATGCAGGCTCGGGCTCTGACGGCTGCTCTATTGAAACCCTCGACCAAGTCAAGGGCAAGACCGGCACACTCACGACGGCCGGACCGGCCTTCAACAGCCAGGGTGGTGCAGTCTTCGTCGTGAACTGGCAGACAACCGGTCTGTCAATCTACATCTTCGGCCGCGACAATGTTCCCGCGGACATCACCGCATGCAACCCGAACCCGGCATCCTGGAACGCCGTTCCAGCCGCACAGTTCTCCGGTTCAGGCTGCGACTTCAACTCCTCTTTGTCTACGATGCAAATCATCACGGACACGACCTTTTGTGGCGATTGGGCAGGAAAGGTCTGGGAATCTTCTGGTGCAGTAGCAGCAACCGGCGCAAAGACTTGCACGGAGTACGTCACGAAGAATGCGACAGCGTTCAAGGACGCCTATTTCGAGATCGCCTCTATCAAGGTCTACTCGAACAACGGCCAAAAGCCAGGCATCGCTACGAACGCGAAGCGCGATGCTTCTGCTGCTCCGATCACATTCCCGATGATTAACATTGCTGATCGCCACGACTGCGGTAACACCACGGAGACTCCGGCGACAACGATCGCTGCTCCGAACAACAGCACGAACGGGACCGGACATTACGGTCACCATCACCACCATGCTCACTTCAACAGCAGCCACGTCCACGGCAACCACTCTGGCCACCACAATGGCTTAGAGACCAGCCATGGATACCATGGTGACCACGGTCATCTGAACGGCACCCACACGCACGGCAAATACTCAAGCTCTCACGATGGCTCAGAGACCCAGCCTGTGCAGCCCCGAGGCACCATGGCTCTTTCCCAGAAGGACGATTATACCAACGGACAATCCTACGGTTTCCAAGAACCGGTTGGAAGTGCGGCGCCGGCGACTTTCCAGATATCAAGTGCTGATGTCTATGGATTCGCTGCTGTGATCTTGATTGTTATCGCTTTTGCTCTCTAAGCCATTCGCTCAACACCTATGAACAACGTTCGGGGATCTGAATTCGGGGGTCTAGCAGACCGTGAAAATACTAGGAGCAGGAAATAGTATAGCAAACATTGCTAATAACAGGCTCGTCGGTTCTTCTGGCGGGCTGAAAACAACTTACCGCCTCATTTCCAATTTGGTAGAAACTTGCTGTCTCATAATTCTTTTCAGTTTGCTAACTAGGTTCCACATGTTCACCTTTGCTCGAACTCCATGCCACCCTTGCCATTCGTCGTCAGGACCGCTGTAACATCATGTAACGAGACGTCGGCCTCTCTGATGTGGAAATTGTATACTCCGCGCTTCACCCTCCTCACGAGTCTGGGCGACTTGCCGTCCCGTTGCGGACATGGTCAACTACCCCTTTGGCCGCACCAGCCATGAGGGTACCGAACCTAGTAATGCTATTCAGCATCGCCGCGCCTTGGCCATGCATGCCTGCGCTCGTCAGCTGAGCAAACCAGCTGCCTGCGGGAACCGCTCCACCGAATGCGGAATGCAATCTTGCTGCAAGTGTGCCTGGACATCGAGTTAGCCATCTGCTGCTTCGTTTCTCTGCTTGCATAGTACCCAAGAACACGCAAGGCTATTGCCATCACATACCTGCCCCTACACCACGGGCCCCGAATCCAAGGAGTTTCAGTAGTGGCCCATACACTATCCCAGGCGAGAAGAAAGCCACGCCATTGACTACATAGAACATAGTCTGACCCGGATTCTCTTTGATGTACTTGATCACTTCCTGCGGTAGGTCCTCAAGCTTCAATCCTTTCAGATTTTCGAGCTTGATCTGAAACCCAGCGTCCTCGCTGGCTTTCTTCAGCCATGTCTTGAGATCGGTCACATCAGTCTGTTTGACAGCCTGCTTGACATCGCGCGTCGTCGTGCTAAACCATGCGTTCGCACTAGTCAGATCAATCTTGTCGGTCTCGGCTTTGATATCCTTGGCTGCTTGCTCCACCCAGCCGCCGATATCTTTCCAAGCGACACTCAGATGATGGAGGGGATCTTCGAGGATGGTCGGTGGTTTGGAAGGCTTTGCTGTCTGAGTCTCGCGGCCCACGACAAACGCCGCGAAAGCTACGATGAGAAGAAGCAGTATCGATAGAACCTTCATGGCGGCAGGCGAGTATTGAAGTGAACGCTCGCGATGAAGCTGAAATGATCAGTGAGCTGTTGCTTCTTTATCAGTCAGTCTTGAGCAAATTGTCTGATGAGCGTTTTTCATTCAAAGAAGCAAGCGAGAAGCTGCAGCTACGATGTTGTGTAACCTTCCAGAAACGCACAGACCAACGCTAGGCTGCTGTCCAGATGCACCGTGACCGTTCACAATTACAGCCCGAATGAGACAATTGCTCGCGCAACATCCCTCTTATCTACCAGCCTACGTGGGGTATGATCCTTTCAGTCCATCTCGACCAGAGTATCGCACAATAACCACATACCACACTCTACGCCTTGTGTTTGGTCCACAGGCGCCCTCACTGTTGCTTTGCACTGTTGGTATGATCGATCACTCCCTTAGTGACGCCCGCGGTAATCCACCGATACTCGACACTGTACTGACCACCGCCACATCGTAACCACCTGCACCCGCACTTGTGAGAACGGCGAACCAGCTACCTGCCGGAACGGCGCCGCAAAACCCAGCCTGAACACCAGCAGCAGCGGTGCCTGTTCACAAGTCAGCTTTTCTCTCCTCAAAGTGAACGCACGGCAGATGTTGAGGCTGGGTGAGCGAAAGGATGGTAAAGCAAGCAACGAGTGATGGTGATTAGTAGGACGTACCTGCTCCAACGCCCGCAGCACCGAAACCTGCCGCACTGAGGATCAGGCCGTAGAAGACGATGGGCGCGAAGAAGACGATACCCATGGCGACGTAGAAGACAATCTGGCTGGGGTGGTCCTGGATGTAGTGAATGATATCCGCCGGCAGCTTCTCTAGCTTGACAGCCTGCAAATCGTCGAGCAGAGCTTGCAGACCGATGCCCTCGCAGATACGCTTCACCCACTTCTCGAAATCGTTCTTGTCCAAGCCATCGATGGCGCGCTGTACGTCGGCTGCTGTCGTGTGGATCCATTCGCTGGCGCCACTGAGGTCCATCTTCTCCGCTACGGCCTTGAACTGATCGATGGTCTCCTCAGCTCCCTTTCCAATATCCTCACCAACGCACGCAGCCCACTGAGGCGCACCCTCAAGCGCATCTTTCGTGTGGTTGGCTGCCTACTCGGCTCCTTTCCCAATATCCTCGCCAACGCACTCAGCCCATTTAGGGGCACCTTCCAAAGCAGCTTTCGTGTCTTTGCCAGCCTGATCGGTCAACTCTCCAACATCCTTGCCCGCTCGCTCAAACCATTGTCCAACGCCGTCGAAGTTCATGTTGAAGTTGTTGCTGCGGGACGTTTGTCCTGAGTTGTTGGTTATGATTATGGATTGCTGCGAGGGGAGCAAAACAAGATCGCAATCCGTGCACCTGTACAAAAGCGATGACGTTGATATTAGAGCACTTCGCGGTCATGCAAAGACTTTGTGTAACCTTCTGGAAGGGTCTCCACCAATCGCAATGAAATGACGAAGCTCGGTGTTTAGTCAAATGAGGCATGTGAAAGCCTCGGCCTTAGTATCAGTCTTTACCAGCCTACGTTGGGTATGATCCTACCACCCTTTCCCACCCAGACTATTGCACATTGCCCAAGAACGCCATGCTAATCGCAACCATTTCCCGCTATGCCTGCTCCAAGTACGCACCTCCAGCCACGACCAGATTCATCTGAGTGAAGCGCACCTTATACACAGGACTCTTCTTCGTCGCAAAGCAGGATATCTGGTCCGGCGATACCACCGGTCCCTTCGCCTTGCCAGTTTTGTTCACCGTACCTGTGCCACCCACCGTCGCACCGTCAATCTTCGTACCCGTACCGCTTTCGCCGTTAGCCTTTGCTTGACTCTCCTTGTTCGGCTGGACGTCCCAGACTCTAACCGTCTTGTCCGCGCCGCCGGAGACCAGCACGCTGCTCTCCACCGACCAGTCAAGCGACCATATGCCGCCCTTCTGATGACCCTTCAAGATCTTCGTCCTCCTCCCAGTCCGCAGATCCCAGAGCATGATCTCCCCCTTGTCATCTCCACTCGCAAAGACATGACCGTTTGGCGCGCATGCAATGGCAGTCACATTCCCAGTATGACCAGTGAAGATCCTGGCTTCTTTGCCATTAATCACGCTCCACACTCTCACAGTCTTGTCACCAACGCTAGACCCTGTGAAGACGTACGCGCCATTGGGGTGCCACGCAATGGCCTCTACATCTGAGTCGTGGCCGACAAAGAGACGTAAGGGCGCGATCTGCGGCGTACTCCATAAACGCGCCGTGCGGTCTGCAGAGCAGGAGACGAAGTAATGGCCATGCGGGCAAAAGCGCACATCCCAGACCGGGCTGTTGTGTGATTTATATACCACGAGGGCGGTCCAAGTGTCAAGTGACCATAGCCGTATGGTGCTGTCTGCGGAGCAGGAGAGCATGTAGCGTGGTTGTGAATCGCGTGCGACTGAGTTCGTCGTGTGTGCATTCGTTGCAGGCTCCGGGATGGCGACAGAAGGCGAGAACGAGAGACCATAGACTGGACCTGAGTGGCCGATCAGTCGCCGTGACGATGAAGGTTGGAAACCCGGCGGGTCATGTGGTGAGGTGAGTGCGCGGTTATCCAGTGACCATACGCGGATGTATGATTCTGCTGTGCCGATTGCGGCAAGTGTGTTGTCGCCGGAGAACTCTATGCAGTTGACGCTGTCAAACGTGTTGTGAAACGTAAACATAGTGACGCTGACTCCTGGTCCCACGCCACCTGTTCTGCCATCGATGCGAAACCGGTCGCGGTTCTCCTTCACCTTCTGCACCTCCATCGCCACGTCTCTCGCTGTCGAAGGTGGAAATGGAATGGCGTCGCGGCTAGGCGCAAGGTCATCGCTGGGTTCCTGCTTGATGGTTTGTTCGAACTGATCAACAAGCGAGTTTTGTCCATTTGCGGGCGGATGCATAGAGTCCTCGTGACCAAGATCCGCTTTCAGATCTTCCAAGAGATCGGCTTCCATCGGCATCGGCGCAAGCGAGAGCCTCGTAAGCGTGCCGGGCTGGTTGAGGTCCATCACATGCGATCCGGCAGCATGGCCTTGAATACCCTCATCTTCGCCCAACTGACCCAACTCACCCATCTGTCCCGATCTCTGCTTCTCCTCCATCAGCTTTTGTAGCCCGCGCGCCGTGGCTGCACGATGCAGAGTCGCGATCTCAACATGGGCATTGATGAGGTTGAGCATGATACGCCCGCCTTCATTATCCCTTGCCTCCAGTAACTCTATGAGCACTGCGAAAGCCATGGGACTCAGGCTCACTCGGTACTTCTTCCCGCGATACAAGCTCGCTAGCTCACTGTCCTGGACATGCTCAGGCGAACTGATCCTCTCCAGCGACCGCAGCTCTTGCCCGCGCTCCGCCTTGAAATCATCCTTGAACTCCTGCAGGAACGCCTGCGCATCGTTCGTGAAGCAGTCGATGATGCAGTCGAGAAACGAGTGAACGAAAAGCGGCCATAGCAATCGTACGAGCTCCGGCCTATAGATTTCGAGACTGTGTTCGATCCAATTCTTCACTAGTTTGAACGCTTGGATCCATTTCCTACCGCCAGTGTCTTCGATTCGCGTGGGTAGTGGTTGACCGTTGACATCAACATTCAGACTCTCCTTTCGAAGCATAGCCTCCGTCTTATTGTACCCCTTCTTATTGAGGTACTCAAGGACCTGCGGGACCAGGTTAGCGAGGGTAGCCATGGTGCTGGTGGTGCAGTCGTGGTGGTTGCGCAAAAAGTATGTATATGGAAAATCATGACAAATAGAGCGAAAAGCTTTGCGAATGACTGTCTAGCGTGCGCAAAGTGAATGCGAAAATCTTGTCAAAGCCCTCACCACCTTCTTCGTCTCAGCCACAGAATATTGCCTTGGAGCCGGCGCATGCTTTTGGGCCTGCCTGAGAGAAGGCACTGAGGCCATCTTGCGATAGGAGTCGTGCACAAGGTCACGCTGGAAGGTCGTAGAGATATCCAAAGTTGCGAGAACGGCGGTGACGCATCACTGTGTTCATCCTATCGTCAGGCGGCCGGAAAGAGTGCATGGTACCCGAGCCTGCGCAAGGTACTGGCGACCGTCGTTTCGCTGCTCCTCTGCACAACATTGACAAGGTAGTCGCGCCCTTGCTACATCGAATGCGCCTGCTGCCATGGCTCCTCGAACAGAATGTGCCCCGACCCCCAACTGCCGGTCCTACGCTTATTGCGGTACACGAAACTCAAAAGCGACTCTTCGGTCGTCACTTACAATCTGATTGAGGTTCTGCTGTGAATTCGGACCTTGTCCTCCTGGTGTTGACGCCGGTGGCGCACCCATACCGCCGGCGCTGGGAGGCCCAACACTCGCCGTCCGCGATGGCGGAGGCTGTTGTTGCGCCATGTCGTCGTCGGGTCCTCACATGCGGAATGTGAATACTAATGGAATTGGGTTGAGTGAATGTGGAAGTGCAGGTCTCGATCGCGAACAGGGATTGCACGTGAAAGCTCGCTAAATGTTCGCTAGCGAGAGGCTCTGCGGGTGCCTTGCAACCTTCCTAGACCCACTCACTTACAGCTCAATCAAGCACCCAACGGTGCAACATCAACACTACGACACCGATTGTCACTGCCACTGCCACTGCCACTGCCTGCTATCCGTCCCAAATCCCTTAACATCATACGCTATGCTCATCTGATGCGGTCGCGCAATGGCGTTTAAGGAGATCACCCCAGCAGAGCGCATTCGCGAGCTCAACAGCATCAACGAGGAGTATGCGGCGGTCCTGCAACACGCCGGAGAGGCAGTGAAGGCGCTGTCGCTAAACGCTGGAGAAGGCGTGAACAACTTGGACGCGCGCAAGAGTGTCTTCGAGAAACAGTCAATAGCGATGTTCACCTTATTGCAGTCGGCTACGGCGAAGCTCAGAAGGCAGGTGTATGCGCTGGAGGAAGCTGGCATCATCGCTGCTGAGGCACCAACGTTGGCTGCCAATGCGCAACAAAGACAGCAACCTGCGAATGCGATGGCAGGAAGAGGCGGCCCGGCAGCGCAGCAACAAGCCGAGCCGGGGCGTATTACGAACGGTGGGCTAGGGAATATGGATGTTGGGTGGTTGAACAGCAGAGGGAACAAGGTGGGCGCGGAGAAGGAGGCAGAGCTGATGGAAGAGGCGAAAGACCTTGCGCAGCAGGTGTTGCAAGACGGGAGACATGCTACTTCATCATTTGGGGAATCGTCTTGGTGAGGAGTAGCCTTCGTGGCGCTTAGATCCAACTGCAAGAACCTTACTCGGGCTTTCCTTACCAGGATCTGGTCACCACAAAAGCCAAGCTCGGCAAGCACCACTACAGGATCTTGAGACCGACATTCTGTCCCACCTCGTGCTTGACTGTATTGCGTAGGGCCAGCATACGCATCAAGGTCACCCTTGGAGATTGAGCCGCAGCATGTC
>Ga0058704_10000814_pt1 | contig 15271 bp, 21 predicted proteins | sample AgamicMgSfe_FD_71363 | JGI IMG/M metagenome (GOLD analysis project Ga0058704, IMG submission 71363) | Agave microbial communities from Guanajuato, Mexico - Mg.Sf.e | ecosystem: Host-associated > Plants > Phyllosphere > Phylloplane/Leaf | place: Guanajuato, Mexico | collected 2012-05-30
CCCTTAAGGTCCCTATCGCCTTTTTTGCAGAGGACAACGCTCCCATCTTCCGCCGTAAGCTTATCGAGGATAGCAAAAAGGTGCGCATATAGATCCACGTGTTCTGGCATACCTCTCAGCCATTAAGCAGCATCTTCGACTTTCATGCCGATGAACTGAGAAGTGTAGTCGTCTGGCATTGGCGGTTCAGTGCCGAGATTGACGTGACGTTCTCGCTTTTCGGGCGCGTCAGAGTAGTTGTCGGTTGCCAGCCAGAAGTCCGGCACGCTCGTACCGCGTTTGGCGTCTCGCAGAACCTTGTTGATGGTCTGTCGCTCTTTTTTTAGCAGCAGTCGTGTACGTGCAGGGGTAGAAGGGACAAGTACCTCGTGATCGAGCTCCACTAGAACGAAGAGCACGAACGGTGCGTTGGTCCAGAATGCCATGGTGGCTGTTCACCCAGATGGCGATTGCTGTTGGAAAAGTGCGCTAGCTGAAGACACACGACTGCGTGAATATGCTATGGCTCTAGGGTTATACTGATTTGAATCGGCTCTGCTAGAGACGATAAGTCGAGAGCACAATGTCGTGGCGGGCGTTGATTGCTCTGCGGCACAATCTTGAAGTGGAGAAAAGGTGTCCATTTGCACTCCAGACTCCACCTCAGGCGTCAAGCAACCATACACGTAGGTTTCTGTGCCTCACGCCTTTTTCGGCGGTTCAACATCCCGCGCCTCACATAGGCATCGCTGTCTCCGTGTTTCAATCGATGCAAGGTCGGGTCTGGTTTCTAACAGTGTCGTGTGCGGCAAACATCATCCGTCACAGACTTTATGAACGTCACCCAACATTGTCAGCTGACAGTATGCAGGGCATCTCCGTTTGCGCTAGTCGACGTTAGCCAACTGTGAGGTACTGGTCCCTGCGAATTAACTTTTCTCTCTGTCGAAAACGACGTGTATGACACTCCAGCCCAGGTCATTCTCGTAGATATCAGCTTACCAAAACTGAACGGAATCTAAAATGGAAAAGACTTTGCACTAGGTTTGCGCGTCTATGAAAACACACTGGCCAGTGAGTACGGCAAGCTTGGAGGGTGACTGTCGCCAGCAGCCTCCGCATAGGTATCCTTGAACGTCGCCACGCTCTAAGCCTCCGGCAAAACTGTCTCATGCGACAGCTCACGGTCCCACTGCAACAGTGGCTGCTGCCTGCTACGGCACAGGTCTGCGCAAATCAAGCATACGCACAGTCTGACAGTAGACGTCCTGAACGTGTTTGACAAGGCACCTACAGCTGCTCAGAAGAGGCGAAGAAGCGCCGCAAGACCTCATCCAACAACGTACCAACAAAGAGGCACAGGCTGTGCCGCAAGAGGGCAGGCACAGCCAGCCTTATCCTACTAGACTCTGGCTCTTACCAACAAGGACACTTGACACGAGGAGGACACGTTGACCCTGTTCCAGTTTCAGTGCATTGAAGGCTTTCTGCGGCGTTTACGACGAACATGCACTCATCCATGCTAGGACTCGTTTCCAATAGAGCGCTTCCGCAAAGAAAACGCCACTCGTGCGCAATGGCATCATGGCTAAACTGTGCCTCCTTCCGTCTGCCACTGCGCCGCTTGGACTTTCACTCGTTATATAAGGTGCCTTCTTCCGTTCGGGGCTAAACAAACTCTCGTTGGCAAAGCCTCCTCCTCGCTTGGGCAAATTCATATACTTATGTTACGCACGACCAATATGTCAACGCATCGTGAGACTGTCACGGCTCTTTTGCTGTTGGCTTTGGGCGCCCGCGCTTCAACATCCAACGATGGAGTTCCAGGACTAGATGTTCGCAACCATCCGCGAGATGTGCATTCCAAGCGAGCGACAGACTGTGGAACATGGACCATGTATTGCGGCGGTCTCCCGGGTAATGGCTCACGCGGTCAAGGTGCTGAAGATGGCTGTAACAACGCCTGCTACTACATCAACAACGTTGACCCCAACTTCATGGCGACATACAACACCGGCGACAACAGCAATGCACGAGTGCAACCAGGCTGTCAGACACAGCAAGGAACCGTTTGTAACGATATGCCTTTCAGCCAGAGATTCTATGATCCCCTCGAGCGGATCGTAGATGTGAACCAACAGCAATACGAGTGTGACGAGTTTCCGATGGCGGAAATGAGTCAACCAAACTTCGCTCCTGGAGGTGGTGTCCGAAACAGCCTTCAAGGTTGCTTTCAACTACGATAATGCGGATAATAAGTAAGCAACCATCTGCACTGTAAAGCGAGGCTCGTCGGCCGGACATATTTGGAGGCGCTTGGGCTTCTGCAACAACGTGCCAGAGCCTGGGGCTCAAGATCCGTGTATGTCTTCTACGTCGCTGCTCGACATCTCAATCCGGGATACTGACGCTCTAAAGGGTACCAGTTCTACATGACACAGCTCGGTAGTGGAGGCTCTGGGAGGATCAGCTTCCCGTACAGTCCGGGTAGCGACAATCATTACGCCGTAGCGACCACCAACAAAGATGTCCTGCAGTGCAAGTTGATTCTAACGAGGAATTCCGACAATGGGTACAGCGGTACCGTGTATGATTCAACTGGTACAGCTCAGGGCACCGCCTCTCAGACCCTGCCAAACGCTCAGGATTCAATGACTATCCCTGGACAAAACGACCTGCTAGACTTGGCCATCACCAGTACAGCACCAATTGACGACGGCGACGTGGGCGAAGTCGGCCCCAGAGTTGACTTCAACTATGGTGCAGCGAGCTTCGCTACCTTCGAGCTCGGGACCGACTTTGCCTGGTCCTCATCAAGCACAGGCTGCGACGACAGTCTCAACAACTTTGATCCAGATCTATCCAAGGAGGGTGGGTATTGTATTGTTCCATTTCTTGGAGATGGAGCGGTTAGCGTCGATCAGCAGATTGAGTGCTATATCCCTTGCAATGCATCTCAGGAGAGAGAGGGATCGAGCGGCATAGGTCTTGGTGGTTGAGTTTGATTTGCTTTCCAACGAGGGTTCATTATGATCGTCTGAGATTAGCAGATGTAATATTTGGACTGAGGTAGTGTTCGCTCGTTCTAATCGTTGCAGTGGGACCTATTGTTACGAAATTGAAGTATACATAACGGAGTGTCGCCCAAAGGCAGATGCGGCAGCTTCCGCGTTGGCTGGCTTAGGTAATTAGTCAATCCGAAGCCGATACTGCGGAGCTTGACTAATCTGAAATCAAATGTGGGGTAGCGCAGCTGGCTAGCCTTCGGCAAAGCAAGCCGCGTGGCTGGGAGGTCTGGGTCAGTACCACCACACCACCACATGGGAGGACGCTGATTCAGTGCTCGCGTCCGCGATTCTTTCGGCCTTCCATTGGCGGCGCACAAGATCCAACATGATTTGCGTAAGTGCCCGATGGAGCGTAGAACTCAACTCGAATATACATACCATGATTCCACCACATAGTAATTATTCGCGAAGACAGCCTGCCCGAATCTATGTTCCGATAGCAACGTTCTTGTTCAAACACAGAACGCTCGACAAACAGCATTCTCGCAACACTTAACTCACTATGGCGTTGCCTCATACGGATCGGCCTCTTTCCAAACATCCAAATAATCAGACGTTGATTCCGCTGTCGCAGAGATCCTCAGAACTTCGACCACTGACATGCTGCAAATCAGACCCCCTGTGATCCTTGCTAGAATGAACCAAGTTTCCAGTCCACGCCTTTGCGCTGCGGTCACGAACGCTGGTGGTCTTGGGGTCATTGGCGGAGGAATTTACACTCCTGAGCGGATAGCGGCGCAGATCGACGAGACCCGTTCACTCCTCAACGATCAGGATGCGCCATCCGGTGTATACCTACTCATCCCTAAAGTCGGCGAAGGCGCGCGGGCGACAAAATAAGCACTCTAAAAACAGCAAACCTGGCTTTCCAACTGCGGCCCGGTGGCTAAAATCTATATGATATAGCTACGACTATCTCAAAGGGAACCTTAACCAGCTGATTGAAGTAATCGTTGCGAAGAAGGTCGCTCTCTTTGTCTGTGAAGTTGGGCTGGCACCCGCTCACGTCGTGAAGCGGCTTCATGAAGGAGGTGTGCTCTACATGAACATGTGCGGCGCCGAAACATGCAGTCAGACCTGCTCAGAATGGAGTCGATTTTGTCTGCGTAACGGGCGGTGAGGCCTGAGGACACACTGGGGAAATCCCTACTATCATTCTGATAGCTGCGGTCTACGAAGCTATCAAGGGTATGGAGAGTCCATACACAGGCAAGCAGGTGCAGTTGATCGCAGGTGGTGGCCTGTACAATGGCCGAACTGTAGCAGCTGCACTTGCCCTTGGTGCGAGCGCGGTGGGGATTGGTACAAGATTCATCCTGAGTGAGGAGTCAGGAGCCTCTGATTGGCACAAGGCGCAGCTACAGAAAGCTCGGCATGGTGATATTATACGGTCAATCATCTTCAGTGGGAGGCTGTTGCACTCACTTGCAACGCCGTATCTGCGCAAATGGGAGGAAGACCGACGTCATGAGATGTTGACGCTGCAAGCCAAAGGCATTGTACCCGTGCAACATGACCTCAAACAACACCCTGACGACGAAGAGGTGCTAGATGGGCAAGGTGGCACCCTTGGTCAAGGACAACTTGCCTGCAAGAACGATCGTGGAAGGCTTGGTCAGAGAGGCGGCGGCTATACTGAGAGAGCAGGAGCAGTTGGTCGCTAAGCTGTGATCTAGTCATCTTTTGTTGCATTCCCAGCAATCTCATGAACAGCTTTCATCCCATATGTCTGTCCCTTTGCTCTTAAAAGCCTGCAATTTGTTCCTCAACGTACATACGCATCTCAGAGAAACCTACATCTAGCTTCAGATCATCGGGCGCACGTGTCCGATCACAGAAGGCCGGTCTGTCCTGAGTGTACGCATGAGGAGCCTCTACCGCGGCATAAAAATGAGCAAACCTGCCCTGCCACCAACTTCGATGACATCGATGGCTGGACGAGAATGCATCCAATGGAAGTGGCTTCTGTTGTTGCTGCTGGGAACGATGGCTCTCAACCGGAGAGAGTTCTGCTGCTAGAGTATGTCCTAGGCTGAACACGACAGCGCTACTCAGCGCCATGTACAGTGACCGTCTACCAGGCCGTGAGCTTTACAACTTGGCCTTTGGCGCAGCCAGCATTTTTTCCATCGCTTTCCGCGGCGGCAACTCTCCACGCACGAGCTTTCCAGTAGGGTTCTTGGGAAGAGTGGCAATAGGATGCACTCCACCCCTGAGCTTCTTGTAAGGTGTGACACGGTCATCGACGAACTTCCGAATCGCCGCCAGAACCGCGCTATTGTCCGATGATTCGGCTGCCTGCCTCAATACGATGTACGCGGTCGGAATCTAGAAGATAACGAGGATACATTAGCCAACCTTCGGCGAGGAATGAACACGACCTGCAACCCAGGGCGCAAGCATATGCAAACGTGTTAGTGTGACATACCTCTGTGTGATTGTCTTTGTCCCATGCAGCGCAAACACCAGCCTCGGCGACATCTGGATGTGAGTTCAGAAGATCCTCCAGCTCCGCCGGCGCAACTTGATTGCCCTTATATTTGATCGTTTCCTTCTTTCTGTCCTTGAACCACAGAAAGTCATCCTCATCAATAGCGAGCACATCACCCGTACACAACCATCCATCCTTGAATCTCTTCTTGGTCGCAGATGGGTTGTCTCGATAGTCAATAAAAACCGATGGACCTTTGATAAGTGCTTGACCTGGGGTGTTGCGAGGAACGTCACGGAAGTTGTCGTCGACAATACGAAGCTTAGTGTTTGCCGTCAGCCTCCCAACACTTCCGCTCTTCTCCACCGATCTGTGCGGCCGAAGTGTGCACACGCCGCACTCACTCACCCCATAACCCTGCACAATGCTCATGCCCTGAAGAAGGGTTTGGAGATTTGCGACAACTTCCGCCTGCAACGTAGCCCCAGCGCATTGCAAGGACTGAACACTAGTGAGATCCAGCTTGCGCGACTTGAGGTCTGGATCCTTGGAAATCATGACTGCAATGGCAGGGACGGACCTCATAACGGTCGCTCTGATCCTTGCGCAAGTTTCTACCCACTTGCGGTAGTTGAACTGTCGCATGAGGACAATGTGGACACCGTGGAATGCAGCAGGGAGGACCGCACCTACCAAACCAAACATGTGGCCGAGGGGTGGATAGAACACCTCTCTGTTCCAGTGAAGCATCGTCTCAGGAGTACTGACTCGGGGTGCAAGGACATGCGCAAGGAGGTTGTGATGACTGAGATGAACACCCTTGGGCTTGCCACTCGTGCCTGCACGTGTCAGTACTAACGTTCAGATGAACGACATGTCCATATTCCGTCACTCACCTGAGCTGAACAGTACGACAGCTGGGACTGTTCGGTTGTCGCCCGGAAGCGTATATGGAGGGATAGGCTGCTGTTGGGGAATGTCGTAGGGAAATCCGCGCGCGGAGGTGGTCCCTAGCTCGACGATGTTTGTTGCTTGTGGGGACTCTCTTGCTAGCACCCGCTCGATACGTTGACGCAGATTTGGGTCGACGAAGATGAACTTGGCCTTCGCCAAGGCAAGGTAGTGAGGTAGCTCGAACTCGGAGACCATTGCATTGATGCCTACCAGGACGCCTCCAGCCCAAAGCGTTGCGTAGGCAGCCTTCGCCCATGCGACACTTTTCGACGCGTAGATGGCCACAGCATCACCGGGCTTCAGACCATTGGCGTGCAGCCAAGCTGCGTGAGAAGCAGCATCGCGGCGCGCTCCAGCGTATGTCAGCCGGTCGTGTGGCTCTTCAAGATCTTCAAGAACGACTTTGTCGCCAGCAACATCGTCAGGATTGTAACGAGCTAGAAACTGCTGAAACGAGATGTCTGTGAGCACGAGAACGTCAGGGTAAGGAGATTCGTAAATCGTAGGCTCCTGCGACATTGTCGAAATCGTGGCAACGTTGGACAGTCACGGACAGTCGCGCAACAAGCACAAAGAAGAGGCGTCGTTGTTATCAAGTGGTGCCTGAAGGTCAAAAAAGTGTCAAGCATTGACTTTGAATGTTCGCACGTTCAGACGGGAACATCTTCCGCCAATATTCGATGTACCGTGATGTAGCCGTTGTGTAGTCGGATTCTAGACTCTAGGCCCTGGCCGCATGCGAGGCGCTGATTCAGCGGTGCAGCACTGATTCAGCGGTCATGATCTGATTCAGCGGAAAAATTCAGTCTTGTTGGGGTTGCACTTGCATAAAATATTTACTCTTTGCGCACTGACGAGCCCTTAGCGCAATGAATGTCACGAGGGTGGCCACGTAGTAAGGTCATTGTCCACCTATATGGGGTGATGCTTCTGATGCCGGAACCGCTTCTCGCACGCTGGTAACCATCAGCCATCATGCAAAGCATCAAACCAAGTCCTGCTCAAACAGCTGGCTCTTCGGATCCAGTCGCGTAGCATGAAATCTTCGGCGATCTGACGCCTTGGGCGGAGCCTACGTGGTACAACACACTGTCCTCGCCCTACTACGACGACAGCCATCGACGGCTGCGCAAAGCTATTCGAGAGTACGTCGACGAAAACGTACTGCCCTATGAGGAGAAATGGGAGGATTCGGGCCATGTGCCTAAGGAGGTGCGAGAGATTTGACCTGCTCCTTACACGTCTGCTGCATCCTGACAAGGTGCATTAGGAGTCGATGAAGTTCACCAAAGCAGGCCTAGTGTTGCAGGATTTTCCGCGCAAGTATCGCGAGGGCGCAGGACAGATTTTCATTGGTGGAGTTGCTCCAGAAGGTAGGTAGCCATCCACTTCCGGATGGCAGAGATTGCCTTCGCTGATTAGACAAGATTACGATGTCTTCCACTTCGTAGTGCTACACGATGAGCTAGCACGCGTCCGAACTGGGGCACTCAGTGGTTTGGCAGGGGCGTCCACCATCGGCGCTCCTCCAATTCTCGCGCACGGCACAGAGGCCCAGAAGGACTCATGGTTGCCGGGAATCTTCACTGGACAACACAGCTTCTGCTTAGGTGCCACAGAGCCTACCGGCGGCTCGGATCTTGCCAACTTGCGGATTACAGCCCGGAAATCGCCGGATGGGCAACACTAAATTGCTAATGGCCACAAGGTAAGCAGCTAGACGACGAATATTGTGTGAAACTGTCAGACATTGACGTGGTCCGCAGAAATGGATCACTGGAGCCCTCCAAGCTACGCACATGACGGCGGCTGTACGGACCGGCGGCGAGGGTGCTCAAGGCGTCTCCGTATTGGTCATTCCCACAGACGCCGAAGGCTTTTCTGCCAGAAAGATCAAGAACAGCGGCAGCAATGCAGGAAACGCCGCATGGGTGACTCTCGAGAACGTCAAGGTCCCAGTCGGCAACCTGGTCGGGCAAGAGAATGCAGGCTTCAAGGTCTTAATGACGAGTAAGTGGCACATCCGAAGAACCTCCAAGTACGGCACTGACTGCAGAAGACTTCAACAAAGAACGCTTCTTAATCGGAGTAGCCGTGAACCGCTATGCACGCACCTGCCTATCCACCGCATTCTCCTATTCCCAAGACCGCGTGACTTTCGGCAAACCACTCTTTAGCAACCAAGTTATCCGACACAAACTAGCAAATGTTGCCAAAGATATCGAGGCACACTGGGCCTGGCTCGAACAGATTGCGTACCATGTGAAGGTCAACGGCTGGACAGCCGACGTAGCGAGCCGCATAGCGATGGCAAAAATCTTCGGGGGCCGCATGCTGGAATTAGCGTGTCGAGAGGCTCAGCAAGTCCTTGGCGGGGCTGGATATCAAAGGAGTGGTATCGGGGGTGTGGTGGAGCAGATCAGTCGCGATCTGCGGATCATGGTTGTTGGTGGTGGCAGTGAAGAAATCATTGGCGATATGGCTGTCCGACAGGAGCTGGCGCTCGCGCAGCGCAAGGAGAAGATGGCTTCTAAATTGTAGGGGACAAAGATTTGCGCGATGCCCTCCATTCTGCTAGATCGTGAAAAGCGTCAACTTTGTCAATAGAGGCTGCTTAAGCGGATGGAACTATCCGCAATCGAGGCCGAGCTTCACCACTGCTGGGGAATGCATTGTTGGGAATGGGTACCCATGTCATACCAGTGACTAGATCAGGATGATCACGGGCGAATTCCGGCGATATGGACCAGTTTTCCAACTGTGTAAATGTCTGTGGAAAATCTGAGCGCATGACAAGCCCTCCACTGCCTTGCGGTTCCAACAAAGGAGTGTTCTTTGGCCATGTAAGCTTCATCGCAGGACATAACGCCCGGAGCACATGATGAAGCCCTTGACCATTACTGCCTGCTTTGATGAAATTGTCGCGCATCTGGGGCCATATTATGCCATCAATGACACTGGGGTGGGCTTGGCACGTCTGAAGGTCGGTGGGCTGCATAAAGTGTGGCAGACGATCAAAGCAGTCTTGCGTAGGGTGTAGCCGCCACTTCACGAGGATGTACGTCAGCCAACCTAATACCATGCCTGTCAGTCAAGCACGAAGCAGGCTTCTGGTTAATAATATCGAGACTGACCCTGAGCAAGCCGCTCTGGATCGCCGAAGGCGCCTTGCACTGCGCATGAGAGAGCAATATGGATGGCATTGCTCAAAGGGTTCGCGTGAGAGCCATAGAGTAGATCAGCCGCTACCGGCGTGTCATCCAGCGTCACTACTGCTGGACATAGAAGCCATGGCGAAAACGTCTTCGACAGGCCATCATCCAGCGTGCCCTGTGGCATTCTCATCCATGCTGGAGCCTGGCTGGTCCGTCCGCCTCCGGTCTGGGTCTCGGTCCCAGGCGTTCCCGATGGTGCCCGAGATTCGCCGTTCAGGAGCAGCTGGAGCACAGAGTCGTGTCGGCGGGCGCACCTCCTCATGCTCCGCATGCAGAGTGCTCAAGGCCGCACGAAGCACGCATGTCTCCTCGGACTCCTTCTGACCGAGGCGTTGTTGCCCGTGCTCTCGGTGACACAGCTCTACCTGCGCCTCCAGCGCCTGCACATGCGCATCCCGGCGCGCTCGCGCGGCATTCTGCGCTCGTCTGTCTCGCCGCCGCTTCTTCTCTAGTGACGCTAAGTCTGACATCTCCCCCGACTGAGAGTGTATGCAGTGAGACTGATGGCGCCGAAGCGGATGAGAAGCAATGAATCAGCGGGCCATGGATTAGCAGCGACCGCAACAAGCTTGGAAATCATATCCGCGGCAAGGCAAGGTTCGTGGTTAATGTTCGAACTTCGTGGCGCGGACCCCGCGCGGAGGACCTGGCTCCTCCCTCGGTGCATCGGGTCCAGGCTGCCGGGTGGGTCGGAGCTGGAACTGCGGACATGAACGATATGTACGCAACATTCGCTGTGAAGTAGTGTTGTAGCATACCAAGATACCTTGACGGTGAGGTGTTGTAACATACCCAAAATCTTGACTGTTCAGTGTTGCCATGGCCTACAACCCGCCGCCAACTTCCATTTTCGATGTTCGCTTTCCAGAAGCGGGCATCATGCTCGTCACCATCAACCGCCCCACGAGAATGAACTCAATGCCGACCGAAGGGAACTTCGAGGGCCACGCTCTGTTCGAGTGGTTTGATAACGAGCCTGGTCTCACAGTAGCCATCATCACTGGTGCGGGTCCGAAAGCCTTTTGCGCCGGGGCGGACTTGTTGCAGCTGCGAGATCGCAGCCGTGGTGCACCACAACAACAGCATGCGCCGCCCTCAGGCATCGCGGGCTTGAGTCGGCGGGCCGGGAAGAAGCCCATCATTGCTGCCGTGAATGGTTTTGCGTTGGGTGGTGGATGTGAGATCTGTTTGAACTGGTGGGTTGTCCGCCACACCTGAGCAGATCTGCTCCGCATGCTAAACAAGCCAAGTGATATCGTGCTCGCTACACGACAAGCCAGTTTCAGCTTACCCGAGGTACAAAGAGGCCTCTTTGCCGGTGCCGGTGGCCTATCTCGAATTGTTCGTACCTGCGGCCTTCCGGTCGCCAGCGAGCTCGCGTTGACCGGGCGACGAATTAGCGCAGATGAAGCACGAGACCTGAGGCTCATCAACAAGGTGACAGAAACAGTCGAGGAACTGATGGAAGAAGCTTTCAAGACTGCGAGGACGATTGCGAGCTTATCGCCTGATGCTGTCATCGTCACTCGGTCGGGCCTCAGGGAGTCGTGGGAAAGTGGGAGCGTTGAACGGGCATCGCAGCGGACTGAACAGAGGTATGGCAGCGCTTTGTTGGCTTCAGAGAACTTGCGTATTGGGCTGGAGGCATTTGCGGCGAAGAAGGAGCCTAAGTGGGTGGCATCTAGACTATGATTACAGTGGACACCGCCTCTTTGCTGCGTGCAGTGGTAGCTACATTTACTACCCAGTTACCGCAGCTGGCAATGAACGTTCAATGCTCGCAGGCTCATGGTCAAGGCCACTTTGGAGCACGTTACACCCGCTGTGATCATTTATTGAAAGCATAGCACAAGGCTGTGCGTGAAGTGTAAGCTCACTCTCATCCAATCCGTCCTGTCTCGTGACGTGCATTGACCAGACCACGGCTTTCAGGGAAACGTGCGCAATCGCAATGCATCAGACTGCCGTCGGTGCAGCTGATGCATCGTTTCTCCATCCGGGAAAACCTCAAGCCGAGGCCAGACCCATCATATCCCGCAAAGCCACGTTATGCACGCTTGACATGGTCGCCTTCCGAGACCCCTCAGCTTTCTCTTTAGGCGCGTGAACGGCCACTTCACCTCATGAGCGTGGTCTGTTTCACTCCACAGCAACTACGCCATGGCAGACGACATGCATACTCCAGTGATAATAGGCGTTGGTGAAGTGGTCAACCGGTCGGTTCGCGTCGAAGACGCTCTTGAGCCAAGAGTCTTGATGCTACAAGCCAGGCACAATGCAGTCGGAGATACCGCGCTATCACCTGCCGGACAGAGGACCTTGATCGACAGCATTGAAGGCATCAAGGTAGTGAATACATGGACTTGGACCTATCATGACCTCCCAGGCCTGCTTGGTGAAGACCTCGGCGTGAGGCCAAAGCACAAGACTGTCAGCGAGCATGCAGGCAACTCCTCGGGTCTACTCATGGGGCAAGCTGCTCGACGAGTCGCCAAGGGTGAGACGAAAGTTGACGTTGTGACGGGTGGCGAGGCTCTGGCTTCATGTCGGTAACATCCTCTTTGTGGACCACATTACGTGTCTGTATATTGACTGCTTTCAACACTAGTGTTTGCGTGCATGGCTGCTAAAGCAATGCCTCCGCCGGGATGGTCTGAGAAGAATCCTCGACTGCCGGACATCATGGGTGGCGGCAGTTTCAACGTACCGGAAAGTGGGTGAAGCGCCAGACACTCTATTGCATTCCCGAGTGCTGACCTGTCTGCTACAGCACCCTCGGAAAGGTACAATATGTCGCTACCAACCGCTGTATATCCACTATACGAGAACGCTTTTCGCGCACATCGTCATCAGACCGTGGACGGAAACGACAAGGAGTCCGCTCGCCTGTACGCCGACTTTGCCGGAGTCGCTGCGAGTCAGCCGTGCTCCTGGACTTTTGGTGAAAATCCCGCGGATGAGAACAGCATCCGGCAGATTACCAGAAAGAACAGAATGATTAACTCTCCATGTGAGTGATACCGTGGGATGCCGTAACATTGTGAGTATGCTGATCTCGGGGTAGACCGTCTGCTGATGAACGCCTTCAGCAACGTCAACATGAGTGCGTCATGTATCGAAACATCTCAAGGCTATGCCCGAGCTCTTGGCGTTCCAGAGAGTCGCTTGGTCTATCCATTAGTCGCTGCCGGAACAAGCGACGGTGCAGATTGTAGGTAAAGGAGCGGCAACCCAGGCATAAAGTACACTGACAGTGTTGGTGGCAGTCTGGTTGCGGCCCAACTTCTTTTCTAGCCCCTCCATCTCCGCTGCCATGGATGCAGCTCTGCAACTAGCGAACCTGTCCCCCAGCGACATCGACCTCTTCGACTTCTACAGCTGCTTTCCCATAGTGCCGAAGTTAGCTGCTCACAAGCTAGGACTTCCATTCTCGAAGCCAATGACTCTACTTGGGGGGTTGACTTCCTTTGGCGGCGCTGGGAACAACTATTCATTGCACGTACGTCGTCTCCAAGACACATGAAGTTGGGTGAGATGACTGTCTGACAAGGATATACCGATAGGCCTTCGTAGAGATGACAAGACGGTTGCGCAAAGGAGAGCAGTATCACGGACTTATCCTTGCAAACGGCGGTGTCATGTCATACCAGCACGTCACCATCCTTTCGCATAAAGGTCGTCAGGACAATAGTCCATTCCCCGTCCATGATGTCCTCCCTGAGCACTTGGAGTACGAGGATGCCCCAGTGTTTGAGTTCACGGCCGATGGTCCGGCCAACATCGAGGTAAGTTCGAACACCTTGGGCATTGCGTGTGCTATGGATTTTCAATGCTGAAAGCAAACAGACATACTGCGTAGAATACGCTCGTAACGGAAAACCACATCTCGGCTGCATCGTTGGCAGGCTGGCTTCGAACGGCCATCGATTTCTCGCTAACCATGCGGATGATCATACACTGATGGAGCTGGCAGAAGCACGACAAGATTCGGTAGGTCGAGCGGGCACTGTGTACACTGCTGAGGACGGGGGGAACGTCTTCACTTTCCAGGGCAAGACGAAGTTATAGTTAGCCTTGTGTCAATCTTTGCGGCGAGACCTACTATAGCTAAATAGGAGGGCTTGTTTCTCCGCCACTCGGCAGCATCTGAGATGGTCATGTTAACAAAAGGGGAGGTGTAAATGTTGGAGATGGGTGTTAAGGTGCCAAGGTTGACATTGCGATCTTGCTTTATTGGTAAGGTGGAGTATTTGGTGGTTGATATGAGGTAGAAGTCCGGTGTGCTTGTTCCGGACTTGGCAGCTCGTAGAATGGCTACTGATGGTCTGTCGTTCTCCTGTTGTCAGCAGTTGAGAAAATGCAGAGTCGGAGGATATGCTGTAATTCATGGCTCGTCTTTAAGTCCAGATTGCCATGCGGCCTGCTTAGGATGTTGGTATGTAGCCTTGAATTCGGCCAACAGCCTATGGATATGGCGAGTCGTACATTGAAGCTAGATGGTTCAACGATGTAGGCTACGGGGGTAGTCGCCTACCTCCATCTCTAAATGCATTCAGCTGCATGCATGTGGCGCAGCCATAACGTAAGAAGTTGCACCTGCAAACCGCCGTATTGATGAGCTTTGTTCCCGATGAACGATATATGGAGCATTTCTGTTGCCATGACGCCGAGCGTCTACCGTCTCTCCAGCTAGTGTTGCGCAGCTCAGAGGCAAAGTCGCTATGTCTGGGAGGGACGATCGAGGAAAACAAATTGAGCGGCAATGTTGACTGCATTAAGTCAGGCGCCGCTGTTGAATGCACATCATCTGTGGCGATTTCCGGCTCTGTGAGTGCCAAAGCCGAGACAAGGTGCACGACCGCCAACGATTTTTGAGTCATATGGTTCCACCGCCGTTGAGCATGCCTTGACGTGGATGGAAACTGGTGACGTGCAGACCGACTCTTGGGGCGGTTACCAAGGAGCTCGCGAGCTGTGGGAGTTCCATCATCGCGAGCAATCCAATCCGGGGCATTGATGGTAGCATGGAGGGTGGCAAAGCACCCTCAACCAGTCGGCGCAACAGCTCAAGCTCGACGACTCATCTAGACCTCCAACGTCCGATGCGCATGATTGACCCATCACCAGCACGCCTGCTTCACATTAGATAACACACCCCTTCCAGCGCCCTTCACAACATTCGGCTCTTGCGCAGAGACAAACATCAAGCTGCAGTGTCGGCCGGCCTAATGGCAGCAGAAGATGTGATCGTTGAGAAGCACTCTGTTCGAGCTATCGACAAAGCTGGTGACTTACCCAACCGAGCGAGAGCGTAATGAGCGTGGTCTCAGGGCTCATGTATGCAGCACAGTTCTAAGCGATCTCTGGAACCGTCATTGGCATCCCTTAGCGATAGCGCAACCTCGTACAGATAGAGAGAATACGGACTCTTGACGTGGCTCTATGACAGCGGAACACCCGACCAGTAGAATGGCTGGTATAGAGAGCTGGAAATCGTCAAGGTCTGGATGGACGCAGCTCAAGCAGAGCATGTAAAGCTAGAATGCGGATGAGCTCTCGCCATGGTACTACATTGGGGATCAGCATCGAAACAAAGGCATCGTCACCAAACGCTATGGGCCAGT
>Ga0058704_10000815_pt1 | contig 15262 bp, 15 predicted proteins | sample AgamicMgSfe_FD_71363 | JGI IMG/M metagenome (GOLD analysis project Ga0058704, IMG submission 71363) | Agave microbial communities from Guanajuato, Mexico - Mg.Sf.e | ecosystem: Host-associated > Plants > Phyllosphere > Phylloplane/Leaf | place: Guanajuato, Mexico | collected 2012-05-30
AGGTTCGTAGGCCGTTTCGCGGAGTTTATTGAATTAGTGGATATGGCTTGATGAAGGCGTCTAACGTAGAAGCTTCGGTTTGGTCTGCTTTGGCAAAAGCAGATGATGGATTGCGACAGACGTACAGTAGTTCAGCTCAGCACGGCGGCGCAGAAGAAGGAACGACCGCCGCCCTTGGCGCCCGGCAGCCATCCAGGGTCTTGATCGGCCCGCCTGAATTGGGAAAGGACCAAGATCTTCTGTCAGGTTTAACCAAATTTCAACCAAATTTGAATGCTGTGATTGCGATGCTCGTTCTCCGCCTCCGTAGAACCACCGGCAGAAGATTATGGGTTACCCTGCCAAAACTTCGGGTGTCACCTCATACCGAAACCAAAACACCGTAGCTTCGGTCGCAACGCGGTGCATATAAGTATTGTTATATGCGTACAGCATCATACATGCGAAAGCTCTGTATGCAATCGAAAGCTTAAGTATTTGACGGATCTCGTGATGGACACATTTGTTGATCGTCAAAGTAGCCGGCCGTAGATAGCGACGTTGTCTTGGCCCAAGGCGAACGCTTGATCGGTATCACGTATCGATATCAATTATGATTTCAGAGACCGGCAAGTGAAACGCGGCTCGATGGGATGCTGTGCTGAGAGAGAGTTACCTCCATGCTTCGTTGATTGAGTCGCTCTCCGAGTTCGATGATGCGGTCGGTATATTTGAGGATTGTTTTTCAGCGCGTGTTGTAGAGAGGTGCGATGGCCATTGCAATGCATATGTCACCGTCATGACTTAGTGAGATCGTGACCTCCTCGCCATCTGTACAACAAGGACAGCCGATGACAGGGTCAAACTCGACGTCCGACTTTGTGTTGCATGCTTCATCAATGCCGAGCTTGTCTTGAAGTAGTCCATTTGGTGCAACAGAAGTTCGATGTATATCCATAGCCGTGCTCTGCTCGTGACCTTCTGAGTCGTCATTGTCGTTATGGCGAATCCTTGACTGGTTGGTCTCTGTCCACTCTCTGAGAATGCGAAGTGCTTGCCGTTCAGTGGATTTCTGTTCATTAGGCTCACCACCTTGAGGACGTCGTCTATCCAGGACAATGGCAAGAGGCGCTTTTTGTTCACGAGCGTATATCTCAATATCAAGCATCAATAATCTTCGTGTCTTCCAAGCTTTGATGACGGCTTCTTTTGCGGCCCATCTGTACTCCGGTATCAGTTTGCTGCCCCAAGCCAAAGAAAGTCGTACTCACCGGCCTGCTAGATACTGTGTGGCGGATACTCTGGCCTGTGAATTCCTGTTCAATCCAGCGAGACCTTGGTATCTGTGCCAGAAGAGCTGCTGTTCGGGTCCCGTGAAGACTTTATCGAAGAAGCGCAGAAGGTTGTTCGTGTACGCGCTATTGACATCCGAACAGTCAGCAAAGTAGTTACTGAAACGACTGATTGAAGTGATATCGTTGCCTATCGAGAATGGAAGTCTGGCGTTCCGTATGGGCATGTTTGGGCGGCTTGTGTGAAAAAATGAGCCGCAATTATGGTAGGTGTCGTGGAAGCATTGTCGTCCACATGGAGAATGCTAGTCAATTCAGTAGGTGGCTGACGGAATATCAACCGAGTGTTAATCACAGCGTTACAAAAGACATGGCACGACTGTATGGATTTGTGGAGGTGGAAGAAGTCCCTTGCTCATGTCAATTCGCTAATTATTTGACAGCCTACTATGCTGGAAATCATTTCCGAGTACTTTTATGCAAGCGCTATCACTCTAAAAGTGTCTCATCTATCTCATCGCCTGAGCAATTCTCGACCGTAGCATCTCCGCCTCCTCTCCACGCCTGGTTTCGAGATCTCCAGAGCGTACCAATCCGGCCAACATCTCCTCCACACCAGCCAGGTTCTCTTCGCTACCATAAGGAACCCTTTCGCCGTTGCGCTCACTGCTCGAGAACCACCGGCTAAGGAGGTAGACCAAGTCACCGGCCAGCACTCTCCGGTTCTTGCCCCGGAAAGGTTGCTCGTTTGCGTAATACAGTTGCTCCAACACTGGCAACAACGTCTCGTGAGGAACTTCGAGGTCAAGGAAAAGATCGAGAACCCATGTCGCCGGACCGACACCTCGTTGATACTCGAGAGCATATCGCTCTAGCAAAGGCAAGAGTAGAGCGACCGGGAATGTCGCATCTGCAAGCCTGAGTCGCGATCCGAGATATCTCACCTTCAATGCGACTGCCTCGTACGGTAACGACTCATTTTGTTGCTCTGCTTCTTGATGCGTTTGTTCAATTAACGCTTGCCATGTGCTTTGGATATCCGAAGGGTTGCGGTGATCTGCCACTTGATAAATGGTGATGCAAATGTCGTAGTAGCCTGCTTGATCGGCATACTGATTGAACAGCTCGCCAATCTCCAGTATTTCTCCATCAAGATGTTGAAGCACTTGTGATCGTCTGGGTTCTTTCAGGCGGTCGTCTGACTTCATGCGCTGAAGAACATCGTCCTGGATATTGGCAACGTCTAGGAGATCGGTGATCTCGCGGAGCAGCTGCTGTCGTGATTGCCTGGATTCGATCAAAGCAGTGCTACGGACCGAGGCGCTGGTCTTGGCTCGACTGAGATAGGTAATGCGAGACTCCAGATTGAGATCAAACCCACTTTTGGCCAGTAGGAGTTGTACCGAAGCTGCTTCAAGATGACTGCCATGATGAGCGTAGTATCGCCACAATTGATCCGCGTGCACTGGGTCCTTGTCCATTCGTCTTCGCAAGTAGCTGACCACGAACGGTGAGCTGATTTCGAAAAGGCGGTCGCTCCATCCTTGCTGCATGTACCAATCAAAGAGGCTGTTCTGGAAAACTTCGTCCTCGGAACTGTTGATGATGTCGTACGCTTCGGCCTTCCGTTTAGCAGTGACGGTATATTGCCCATCCAGGATTTCGGGCGCCTGTTGTGAGGCTTGATCGACTGACTGAATGGTAGCAAATACAAGATCATAACAGCGCTTTCGGCTATCGAAGGCGGTTTTGCGAGGATCATTGTCTGGATAATCGTCACGCAACCAAGACAGCGCTCGGTTTGCACGGTCAGATTCCAATGCAACGTTCAGGGAGAGCTGAATTGCACCTAAGAAAATGTTAGTCATGTTCATGCTCCGTGATGCTAGATGAAATATTTACCAGCAAAGAATTGCAGAGCAATATACTGCTCTACTGCCCATTGCAGATGCTCCATCGACAAGGAACCAGCGACCTTTTGGAATAACCTCAAGCTCTCATTCAGCAACATGCGTCCTTGCTCCGTGTTTGCGCCGGCCTCAGATGCTCGCTTGACTTGCTCCTGGGCCTTGAAAATCACTACATCGTCTGCACTACAGAAGCTTCCGCATCTCCTTCTAAGAGCTTCAGCCACCGTATCCACGTTGGAACCGTTTGCAATGTTGCGGTTGACAATGGCTTTGACAAGCTCTTTGGCAAGCTCGCGTCCGTCCGCTCCGGTGAACAAACCCTCAAAAGTAAGCTCCCTGACCTTTGCACGAGAGTTTTCTGACAATGACATGAGAATCTCTTCGACACGCTCGTCGAACAATACTAGAACAAATGCAATGCCCTCGATGATGCTAGAGATCAGCTGGACGAGTGCGTTCATGGCGCGATGCTCTCCTTGAAGCGCAATTTCTTCCTGCTTCGTGGAAACACGACCAAGGGCCTCGGGTCCAGCAAGGCCTTCGATCGAGGTTCTGTGCTTCGTCAAGAATTCTTGGAGGGAGTTCAATGACCGCTGTACCTCCTGCAGCTTCGACAACGGCACCGAAGGCATAGCCTGTAGACCAGCAGTTGGGCTCATGTACTCTCGCAATACAGGCACTCGCCAGACGGATCTGATGGTGCGGGAAAGATAGAGAGCCATGCCATCGTGACGGGGAGAGGTGCGAACATTGTCCACGGATGGTGTCGTACTGTCTAGTACCGCGTTTTCATTGAGCATTGGCTTGCCGCCGTGAGCAATAAACACCTCGCGCGCAAAGTCAATGACCTCTGGCTCGGTAATTTGTGCGACCCTTGTGTCAGAGTTGACATCGGATCCTTGACCGCATGCGACGGCCAGTGCAGTAGCCGCGGTCTCCGTGCGGCCATAAAATCGAACGAATTTCTTGAATTCTCCTTCGCGCCCCTCGCTGTCGCCACCATATCTGATAGCGGCCGCAAAAATATCCACGAGTCGTCTGCGCCTAATAGTCTGGATGCCATTACTGCTTAGAATAGCAATCTCGGTCGGCGTAGCATCGAATTGCATGACAAGCTCGTTGGCAAAGCCCATTGGTGTTGCAGATGCGCCAAACGCAGAAGTCGTCCTACCAACGTCCTGCGCCACACCTGTGAGGGGAAGCCACTGAGCGAATTCTGGGTATCTAGTAGGCTGAGACGGATCTTTTGGTGCTCGAATCCGGCCGGAGTCTGGTGCAGAGAGAAATAGTTTCTCGGCACCATCCTGTGTAGATTTAACGACCAAAAGGTTGTAGCCTGGTGGAAAACGAACACCTCTCGATGTGTTGCACAACCATCGTGAGGAAATGTTGATTTGAGGGGCTCCACTTTGGTATGGTGCCAGCGGGCCAGACTGAGCTCCGGGTGGAGCGGTCGCCTGGGTGGCTGGGTCTTTTGGTGGAAATTTGATGTGATGCACCTGCATACTTGAAGGAGCGCTAGGAGTGTTTGCGTTTGTGTATGAGCTTGAAGTCGCGCTGAGGAATATACGGCATCCAGTCGAAGTAATTGCTTGAAGCGTCAAGCGTGAGCTCTCCGTGCCTGGAATTGGATTGATTGATACAATGCTTGAGCCTGGAGCCAACAGGTCCGTCCTAGGGACCATGTGTCCAATGTTTGCAAGCAACGCCGAGTATGGTCGATTAATGACCTGCGTCAAAACATTTCCCGACTTCATGTGGAAGACGCGAATAGTTGACTTTGAAGACAACGTGTACAGCAAGTCTCGAGTATCGTCAACTGCTACTTGCTTGACGTGCTCTGCATCTTTCTGTGTTGTCCAGAGAGGAATTGAGACCGGCATGACATAACCGTTGCTCGTGTGATTGATCTTGTCGCATCTGCTCTTAAACCACCGTTCCTCTTGTTGATAGGTCAACTCGTAAACATCGTCACTCCCGGTACCAGCGAAAAAGATGCGACCAGTCTTGTCGGACGCTTCGATAGTCGAACATCCGATTCCTTTGATCGGGACATTCATGCGCAAGGAGTAGAGCTGGATTGTCTTGTTTCCAGCAGGCGTTGTCTGTGCTGATACGCCAATGAGAATGATCTCGGCGTGTGTCGCGACCACAAGAACGTGCGATATCGAGGGTAGTAGAACTCCAGCTCTTGGTTTGATCAGCTTGATGGCCGTAATGACATGGGCGTTATCCTCATATCCAATAAGTTCCGGATTTGGATGAGTGTAATCCCAGAGGTATAGGGAACTATCGATGACGATGTAGGCATGATTGAGCTCTGCGAACAGTCCAAGCGATGTCGAGACTTGAGAGAGGTTGGCCTGCTCGAATATCTGCTCGGGAATATTGTAGTCCTTGACCTTCTGGAAAGGAGACCAAGCGGCATTTGTGGGCAGATCATAGTCTGCAGAGTATCCTTGTCCGACGTAATTCTCCAACTCTGGATACCTCCCCTCTGCGGTCAATGTTTCATTTACTGTCCTCGCGGCTAACGCAACCGGGGTTAAATCCGAGCTGGATTGGCCTGGTGTAGTGCTCTGAGCTCCTGAAACAGTGCCATTCTGAGATGCGGTCATAGGCGCATTGGTCTTTGGAAGTGAGAGGGTAGAGGAATTTGATTGAAAGATGGAGGGCTGTGATATCCTGCCTGGCGCAGGGGTTTGTATGAAGTTGCCAGGTAATTTTCGCTGAGGCGTCGCGGGGTGTGTGGTCAGAGACATGATTGTCTGTCTTTGAGTAGCAAAATGGTGGATCGTGAGGTGATTTGTGACAGTGCTCTTAGGCAGCTTGTTTCTGTGTGATATTTTCGCGTCACCTTGATTGTCTCATCATGTCGCAGATGATCCAGAGTACAATGAAACGAGCTGCATGTGACAAAGATCCAGAAACGCCAACCCAGATCAATGCGCTTCACTGTGTGGTGTATGATGGTCGCGGTCAATGGTAGGTCTCGAGATTGGAGAAGTATACAGATTCATGTCATGGCAGCTTCACGCGAACCAAGCTGGCTTGGCGCGCGGCTCGCGTTCCACCACCTATTCATTTCCGACTCCCAAAACTTCACCATCACGCACAAAACGTAAAGGACGTTCACAAATCACAATGTCTATCTTTCTAGCGACTCGTATTTCCAAAGCTTCCCCAAAACCATCCGCAATTCGCAACGGCTTTGTCTGCCTACGATGCCAGTACTCGACCGAACCACCGCCACCATCGCCTCTTCTGCTTAAGCTTCGGGGTGATCTGAAGACGGCAATGAAATCGAAAGACACGAATCGCCTCAATGTAGTAAAAGGAGTGCTGAACGAGATTGCGAATGCTGCAAAGACCAATACACCACTCAAAACGGATATGCAAATACTTGGGCTGTTGCGCAAGCGCACATCAGCGGCACAACAAGCGAGCAAAGAGTTTTCGGATGCCGGCAGAGCAGACTTGCAAGAGAAAGAGGACTCTCAGATTGCTATATTAAATGAGTACGCGGGAGGTGTTGAGACCATGGGAGCTGAAGAGGTCAAGGATATTGTTGCCAAGGCAATTAAGGAAATGAAGAACGCCGGTGCGAAGATGAGCGCAGGAGATGTTATGAAGCGTCTACTGGCGCCTGGGGGAGAACTCGATGGCAAGCCAGTGGAAAAAGCGCAAGTAGCTAGGTTTGCTAAAGATCTTGTCTCGGCGCAGAACTAGGACGAGGGACCGCGAAACCAAGAGTCAAGCAGTTCGATGCCTAGCGATCAGAAACGACATGAAGGATGAACGGAAACATCGGTCAGGAACACCATCGAATATGCATGCGAGGTAGCTTTCTCCTGCAGATCATCAGACATACAGTAACCTCGGCGCTCGTCATCGGCATTGAATGCAAAAATTCCCCTCCTATCGATGTTCATTCGTATGTCAGGAAGCAGTACCGGATGAAACGAGTGCTACAACATTCCGGAATCTGAATATTATGATTCTCAACTGTGGAGTCTCTGGACAACGGGCCAGTACTCCATTCAGCTTGAAAGAGCAACGATACCGCTATGGCTTGATGGGTCATCAATTGTCCCAATTGCGTTCAGATGCGTCGGCTTATGGCTGTACCTGGTCCGTCTCGTCCCGTCCGCGATGGTCTCGGATGGAAGAGCAGCAAATACGATTGTGACAACAAATCGGCATTGTATTAGTCACCAAAACCCTGTTATGATGCAACATCTGTGCGAGACCATGCACCTTCATTTTGCTGGACCGTTACTGCTTGTGGCAAGACGAAGCGGGTGTAGTCTTCAGCACGCATGAGATGCTGTCGAATACTTGCTCAAGTCCAGGATATACAGTTTCCAACACCCTGAGAGCTCTCCTCCGCGGGTTGAGCGATTTCTCGACCTCCTGTAAGATATATGTTATTGGCGTACTAATGTCAAGAACAGTCCAAACATCCGACACCTTCGTTTTGGCCACGACAGCTCAAAGCCGCTCTGCTCACTGCCACCATCAACCAGTCATTGCGATATGGAGGCACAGTATAGTATGGTAAAAGAACGCACAAGGCGGGAACCCCTGCCGAGCTTCCTCGTTTCCCCACCTTTTTGCCCCAGAAAAACGACACAGTCAACCTTTGACATCTCCATAAGTTTACCCAAAGCAGTAGCCTTCCGTCAGGTACCGCGACGACTTGTTCAACGATCGACGCCGGACACGCCCACATAGGCTGACGTACCTCGTTCCTGGCGCGGTACCTGCCGATCAGCGTGCTCTAACCATGACATCGCACTGCACTCGATGGGGTTGTTGGTGCACCGCCTGTGGTTCGGTCTGCTTGCGTCTCCAATTATTGCGTCAACCTCATGGGTCCTCGATGCAGCGTCGTATCGAGCTCGAGCAAAACCAACCAGATTAGACCTCTGACTCTCCATCATGTGGAGTTCCTTTTGAGCTCAAGGTTTGTTGAACTCGATGAGTTGCTCAGTAAGCTTGCGAAAGGTGAATAGACTGGACTACTAAAGCAGCTCCAAGTCGCTGTTGTTTTCTACTTCCATTCTTCTCTCATATCCATCAATTGACTTTCACATCTTATTCATCCTTTCGTTTCAAGATGAAGGCCGCTTTCACTACCTTGACCCTTGCTGCAGGTGCTTCCGCCGCTGCGGTGCTTCCTCGCGATGCCGGCTGCTGCTTCGGTCTCACTGCTAGCGGAGGTGTCTCTGGCACCGTCAGCCAGCTTTCTGATGGCCAGAACCGTGTTGGTGGTGCGTCCAGCAGCGGAAACGCTGCTCGCTACTGCTTGAACAACGGCGGCATCACCGACGGAAACGGCAGAGGCTGCATCCTCACACCACCAACCACTCAATTCCAGTGTGACAGTGGTGCTACTCCTACTACCGGTTTCTCCGTCAGCGGCTCTGGCAACGTTGCTTACAACGGCAACACCCAGTTCGTCGCTTGCCCAGTCAATGACAACGGCGAGTACAACATTTACACCACTGCTCCTTCCGGCCAGGGTGGATGCAAGCAAATTACTTTGAGCACGGGAGGTGCATGCTCCTCAAGCAGCTCCTCCGCCGCCAGCAGTGCTGCTTCTTCTTCTGCTCCAGCCTCGTCTGCACCAGTCTCGTCGGCTTCTATGCCAGCCAGCTCTGCTCCAGCTTCGTCGGCTCCAGCTTCGTCGGCTCCAGCTTCGTCAGCTCCAGCATCTTCCGCTCCAGCTCCATCGGCTCCAGCTCCATCTGCTTCTATGCCAGCCAGCTCCGCTCCAGCCTCGTCTGCTCCAGCTCCATCGGCACCAGCCCCATCTCCATCAGCCCCAGCTAGCTCAGCGCCTGCCCCTAAGCCTTCCGTTCAGACCGTCACTAGCTGCACCACCTATGAAGTCACCCACTCTGCGCCAGCTCCATCTGCGCCAGCTTCATCCGCTCCAGCTCCTTCGATGCCAGCTAGCTCTGCTCCAGCTCCTTCAATGCCAGCAAACTCCGCTCCTGCGTCTTCTGCTCCTCAACCATCCGCGCCAGCCAGCTCTGCTGCCTCTACCCCGGTCCCAGCCACTGGTTACGGATCAAGCAGTGCTCCAGCCAGCTCCGCTAAGGCTAGCTCGTCTGCTCCAGCCCCTTCCGCTCCAGTTAGCTCAGCCCCAGCGACTTCTCCTGCTGCCACCAAGGCTACTGCCTCTGGCTCCGCCTGCGCCACCACTCTCCAGAGCGGTGCTTACCAGACTCCTCACCTTATCGTTCCAGTAAACAAGAACTCCCCATCCACCTCATACGGGACCCAGTACGATGCAAGCATCAACCAGGAGAACAGCACTATCTTCCAGTTCGATATTCCTCAGTCCTACGCTGGCAAGCAGTGCTCTCTCGTGTTCCTTTGGCCAAAGCAGAGCCAGCTCGAGACCTCCTCCTTCACCACTTCCGGTTCTGGCGGCCTTACTTTCGGCCAATGCTCTGCTCAAACCACCGCCTCGACCACCTACCAGAGCGCCGGAGACTGCAAGACCGTTGGCTCTATTAGCAACGCTGCTGCAGGTAACAGCTACGTTGTCGCCTCTGGTCCGTGTGCCGCCGGCCAGTCGGTCAGCTACGAGGCCAGCGCCACCGGTAGCTTGAGCTTGAGCTTCTTCGAGGACTGGAACCCATCTCCAATTGGTGCTTTCATCACCTCTTGCTAAGCAGGTTAAATAGATCTGATCAAGCAATCGAGACTTCGTACTCGACACACAAAAAGTACTTGCATCCGTCGATGCTATACTGTATGAACAAACAAAGAGCAGCCAGTGTTCGCTCCTTAATGACTTTTTTCACGACTGGCTGGATAAATAGCTGAGTAGCTAGATGTACAATAATGCACCTTGTATTCTGACCAACCCTTTTCCGTTGGATATTATTCTACTTCTTCGCTCTGTAATCATGATGACGCATCAGACCATGGAATCCCATCAAATGAACTGATATGTTATCCTCGGAGACGCGACAAGACGCGATGCGCGCGACTTCAGTTCCTGATATAAGCGGCGTCGTTGTTGCCTAAATGGCTTCCTTAGCGCAGAAACAATGAAAGCTTATATAAATATGGTCTTGCTTCATTCTTCGACCGCAAACAATACTTCTACTTCGTCTACCAGAACATTTCTACAATAACATCTTTCTCGCACGTTCCTCCTGTCGCTCAACGAAGCAAATCGATCTTCAGTCTCATCGAATCCGCAATGACGACCCCAGAGCAAGGCCAGCGAACCATAACATGCCACTGCAGAGCCATCCGCATCACCTTTCCACCTATCAAAGAGCCCGCTCTCGAATGCATGTGCTCCATCTGCCGACGCTACGGCGCTCTGTGGGCGTACTACAAAGTAGATGAAGTCAAGGTTGAAAGCGATGGCGATGCTATCGAGGGGTACGTGTGGGGCAAGAAGAGGCTAAGCTTCAATCGTTGCAAGAGGTGCGGGTGTATGACACATTATACGGTACTACGCGATACGGAACCACGAGTGGCTGTCAATTGCAGGATGCTGGAGAGGGAGGAGTATGATGTGCTTGAGAGCGAGATGTCTGATGGGGATTAGTGGTGATGGAGAGCACCGGGAATGGGGTTAGCCATGAGTTATGCTCAGGAAATATATTGTGTGCTGCTTCCTCTTGACTACAACCAGTAAAGTATGGATCATGTGTAAATATTTCGAGCTGACATTGGTTCTCTGATACGAAACGACGTTTTAATGGGGGATTATTTGGAATAATGGACACCATGGCTCACTTCAAGCAGAGTCACTGTGTCGCAGGGTAGGAATGGAGTATACTCAAACTTCCGAATACTCTTAATCTTCTTCCACTTCACTTCACTGTAAGACATCACAACTTCTCCAGGCTTCTCTCTCCCCTGGTGTGTTGATCTCTTCCAACACAAAACAGAACATTGTATCCACCGCGCACCGTCTATTCAAGCTGAAGGATTACACTTGCTCGCACTCGGCAGCATGTCGCTACTCAGCCTTCCCTTCGAGCTACGAGAGATGATTTTTGACTACGCCACCTACTGCGATTCTGCTGATCTTCATATCGGCTTCCAAACCCTGGTACCATCTACATGTACACCGAATGCGGTTCAACCTCCGGTGACACGTGTGAACAAGCAGATCAGATCTGAAAGCCTTGCAACTTTCTACCGATCAAACAGTTTCGTGCTGTGTCTTCACAATGACAAAGCTGTACGCCGCTGCCAGAAATGGATTGCACTCAACAAAGCCTGTTTTCGCTATGCCAATGGTGTGTCCCTCTCCATACATTGGTGGAATCGTCATGGGCATGCAGCCCTAAACTTTGTATCAGCAAAATTCCGAAGCAAATCTGGCCAATTTCAATCGAGTCTGGGCGGTGTTAGATATGTTCTCGGTGTCACAGAGGCCAGTGCAATCATTGCATCGACGTATGGCGAACCAGCCGATTGGTGGATATCTACGGCAGTTGATATGGTGCTGATGGTGTTCGCTGAGAGATTGGCGGAAAAAGGTCTCGAACTGGAGCTCTTCTTTGACTAGGGTGTGAGCTTGCTACATCACATCAGTCGATTCATCGACATTGCAATCTGGCACGACATTCTAAAAACATGCTTCCTCCATTCGAACATGGTGCTTCACAGGGTATCAAGGTCAAATTGCAAGCAGGAAGCGAAGTCTGGTCTGAATGGAGCGAGCTATGGCCATAATGGTCTCGCGAGAAACCGAGGCCTACGCTCAGAAAAATACTGCAGCAGGCATCTGATACTCGGAGACTTCAGTATGCTATCAAGCTAGATCGGGGATCTGAAATGCATTGTGATTATATTTTCTCTATGTCTCGTGTTGTCTCTCTTCCTTGATGGTGAATTTCGATAAAGTTCCCGTGACCAAGAAGCCCGCATGCAACAAGCGGTGATCACCCACCATCGTCCATATTTCCACACTGGTTTCCATCCAACACAAGGAATAATTCTTGGCTGCTATCGACAGCGACAGACTTCTGATATCAAAAATCGGAGCGATGCGAATTCTAAGTACTCTAGTCCCGCAAGGCCTGGACAATTTGACATGAGAATAGCAATCTATACAATGGAGGCTAATGCACGTCAGCCTCACGCCAACATTGTTGCTTACCAGATACTGTGGAACGACATGTGACTTGCAAATCTCATTATTCTTCTGTCGAAGAAACAATGCGGCTTACCTTGAACATACCGTCGCCTATACAAAGTCATGGCTGATCCGATTTCGATCATTGGACTAGTACTTGATCTGACAGAACTTATCACGAGGCTGTACAAATATGGAAAGGCGGTCAAGGGCGCCAAAGAAGATGTTCTTGTTCTGGCCAAAGAATTATCTGGATTGCAAGGAACCCTCGAGCAAATCAAGACTGTTCGAGATCATGATATGCTGCTCGACGATGACATTGGAACAATTGTCAAGTCGGACGCTGTCGCTGTCACGCTCCGGGAGACACAAGTCTTCATCAAGACACTACTCGAAAAATTAGAGCCCAAGGAATCTTTCAAACAGAAGACTGTTCAGATGCTTTCATGGCCTTTTACGAAAGATAAGATTCAGGAGCACCTCGTGTTCTTGGAAAGAGTCAAATCAGGATTGACCCTAGCTATGGTCGGCGATGTCTCTGGTATATCCGCGACAACACTTAGTGAGCTTCGTGGGCTGAACATGCTTGTCGTGAAAGAGCACGAGGCCAGACTCCGTCAGGAGGAAGATGCCCGTTCTCACCGACTCCGCCAAAAGTTGTGCTCTCTGGATGTGTCAGACATGCATAGACGAGCTTGCAGAGCATGGCAACCATTCCCAGATACTGGATCCTGGTTCATCAATTCTTCATTACATGATTGGTACAATCCTACTCAGCCAAAGGCCAAACAGAGTGTCATGTTCCTCAAAGCAAAGTCTGGAGCCGGCAAGACTACGCTTTTCTCTCACTGCGTCGAAACCATCAGGAAACCGATTGAGCAGAGCAATGGAGGAAAAGTCTGCCTCGCTTTCTTTTACGTATCACTCAACGAAGAAGCCTCTCGACCGCCATACAAAGTATTGGCAGGACTCGTGGCTCAGCTGTCTCGATCACATCCGGAGATCCTCGACCATTTTGATCGCCACGATCCGTTCAAATCTGACAAAAAGGACGAAGAAGATCTAGACGTCTTGGTCAAAGCCATTCTGCATGCTGCGGCAGTCTCTGATAGGGTACTCCTGATGGTCGATGCCATCAATGAAGGAAGAGACATTCCCACGTTGATGAAATACCTCATGTCGCTTCTTTCGTGTGCGGACAACATTCAACTATTTCTGACGGGGACCCTCGACGTACCAACCAGACCTCTTTCGTCGCTGCCATATTTTGATACGATTGCCATGTGGTCGAAGCCTGTCGACAGCGATATCGACGCTTACATACAGTCCCGATTCAACTCAAGCAGCGTCATTCAATCCATGCGTCCAGCCCAGGTCAAGGAAATAAGACTGCGACTCGTCCGTCAAGCCGACGGCATGTTTCGTTATGTTCAATTCCTTGTTGACTATCTCTGCAGCCAAAGGCAGGGGAAGCTGGTCAAGCAGGCCGTAGACTATCTACCGGACAGTCTCTACGCAACCTACGCCTTGACACTGCGTCGCATACCGCACACCGACAGGCATTATGCAAGGGCGGCTCTTCTTTGGCTCAGCTACTCCATGCGTGCTCTACCTTTGTCGGTGTTGGCCGACTTTCTTGTGGTCGAAGAAGGCATGGAGACCTTGAGATACGACGATCGTCTCCCGGAGCCCGAGTTTCTACTAGAGATCTGTCAAGGTTTGATCGAGACGGATGTTGAAACTGGTAACGTCCGACTGGCCCACGCCTCAGTACGTGCTTTCCTTACGTCGGACAACATTCTCGAGACGGACGCTAGATACTTTGCTCTCAACGACGTCGAGGCCACTCGACTGATCATCCGCAGATGCTTGACTGTCGTCATGTTCAGAGAACACGCAGACGGCTATGTTCGTCGGAGGGATCTAGCAAAGATACTGGATCGCGAGTACTCAATCTACGACTATGCCGCCACTCGCTGGGCCATGCATGCAGGCGATACGACAAGATTCCCAACGTCTGCGTGGACACAGTCTGACCTGCAATGGGTAATGCGCTTCTTCAACACATACATGGACAACGATCGTCATGGCAGTTTCGGCTTCTGGGTTCGTTATCTGCTGCCAGATCTCCCCGAGCACAACGTCAAGATCACGCAGCCGTTGTACTACGCTGCGTCCTTCGGAATCATCCCGGTCTTACAACACATGTTCGATTCTGGACTTGTCAGCACGAATCAGACTGCGAATGATAGTCCTGGGCAGCACAGGCGTGCGCTCTACGATATCGACGCCAAAGGCGGTAGGAACGAGTCAACGGCACTACATGTGGCTTGTTTTAGGGGTTACAGGGAGGTTGCCAGAATGTTAGTGGACTTTGGTGCCAACCTCAGATCACGAGACGCCTTCGGAGCCACTCCTTTAAACTATGTGGAAGGCTTTGGAATGCGTGACTTCTTCAATCACACCACTGAGTCGAGACCTATCAAAGAGATCTCTGACCAGGAACCTCCCAGGCACGACTCAGTGGAGAATTCTAGCAGGGTGTTGGAGCTATTACCAATACGCGGTCGGGTGTAATAGACTGTGAAATCGAGCCGAGGCACTGGTGATAACCTGGGTTGATATTCATGATGCCCTTCACGTTCGTGTAACCCTCCAGTTGATGGTAGGTATCGTACTCTGTGAATGTAGTTTTCAGAACTCCACCCTTCTTCGATTTGAATAGACTCGGAATCATGTCGATATTTGCTTCGCAACAATATCATATACGTAACAACGAGATGTGTGCAATTACTATCTAACGGTACTCCTGTAAATTTTTAAGGGTACAGCTAGCGAAAAGACTGCCACTATTGGTCTCGGCATCGTAATAATGATCAAATTGCCATAGAACAGAGTACAAAACGCACAAGAGCAGTTGATGATAAGGAATGATGCCGTAGAAAAGAAAGGAGAGAAGA
>Ga0058704_10000816_pt1 | contig 15254 bp, 14 predicted proteins | sample AgamicMgSfe_FD_71363 | JGI IMG/M metagenome (GOLD analysis project Ga0058704, IMG submission 71363) | Agave microbial communities from Guanajuato, Mexico - Mg.Sf.e | ecosystem: Host-associated > Plants > Phyllosphere > Phylloplane/Leaf | place: Guanajuato, Mexico | collected 2012-05-30
TTCCTATACTTTTAGTCTCTTCTACTACATGGTTTAGTCTACCCTCTTAATAGTATCTAGCATAAACATATTGCTTACTAATTAGTCTATAGTAAAAGAATAATCGAATATAATATTATAGGAAGATAACATATATAGAGTATATCTAGCTAAGCGTATAGTACGTTCGATAAGAGAGTAAAAGAAGAATAACGTAGCCTCTACTTATAAGATTGTAGAGTACTAAGCTTCTTAGGAGAAAGTATAGGTAGGGCTAGTACTATATCCTAAGGGCTCGCTCTTTATATATTAAAATAACTAGTTAAGTAACACTAATACCTTACTATATATTTACTAGAATACTCTATAATAAGTAACTAAAGATTAATATATATTAGTAAAACTATAATATAATACTTAATACTCTATAGAAATAGGTAATAGTAATTTACTATTTTATAATATAGACTACTATCTAGTAATTACCATCTACTATAACTATTTACTAGCTACTATTCCTTTATGAGACTAGCTGAAAGTAGAATAAGATAGTAAGTTTATAGTAGAAGAAGAGAGAGATATAGATATAGAGATATATATATATATATACATTTAGTAGTCTATAGTCTCTATAGTGTATATCTGTTTTAGTCTATGTAGTTAGTTTGTCGAATAGTATATCCATAGATCATGACAAATGGGGCTATACCACATAGAGGGTACACCTTCCGCGTTACTCTAGTCCGGGCAAATCTTCTCCGCTAATCCGCATTCATGTTTTGTTGCGCGACTCGTGAAGCAAACATAAATTGGGACCAGTGGAGACTGCAACCGAACTCCAGAGACCTCACCTGCCAAGAGCAACATTGCGCCTTGCAATATGTGGTCCATTGTTGCGCAAACGCCAAGTGAACGGTTGCTCTGTCATGGGCTGAGTACGTAGTACAACGCTGTAAATCATCCTAGAAAGCGAGAATCCACTGACGCGGTTCCCAGCACAACACCGCAGCTTGAGAGTGCCATGAGAGTCACGGTCGTGTGAGAACGGCCAGGGACTGCGGACTCTGCAACGGCAGCATCGAGGAGATGGAAGCGTCTTTGCAGCTAGCTCGATGCTATTCCAGCCGACACGCGCACGGAACAGACGGTGCTTGCAGGATATCGGGACATACCCGCGCGTTCGACCAAGACTCTTAGTCCCGTAGGGTAACTTGGAACTGATTCTCTACATCCATACATGGCTCAATCATTCTGCGAGTATACCAGGAGGTCCATGCACTCTAGGATCCCGTGGAGTCCATGGTAAGGTCGCCGTAGACAGGATTGAAGGTGCCAGCCATGTTGCACACTAGCGAGATATGGCAAAGAGGTGTCGACGAGACTGTGTTGAAAGCGACGCCTGTGCGCGATCAGGTCGTGGGAAGATCAGGAGGTTGGCACGATACTTGTGTGGTCGGCAATCGCCAAATGCGCACAGGGAATTGCCACATCCGGTATGTAGGAAGAGCCTGTGAGCCATTGGGTGTGGTCGATACTCCGCTGGACAGCATCTCGCAAACTTAATCGGGAAGGAGGTATCTGCGTGAAGAGGAGTAACCTTTGTATCAGGTTTGAATTGATGCCCTTCTGCTCCGAACTTTGATTGAGGCTAGTATTGTCCTACAGGTATACTTTACTTCACCTGCCCGGGTGTGGATGTGAAACGCGGCTGTGGATGACGACACATGTCCTCGACAATGCCAAGGCCGTTGCCTACAGAAACACCACACGAAACAGCGCCGCCGCGATTTGCTTGCTTTCGCTTTGCCTCCTCACCGTTCTTCCGAGGGTCACTATTCTTTCCACACGCTCCCTGTCTTTGCTCAATTCCATCCCGACACTACCACCGCCACCATCACCAGTCATAACTCCTCCAAGCACCCCCGCTACCATCAACAAACACTCCCGCACGCACGCTTTGCCCAGACGGCCTTGTCACCCTTCACGCAAGCGCAATCGCCATCCGCTCTAGTCGAAACTGGCCTATGGCAATGGACTAAGCGTTCCTCAACGATCATACCATCCCTCCGCCGACAGGCGCCAATCCGCTGCCCGGGCTGCCCTGCGACGATCCTCTACACCTACCGCCCAACGTGAAGCCAGACATGGAGGCGGTCGACATTCGCAGATTCAAGCTGCTCGATCTTGCCGCCGAGACTGGTGGGAAGGAGAACCGTAAGGCTAGCTACAAGGAATTTGGCGCACAGCTGAGGATGTCCTTGTCTACGCGTCTCAAGGATTCGGGATTCCCGGTCAACGCGCTCGACCACCAGGAGCGCAGTCATACAACCATTTTCAAGCTCGCCAGTGAATACTTCTACGACGGCAAGGTCATCTCCCCGCGCGGTGGCTTCGAGCTGTGTGACGAGTACAAGCGGGCATTGCGCGAAGTGACCTTCGGGACCGAATCTGCAGACGTTGGTGAGCCGGCCACCGAGAGGCCGCTCTCCGAGATGCAAATGCGCTGGCGCTGATTCGAGATCAAAAGCAACGACCGCATCTCAAGCGAGACTGGATCGCGTGCCAATTGGGCCAACCTTCTCATCGTCATGGAGCACATCAAGGGCTTGCTACACACCCACTACGGCAAGCTCGTGAGACAGGAAGTCCGCTTGATGGTTCCCTACTCTCGGCAGAAGCAATTTTACGCTACCGAGTTCCAGAAGTTGCGCGAGCAGGGCTGGACCGAAGAGGAGCTTCCCGAGCTATCCACCATCGATGGCTCGATCGGTCAAGAGAAGAACGACGTCCTGTTCGACGTGGTCGTCACGCGAGGCGGCAGTGATCTGGGCTTCCTCACAGACAATCAGCGTGCATGCGTCGCGTTCACCCGTAGCAAGAAGGCGACTTGGGCGTATGCCGGCACTCTCAACGAACCCAATACGCGTAGGAAGAGCGATCGGTGGAACAGACGAGTCGACACCGACGGCAACCGGAAGCCTGCTTATGCCATCATGTACTATCGTGACTACCTCAAGCGAGCAGACTGCGCGATTTGGCTAGACCCGCCGTCGTTCGAATACACCGACACGCCGTTGGATCTTTGGAGCGAGGCGCAATACGCTGACTACGTCGACGCCAAAGTGCAAGAGTAGCTACAGCTCGTGTCCCGGCACCATGGGAAGGCGTCGTCAATCTTACGGAAGAGCAACGAGCAGATCTGATCACAGTGGGTCGAAGAGATGAAGCAGGAGCTGCAAGCTGCGAAGGCTTTAGGACAAGCATACCGACCACGGGATTCAGCGTAGACGATACCCACCTTTGCTACACGCTCTTATCACATAAGTGGAGGTAGCGTTCGCTTCAAGGGATACCTTGATTGTGCATTCATAGTATTGTGTCTGTAACCTGGTCTTCTCATTTACCGCCTCTCTGTGCGGCGTGCCACAAACATCGTTTGACTGTAATCGCAATCTCATTCCTCAATGTGACGCTCATCTCTTCGCCAGCACACTGCGATAGTTCTTTGCGACGAGTGATCCGCGCTGAAGCCACTACGAAGAACGAGCAACGAAACCAGGTTGAGGTAGGCAAGCGGTTGATTCCTGATGCCAACCGGGCTTTCAAACCCGAACTGTATGCATGGACGGTCGATGCATGAGCGCTCGCGAAGCACGTTCCCTATGCACCGCCTTCATTCACTGGTGTCGAGTGCATGGGAAGAGAATGAGGGAAGGAGGACCTGTACGAGAGTGAAGGTCTTGCAGAGCAGATAGTAAAGCGAGGGGGTGAAGTCTGACTGGAGCTGTCTGCTGAAGCGGAAACTGTTGCTTTGCTGCTATCGTTGTAGTCGTAGTCATAGTCCCACGGAGAAGCTGCATTGCAACCCCATGTGAGTACCTATATGACAAGGCTGCTGTGCACCATAACCTCCTACTCTACCGGATCGATGCTCGGCTTTACCTCAGCCACGACATCCTCGATACTGTTGACACTGATCCCGAGCTCTTTGCTCAACACGTCCGTCAACTTGGTCCCGTCGCGCAGATAGATCCAATCGCCCACCCCTCCGCCCTCCTTCTGATGCATGCTCTCGCCCGACACCACCCAGTCGAAGCGCTTCGGGCCCGAAAGCGGGCTCGAGAGCCAGATCTGCTTGTTCGGTGGCTGCTTGTTGAGCACGTACGTTCCGTTGGGAGGGAGTGTGATGGAGAGTACTCCGGCCTATCAACGAAGAGATCAGACAGGAAGCAAGACGAGGAGGGTTTCCATCAACCGGTAGCACTTACACTGTACTCCACCTCGACGTCCTCCCGCGACTCTTGCATCTGCTCGGCCTTGTCGTGCGCGCTCTCCATATACCGGTCGGCATGCTCGTGATAGTCTTCATCGCTGACGTCCGTAGGCTGCGTTGGGTGCGCTTCCGGCTCGTTCTGCGGAGGCTGCGGGTCGTGAGTGTCTGGCATCAAGCCGGCGTAGGCGCGAGGGGAAGCGATTGAGAAGCGTCTAGATGATCGTGGCGCTGTCACCGTCACCGCGGTCAATGGGTTTGACGATAGGAGCTGTCGTTGCTGCTGCGGCACCGTGCGAACCAATGCGGCCCTTCGGCCGGCGTGGCGTAATAGACGGGCTACTGATGGAGCGGACATCTTGGAGGGCGCTCAAAAGTGGTGGTGACTGGGTGATGATAGTAAAGAGAATGGGGTCTTGCACGACTTGTGAAGCGAGTGAGCAACGGCCGTTTCAATGGTGTACCTTGATGACGAAGAGCTCCGAGCTTTCCCCACATTCTCCCTAGAGAGGCAGTGGGGGCTGACCTCAGGCCTGAGGTTCGCCTATGGTAACATGAACCATATTGAGGGCATCATGTTGTTCACACATAAAAGTCTCCTACAATCAAATGTTACACATTCCCAGCGATTCAAGTCTCCCAGACACAAGCCGTCTTCAGTCTCTTCGTTCAGACTTCCCTCACATTTTCAATCGTACCCGCCTTCTCCTTCTCCGCGCTGAGGTTCTCCACCATGCCACCAACACCCTCGGTCATGACACGGCCTTTCCTGCCGATCTGGTACCACGAAAGGGAGAAAACAGCATCGATCGCCTCGAGACTCTTTCCGGCAAGCTCGGGCAGACAGAAGTACGTCCAGATCAAGCCGAGGAGAGTCACGGCGCTGAAGAAGAACATTGTGCCTCCGGTCGTCATCCCGATGAACATCTCCGGGACAGCCTTGGAGTTGCCATACTGGTTGACGAAACTAAATCGGACAGTTAGCAGTCGCTCATTCCTCTCAGTCGGTGCGAAGACGGGCTTACTGGAAGGTCATCGCAATCGAACCACCGAGTGCGCGGAGTCGTAAACCATAAATTTCAGAGTTGATCAGGTACTGAATGCTGTTGAACCCTAACGCCCAGCCAAATCCGCTGACGTAGATCATCACGATTGCACCGGTCGCCGCTCGGTGCTCGCTGGGTGATTGTGGTGCGTCCTCGTCCCCGACGCTCCGGTCGATGACCAGGAACAGTGCCATGTACAGCATGGCGAAGAGCTGCAGGCTGATACCAGTCATCAGTGATCGCTTGCGGCCGATGTAGTCGACGAGGAACAGTGCGCATATGACCGCCGAGATGAACTTGACCAGCCCGAAGATCGCCGTGGCGAACAACTTTTCGTTTTGACCGGTCGTGCCCATCATGGCAAAGTACTCCGGGGCGTAGATGGTGATGCTGTTGGCACCTGACCATTGACCAAGCAGTTGCGACATGATGGATAGCATGAGACGGTATCGGTTCGCCTTGATGGTGACGAGCTCACGAAGTGGACCAAAGAACTTGGTACCCATCGTCGCTTCACGTTCACGATCGAGTTGGTCGTTGATATCGACAAGCTCCGACTGGACGTACCTACCATCAAGAGTTCCAATGTCAGCGGATGTTCCAGACACATACGAGTCGGCCGAAACGACGATACAATTACCAGTGATCCTGTGGCAGACCCCGTATCTTTGAGAGGTTTGCAGCGGCTTTCTCGCCTTTTCCGACCCGCACAAGCCATCTGGGCGATTCGACAGCGAAGAAGGAAAGGACCGCGATGATGAAGGCGAAGTAGATGTGGAGCAGGTTCGGCACAACCCACTGCATTTGCGAGGAGTTGCTGATGTGAATCGACGAGCCCCAAGAGGCGAAGTAGCCTAGCATAATACCAAGGTAGACCTGCAGAGGAGGATCAGCATCAGTACTGAGATGCATCGAATGATGTACGGCATGCTTACTGATCCAGAGAACATGCAGACGCAGAGTCCTCGGACGTAGCGTGGAGAGATCTCCGCCAGGTATGTGGGTGCAACGACGGTCGTTTGGCCAATGCCGACACCCGCAATGAAGCGGCCTGCGTAGACCATTCCGATACTGCCATTGGAAGCGGCTCCAAGAAAGATAGCGATACCGAGCACCCACAAGATGCACAGCTGTCGCGTAGCCCACAGCCGTCCGATCTTGTCCGTCATGTAGAAAGCGATCAGTGCGCCGAGAATGGATCCCATCTGCACCATCGAAGTGATGTTCGAGAGCAAGTCGGCCTGTTCCGTCTTGCTCAGGGCTGGATCTTTCAGGCCGAAGAGCTTACTGAAGCTCTTCTGCGATGCCGTCGTGCCGATGAGACCTTCGTCGAGGCCGCGAGCGGCTCCCATCAGGCCAAATACTACGTCGTGTTAGTTTCGGCATGGCAATCCTGGATCGCGGGCATTATTCTCACCGAACACGCCATACCAAAGTCGCCAATTCAGGATCTCCGACGGCGCCTCGGGGTCTTTGTGCTTGAGAAACATCTTGGCGGTCTTGGGATGCTTAGTACTAGTCTTTGGTTGTTTCACAGTCGGTAGCAAAGGGAGTCCGCAACGATGCTTCGGACGACAGAAATCCAGCAACGAGAAGAGATGGTGGCAGAGAAAGAAAGGCCAGCGAGGAGAGGCGAGGGAAGAGGTCTTTTATCTTCGCATGCCGTGGTTATGCAGTTCTTCCCCAACGTGCAGCGCCCAGAACCATCGGCATTTGAGATACCCTTCTCGTGCACACCTGTATCGCTGTATATCGTATATTTGTGCCGCAGAACCACTGGCCAACCACCTTCAGTTACCCCTACTGCCCGCGTTTCTCCCCACCGTCACGGTAGCGGGCGGAGACGGACGCGATGCGATGTGGTCAAGCCCTCGAGACGGTATCTATTGGGTATAATCTGCTGTGTACCTGGAAGATATGCCAATCGCAGTCCAAGGAGAAATTTCCTTTTCCGCAGTCAGCACATAGTAGAGAGAGGTCGCGTGCCACTCAAATGCAATTGAAATCACATGCAGAAAGCCACCGAGGTCCCGCCGGCGGAGTTGAATCCGAAGGGACGGAAATGGAGGGGCCTTAGAAGGTCTGTATGCCAAGTTCCTGCGCCAATTTCCAAGCTTCCTAGGACCCGATATCCGCCGTTGGAAGGCGACAAACGGACAGAATCCGGAACGTTGAGCTAGAGACCAGCACATAGCACAGCAGTTCCGACTGACAAGACCAAGTCGCATCTTGTGCTTTCTCTCGCAGCTCGGTGTGCAGGACAGGGATTAGAGTGTTGCTCATGCATCGTCAGGATAGCCGCCGAAACGCTCTATAGCATCAGAATAACGTTCTGTACAAGTAACGTGCAATTCGTGATGTCGTTCGTTCTTCCTACTGCTCCGCTTGGACCTTGAGACTCCCTGCATTGACCTTGTCCCCTTCCTCGTTCAGCGCTTTGATCTCGGCATCGACGTACGGGATTCCTTCTGTTCTCCGCCTCTGTTCCGTCAGCTGCTCGATCTCGCCCGGGAAATAAATGCGATCGACGCCGACCATCTTATCGGACTCGATGACTCGCTGGTACAGATAATCCATCCTCGCCTTGAAGTCTTCGGGACTCATGAACAGATCGGGTTTGATTGCGACCAGGAAGTGACCGACGTCGGCGGGCTTCGATGGGTCGTAAGGGTTCGTGACATGGCCGGCGAAAGCCGATCCAGATAGGACACCGCTGAATACGTCCATCATGATGGAAAGTGCAGAGCCCTTAGGTCCACCCATTGGAAGCATAACACCTTCCAAAGCGGCAGCAGGGTCGTCAGTCTGTCTCCCTTCGGCATCCAGTGCCCAGTCAGTCGGGATCTTCTCTCCTCTGCGCTTAGCTTTGTAAATCTTGCCTCTCGCCGCGACAGACGGTGCCATGTCGAGAATGAACGGCTTCTCCTTGCCTGCCGGTGCTCCGCAGGCAATCGGACTGACGCCCATCAGTTTGCTTTTCCCGCCCCAGACGGGGAGAGCAGGCGAGCTGTTGGTGAAGACCAGGCTCATCATGCCGGCGTCAATGGCTTGCTGCACGACCCAAGCCGACATGCCGAAGTGGTTGCTGTGCTTGACAGAGACCATGCCAATGCCGTAGACTTCAGCCATTTCGCAAGCGTGTTGCATGCCCATATGCGCGGCGACGAAACCGAAGGCGTTGTGTGCGTCCACTTGAGCCACCACTGGAGTGACTTGGTTGAGCGTGGGCTGTGCTTTGGGATCCAGGACGCCCTGCCGAATTCGAGCCATGTATGACGGGATGCGGTTGACACCGTGTGTGTCGACACCACGGAGATCGGCAGCCACGAGGCATCTCGCCACAATCTCTGCGTTTCCCGCCGGCACGCCGTTGCCTTTCAAGACTTCCTCCGCAAAATGCTGGGCATCAGCAGGCTGGACAAGCAATTTTCTGCTCTCGGTCTCATCCGCCATGTATGATTGAGGAAAGGGAAGGGTTCGACTGGGTGGAACGGAGATTATGAGATGTGAAGGTTGATCTAAATGGCCTCCAAACCGATCTTCACTGAACATTCAATGGTGGAATTAGGTCAGACGCACAATACCTGCTGCCTAAGGGTCTGAATCAGGATCGATCTGGGTCACAGAAGTTATCACCAGGTGTCGCGAGATTTTGTTCACTTTTCCTCTCTTATCCGCTCAAGCAGCCGCCGACGGAATTGTCGTGCTTGGCGGCTGGCTGCAAAGTCGGAGACGCAGAGCTGTTGGGGCGGGAAAGCCTGCGGTTGAATGCGAGCAGAGGGCGTGTCGATGTGAGTCTAGATGATCGATGAGATCTCTTGCACCTGCATGTTTCCTTCCCACAACGCTCATGACATAAGGAATGTTGTTGTTGTATGTATTGTGCAGTAGAAGGGTGCACCTCGGGCTGGAAGTAAACGAGACGTGCCGTCGACGTCGGGTATCGGGCCGTTGCGTCTGATCTCGCCTAGGGTGGCAGTTCGGCGATCGTCGGTCGAGTGATGAGGGCCCAAGGCTGCCAGGTCATTCCTGTCCTCATCCACGGCGACAGAAGCAAATGCAAGTTATCTTCCTTTCATTTTCACTCTCTCTCTCTACCACATGACCGGTCGTGCCTCCGCGCAGCGCCAACCTGGAGCGATGCGCGACCACATGGCGGTCTAGCTCTCCTAGTAGCCGTCACCTGGATGAGACCCACTATCCTCACGGCGCTGACATCGAACTTTCTTCGCTTCCACCGCCTGGTCACGAGTCCTGTACAGCCTTTCGAACCCCTACACAACTCTCACCGATCAGCAAAGACAGCCATAAACGGCGAGTGAAGGTCTGTAGCCTGCTCGAAGCCGAGATGAAGTTCTCGCACAGCATCCAGTTCAACGCGGTGCCCGATTGGTCGTCGCACTACATCTCCTACTCCAACCTTAAGAAGCTCATCTATCAGCTCGAGAAGCAAATTCACCAGAGTGGGCCGAGCACCGACGGCAACGCAGACGCCGAGGCCAGTCCCTTGCTACCTAACAACAGCGCGGATGAGCCGGACAGCGTCTTCTCGCGCAAGCTCGACGATGAGTTGGAGAAGATATGCAGCTTCTACCAGCTGAAGGAGCTAGAGATCTTTGGCGAGGTTGATGCGCTCTTACGAGACGTGGAAGAATTTGAAGCGGAGCACGATGCTGGCGAGGAGGGCGGAGAGGGTGGGCTGAGGAGGCAGAGCGCGTGGGCCCGGGCAAGGCAACAGAGTATCTTTCGCAACTTTCAAATCTCTGGCAAACGCCGGAGATCTTCCACGATGGGCAGCAGTACCAGGGCGCAAACGATACCGGAAGAGCAAGACGAGAGCGACGACGAAGACAACGAGCATAGCGCATTGAACAAGAGCCAGCATTCCCTCGAGCGCCGCCCGACTACACGTGGCAAAGATTACACCACAGGCCACGGGATCAGTTCCGAGGACTTCCAATCTTCGAACGAGGTGCGACGACGTCCGTCTATGGCATTCAACGACTTCGGCGACGATGCACTGCAAGCATTATACGACGAGGGCATTACGCTGAAGAAACGGATCGTCAACCTCTATGTCAGCGTCTGCGAACTGAGGTCTTTCATACAGCTGAACGAAACGGGCTTTGGGAAGGTGCTGAAGAAGTATGACAAGACCCTGGATCGGAATTTGAAGGCGCAATACATCAAAACCAACGTCAAGCCTGCGCACCCTTTCCTGCCCAGTACGATGGATGACCTGTCTGATCACCTGACCCGAGTGGAGAACGCGTACGCAAGCATCGTTACGAAAGGCGACGTGGAGGCCGCACGCCGCGAGCTCCGACTGCACCTGAGGGAGCACGTGGTCTGGGAGCGCAATACCGTCTGGCGAGAGATGATTGGCATAGAACGGAAAGCGCAAGCCGCCAACCTGGGCATTCGCAACACCATGCTGGGACAAGACACCGATCCCAAGAAAGCACGCCTGCAGGGCGACGACGAAGACGGCGCGACCAAGGAAGTCCGTACGCCTCTGGGTAGGGCACGATGCCCGAAGTTCCTCCTCAGCGGTACTTTCTGGGTGCTGATCGCATGCATCGCCATCTTCGCCGTGCTACTGGGCGTCCGTTTCATGGAGAAACCCGAACAGCAAAATTGCCTCGCCATGGTGGTATTTGTGAGCTTGCTGTGGGCTACAGAGGTAAGGCAGTCGAATCAGCGCCGGCGAGCATGGCTCATTGTACATTCAGGCAATTCCACTCTTCGTCACTTCGCTTCTGGTGCCCTTCCTTGCAGTAGTCCTGCAGGTTGTGCGGCAAGATGACCAGCCGCACGCTCGTTTAAACGGCAAGCAGGCCGCGAGCTACGTGTTTGCTGCCATGTGGACTCCGGTCATCATGCTCTTGCTCGGCGGCTTTACGATTGCTGCGGCGCTCAGCAAGTATAACATCGCGAAGATGATGGCGACTTTCGTGCTCAGCAAAGCCGGGACGAAACCGAGGACGGTGCTGCTGACGAGTATGGGCGTGGCCATGTTCGCTAGCATGTGGATCAGCAACGTTGCAGCTCCTGTGCTTTGCTTCAGTATTATCCAGGTAAGCTTGTAATCATCTGATTCTACCGAATGCTTCAACGCTGACTAGTCCTGTAGCCTATCCTCCGCAATTTGCCCTCCGACAGTGATATGTCCAAAGCCCTCCTCCTGGGTATTGCGCTCGCTTCCAACATGGGTGGTGCAGCCTCGCCCATTGCCAGTCCGCAAAACCTCATCGCGTTGCAGAACATGGAGCCCCAGCCCGGATGGGGCATATGGTTCTTCATCGCCCTCCCGGTCTGCGTCATTTCGATTCTGTTGATCTGGCTTTTACTGCTGGTCACTTTCCGGCCCGGCAGGAACACGACCATCGTACCCATCCGACCCATGAGGGACAGGTTCTCCGGCATCCAATGGTTCATCTCCACCGTCACCATCGCCACCATCGTCCTCTGGTGCGTGTCGCATCAGCTCGAGGGCATCTTCGGCGACATGGGCGTCATCGCCATCATCCCGATCGCCCTGTTCTTCGGCACCGGCATCCTGACGAAAGAAGACTTCAACAACTTCCTCTGGACCATCATCATCCTCGCCGCCGGCGGGCTAGCCCTCGGCAAAGCCGTCAACAGCTCCGGCCTCCTCGCCACCATCGCCATCTCCATCACCGAGCGCGTCGACGGCATGAGCCTGTACGGCATGACCTGCGTCTTCGCCGCCCTGATCGCCGTCGTCGCCACCTTCATCTCCCACACCGTCGCCGCGCTCATCGTGCTCCCGCTCGTCCGCGAGGTCGGTGCCGCCATGGCCGACCCCCACCCCAACCTGCTCGTCATGGCCAGCGTGCTGATGGCCTCGGCCGCCATGGGTTTGCCCACCAGCGGCTTCCCCAACATGACGGCCATCATGATGGAAGACAGCCAGACGGGCCAGCGGTACCTGCAGGTCCGCCATTTCCTCACGAGGGGGATCGCCAGCTCGCTGATGGCGTATGTGGTTATCGTCACGGTGGGATATGGTCTGATGATCGCTGTGGGCTTTTGATCTCCAGCATATAAGACCTCCCGTAGCCCTGCGAAACCTGGGTAAAAACATAGAACCATAGAGCCAGATCATGTGACTCCCTATACAGTTCCATCTCAACCTCTTCTCAGCCATCGTTCTCAGGATCCTCTTCACCATACATCTCCTCCTCCTTCTCCTCCCCAAGTTTCCTTCCCCCGTCGGCTGCCCCCTCCGCCTGTTGTTTATCCTCCTCCATCTTCCGCGTCAAGAACCCATTCACATCCCCCTGCATCTTACCCACTTCCGCGCGCAAGGCCGAGAGGAACTCGGATTTGGCCTGCGCGGACTGAGGCTCGGGTAATGGCGGGAGACGAGATGAGAAGAGGTGGGTTGAGGTCGGCGAGGTGTACGTTGCGCTTAGTGTGCTGTTTGAGGAGGTCATGGTGGATTCTTTGATGGGAGGTGTAGTTTCTTCTTGATGTGACGTTCTGGTTTCGCGGGCAGCAGGAGCTTCCTTTGTGCCTGTTCTGATGTGGGAGGAGAAGTCCCGAGGTCGGTTGTGGGTTATGATGAGTCAGCTGTTAGCGCTCGATCAGATGTGATTTTACTATATTTATAGGGAAGTTTCAGATCGACCTAGGGACAAGGTCCTACTATATGCAATAATTGATTAGTCTTATTAGGAGTGCTCTCTAGATCTACAGTATATAGTCCTAGGACTTGTAGCAGCTGACTGAATTTGACTCCTATAAGTAAGGTATATCATACTACTAGTAAGTATACTAAACGCTTCTACCTAATATAATTCAGATCTTTTAAATAAGAGATATATACATGTTAGCATTACTATATCCAATTTCCAGACTCAATGCTTGGAAATAGTTTAGGTATACTTATATAATGAATCTTCATTTGCTAAAATAGGTGATATACTCGTGTTAACACTAGAGCTTCTAGTGCTTACTTGCTTGCCCTATTGGTAAATCTAGCACGCTGAGGATTATGGCTGATAATCAGAAGATCAGTCAAAGTCACTGATGAGCCTTTATAGATATCGCACGCTTGCGACGCAAAACGTTGTTGAATATCGAGCGTTATGTACGTGACACGACGGGCACTGAAGCCATTCGTCTTTGACAACGACAACGATCGAACAATGAGAGACGACAACGGTGTGTTTTGCCGGCAGAGGGACGCGAACGACTCCACTTCCCCTTCCTTCCGACGGGAAAAGACGGGCCAGGGGCGCGCCGCTGCAAGCTGCCAGCTGCAGGCAACCTTGTCGCTTGTTATGCTTCTGGAAAGACAAAAAGTCCAAGAACACCCGCCCCCTGTCGATCTCTGTTGCATGTATACGGCAACCCGGTCACTGGCTCATCAAAACCAGGGGATGGGCGGCGCAACGCGAGACCGGCTTTTTCTTGGGCGATTCGCATTTGACAGTGTACGGTGCCACTGTACGCGAGACGGTGTACTTATTACTGCCTCGCTGTGCAGGAACAAAACGAGGGGGATCCGCGGACCCCAACCCGACGAGGTGATGATGAGTAGGGGCGGCATCCAACCCGACGGGATCAAGGAAGTGATGGTGATGGTGATGGTGATGATGACGATGAGCATAGTTCGGTTTGTCCACGCGAGACCAAACATCGGCCGACGTTCCGCTGATTGATGAAACGGAAGAATTCGACTAGTTCTATTGAGTGTCCGATGTGGTTCGATCGTGCGATCAATCTAAAGGGCGGGAATCTTGGAAAGGGCAGGATGGAAGGCCCTAAGATTCTTCGGTTGCATGCGCGGCACGCGAACCGTGAACGCCGGGTAGAGAAACGTCTAGCGTCCTGGTTCTTCGGCCTAGCAACCATCTCATCTCGCATCGCCCGTTTGATGATGAACAGGGGAGGGGAAGAAGGATCTGGGATGATCGGGGGGGGTGGATTTCTTTCTAGCCGGCTTCAAAACCGCCCTCGGCTGATGGATGGGATAGATTGATGGGGATGGAGGCTTGACTCGATCCCGCACAAACGGGGGAAATCTTCTTTTTTGATGATGAGACACACGCCCAGAGACATCGTCCCATCGAACGAAAACAGAAATGGGCCGTGATTTGATGATTGATGATGATGACGGGGCATCGTACCACGGTGTCGCAGCTATATAAGGGTGCAATGTTTCTTCTGAAGGCGCGAGTTTGTTTCCGGTGGCGAAGAGAAGGCGTCGTGGTGGATTTGTCCGTTGTGGGAAAGGGGAAGAATGATACAGGTACTCAGGTTTGCGTCGCAACACGAACGGTTTGGGCGGGTTCAGGCTGTGGTTGGGGATCAGATGTAATGGTGATCGAGACATGTTTCTGTTTGTGTATGTATGTGCACTGTGCAGTGATGAGATGAGATCACAAGAAACAGAAAAGCGACAAAATACAGTATTCCTCGTTCCTGCGCTAGTTCCATCCCACGGCGCCGGATCAGTGCCGCCGGCCGTTGGAAACAGGCATGTAGTAGATCCCCTGTCGGTAGGTAGAAAGACAAAGTGGTACGGGAGGAGATTCAGAAAAAGGTTGGTTGGAAAGGGGGGCAAGGGGCGTCGGGTTTCACATTTTCCTCGCGGCAACCTTGACGTTATGTCACAGTCACAGCGACTCTCCGAATGGTGATTCGGAGAGGGTGAGGGTGATTGTGATGGAGAAGGGATACGGTCCGGGTGCCGGGACAGCCAGATTGGCAGTTTGGGAGCACAGGTGTCGGTCGTACCGTGTGTGAGGTTTGGGATCCCGTCGCTGCCCCCTTGTTTGTGCGGTTTGCACCCCTACAAGACATCCATACCTACTATGTACGTACGTATATCACAGAAAAGGCGTTTTCTTCCTTTTCATAAGCAATCTTTCTTCTCTCCTTCGCGACCTTGATCTACCCTCCTCCCATCTCCCTCCCTCCCCCTCTCC
>Ga0058704_10000819_pt1 | contig 15210 bp, 15 predicted proteins | sample AgamicMgSfe_FD_71363 | JGI IMG/M metagenome (GOLD analysis project Ga0058704, IMG submission 71363) | Agave microbial communities from Guanajuato, Mexico - Mg.Sf.e | ecosystem: Host-associated > Plants > Phyllosphere > Phylloplane/Leaf | place: Guanajuato, Mexico | collected 2012-05-30
TGCAGGCCGAGAGAAACATCCCGACGTCTCGCAGGAGCCGGGGAGAGGTCAAGACTGCATGTGAACCCACGACAGGCCATTCTAAGGACCGAAGAAAGGTAAGAAGACGTACATACACCGTCTCGTGTTATCGCGGCTCTTGTGAAGTAGCTGGGAAAGTGGGTAGGCACGTGGGGTGGCGGAAGCAACACGAAGACAAACCTGTCGAATGCGCCAATAGCATGGCACGGCAGGTTACGTGCATATACCGCACGTCAACATCTATGCCGGTCCTTGGAGCTTCGTCGCCGCTCGGGACCTTGCGCCATGAGCGACGGGGAGCCTGCGCGCTGCTAGCCACACATTGCTGGGAGGGAAGGAAGGAAGGAACGATAGAGCTGCCTTGGCGTTCAAAGTGCGCCTGCCTGCGTTTACCGACTGTTCTGAGCTCTTTCGCATCATGTTTCTTCCTGGCGCCACTTGCTTATTGATTTACTTTGTACTGTGTTGAGCAGATTGAACCATTACTGACCAATATGGCGTTCCCTCTAGGTGTCATTGCCTACTCCGCGGCAGGCAACAGCAACGAAGAGACCAGCTTAAGCAGCTTTCGGAGGAAGAAAGCCCAGAAGGAGACGAAGAGCGGAGAGTCGTCTGGCAAAAGCTCCCCGCGCAAGTCCACGTCCAGCAGAAGTCAGCAGTCGTCTCCGAAGAAGTCTTGGAAGCCGAGCAGGAAGCATCAGAAGTCGCTATCAACTAAAGCACTTGCCTCCAATAAACGCGCACGCTCGGGGACGGACCCAAACTTGAACTCATCACGGACAGCGCTTCTTAACGGCGACAGACCATCAACGCAACCAGGGACAAGGACGAATTCACCGCCAACCACAGAGGTTTTCGAGCTACCAGAGACATCGCCGCGAGGCCGTAGCACTACCAGGCCAAAGCATATCCCGATCGTGATACCCAAGTATGACACCTTAGTACGAGATCATCCCGAGGCACGGTCCGGATCCTTTTCCACCTTTCTATCGAGCGGCAGTGAGTGCTCGCCTTTGGTATCAGACTGCCCACCAACACCTGGATGTGAAGCTGCAGCGGCTACAGCAGGTACGGACAGCACGAAGCCGCGGCATGTGGAGATCAGGATTCCAGTTTGGGCCCAACCTACTTTGAAGCAGCCAACTATACCACCAAGGCTCAAACTCAGTGACTCGACTTTCATCGACCCCTTTGCTGATTTTACCGCCCTCTCGCCACCTGACATGTCTCGACCCACACCGGACTCCAGCCGGACTAACACCATGGATTCCACCATATCAACTCCGCCACCGCACCAGCTGTACGCAAATCGATCGAACAGCGGCTCGCAAGCTTATCTATCGAGCGTCCATAGCAGCCGGTCAAGCCTTGTTGGTCTGCGAGCAGAGTACGAGTCTGCATCGGAAGCGGAATCGACACAGGAGGATGACGAGTCTTCGCATACTCCATCACAATCAGCTGTTCCCTCACCTACTCCAGGCCAATCTTCAGCTCACACCACGCCAAATGGCACCAACACAGCCAACCTGTCAGGCCTGGTCTGTAACGTTCATCGCACGACAGGCAAGGAGCCGCACCCGCTTGTAGGTGCCACGACAAATGTTCTGGGTGACAAGCTCTACGTCTTCGGCGGACGGCGGCTCTCTAGGACGAAGCCGCAGCTCACATCCAGTCTCTACGAGCTTGACCTCATCAGACGGCACTGGACAAAGCTGGACGTTAAAGGCGATATACCGCCTCCACGCTACTTCCATAGTGTATGTCCGCTTGGTGATACGAAGCTGGTGTGCTATGGCGGAATGTCGCCAGCTCCCACTCCAACTGCAGACCCGGACGCACAGCCCGAAGTGATCGTCATGTCTGACATTCACATCTACGATGTACTGACGAGGACGTGGATGAAGATTAGCACCACAGATTCGCCTCAAGGACGCTACGCCCACTGCGCGGCTATACTGCCCTCGTCTGCCGTGTTTGCCTCCTCCAACGCACCGATGTCAGCTGTACACCACAATCCGTCTGGCAGCAATCCCAATGCAGGTCAGATTGGAGTCGCCTTAGACGGTACTGGAGGCGCAGAGATGGTGGTCGTGGGTGGGCAAGACAGTGCGAACCATTACATTGAGCAGGTCAGCGTCTTCAATCTGCGAAGTTTGAGATGGACAGGCACTACCGAGATGGGTCGCAGTTGCGGCGCCTATCGCAGCGTTGTTACTCCGCTTGCAAGCATGAGTGCCTCGCAGATTGGCGCTGGACCACATGCACGGACCGACGTCGATGAGGAGGAGGATGAGCCTACCAGTATCGGCTCCGGAGCACCTATGCTCATTTACTCCAACTACAACTTCTTGGATGTGAAGCTTGAGTTGCAGGTGCGGCTCACCGACGGTACCTTGACAGAGAAGCAAATGCAGGCTGGTGTGTCACCACCCGGTTTGCGCTTTCCGAACGGTGGCGTCATTGCCAACCACTTCGTTGTATCTGGGACGTTTCTCACCTCGTCGAAGCAAGAATATGCCCTGTGGGCGCTTGACTTGCGTACATTGACCTGGAGTCGCATTGATGCTGGAGGTAGCATCTTCAGCCAAGGCAGTTGGAACAGAGGCGTACTATGGAGCAGGCGCAACTCGTTTGTAATTCTAGGCAATCGGAAAAGGAGCCTTGTGGACGACTACAATAATCGGCGCATCAACTTCTCCAATATATGTGTGGTCGAGCTTGAGGCCTTTGGGCTGTATGACAACCCGAGGCTATGTGAGCCAACTTCAGCATATGTCTCCGCAAGTGCGACGCTGCCCCAAGCGTACCAAGATGCCACCGCATCCGGCAGGCATCTGACAAGTGCAGCCGAAGAGCTTGGTGCGCTTTCATTGAGCGTGCGTGAGATAGCTGACATGGACTTCTTGGCTATAGACGGGAGTCGCATACCGGTCAACTCGCGACTGGTTTCACGGCGGTGGGGCCAGCACTTTGTCAACTTGCTGAAAGAGTCGTTGGCTCTGGCTTCAGATACAGATACGGCCACGCTGAGACCCAGTATCGCAAGCCACGCGTCACGCAATTCGAGCGTTACTATTACACCGTCTTTCAACTCTGGCGCTACCGCGGTGACGAACATTATGCATTCCGACCTTCTTGATGCCCGGTCAAACCCGCCGTCAGCTAGACCGAGGTTGTTCTATCTACCACATACTACATTGACATTGCAAGCGTTGCTGCATTACCTCTATACTTCCACTCTACCATCAGCGTCTTCACCACTAGCCACGCCGCAAATACTCTGCTCACTGCTGCAGCTCGCTCGGCCATACAGAATCGACGGGCTGCTGGAAGCGGTTGTCGAGCGCTTGCACGAGTCACTGGACGGCCGCAACGCAGCTGCCATCTTCAACGCAGCAGCCATGGGTGCCGGCGGCGGCGAAGGCGTGCAATTCGCTTCAACAATGGCTGGCAACCGCGAGGGCACATTCCCTGCCCGCACGGCTAGTCTCGCAGGCATTGAGGGCTTGATGAACGGCGTCACACGTGGCGCCTCTAGCTTACGCATCGATACTGACATAGCTAATGGGAGGATGACGCGCAACACGGTCCGACCGGGCCAGCGCGGATTGGTGGAGGAGTCAGCGGATGAGGACGAAGTGCCTGAGAGTGCGGCAACGGATACCAGTTTCAGTGAGAGTGAGACGAGCTTGAGTGCGAGAAGCTTGACGAACCGTAGAGATCGCGAGATGTGGACTGGAGCTACGAGTGCGGTTGTTGGCTTGCAGAAGAGAGGATTAAGAGGACTGATGGAGGGTAGGAGGATGCGTGAGCGTGGGAGGGGCGATGGCGTTGAAGGCGTAAGGGTTGGTTTGGGTATTGCTTAATGGCGTTGCTTATAGTCGTCACGGTATACCGCTGTTTGTGAGCGCTATTTGAGCACAGCCTGATTCCAAGGCTTTATGCCATTCGGATATACCTTCTGCGCTGGTGATCCAACAGCTAGAATATGCAAAGCGCGTTTGGTGGTGATGCCACACCACCGATGATGTTGAGTGGTGCGGATGTGAAGAAGAAAGACCATCGCTTCTGCTGCTCGCAGACCTCGGCAAGCTTTTCAAGGTCCCAGATCTCGCCCTTAAACATAACGGTCAGCATGTCTCCCATGATAATCTTCCACCATTCGATGCACGTACGATGGGACTGCCCCACATGGACAACTGGTACTCATGGATCTTGTAATCTGCGCTGAAAGGCCATTGCTGTGTGACGTCAGCCGGGTGTTACCAAACCATATTCAGAAATGGATGCAGTTCACGTACTTCCCAAGAGATCGAGTCGCCTATAATGATGTGAATAAGAGTCAGAACACGTCGCTACCAGCCATCTGAAACGCGAGATACAGCTCACCTGCGACAGCCGCAAAATGGTGATTCCAGAGCCACTCTACTGACTTCAGCGAGCCCTCTACGCCAGTCCATTGGAGCTTCGACTTGTCGGATCCACCTGTGATCTTGTCGTCTCTTTCGTTTTGGCTGGCGGTCTCGTACCATTTGGTGAAGCCTGATCGGACGATAAGGATGTCGCCTGGCTTCATCTCGACGCCTTGCTCTTTGGCCATCTCGTCCAGCTCGTCGACAGTGATTTGGTGCCGGGTCATGACATCATATTTGATGCCCTTCTTCTCAGCGTAACGGACATAGTCTAACAACACACCCCGCCCTACGATGCCTCCTCGGTCATTCCAATGGTGGATGCCATTGTCAGTGGTAGTAGCGACATCCGCGTGCTTGAGGCCGTTATACTAAAACGATGGAGTTAAGGGGTTAGTGATTGTCTCAGACATTCCCGAGATCTCTACCCATCGATATACGAACGTAACTATCAGAGGGTCCATGGCCGACGTGCTTGAATCCGTCCCACTGGCTTCCGCTCTAGTACCAGAGGTTAGCCATCTTATGTGTGAGATATCCGTCATCACGATTGGAAGTGCTAACTTGTGTGTTGACATGGAGCTCATCGTCGTGGACAGGATGGCCGCCGTTTCCAGGCTTGAGATCAAGAATGCGGTGTTCGGGCACCTTTCTGCCAAACCCTGGCTGATGGACTTTGTTCAATGGCCAGTTGACTGAAACGCTGATGCCGGCCTTGATCTCGTCTTTGGCCGCTAGCACCACTTGCGGAGTAAGGAGGTTTAGGGTCCCGAGGTTGTCGCGCTTGCCATCTTGATCGAAGACGCCCCAGGCACAGCCTTGGGGAAGATCCTGTACCCGAGGCAACGCATTGAAGTCTGGAAGGTCGGAAGCTTTCATCTTGTTGGCCCTGACGAAAATTGAACAGTTAGAATAGTCACAGACGTCACCAATTTGCTTCGAGAACGACTGCTGAGACAATACAAACCCAAAGCTTGTTATGAAGAACAGTATATCAAGACTCTTGCCCCGCAATGTTCTGACGTCGACCAAAGCCCCACCAACTGCGGGGCATATATATCCCGAGGATCAGGCCAAATGCCTTTTACGTCTGATATCGATTTCCTTTCGTTCGAAAAGTGCCTTCAATAGTACCCGGGAGTGTCACCGCCAGAAGTGTTCCACCCTGCCCAGGGGTCACGAGGTGGCGAAAATGCTTCGTGTGCCAGATTGCGAAGGTGCTCATGGGTCGCTATATGCTCTAGCCGCTGCTCCTGATAGTTCATTGGAACTTGACCGTATACTTGAGACTGAGGGCCAATTGCGGTCGAATGTCTGCTTGTCGCAGTCTGCCACGTGGTCCTCGACGTATCGCTATCCTCCCGAGGAGGCTGGCGTCTATCAAAGAATTTAGAGACTGAATGCTCGAGCTGAGCCTTGCGGGCTTCGCCAGTGTTGTCCCAAAAGGCAAGCAGCTGATCCTTGAGGCCATCTAAAGCGTATAAGCTGTAGAGATCGGCATCTGTCGGCTGCTGGTTATCGTCGAACACTCCATGTAGCACTCTCGCAGTCAAGAAGCCGACACCAGATCAGGGGCCTAGGAAAACACCAGAGCCATATTCGTCAACCACCCCAGTGCCAAGCTCGCGTAGTGTTGTCCAGTCCGGGAGGCCGTGTCCTTCAGACCTAGAACCAAACGAACAACGAGATTTTTGTTACCTTTGCCTAAAGTACTTTGGGACAGACTGCTTGTCGTAACGCCCGCAGAATTTACGGTTTCTGCGGAGATGGTCTGTGCCTATATTGCACGCTGCAGCGACTAAGAGCTGACGGTATAAGCCACAGATCTCTGTCCCGGCTCCCGGGCCAGGGCCAGTCCAGACCAGCTGTGATTAGTAGGAGTCAAGACCCTACTTTTAGGGGTACGTTGCTACAGATACCTTGCATCCACACAGCCATTTCCCAAGTACATTCGAACATGGTGCCTACCGTCCGATAAGGCAGTTGAGCCTTTTCTCGCTGCGACGATGAGTCTGAATAACCTCATCAACCCCAGGACATGCAAGAAGTCCACGGTCGCCTTCGCCGCAAGCGCCATGATCGCTTGTCGTATTGGTACAGGACCTGTACTGATATTCTGTCATCTGCGAGATAACGTCGCTAATCGGATATCCAAGCTGACAACAGCATCGTCTTGTTGCCGATGGCCACCGCGGCTCTTGACCATCAAGCCATCTGTGCAGTACTGCGTCGGCGAGACCGGCATCCTCCACAGTCTGAGTGTCCTTGGCCTGGTTTGGACTGTACTGGTACTGTCTAAGCAGCTTACATCATATTCGCATCCCACATCCATCAGCAGTCCGAACATCTCTTCAGTGCGCTCGCCATTGGCTTTTCGACAGCCTCTATTGGAACGCAAAGCATTCAAAGCCTTCAAAGCCTTAATGGCCGAGGACAAACGGCATGTGACATTGAACAATGTATCGGCCTTCAGAGGAATCACAACACTCTGACCTCGACCGTCACACCTTCGACGCTAGACATTTGCGACACGGCAATATCAGAGATGGTAATGTCTTTGTTCTTAGGCATCGGTAACGCGGCTGGAATTACCTTTCGTCACGACTTGCAGCGGACATCTTCTCAGCGGGCTCGGATCCGGCACGCTATCTCAGATGTGGCACAGCGCGCTCCGCCCGTATCTTGATTACGCATCCTCGCAACATGGGTGCTTATCTCAGTGATCGGCTGGTGCTATGAGCAGAAAGACTTCGTTACTACTTACCGCGGAACTCCAGTGAGCCGTCGACGAAGCGTGTTACAGCCACTAGCACGCGGCAAGTACTCCACCATTCCCTGCAGGAGCCTCGATGGCGTTCTACTATTGCGCACTCCACTATACCTCCGGCCAATCGTATCAATCCTGCGACGTACATACATGGTTCATCAAGCTCGTGTTTCCACGCCATCGCCCTCGAAAGGAGTGTGGTGTTCGTATGCGAAGTTCGCCCAATAGAGCGATCAAGACTACAGCAAGCCAAACCTGAGTAGCTCTTGAAAACTTGTTGGTTGGGAACGTTCGCTTCAGTGTCTGATATAATCGGCAGTTGTCCAATGCTAGCGTTATCGAGAGACTCGGGAGTCTGGATCCTATTGGGCTTATACAAACCCCACCTGCAGACGTAGCTGCAGCCCTGCGCTCCATCGTTTGCCCCCTTCCTCCACGTGCGGATCGTGAGCCGACATGAGAGCATTTCTCGCGGAGCCGGAGCTTGCACCGTCTTTGCCTCGATGTCTTGCCTTGCTTGCGTTCAATGAGAAAGGCACAGCACTGGCTCATGGAATGCAATAGGTTGGGAGAGCCTGTTACGTCTCTCGTCCTTGAACTCCCCATCTCTGCTCACATCAAGATCGTGTATGTTCTGCAGGCGGGGCTTCTGGATCTCGCATCGTCAGGCTGCGATTCACTAGTCGACCTCTTTCTCCTAAACGGTGTTTAAGCGTATTCAATCTACGACGGCGTCATAAAGGTGCAACTTGACCTTGTGCATTGTGCATGACTGCTGCGAGCAAACAATTCCGTGGTTTTCTTTATTGTTCGTGATACAGTAAGCCGGAGCTCCAACTTCATGACTATCATGCAAAATGATCTAATAAGGTGCTCTCTTGTGCCCTGGAACTTTCGAGGCTATCGTGAAATTGCACCATCCCAGCGCCGGGAGAAGCGGAGGGTGCCAAGTGCATATAACAGTTGCCACTTGCCAAGCCATGTAAATCATACATTGGTGCATTATTCATGTATCAGTTGACCGGCTTGCTGGCTCGCCTGTCTACGACTGGAACTCCACCTCGTCACGTGAAGTGGGTCGCGGACACGGAGAGCCACGCCGTAGCCCCGCGTAACCGATAGAACGGCTCAGATGTTCCTTGCAGCGGGCCGTAAGACCAGGCGCGAAAGCCAATGCCGCGTGCTCAAACGACTTCTCTCATACGGAATAAACTCCGGCCAGGTCACTCAACTACTCATGTCTCCTGGAAAAACTATCTCGCATGCCAGTGGATCAGTGCGTGCACCATATAGCTGCGGCTGCATGGCTAAGCTCTTCCGGTGCTCGGACGCTGCTCCTCGAGCATTCAGGTTTAGATGTTCTTGATAACATAGCTCGTGCTTGCAAATCTTGACCTATGTGTGAGGAAAACAGCAGCATGCTCGTTGGCATACTGAGGTCGGGTTGCCCCGATGACGGTTGACGAACTACTGACAAGACACTGCCGAAGAACGTGTTGGCGGTAGCAAAAGATCCTGCTGCGACCTGCCGCCTTAATTACTACACTTCACTCCACCATTACATGCGGGACAACTCCACATTGATGTCTATGCTTCACAGTCTTGCCTCCGCATCGAGACTGTTCCTAACATGACGGTATCCCCTTTACTCTTTCTTATTTCATCCGTTCTATTACCCAGCTCGAGCGCTATACCAATCCGTCCTTTGCCGAGCGCAGGCAATCAAAGGCAGGATGTCCGCAACGATGCAGAATAACGAGAGAACCTACCGCTTTATCGACGACCCGGCGCACAAAGAGAATCTTTCCGGCCGGGTCACCGCAGCATGTCTGAACTGCCGCCGCAAGAAGGTCAAATGCAGCGGTGAGGCCAGTTGCCAACAATGCCACGAAAAAGGCTTGGTCTGCGAAGGCCCACCATCACGGAAACGCCCTAAACGAGAACACGTCTCCCCTATGTCTCGCGAGATGTGTTCTCTCAACGATCAGACTCAGCATGGCAAGGGCAAGCGCGACAGCCTTCAGCAACAACAGCAGCCTGCAAAGCTGCCCAACGAAGATTCGGGATACAGCAGCATTGGCGGCAATTCGTGGCGCGCATCCAGCCAGGGGCGGACGTCTCCGCAGGTCAATGGCCCAAGCAACACAGCAACCACGTTGTCTTCCATGCGCATACAAACTCACACCGCTCCCGGCGTGTCAACGTCTGGCACCTTCGCCTTACCAATCACAAGCTCTGCGCGATCCACTTTCACTTCGCCTCTTGCATTCAACACTTCCGTGCCGGGTTACCACTCAGTGAATGACGAGTCTCCATCAACAACTAGCACAGAGGATTGGAGCTTCGTTGCACAGAGTAGCAGATTTGTGCATGAATACTACAAGCACCCTACCGCTCCTTCGGACTCTTCGCAAGGCACGCATGCCAACTCAGCGGCGATGTCCACGGGATCCATAGATTTCACCCGTAGGAACTCGAACGACTGGTGGTCTGCGTCCGGCAACGCTCAATCATCGAACAATCTTATTGCTGCAGCCGAAGCACTCGAAGGACAGGCGCAGTCTCTGCGTCGGTTGGCTTCGAGGCGTAACAGTCCAGAAGGTGGATTCTCACCGCCGCACCCGGCGTCGCGTACGCAACCAACAGGTACGACCGGTACGGCGCTGCAAGATACTTTCTTCGACCCGGGGTTCGACGCTTCTGCATTCATTCGCTCAGACGGCACACTCCGCAGTGGCCTGACGCCCGGTGCGCATGATTACGGCACATGGTGGGGTATAAATGGCACATCGCAGCCGGGTTCAATGCCGACGGGAGGCTATACAACGTCAAGAGCGGACGAGCCTGTTTCTGGTATCATGTCACGCCAGCCCGTGTCGCAGGCTCAAGGCTCTGCAGCATCGCTCAGTATGCCGGGGAGACGGACCCAAGCGCCAGGTATCCGGCAAGAGATGAGCAGATATCCCAGCAACACGGGTGATTGATGGATATTATTCCGGCGAGATTAGCATGCGAATGCACCTTTGTCGCGACTTTCGGCCCAGTACGACTGCATGTGTGGCAGGCGCAAGCACGATGCACGATACCAGCTGTGCATGTCGCCGCACGCTGCACTGTATCAAGCAATGAAGAGTAGCGTTGCTAGAGAACAACCACGGCTTATTAGAACGACTTCTCCGTTCAGCCGCAACGATGACGAGGTACGGCGCAAGAATCTGCAAGGTCGTCGAGGTCAACACGCTGACATCGCCAAGGCCATGCCTGCGTGGACATCTACGACAGCCCGGGTGCTTCTTCGATACGAGCACACAGCTGCAAGGCAAGAGATAAGTGGAATCACTACATAACAAGTGGGTAGGAGAAAGTCGATGGATTCTGAGAGCATGCGCATGGAGAATGAGTTGCCACGGCTGTTGCACCCTACGCTGCGGGACTTCATGTCCGATATACTACAGATGCTACACACAAAGTCATAGTCGGCTCATAAAGTCTCAGCTGTGATCAAGAGCTACTGCACATAAGGTTGGCTTCGGCCAAGTGCAATTTGGAGCAAGTTCAGAGCACGTGGCGATCAACCAGCCACAGCGCCACACATGAGACTGGTTATTACTGTTTCGGACCTTGTTCAGCACGTACATTAAGTTTTACAAGCAGCTCGACCTCATCGTATCTGGTTTCCGGCTTCCCGCTCAGTTCGTGAACAGTCTTAAGCCTTGCGAAAGCTCAAGTATGACGTCCTTCCGCTGCCGTTTTATGCTGCAATCACGACTCCAGCGCCCCACTTTCCTTCGACCTCGTCACCTGTCGTGCGCAGATTGCGCATGCTGAGGAAGCTGATCGACATCTTTTTCGCTCCGCACAGTACCACCCGGCATGCCTTGTCAGGAATGCGATCAGGGGAACGCCTTGGAGATGGACGTCAGTTCTTGGACCGACTCATGTCCATCTCTGGTCAGCACTAAACCCCTCAGATTATTCACTGGTTACAGCCAGTAGTCGATATCTAACGCTTCAGTCGTTCAACAAAGACATACAGGAGCGCTATTCTGCGAAGACAAGCCTCTTCAGCACCCCTGTCCTGAGTCGATGACAAGGCTTTCTTCGAATACCCGGATTGGCTCTAGCATTTGGCTGCAGCCACGGAAGCTGGCACGAACCGCGCTTCTGCTTAGCTCAATGAGCTCCCTGCGATCGAGTCCGAAGTACTGCGAGACCAGGGGGTACTCGTTTGAAAATGGACTTGCGAAGATGCCGACGTCGTCTGTCTGCTAAGAAGTCAGCAATGCAACCCAGATGATGCGTGCATCAAACACTCACTGAAAGGGCGATCGGACAGTCAGTCTTCCGACATTCCCTAAAGTGGTGCGTAGTGAAACCACCAGTGGTGAGTTTGACCAGGACATTGCAGGACAAGCAGAGCTCGGGCCCAAGCTTGCGTTCCTTAATGATCTCGGCGTACTTCGGTGGCGCCTGGATGACATGGCCTGAACAATCCGGCTGCCATGATAGGAGTGTCTCAAGTTCCGCATATGTGGCTGATTGAGGTACTTCGGCGAAGTGGACTGTGATGCGTAGGCCGTACGCCTTGGCTCGCTTGAAGCTTGCCGTGAATTGCGAGATGCCGCCTTTGGTTGGGTTGGCGCACAAGTCCACGCCAACTACGAAGTTGGCTCCGTCATTGGTGTTCTGGCGATGTTTGACAGCAAGGTCTACCACTTCTTCTGCTTGTTGAGCTGTCATCTTCCGGTCGATCGACAATATCATCCTGGCATCCATACAACTGTCCTGACGTGCAACACCTTTTATCTAGTGCAACTGTCTTTTATTGTTCCACCTACGAATTGTGTCGTTGACAGCGGCTACGTATTCTACCATGGTCATGGCCGTGGTGAGATTCTCCCTTGGTGTGGTACGAAGCTCCAGATAGCTCACACCATCGCTTTGAAAGTCCTCCAACACTTGCTTCGTTGCATATCTGACAGCAACAACATCATTGACAAGGCTGTATATGTATCTGTCGAAGAGAGGAAAGGAAAAACCAATATCAACAAGGTCACCGCCAGGCTGGATAGCCGTAAGCGGGTCTTCTAGCTCGAGACGTTCACCTCTGGCCGTGTTCCGTTTCCATAGTTTGTGCAATGCTGTCGGGCTCATGCTGCCGCCCAAATGTGCATGGAGTTCAGCCATTGGCAAAGCTTCGCAGAAAGTGATGTCGACAGGAGATGCCATGCTATAGGTTCTGCTTCAAGTATCGGCATCGTCTTTTCTCACCGTGCCATTTCCACATCGAGAGGCGTGGTGGTAAAACATGGGCCTTCACAAGGATTTCACGTAAAATGTTAGATGGAAAAGCGAAGGCGGAGTTGAGACTGTGAGGCAGGAGAAAAGTGGAGACTTTCGCTTACTAATTGATTGTGCAAGGATCAAAATTGGCAAGCTGGAACGTTTGGGACGACGATCAAAACATGCAACATGCTTGCTCTTGTATAGTCCCTTTCAACACATATTGAGCTGTCCTCTTGGACGTGGACGTATTGATTGTCTCAACAGTGACTTGTGCGTGATATGCAAAGGTAAGACAAAATCCGCGGACGTCTCCGTAAAGCTAGGCAGACGATTCGAGATCACGGAATCCATGAGAATAAGTCTTGCTTGTTGCGTGCGCTCATCTCTTACCCGTGACTACCGGGAGGAAGACACAACGAGCGATGACGACCAGCTAACCCTGTTCCTCAGTCTTCTCACACCAATACAGCGATCTCTGCGGTTTGGGCGCGCATCTCGTCAGCCCAACATGGATGCCTTAGTGAGACGGTCAATCCAGACCGTGGAATCGAAAAAGAAAGGCGCGGTACCTTGGGAGTTCGACAAGCCATACGATCAACCGTACCATCACTGGGTGTCGCATGGGAGTGAGGCCGAGGGCTCTTGGCAGGCTATCCGACCATCTTCTGGCGAGAGGCCAGCATTCTCTCTCAAAGCCTCGAACTCGATTGCGTTGTTCAGCTGGAACATTGACTTCATGCTTCCGTATCCAGACTCTCGGATGGGCGCTGCTATCCGGCATCTAGAGAGGCAAGTAGCGGAACTGCCTTCCGCCACGCCGGCCGTGATTTTCCTGAATGAGTGTTTGCATTCGGATATGAAGGTTATCGCATCAGACCCGTGGGTACAGAAGACGTTTCTGATGACAGATATCGATGGCACATACTGGCAGTCAGGGCATTACGGTACCACTACCCTCGTTGATAGACGGCTACCGATACAAGATTGCTTTCGGGTGCATTACTCAAAGACACGCATGGAGCGCGATGGCTTGTTTGTGGACATCAAGATGGGTGGTGATGACAAGCTTGTTCGCCTATGCAACACACACCTCGAGTCTCTGGCCTTCGAACCGCCATTCAGACCGCCGCAGATGCAGATATGCGCCAGCTACATGCACGACAGGTCTGTCCATGGTGCTATACTGGCTGGTGATCTGAACGCTATCCAGGACTTCGATCGCCATCTCCACATTGATAACGGCTTGAAGGATGCCTATCTCGAGCTCGGCGGTGAAGAAGATGATGCTGAGAACGGACATACTTGGGGCCAGCAGGCTGCTACTACGCAACGAGAGCGGTTCGGAACCAGTCGCATGGATAAGGTCTACTTCTGCGGTGGAGTAGAGTGTACTTCGTTCGAGCGGTTTGGCATGGATGTTCAAGTCGAGGACGAGGAGGAAAGAGAGACTACTGTGAAGTTGGGGTTCGAGAAGCCCTGGATCACTGATCACTTAGGGATTAAGGCCATGCTCACTGTCACGGCTTAAACTGTAGGCACTGTGCAGTCGCTGGTTCAGCTGGCACTGGAAACACATTAGTTCGGCGTAGTCTGACGGGTCGTCTACTCTTTACTGCTCGCTTCAGTGCGAGACAATGCTTCGCAGTCAATGCGACGACTTCGTAGCCACTAATAAGAGCCACAACAAGCAGCCTCAGCGGACGTATTCGAAGAAGCTAAGCCACCAGAAGTCGCATGATACGTTCCCTTATTTCTAGCATCACTTATCGCCCACCTTTCCATTACTAACAAGAACCTATCGACTACTCCTTACATTAGACAACCCAAGCAAACATGCCATCGAGCCATGCAGCAAAAGGCGGACACTTCTTCGATCAACTACCGCGAGAGCCGCCGACGCTGTCGCAGCACAGACCTCCACTTGAAGCACAACAACGCGGTCAGCCTGCGCAGGCTATACCAGCTGCTCAGCCACTAAGCCGCATTTCGATGTCTTCGCCACAATTTGGTGGCAATCGACCACCATGGCCAAGTGATGCGCCTTGCCCTTACTCTCAGCGTCCAAGTCACATCGCCACGCCTTCTTTAGTGGGTGGAGGTGGCCAACGCCCACCGTGGCCGAGCGATGCGCCCTGCCCGTACCCTCGGCGTCCTCGCCGCTCGACTGCGCCTTCGAGGGCCGCGAGTCCTGTTCCTACGCTGGTACAGCAACCAGGGTATCACACTACTACCTATGTTTCGCACACGCAGCCAACACAGGGCGCGCCGATCCGCGTTTGCGCTCCGATACCTGTGGGAGAGGGGATCGTCTACCATGGTCAGCCGATTCAAGCTGTGAATGGTCCCGCGGGATACGGCGTGTACATCGTGAGCCATCACCACGTCGACTTCTACCCGTGTGGACAGCAATTTTTCCCGGACCTCGATCGAGCGACGAGTGGCCCGCCTCGTTTGCAAACCCCGAGGGTGCCGTTCTTTGGGCCGACGCCACCGGGTGCACATCCAGCACAGCCGCGGCAGCAGTCTTACGTGCCATTCAACTGGCAACCTCCGCCTCCGGCTTGCGATCCCGTGGACCCGAAGTGGAAGCAGATGCTCGCTGAACTTGCGCTTCTCGATGAAGATAAGTTGGGCGATGAGCTGGAAAGGGAACGGTTTTGGCGTCAGCAGATTGTGCCGATGGCGAAGTATGTTAAGCGCTTGCCTGGACCGATAGCGGAGAAG
>Ga0058704_10000820_pt1 | contig 15207 bp, 14 predicted proteins | sample AgamicMgSfe_FD_71363 | JGI IMG/M metagenome (GOLD analysis project Ga0058704, IMG submission 71363) | Agave microbial communities from Guanajuato, Mexico - Mg.Sf.e | ecosystem: Host-associated > Plants > Phyllosphere > Phylloplane/Leaf | place: Guanajuato, Mexico | collected 2012-05-30
GGCGGGATCGGGCGACCAGGAGGTGTCTCTGTTGCTGTCGACCTAGAAAGTGGTAGGTTTGTTAGATCATGGGTATGTTGGAAAGTCGCGGGTGAGGACCAGATGTCATATACCTGCGACATGTTGCCAGTATCAGTGGCAGCGATGTCTTGAGAAGTAGACATGTTGTGATGAGTCTGCGATAGAGGACTTGCGCAGAGAGAGAAAGGTTGATGGTATGAGTTTGCGTCAGGCGCAAAGGTTGCGATGGCTTTGTTTGGACGCTGTTGCTGCGTGAGAAAAGCCATGGATACCAATCTTCCACTGCGCTATGCCGAAGACGATGTCATATCAACATCGAAGACCGTAAGCTCACTCCTTCGCGCCTCTGGTCTTGCTTCAGCAGGTGCCCTTGTAACATTCCCAGTTACATGTCAATGGACCTTTGGATCTTTGCGCGTTGCTTAGCTGATGATACTCGTCTGTCTGAAGAGTCTACGACGCCTGATAAACATTGTTCTGAAGGCAATGGATCAGTGTGTGTACGAGATGTGGTGAGATGGAATTTGAACGTGTTGATGTCGCTACGTCAAGAGCACTCAAGTCTGGAGGGACTTGCATATCGGGATGACAAACACTCATGGTCACTTTCGTAGGGGAAAGTAGTTGTTCAAAGTACTGACATTCGCCCTGTCGCTCTAAATCCTATTCACAAGCGATTATATCTACTCTCAAGGCCTCGAAAGAAGGAAATGAGGATGATAGAACCAACAAGTAAGCATGGCATCTTATTCCAAGTACACTTTGAGCGAGCCATTGACCTCTTTGAAACGAGTGGAATGAGCTAGTCAACATTTCCTCCATCTGTCGTCCGCTTGAGTCCTGGAAACTCAAATATCACTCATTATGCGCGGCGACGCTTGCCGAATTCACGATCATAGCATTGTTCCAAGTACGATTGCTCGTTGTCAGGGTCGGCTTCCGGGGTGTTTTCGGAAATGGAAACGTAGCCGGTCGAGTCGACGGCTCCACCATCCTTGTGAAGTATAAGCATTCATTTTGAGAATCGATGATAGCGATTACTTACCGACTCATCTATTATGTCCAAGCAGTAATATCTGGTTGAAAATACGAGTGTCAGCCCTGCTACTCTGATCTGGATACCCATCATACTCACCCAGGTGTTGGAAATGCTCCCTGATTTGCACCAGACGTGTAGATTGCGTCTTGGAAATCGCTGGCAGTCTCTCCATTATGAACCGCCTCCTCGTCGGACGCATCATCGTCCCAATAGATGTAGTCTGCGTAGACTGCAGTTCCGTTTTCCTCTGTCTCCGGGTCATTTGCATCTGAGGCTTGCTCATCAGTGTGACGCTTGACATTTGTAGTCTGGGCGACATTGGTGGCCCAGTCTCCTCTGGGCTTCTGGCTTAGCTTGTGTACTTGTCGTCCAATTCCAGTGTGAAAGTAGTTCTCGTAAAAAATGTCATAACAGCCGTTGAAACTATGTAGACGGTCAGCTTCGGGGCGACTGTGAGAAAGTAGTGTAGAGGACACTCAGGTGTACTTACCTGCAGTTGTGGTACGCCACGTGGATAGGCGAGTCACCTTGGTACATGTCTGCCATGACTTTGGTGTTGCTTCTCACGGACTCTGGATCGAAGTTCCATACGACATTCCCCCAGTAACGTGGATCTTCGATCGATGCGTCGCGCTTAATCTTACTCGCGGGTGCTGCCCAATTCGCCCAAACCAGACCAGCTAGCAATGCAATAGCGCCGAGGCCCTAGAGGAGGTTCGATTAGAGCACAGATCGTGCAGGACGGAACGTGGATTGTGGCGTACACAAACGGCCCCTCCGGCACCAGCACTGATTCCTGCAAAAGCAGTGCAAGCCGCAGCATATCCAGCTCCGCCGGCGGCGATTGAGGCAGCAACGATAGTTGTGTTGAACTTGCGCTTAATCAACTGCTTCTGGTCGAAGTGGACAGCGACTTCCCCAGGGCTTCGAGCTTCTAGTTCTGACGAAGCATGACCGGATGCTGAATGGAGCGTGGGCGCTGCAACGACGGAAATGGCCAGGACGGCAGCGACCTGGGTTGTTCAATATCTGTACAATCTCGTTCGGTCAAGGGAAATATACTGACGAAGCTACATTCGAGAAGAATCCTGGGTTGCATCTTGAGTAGTGATCTCAAAAGTGACTGGAATGATGGCCAGATTCGCCTCGAGGATCATGCGATACTTATAACCAAACCACCAACCATCCTGTCTATCACTTGACCAATTGATGGATGCCTACATACACTGAACGACAGTTTCCCACTGCCCCAACCTGCCGATCGAAAAATTAGATTTGATCCTTGTCGACGTTGATCCCAAAAGAGCGGAGCATCTTCTGCTTCGCAGATCGAAGGATTGCGATGTAACCTGGTATTGACTCGTGTGTCCATAAGCAATGATCAGTGGATCTCGAATCCGTCATTTGAATCAGTGAGAGTTTTGCTCAAGTGTTACTTGTGTGATGTATACCAAAATATGCCTATTTGATGTTAGAGCATGTCAGCAGATCCTGTCTAACAGGAGCAGCTCTACAGGATTCGATGAGTGCGCGCCACATCCGCTACTCGAGGGCCATAATGTTAGCTTTACTATATGTTAGTAGTCTATCGCCGACTACACGCTTAGTAAGGTATTTATTGTTGGTAAGTAAGCTCGATCGATCTAATCTGATACACCCCTTCGAGCTAGACATACCAATGGACAGCAGTAGGTGTGTTTTCCAAAGGCTTAGTAAGTGGTATGTGGTGCAGCAGGGGTGGTGGGAGTGGTAGGTAGCAGAGCTAAAACCGAATTGAGCTCCTGTATGCCGTCTTCATCATGGTGTCTTCACCAAGCACTTCAACGCTCGCCACATGATCGGCTAACCACCGAGAGGTCCTAGAACACTCTCGTACAGGCGTTGAACAGGAGCTGCTAACATGCCCTACTGCAGGATTGAACTCAGTATGCTGGAGCTCAGTAAATCCGCGGAGTGAATCGGATCACATGCAGAACGCCTTGAGGTTGTGTTTTGGTGTAGACTAGATCACATTTACGAATACAGAACTAGCCTAACGGCGATCGAATCACTGCTATCGGGTGGATTTGCGTCCATTGTTGGACCCATGAGACTTTTACATGGACGCAAGCTTCCCAATATGACTGGCAGGTTGAAATGACAGACTTCGGATCTCGGATGCAGTAGCGCATAGTGATCATTGCCTCATATGGCAGGACGGATGGCCGATGATCAACCGTTCGAGCTTATTTTCCAAAGCACCAGAACTCCACGGAAGTTCGGCTCTTATTGAATATCGTCGTCGGGTCTGACTCAATCGCACCCATATAGGGATCTGTCGTAGCATTAACGTTCAGTAAAAGCAATCTCTCCAATCTAGTAGAAGCGTAATCCAATGATCCACAAGGGCAAATGCTCCGCATTCCATCTGACCGGATATAAGATGCATTCCCAAAAGCTCGCCCCTGCGCCACACGATAGAGTTTGCTCCGCGTTTCCGAAATCATTGACAAGTAAGAATAAGAACTTGACCTCAGTCCTTGATCCTGCCAGAATCTCTCTGACACCCATTCTGTCTTGACACCAACGATACTACTCTCACTATTCACTCGCAGTGCATAAAATTGCCAAATCACTCAGCTTCGCAGAATGAAAGTCGAGCCAACACAGGATGTCGTCCAAACCACATTCAATCAGCCCTGTGGACTTCCATCACATCCACTCGCGAAGTACGGTCTTCCAACACCGTCCATTGAGTTCTTCTCGTCATTAAGCGGCGCTAGCTGGGTCAAAATTGTCAGCTTCGGCGTTGTGTTCCTACTGCTGTTGATCAACGCGCAAACACATGATCCTGCGCGTGATTCCAAATTTTGGTTCTGGGTCAGACTTTATTGCTTCATCGCAGCCCTGGGGACATATTCTGGAGAAGGCGTGAGCAGGATTCAAGCATGGGCAAGATCTGAGGGTTGTATGTGATGCGGGATCTTGATCGACTTTTCGCCGCGAGTAGCCTGGAAGCCATGGGCGCAAGACACAATTTCTGAGGGCCACATCAAGAGTCGGTATGGTATTGAAGGTCACGTTAAGAGTCTTGACGTCACGAAGCAGATCACAAGCAACACAAGCAAGAGATCGAGTAGTAGCGGGGGATGTAAAGCAGATCCCTGGTTTTGTAACCTCACTCAATGTAACGAGCAGCATAGGCTGATACTGGTCCAAGTCGCACCTTTCTTAACACCCTGAGACTCGATGACATCGTTCCATTCGGCACACGGTATATGCCCATCGTTAGCAGCCTCGCACTTCTGTCTAATGCGTTAATCCTGTCCTCGTAAAAAGCCACAGTCGATTTGAAAGCTTGAACATGTCTACTAGGAGTCTTGTCTCGTGCGATCCTTCGGAGGGCGCTGCATTCGCCGCAGAACTTGATCCCACGGTCAGCCAAACTAGAGGATAGGATCCGAGACTTCGGTTGAAAGGCGCTTGTCATCTGACATTTTCACTTCACAGGCTAAGCGACTGATCAAATTCTGGGTTGAACGTATTCCAAGTGGACACAGCCACCGGAGCTCGGATAGACTTCCGAGCACAAAGTGGATCGGGAAGCGGAGAAGTGGATCGCTGGATCGGGGTGGGGAAAGGACTGCCAAGGCTGAGTGGCAACCAGCGGCAGGGCACCTTCCCCCACAGATGTGTCCACCTTTCTTGTCCTCTATCGCTCTGACAGATGTCCATCCAACAGCATGCCTGAAGCCAGCAGGTACCGATGTTCGGTCTGCAACAAATCATTCGGCTCGAAACAGAATTTGAGTCGTCATGGCAAGACACGTGAGTATGCAATCGTGCAAAACATCTTCCCGTGGGTTAACCGCGGCTAGACAACATGGAACGCAAGCACACATGCTCCGTCTGTTCAAAGCAGTTTACTCGTAGTGATCTACTCAGGCGCCACGTGCGGTTGCATGTATCGGAACTAGCCCCAACTACAATGCAGCAAGAGGACCGTCAATCGAATACCCTGGCTTCGACGATGCGACAGTCCATATCAACAGCCGTGCATCCGTCGAGCAACCACGCGCCGGCCGGATCGCTGACAGAGTGGCCATTGTGGGATCACGCAGACTTGCTATCCTGCGACCAAATCCCAGAAGATATTCTCCAGGACGCAGCCTCTTGGCAATCCTTTCTGCACAGTGACAGCACGTACGGCTTGACTGACTGGGACGTCAACGACACTTCGCCAGTCAGCGAGGCTGTAATTACACACGATGTTGTAGGGGAAACTTCTCAACCCAGGAATGCCCCCTCGCCCCCGAACGAGGCATCATGCGAAGACCAAACACCGTTCGCTTGGGATCCGGCTTCCAGAAGAATATCTCACATCGGGGAAGTGGTGTTCGGCCCTGATGATCCCTTACTTCTGAATGTTGACCCACGATTTGCGCTCACACAAGAACGATACTTGCATCTCAAGGCGGTTCTGAGACAGGATATCGTCACTAACGATAGAAAAACTGTTGGAGGAATGCCCAGTATACCGTCCATGGAAGTTCTGAACGTTTTTCTCTCCCAGTTCGTCCGCTATTTCCTGCCTCAAGCCCCGGTGTTGCACTACCCAACGTTCGAGATAAATGCCGCGTGTCCAAATCACCTTCTCATGATCATGATTGCAATTGGTGCTGTTTATTGCAAGCGAAGAAACGTTCGCCGATTTGCTATCGTGTTGCAGGATCTTGCGAGATGTCATCTTCTCATGGCTGTTACCGCGAACGATGTTCTGCTGAAGGATCTGGACACTGTGTACAGTTCAGCTCTGATCCGCTACGCCGGTATCTGGTGTGGCAACAAACGCGCATTCGAACTTGCAGAAGCTCTGAGCGTTGTCGCATGGGCCCGCAGATTACCGAGTCACACGCCTACGACTGTAAGCATTCGAACTGGAAATCAAGACGTTTGGCTCAACTGGATCCACAACGAATCGTTGAAGAGACTAAAATGGACAGTGTTCATGTTCGACTTCCAGATATCTCTCCTTACTAACACGCCCCCAAACATGAGTGTCAGCGAAGTCTTTGACTGGGACTGTCCGTGTGATGATGAGTACTGGGCGGCGCCGACCGCCCGACAATGCAAGCTCTTACTTGGCAGTGCGGTCGTGCCTCCTTCGAAGTCATTCGCTGCAGCCTTAGGTCCCTTCCTTTTGGACACTCCAAACCTTCGACCACTCAAACAACTAAACGACTTCGGCGCCTTTCTAGTCCTTTTGTCCATCAACATGAGAGTATTTCGTTACAAGGAAGAACAAAATATGCTTATGAAGCTCGCACACCTGGCGTTTGACAGCGGGGAGCATGAATCTAGCTCAGAGAATCTACCTACTCCTGACACCAAAGACCGGGAACAATTGGCCAGTATGTATCATCACGAGCACGATGCTCAGGGCACGAGTGTTTATTGAGTCTCATAGGATCGCTCGAGCTCTGGAAACTGACTTATGGCGGTACGGTGCAAGATGATCCACGCGGTGGGTCCTTTTTCCAAGCAGCTGGCCAAGTCATGATGAACTTCTTTCGGCTTCAGATGCAAACATCGATCTCAGATCTACAGGAGATCATAGGGAAATCCGGCCGACCCGGGTTCGTGGAGGCAAGATCCAGATTCACAATGTGGTTCGCGAATCATCCGCAGGCCACTCGGGACCTCGTCAGCGTCTCTATCGAAGCAATCGAAGAGTATCGCTGCGAGCTGCTCGAGATCAACCGGCGGCCAGTCTCTGTAGACGAAATCTATTCCTGGACGCCATCTACATTATCGCCATACGGACCGATCTACATATTCCTGACTTATGTCTTCCTTTGCGCTTGCGCTACTGCAATGACGTTGCACCAGAAAGAGCAGCTATACAATTCGTTGTCGGCAGAGTTGGCTCGGGACGTCCTCAATTCGGGTGATCAGTCTATTCTGGCTAGTCTGTGTGGCAGCGATAACGACACAGCCGGGAAGGAGATTCTGCGAGAGGCAGCGCAGACATTGGGCCTTTTCGAGAACTGGGGCTGCTCAACGAACTTGGCATTGTTACTACACTGGAGGTCTAGGATCAACTGAGAAGCTGGCATGTCAAAGTCTGCCCTACAGATCCAGTGACCCAGCGGAATTATGTTTCTGCCTTCGCCCCATACGTTGCTGTTTATTCGGCAACGGACCGGTCAAGCAGTGGTGGGAGTGGACCGATCTGGATTTGGACAGTCCATGGACAACCCATTTTAAGTCCATGGATATGGACAGAGGTCGCTGTCCATGGATCTTCGATGGATTTGGACAAAGGCTGTTGTCCATGGACATCCGACCTGTCCATGGATATCCATGAATTATTGCCAAGCATACCTCAAAAGGGTATAACGCATGGTTTTATGCGTGGAGTATGTCAGAATTATGCTCGCTGCTCTGACGACCCTGTCAGAAAAAATCCATGGATCTGTCCATGGATAGTCCAAATGGACTTGGACTTTTGGATATGGACAGCGAGGGTGTCCAAATGGATCTGGACAGAGGCCTGTCCAGTCCAAATCCGTCCACTCCCATCACTGCGGTCAAGCGATTGATCCTGACGACAGTTTTATGCAGTATGTACAAGTCTGATCAAATTCATGGCTACGTAGCTCTTCACGACACACCCAGCATTCACACTGTGGAAGCTTTTCCTTCAGCAGCCGTCGCCACAACTCCTTCTGCAGCTCTTCCATCCGTGTACTGCTGGAACTTTCTTGGCGCAATCTTGTTCTCATACAACCAGTCAATTTCCGCAGTTGTCAACCCTCGCAAGTCAGGAATGAGTGGATATGAGACGAGAAGAAGCACCAACGATGCTGCAGCGAAAACCAACGCGGTCCTTGCGCCGAGATCTCCACTGTCGATGTTGTACATGTAAGGTACGACAAAGTTGAAGAGCCAGGTGGTAAGTGCGTTCGAGAGGATAGCGATGGCTTGATTCTTCGAGCGCAAGCGATATGGAGAAATTTCTCCAGCGATGACGAAGGCGACGGAGGTGAGGGTTGTGCTTTGCCAGCATACTAGAATATTCCTGGATCTTGTGTCAGCTGGTTCTTGCGCCGAGAAATGTCGCGGCTTTATTCTTACATCAATATCGCAATTGCCCAAAGAGCTCCCTTTCCTGGTGCCCAGTACAGGCCACCGATAACTGCCATGACAGCTGTGTTCACAGTACAGCCGATCAACCACAACGATCGACGACCGACTTTCTCAAGGTAGAACCATGACGCGATGATGGCAAAGAAGGCAAGGGCAAAGCCACCGATGGAAACGTCGAAAGTGTGAATGGCCGGTAGTCCTGCAGTGAGGAGGAAGTAAATGCTTTGAGCCAAGAAAGAAGAGCCAGCAAGACCAATGCCAAAGAACAAGAGATGCACTGTCATGGTCCTCTTGAAGTTGCTGCCGCGGTACAGTTCAAGGAAACCGCCGATACCCGAGGCGTGCTCTTGAGCAGCTTCCTGGCGGACCCTGCTCGCGATCGACTCGTACCAGGCTTCGGGATTGTTTTTGCTTCCATACAACCGAGCGACGGCCTTTTTAGCTTGATCCTGGCGTCCCTTGATAATCAACCAAGTGGGACTTTCCGGTACCAGGAAGAACAAGATACACGTGAGGCCACAGAAAGCCCATTGTATGGCAAAGACAGTGCGGAAAGCACTCGGCGCGATGATAGCGATGTGCTGACGGACAACTACCAAAGCCATGGCCTGCATGAGTACTTGGAAGAGGACGATGCCAGACTGTATCGGCCCTCGCAAGCACGCCGGCGATATCTCCGAAGCCCACGCAGTCGCTGAACTCAGGATACCGCCGATGGCAAATCCGTTCACCATCTTGCCTGCCAGGATCATGCCGCGAGTGGTTGCACCATACTGAAGCCCGACTCCGATGACAGAGATGAGACACGACACGATAATGGCGACCTTTCTGCCATACTTGTCGGAAAGAGGAGCGACAACAATTCCACCGACAGCTTGTCCAAGTGCGGACATGGCGCTGAACAGCGATGCCCAGATACTAGGCAAGTAAAGCGTATGAGCTGTTGTTACGGCGCCGAAGGTAATGAGAAAGCTAGGCATGGCGATTGCGGCGCCGTTGATGACAACATCGTAGCCAAAGGTCATTCCTGCCACACCTGCTGCGAGAGAGAATATGACGATTCGAGGGAATGTCTTTGCCGCTTGCCAGAGTGTGAGGTGTTCTTGTTCGTCATGAAGTGCGTCTATGTTGGTCGTGCCATTGTTGGCCATCATTTCGATATGCTCGGCCTTGGCGTCGTGCTTGTCCGTGGAAGTGTCCATCGTAGTGATATGCTTGGGTAGAGATGGACGATTGAGAGAACGAATGGATGTGTTACGAGACGTGGTCAGGCTCGATTATTAAATCAAGCCTGTGGGGGTGATCCCCGTGGGGTTGCAACGCCTCACACGACCTGAGAATGTCCACTTTGTGTCCACTTCGACCACCGCTAGCCTCGCGCGAGACTACACCGAGCCCCCACTTCTCCGCATTTCGATGTGGATCACGTCGGTGGACATTCACGGTGGACAACAGTGGTCCGCGATCCACACTGAAGCCTCAAGTGCAGAGAGAGCCCCGACTTACCCATCAAGGTTCGAAATCGTGCTCACATCGTCCACCCCCATTTTTTTTTGCCACGATTGAGGACTCCAGCAATCATGCCAATGACCATTGTATACCCACGATGCATCGTCACAAATCAAGATGGACAGACTGCTCCTGCAGAGTGCGATGCTTTGCCTTTCACCCTTACAAGCAACGACACCAGCAAGCCAGAGATCATCTTGGATTATGGACGAGCAGAGAAAGGACGACCTGTCTTTGTAGTTGCGAGCGCAGACTCGACCACGGAGAACATCTTGTTCGAGGTTGTCTACAGCGAACAATTCAATGCCATCAGCGACGAAGGCGGAGATGGTCCCTACTTTCTCTTCTCAAATGCAATGGATACGTACCGAAACGTCTCTCACAAAATTCAACCGTCGACGACCCCACAGACTGTTGTCGCGAGACATGAACAATGCTCTCAACGCTATCAGCGAATCAAGCTTCTGACGCCAAACACAACCATCACCTTTTCTTCGGTCGGCTTCCGGTTCGAAAAGTCAGACCAAGCTTCCTCGTCCTTGTTTCGCTGTTCGGATCCGAAGCTCAACACGATATGGCAACAAGGTGTACGTACTGTCGAGATGTGCACTGTACAAAAGAACGAGACAGTTCCGGCGTGGGACGTCACTGTCGACGGAACAACGATACATGGTCAACACTGGGCTCCTTGTCGTCAGGGAACTCGCTGGACGGATATATGTGTGCGTTTCGAAGTCAGAATCGACCGCATAGGAGCGAGCTGGGGTGTTCACATGGTCGCCAATGGCCTTGTGATTTGTCTAGACAAAGAGAGGCAGACTCTTACCGCACACGAAGGTCTTTCGCATGAGTCCTCTGTCTTTCCATCGATGGCCAGGGGTAGCTGGGCGATAGACACCAAGCTTCTCGAGTCTGAGTGGCTTTCCATCAAGACAGTGGCTAAAGATGACCGCGTCTCGATTTCCGTCAATGACGTTGAAGTTGCGACTATTTCTGGCTTGAACCTCCACCCAATTCTTGGTGGTTCAGCGAACAACTCTGGTTCTGTCGCTTTCGGCGGGCCTTCAGGCTGGACCTCGACCTACCGGAATTTGACCGTGACGGACCTCGACACGACCATGCTCTACTCGAACAGCTTCCTGCCTGTGGACAAGGAAAGAACATTTGCCGATTTCGCTGTCGGTACGAACCCTCTGCCATGTATGATCGATGGTGCAAAACGAGACAGAGCGGTGTTTGGTGGCGACCTACACATCTCAGGCAGGGCGGCTGCCTTCTCAAGCGCCAACCTCGAAGCAGTCAGAGGAAGCATCGAGCTACTGACCTCACACCAGACCAAAGATGGTTACCTTGGTAACCTTTGTCCGATCCAGGCACCAAAGCACAGTGCTGACGGTGAGCCACCGACATATGCTTTCTACTCTTTGACCTATGCTTTGCTGCTTGTGGTCGCTATCAAAGACTATTGGATGTTCTCTGGAGACGAGACAATCGTGGAGGAGATCTGGCAGAAAGCCAAGAACCTCATTGCATTTGCTGAACGTTTCCAAAATGATAAAATGCTTGTTGCAGCGCCTCCACCGCTCTCATGTATGTTCTCCTCCCTGGACTTCTCCATTCAATGCTAATATTTAAGCCAGTAACATTCTTCCCCCTGAGCGGACCAATCTTCGGAGTCTCCACCGAGATCAATCTCGCATTTTACGACGCTCTCAAAGCCATGATGGCAATGTCACCCTCCGGAAAAGAAACACAGGAACTGGAAACAAAAGCTAACACCCTCAGAAAAGCCATCACTCAGCATCTGTGGAGCGAAGAAACTGGTATTCTACGCATGAGCGATACTTCTCCACCCACTGGACTATGTGCACACGTCAACGCGTATGGGCTTTCTTTAGGGATTAAGCCACCTCATCCGAAAGACACCGAAAGTCTAGTACAGCCAAGCAACTCACTTCCGCTAGCATTCTCCGGCCTAGAACCACGATTTGATTCAGCAGGACTTTGCAGTCCATACAGTGCCGCCTTCGCCGTCGAGGCCAGTTTCAAACAAAACGACGGTCGTGGAGCACTCAGTCTACTCGATCGCGTCTGGGGTCCTATGACAGATGAAACACATCCCAACTACTCAGGCGGCTTGTGGGAAGCCATGAATGCAGAAGGTGAACCCATACACAAGGATACTTCTCTGATGCACGCCTGGTCGTCCAGTCCAGTATATCTCCTGCCAATGTACCTCGCGGGTGTCAAGCCAACGAAGCCTGGTTGGAAAGAGTGGGAAGCTTCGCCTGTCTATGCGGGACTTGATGAAGTTGAAGCTGTAGTCAAAACGCCAGCTGGCTTGCTGCAGATCCGATGGATTTTCAAGACTGATGCTGAAGATCGTGGATTTGTTTCTGTCGATGTTCCAGAGGGTACCTGTGGTATCATCTTGCCTCCAAAAGGGTGGCTGATTGGCATCGGGGATTGGACTTGTGGTTATTCTGATGTTGGTATTGCGGTGGAGTCTGGAGCGACGAGGCTACTTTTGAGGCGCGACTGTTAGCGTTTGCACATACAACGACCAGGATGAGCGCCGGCTAGTACAATTATGATCGAATATGACGTTTTACAAAATCCAATTGTCATCGACAATGTGTGTAATGCTGAAGAGGGTGGTCCACATACGTTCTCAGTGCCTTTCATCTTATATGTGTAGTGGCTTTTCATGACTAAAGCGGGACCTGAGAAGGATTGCATCCTCTGATGTCTGCGTTATACTTTCAATGATGTCTGCTCTCGGAGCATTTATTAAGGTCAGCTCAGAACTTTGCTCCCCTCTCCGCATTTTCCCCCGCGCCTTCCTCGGAACCTGTTCCTTACCCTGCATGATGGCCTCCTGACCTCACTCGCTTCAGAACAATCTTGGTCATCAATTCACTGACCAGATAACGCGTTCGAGATCATTCATGTCGCACGTGTGATGGTCCAATAACATCAACATAAGAACCATGCATAAAAAGACAGCGAGAGACTCCTTAGGCTCCGTGGTCTTTCGAAAGCTTGTCGACACCATATGGCTTGGATAATTGAAGCTTCCGCTGTAAGCCTTGCTGACACGAGCTTGTCTAGCGTATCCAAGGGCATCTAGCCCCGCGATTGGTCGCTCAGTCGAGTGTAAGGCTTGTTTGACTTGCCAATCTGGGAGGTACCTGCCTTTCAGCTCCCCGACTCGGCTCTTCGACTTCAGCTTTCCAAGTCCGGTTCCTTGACTCTGATCACGCTTTTCAAATGCCAAACAACCACCGATTCGTCTGCATCAGAGTTCGGCCGCCTTCAATGGTCGCTCGCCTTCATGTACCAGTGTGCAGACAATGCGACCGATTTAAGCGCCATCATCAAATATTGCAGCTGAAGTCCGGTCTAGTATGTCGAGCCTTCTGGAGATTCGAGCTGAGCTACCTCTACGCTGTGACCAGAGCTGAATCGAACACCGCGAAATGCGAACTACTATCGTATCGCCTTTGTGAGGTATAAGAAGGCACCACCTCACTCGCACATCCTGACAACATCCAACTGACTCTCTTCCACATCATCTATCCTACAGAATGAGATTTATTCCAACCCTTATCTCCTTGGCCTGCTCGACCGTGCTAGTTGCCGGAGATCGCCATGTCGTAGGATCGTCCTTGGACGCCAGAGATGACTCTGGGCGACACGTCGTTGGCGCGCCTGCGGATGTCCTTCGCCGAGCAGCCTGCAGCGCTGACAACTGTGCCCGTGCTGTGACGGGTACCTTCAGAGGCGCAGCCACCAGCAAGCAACGTCTGCAAGACTGCTCATCATTCTTTGCTTTTACTGTGACTCCGGCCACGGTCACGTCTACCGTCACAGTCACCCCATCTCCTGTCACTGTCTTCTCGACGTCGTTCACGACATCCACTACCACTCTGAGCATCACTACCTCCACGACAGACGTTGAGGTCTACAACAATAACAAGAAACGAGGCACCATCGGTGCGGTCACCGTATCGCCAACTGCTGTGCCAGCCTATGCTTCAGCTTGCTCCGGCACTGCCCGTTACAGCAGTGCATGCTCTTGTGCTGGAGTCACAGCCAGCTACACCACTGTCGCAACCCCAACAACCACAATCACCGTCACAGCGGCCCCATCCACTACGACTGAACAGACTGTTGCAACCGCCACCGCAACTGCGGGGGGCGTCTATCAAGACCAAATCCCTTGTGGCCAGACCGTTACCGGAGCTGACGGATTCCGTATCACCATTATCTGCGAGGCCACTCAGAGTAGCACCGGCGTGTCTCTACTCTCTTCCACGACTGTGGGTGATTGGGACCAGTGCATTTCGTTGGCAGACAGTATTTCTCCTTCGACCAGTTTCACTTATGATCTGGCTACGCGCCAGTGCAACGTTTACAGGGACTCGACCCCTAACTTCTCCCACGCGCCTGCCAGTGGGATGGTGTATGCTTACTTTCCTCAGTGAGGATATCTCACCATACGACTCATTCATGAGCAGGATACGAGGTTTCCTGTTCGAGTTGGTTGGCATCCGACAATCGTTTGTTATTCAGTGCTTCTACTTATCGTCATGTGTTTAATGATCTTTTCGGGATGAATAGCGGTTGCTTGTATCGGTATTCAGGATTTTCTATTATTATGTTGTACCAAGACCGCCTACATCTCGAATTTCCCGCAAGCTCAGATTGACGATTTTTGTCCAGTATCCATAGTGAAGCTCTTTGGGAAGCTGCGCTTGCAGGATCACGATATATGTGACGGTGAAATTGTGGCGACTTGACAATCAAGTAATACGCCCCTCGGAATCGAGCTTCTTATCGTTGAACCATCATCGTTTGTTTAGAGGCGTCATGACGTCCAGCGACAGACCGGACAAGAATTCCCCAGGACTAGTAGAAGTCTATAGCAGGTCTTCAGAAGCCACATCATGGTCTGTCATGAATAGCCCACGGGAATGTTCTTCTTCCATTCGAACCACGTTCGTCTTCCTTGCGTTGAGAGCTTTGAGGATTAGAGAATGCTCATTGATGCGTGAGACAATCACTCATCAATCGTATGTGAAGTTTGTTTTCTACAATACCAAAATTTGCAAGTTGTCTAGGAAATATAGTGACAGTGAATTGATCCAAGCCCGAGTCTCAACGAGACTCATACAACTTCCTAAAAGCCGAATCCCGTGCCATCAAAGCAACCGGCGTATCAAATTCCACGAGCCGACCAGCCTTGAGTGTCGCAATCATGTCGAAATCCTTGACAGTATGCAGACGATGCGCGACAGCAATGATAGTGCAATATTTAAACTCCTCTCGAATAATTCTTTGCATCAGTTCCTCCGTGGCGAGATCGACACTTGACGTGCACTCGTCCAAGACAACAATCTTGCTTGGGTGGAGTATAGCTCTTGCCAAGCAGAATAGTTGGCGTTGACCATGCGAGAAAATGTCCGCATCAGCTGGAGTGTCAAGGCCTTTTCTGGCCTCCAAGACGG
>Ga0058704_10000821_pt1 | contig 15207 bp, 16 predicted proteins | sample AgamicMgSfe_FD_71363 | JGI IMG/M metagenome (GOLD analysis project Ga0058704, IMG submission 71363) | Agave microbial communities from Guanajuato, Mexico - Mg.Sf.e | ecosystem: Host-associated > Plants > Phyllosphere > Phylloplane/Leaf | place: Guanajuato, Mexico | collected 2012-05-30
AGAGAGGGCCACTCTTTCTCGATACTTTTTAATGAGTCAGTGTGACGTTTCACGTCAATGCCATGTTTTTGCTTTTCTGCATTCAACTCAATTTTATATCGATCAAGAATAGCACGCCAATGATAAGTCTCCATGATCTTTCTTCTTCTTTTTTTTTGGAAAAAAAAGAAAAAATAATTTCGATTTTTTCGCAGCTGAACCTTTCTTATATTGGAATTATAGGGTTTTAAGAAATCAATTTTTTTTAGGGTTCAAGCGATATAACGAATAGATTGGAACGAAAAGAATTCGAGCTCAGCACAATGGTTCACACCTCACCCTTTATCTCATTCGATAAAGTGAAGCTCCGATACAATTACGTTGTATACTGCCCAGCCGGCGAAGACATCCTCTCATTTTCAGACGATATTAGCCAAGAATCGCTCCAACAAAAGCTGCGAATGTCAAGACGAATGATCGACGCTATGAAAGATCATCGCGGTCTTATGAGTACAGATCACCTAGAAATTGGCGTATGGACGAAGCCATTTAATCAAAAGGATTATGCCTTCTATCTTTATAAATATACCATGTTGAGTACAGGTAAAGGATGCTATCTCGGTACAGAGCGTGATCTTCAGGGGAGCGGATGGACGAAGCACACTATCACTATCTAGTCGTGCAAGAGGATTTTTTTTTCTATGCTTCAGGAGGTTTCAGACGAACACCATTCTCATAAATATACCACAATCTTTCATTCTCCTCATCATTGGGATCAAACGACTGGTTACGCTGAACAGTAAATTTACGATCCCAGCTGATTGTGATTCTTTCCGCTGCTGGCAACTCATAAATGAATTTTTCAAACGGTTCCAAGTGCATTATTTCAATGACACTTCCATCCATATCGTATCCAACAGATGTGAGATCATCCAAGCTGTCATACGCTGCACTATGATAATCTCCGGCGAGTTTTATGTATGTGGACATATGGCCGTATCTGTCTGTACATTTGATTAGATACGTGTGAGAACTGTATTTTTCGTAGAGGTTTTCGAAGGTATACCCTGCGTCTTTTATTTTTTGCAGGTAGATTCTCTCTTTTAACCTATAATAACGATCTTGAAGTCGATTTGACATGTTACGTGAAAGATGTTCCAAATCCTGCGTGCTTACCTGTGATAAAATTTGAACAAGGACTCCGTCCGGTAATTCGTCCATAGTGTCTTTTCTATTCTATTGACTTTCGTACTTTTTTCATCAGGTTTTGGCGCGAAGACAAAATGGTCTCTCGTCTCTTTGAAATGCCACAAAATTATCCATGTCTTCTTCAATGTCTCTGTATGCTATATAAGCTCGTTCTAAAAACGACCGGACAGGTGAAGACCTAGAGCTGTAACATGTCTAGCATTCTTGTAATAAATGAAGTCCATGCAATAGAGTTATACCATTCACTTGCACATCGATATAATCAACTTCATTTTCGCACTCATGCAGTTTCTTGATATTATCTTTGTTGCTTTCATTTGGATTCCAATGCTGATTCATAAATTGTCTCTGAATCTCGTTTTTGCCTCTTCTGGTGAGTTCAAGAATCGTTTCGACAAACGATGTCTCAAAATTGGTGAAGTCTTTGATCGTAGCACGATAAGTCTTCTGAAGCGAAGTAAAAATGATCTGTAGATGCAATGGCGTCTGTATCAAATTTACGATTTGAGAGGTGGTAAAAGTTTCATCGTATTCATCATCAAAAGATTGTAGTGGTTTATAAAACAGGTGTGAAAACAGCTGCTGGTGATAATACACTTTAGCACTTATATTTGACAATCTCCAATCATTGTAGGCCTGAACACCAAGATCACGTAAAATGAATCCTTTATACACAACTTCCATTCTTTGCTTCAATTCATCGCTCGATAAACTGAGTTCATGTGCATCTTTTATAGTCAACAACTGACCAACTTGATTGAATAATTCGATCGGTAATCGTTGCAAATGTTGGTCGGTCATTGTAAGTTTGTTACTCTTCCACTCATTTCTCCAGTCTCAATAGGGTGACTTGAGTGGGGATGATTTTAGCGGTCGCTGCTTTTCTCTACCAACATCCATTCATGTGTAGGGTACTACGTTGAGAAAACCAAAAAAAAAGTTACACAAGATCACTTTTTAACTAGGTGACACAAGATCAACCAGAGAAAAACAATTTAAAAACACAGCGCCAACAAATACCCCTTCGCAGTTCATATCAAAATAAAGATTAGACGAGAAAATTGTGTCGCAAAAGCGTTCATCCGGTTTTATTACCAAGGAAAGATAGGAAAAAAAGTCCGACAAACAAATCGTGCGTCAGAAAGTGAATCTGTTTCTGGCGGCACGTGCCCTACAAGTAGCGGCATATACAGCTCATCAAAGAACTCATTTTTCGATTTTTCAAGTTGTTCAATAGCCTGTGTGTATTGCTCCATTCTTTTACTGTATTCCATATTCCAACAAATTAGACACCGAAAAGTAAGCGCAGACAAATTCCCCGCGTTCGTTGAATCCGTTCAAACCCTTGTTGTTACACCTACTACATACCCTACACACATTCATATATATTTTTCCGCACGCGTTCTATCAGTTCGTCTGCTTGTTTCATCTGCATGATAGAGAAGAATGATGTTGCTTTCACTGCTGTGGTTTTGTAGTCGATTACAACGGGCTTCTTATGCTCATCTTTTGGTTAGTCATAGAATTGATATGTGTACTTTTGTGGATATGAAAAATTCTGGGATAATGGCAATATTTTTTGGGTTAGTGACTGGGATATTTTTGGACGAATGAAAATTTTTTGGTTACCGATCTGCGTGTGCGGGAACCGAAAAAAAAGTAACCGATCACGAATAATTACAAATACGTACTTTTAGTGATCACTATAGATGTCAAAGGTGATAAAGAAGTCAGTCGTTCAGATAATTGGAAAAAAGAGGTAACTAAATCATCAGCGCTTTTCAGCTATGATAGAATATCCGAGGACATGTCTGTCATGTAAGAGACAATACAGCTCAAAAAACACCTTCTGTGCTCATAAAAAAAAATGTCATATCTATGCAGCAAAATTGATATTAGAGGAGGAGAAGAAGTTGGCGGCACTAGATTTTATGAGAGAAAATGAGAAGCAATCATCAGTCATTAATAACACACAAACAATTAATACTGATAACTCCGTGAATAATAGTACATCGGTGGTTATTAATGTCCAAGGTAACCTTTGTGGGCTCTCAGAAACTTTGACTCCAACATTGAAAAGCTCATCTCTGTCATCTCAAGAGATAAAATGTGTCGAGAAGGTACTACTCATGTTACGTAAAGAGGGAATCACCACTCCAGACGCTTTACAGAATTTGATCAATGAAAAGAGTGTCACTATTCAACAATTGGCGGAGGATATAAAAAACTCTAATGATCAGGAGTGTGATGCAGCCATTGAACACGGAGCAACAGAAGTAGCGAAACAAAAAAGGACGAAAGAGACAAAGCAGGAAACAAATCGATTAATTGATGTGCATCTTCGTCACAGTGTTGTCCATCTTTTTCAAAATTTGGTACTGAAAAAAGCAGGTGAGGAAGATCTGCATATGACCAGTGATAGTCTCGCAACAAACCCTCTTTATTTATCTCGTGGAGGTTTGTCTGTATGGTCACAGAATCAGGGTATCAAACCGGGTCGTACTGCAGCCACAAAATTTGGTATTCCAGATAAGCAACAATTGTGCAGCTGGCTTCTAGTTCAAGAGGATCGTCTGTGGCGAACGTTAATCATGGATGTTCTCATCTCTCGTCTCGAAGATTTCCTGATCGAGGAACATACTGGACCTATGAAAAAGGTGAAGGACAAGCCAGAAATCGAGGACCCTGTTAAATATCTCATGCTCAAAACCATTGTTGAAGATGATGAGGAAGATTATAACATAGGTGGTTACAGGTATGAAGGTAAGTATTCAGAGCTCATGAATCGCATTCGGGGTTTCAAAAATGAAGGTGTTGGCAAAGAAGCATTCATCACAGTTAGCATCGTCGATATGAAAAAACACCTAAACGAAACCTGCAAACAAGCATCAAATAAGGGATGGTTCCACCTCACCAATCATACTACAGAACAACGCGATGCGCAAAAATTGATTGCCGGCGCCGAACAATTACGCATCACTTCTAACTGAGCACTAGATTCCAATATGTATCTTAGTAAAAATACAACATCATGATTGTGTATCCGAGAACGTGTATTGCTTGTTGTAGAAGCTATTTGAACCGTAGCTCCTTTTGTAATCACAGAAAAAAATGCCCGGAATACACTGCGGCGCGTATTATTGATAGAGAGAGACACGAAAAAGCGGAGAACAAATTGCGGGAGACATTGGTGAATACACTACCAGAAGAAATTACAGCATCGACCGAGCCTTTGGACATCCCCGTCCCTGATGCAGTCACTAGAGCACAATACATCAGCGACAAAGCCACATTTTACGTGGTCCAGACGGCCCACTCCTTCAATTGTGGGCTAAATATCTACAAGGTGGGTAGGACGATCGACATGAACAGTAGGATAAAAGGTTACCCCAAAGGCTCCCTTGTCATTTTGCAACTTTTGTGTCGAGACGCAGAGAGATTCGAAAAGCATATAATAACCTTGTTAATGCAAGCAGATAAAGTCCGATATCGGACAGACTTTGGTGCTGAATACTTTGAAGGTAATCTGGAATGCATTCTTGACCTGATCATGAAGGAGTATCATCAACAGGGCATGTCCCCGGCGCATGTACCGCCTTCTGACATTGACGATGAAGACGTTTTGGAGGCAGTCAAAGAAGCTGGCACGATTGCAGCAGCAATCGAGATAGAGAAGGAGTATCAGAAGATGATGCTTGAAAAAAAATTATTCGCTATCGCCAAGCACAAAAGGCAGCAACGTGATGAGAACTTGGATGGTCCTTTATTATCACTATACACTAAGATGAACAAAGAAGCAGATCGATCCGCTGCGGAACCTGATAGTGCGTTCTTGGACACGATGGAGCCTCCCTCCATCTAGTTCATTTATATTAAAATATCAAATCATAAAATTTTTCTTTCAAGAACAAAAAACAGATCATCATGTATATCAAAAGTTTCTCAATGATACCTACGCATGAAGATGAGGTTTTCGAAAAAGTATCGTACTTCCCTGCAGGTGTACGTATCCAGGGGCCCGCAGAGTTGAACCATGTATCAGTCCAGTATTTGAGAACGCAGGGTATTAGTGCAGATTACATAGCATGCAATGGCGTTTCGCTGGAAAGAAAAATCGAGAATGTTTCTCAAGAGGTCATCGAAAGAGTAGGGCTTCCATTGATACCTTTATTCGCCTTTCCCGGTATCCATACAACGAAGATGTGCAGACTTGTTTTAACATATTATTTATCGAATACACCGTTTGTGGATCAATTAATGACCATTGTGGTGCCTTGGATCGCGCAACAAACCTCATTGATGTCTGAAGCTTCCGAAACGCCAAATACGCACCTGGTAGGTCTTCTTTTCGACGTATTACCGGAGACGAAATGTTTGATCAACGATGCCCTTCATCCATTGGCAACAGCTCATATTACGAAGAAAATAATTCGAAACAAATACGCTTCTATCCCAGCGTCATCGATTGAGAAAATGATACGTATCGTCACGGGCGCATATGGTTGTTTAGAAAGCACTATTGACGCTTTGATTCCATGCGATCAAGCGGATGACGACTACAAAAGAATCTTGACAGCAAAATTGACAAAGGCGTTTCATGCAATGTGTGATGACATTACTGGAAACATTATCATCGATGATAAAGTGATAGAATAGTATTTGCTCTTGATTATGATGCTGCTGGACATGGAAAAGACCACTGCAAATGAACAAAGCGCCATTGTTGCTATTCTGCAAGCTATCAGGAACACAAATCGGATTGAAGATTACACCAAGAATCAAGTGCGAAACGTGGCCGCTTTATTCGTACTGTTTTATCGCATTTCGAATGCTGATCAAGAAGCAAAGATTGCACCTGTATCCGCGGCTTCTCTGTTAGATGATCTGTTTGCCAATGACACAGCATTCTGGCGAGCGTGGACAGGTCCAATCACAGACGATGATCTTTTTCAAATGCAAGAACAGCTCGCGCAGCTTTCGCCAGCTTTCGTTTGGGAAGCCATTTCTTCCGTGTTAAACGTACAGGATTATTCATTAGAAATGAGGTTAGATCGCTGGCTTAATTATGGCCTATACATGAAAAGATATGTGTCGTTGATACCTCGATACTGCACAGCCACCCAAAAAAAATCACACAATGAAATGGTATTTCAATAGATGAAAAGAATTCAAGTACTATTTGCTTTTGATCGGTGTACTTGTACGCAATGTACTTGTTACCATTTTTTTAAACGAGTCTGCAAGAGGTTTGCAATGGATGATAACGCCACCAAAACCTCTCTTTTTTTGAGATGTCATGAAATTACCATCAAACACACCACACCATGCCCCATTTTCTTCTGACGAGCACGCCCATTTGGAATGGTCTTGACTACTGTGGTAGGAAGTGCCGTCTTTCCAAGTCACTTCTTGAGCGGCTATAGCCGTGTCCGTATTACTACGCCAACTACGTCCCCATGTCTCACACAACAGCGGCCCATAATGAGAGGAGATGTAATCAGCGAACAAGCATTGATTCCACTTGGCACTTTTGCTGATTAGATCGATGGTTACTGCACACGCATCCGAATCGTCTGGGCATTTATAAAATTCTTCTACATGTGTGATCAGATCCGATCCCGCTGGTAATCTTGTACGTTTACCCCATTTGTGAGCCGGATCATTACGCTCATACACAAGCGGATCGTCAAGATGTAAATGAGTGAACAAGACGTCGAGTTGTTCAATAGGCAAGAGCAATGAACAGAAGCTTTGACCATAAATTGTTTCTGCATCAGGTATGCGCTTGGGTACAAACGTGTTTGCGTGCGCTTCATCCCGCATCGGAAATTTCGGCACTGAGTGAAGCAAATAGATCAGTTGCGTATCATTCCAACATACAGCTCCTTTTGCATGAGCCGAACCTTCAGGGTCTGCACCCACCTCCTTCGGATCGTCACTTGGTGGCTCATCATTGAATAGAATCCAAGACGTCCAAGGCGCATCACCAGACGCTAATTGCTTCTGAAACCAATCATTAATATCACTTCCTTTTTGCCATTGTGATGTCTCTTGATCCCACTCTTGATATTTGACACCCGAAGGTGCCTTCAATGCCACTTGCCACATGTCCTTTCTTACTATTATAGTTGAATGTAATTGAGCCTTTGAACGGTAAAGCAAGGTATAAGCCGATGATATCCTCTTGTCGATCAAATAAAGAGCAAAAAGGTATCGCGTTTTTTCCATCTCTGAATACCCAACCATCTTTTCGCGCGAGAACAACGCGTCTCCATTGCCGACAAACACCATTGACTGCGCGCCAAATATCTTTTGCGGGAACGTTTGAAAAAATGTGCTCAAGTATCTCTGTTGGCAGATCAGCCATGGTAATCATCTTGGCGTTAATCATATGTTTCGCTGTGGCTTTCTTTAACCACTCGCCTTTCATAATTTTTTTTCTCTTTGCCAACCCTAGTTGAGAGAAATACTAGGCGCACCTCCATTTTTCACTAGGCGCATCTCTTTTTCGGTTTCATAACATGAAAGAGAACTCCTATACTCAAAAGGGAACTCCTACACGCAATATTTGGAGTTGAAATTTGATGAGCTTTACTTTTTCTGATGGAGGCAACAAAGTTTCTTTAGCATCATCGACTACAAAATAGCATCTCATTATATTATATCACGTTTCATCTCTTCAAGTAATATGTACTGTGACTGCTTGAGGTATTTCTTCAGGAAACCATTCATCATAGTAGCCTATTGCCGCGTTGACGAATAATGTGCCATCATACAGCATAGTCGATCCGCCATCTTCGTGCAAATGACCGAAAATATGCACTTTGGGCTTTATAGTTTCAACTCGTTCTCTTAACGCAGGACACCCACCTCCACTTTTTTCATTGATTGAATCAAGAATGCCGTGAGGTGGCCCGTGGGTGATCAAAATGTCAGTGTCATTTGGTATGTCGCTCCAGGAGCGTTCGCCAACGTCATACTGAAACACCCAATCTTGGAAGGTCGGCGTAAAAGGTGAGCCCCAAATCTTGATTTGTTGTGATGGTTCGCCTACTTGCAGCGTCACGCCGCTATCACAAAGATAATGAATGCTCGGAAAGCTATCTATCAAATCTTTCATTTTCAGGTCGCCGTACATAGGCGTGGTAGGATCCATGTCAAGATCGTGATTGCCAGCGATGATGACCTTGTGTTGGTGTGGTAAGCTGTTGACCCATTGGAGAAAAGCCTTGATTTTCTTTTTTGACCCCATCATCGTCCAATCACCGGCGTGGACCAGGAGGTCACCCATTGGTATGTCCAGGCGATCATGTTCTCCATGTGTATCCGCGACAGCAACAATTTTTACCATTTTGTGTTACCTCTAGTTAACATGTTACACAAGAAAGTACAGTAACAAGAATAGAAATAGCGACATTTTGGCGTTTCCGCAAGAATTGACAATATAGAATATATCTTTCATTTTCAAAAATGCAGTTTTTTACCCTCTTCGTGCTGATCAGCTCCATGTACAAACTGATGTACGCAATACACTCTGATCATATTTGTGGATTTGAGCGAATTGAAGATGGGAGCGGCGGACCATCCGTCGATTTGGCGCCGGCGTCAACTACACTTCAACTCCTTTTTGATCAACTCCTTGCTTACGATGGCCGTCAAGCGCGAGATGTTCTTGACCAAACTATAGACGCTGTCAAAGATCTCGACAACTACCGTCATCAACTAGATCACGTCATGACAAGTCCTATGCAACTACGAACAGCGCATATCAACAACTGCCGCAATGCGCGAGAAGTATTTCGAAATGGCCTGAATGGTGCCGACATTTTACAAACGCTTATGATTGATCATCTTGTGCTAGTCACTTCAACCGACGAAGAATTAACCTTCCTCATCGAGCCGATGTTTTCAGTCTACCTAAATGATGTCGCTACCCCTACCAATATCCCAAATATTCCGTGGTACAGACGGGAAATGATCGCATTGTTGTTAGAGCATGCTGGAAAAAAAGAATATTACCATTGGCAAAATTACCTTCCAGACTACAATTGATAAATAGAAATAGGCCTCTATGGTTCTCTTTGTTTGTAGAAGTAATCATATTTCCGTGAAGCATTTAGTATGGTTCATGTGTGTAATATAAAAAAAATCCATTTTATAAAAAGGGTGACACAGAAGGCAGAAGAAGAGTGTAGGATCGAGTGAATAGTGTGTACCCTTAATGAGGTACGAATGGGTTTGCATAAGGTGACAAACTAGTCATCCTCAATTTTCGATACATGCTAGAGAATTCTGGGAATTCATCCATCATGATGTCAACTGAGTCTTTCTCACTGATCGCATCAGCTTCTATTTCTTCCTCTGTACTATCTATGATTGCGTCAACGACATTAGATGCCGATGATGCTTTTTTATTGTGCTTGTGTCGTAATCGTTTGGCTCTCTTTTTCTCGGCTTTACGTCGCGCCCGCTCACTTTCTATCTCCTCTTCTGATAACAACTTATTGGCGTTCTCTTCAGCTTTCTGTATCTTCGATAAATTCAGCTTGAAAAGAAGCGCATTTTGTGCGGAGATGGAACGGTAGCAGTCAAAGCTTGTTGTCCGACTACTATTATAAACAATATAACCCTCAACAACTACTGATAACATCGGTAAAAGACGTTTCGCCCCCAAAGGATGTGTGCTGTAGTTTCGGAGTGTAGTATGTAATAAATACTCCTTAGATAACAAGTAAGCATAAGGGAATGCCGCGGCGCCGTATCCCTTTGCGAACATGTGTCTGACCCGATCACGTTCTCTGACAATATCGTGGACGGATAGTCTTGACGTCATCAACTGGATAGCGACCTCAAGATTTTGTATCCAATGTATGGTAGTAATTATGCAATCATCATTTCGCTTCAACCGTAACAAAGCTTTTTCGATGTCAATACTGGGGTCCATCAAGTTGGTGATTTGGACGAAGAATTGAAGCATGACCGTTGTACATTGATCGTATGTTATGTAAAGGTCATTTAAGGTAAGCTTCTGGGTTCGGCAAGCAGCACTTTTGCTGATAGCAATGAAGCGTGCACCTACCTTGGTGTAAAGTCGGATAGACGAGTCGATATTAGCGGTCATAAAAAGCTGATGGCCGTCACAGAGCGCCATATAAAAGGCACCAATGCTGATATAATATATGGATGGGAGATCACCCCCATCATTGGTCACTGAAAATGGCTCTACACGTGGTGGGGGGGCAGAGTGTGCACGTAGTATGTACCCAGTCCCCGTACAGAGAATCTCATACTCTTCGTGGTCATCCATCCTCTTAATTCAGACCACAAAGTATGCTTTGGCGCTACCTGTTACTCGGTATCGATTTTATAAAAAATAAAAAAAAAAAATTGAAGACGAATCTCGAGAAAATAATTTTTATATTGTAATGCATTACTTAAGTCCTCAAGATCTTCCCATTTCGTAATGTACGCAGGCTAAGCATTTCCAGCATTATTCGAACGCTTCGTCGCCTACGCTGTACTTTACGCCGCTTCATCATGCCTTTCTTCTTTTTTTTGTATTTATTAACTATCCCGTCATCAACAGTCTCATCTGCCCCTTGTCCAAGATACACCAATGCTTCCTCATTGCTAATAGTACCAGTTGCAGATAAGAAACGGGCAGCGGTGTCCAAGTCTCCACGTTTTGCGAAGCGTTGGCTGACGTCGATCAGTTCAGCAGTTGTATAAGGTGTGGGGAGAAAAAAGCTACTTCTATCCTTGCGTAAGAGTGTTTCAATCGCGCTCATTATGCTCTTCTGCTCTACGATAACTATTATTCTGGGCAATCTTCAGTCTACTTGATTAAATGAGTTTCAGTACGTGTTAAAAAAGAGAAACATACTCACGTAAAGAACGTCAGGCACTTTGCAAACTTATCAATTGGTCAACAAGGATTTTATCGCTATTGTGTGACCCTTTTTTGAAAAAACAATTTTATCGCTCTTGTATCACCCTTTTTAAAAGAAAAAAAATTTTCGCTTTTGTGTCACCCTTTTTTGAAAAAACAATTCTATCGCTCTTGTATCACCCTTTTTTTAAGAAAAAAATTTATCGCTTTTGTGTGACCTTTTTTTGAAGAAAGAATTTTGTCGGCCTTGTGTCACCTTTTTTGAAAAAAAAAAATTCTGGCGCTTTTTTAGAAAACAAAGTTTTTGAGTTGTGTTACTCATCGTGATTCTTTGTCACCAAGCAATGGCGGCGGGTATCAGAAAACAAACCCTTTACTTGGCCGCACACCTGCGGCTATTTTGTGAGGAGAAGGGGGAAATGAAATTTAGAGCAATCCACTTCCTCGAATATCTCTGCCAATCAAGTGAGGTCTATATTGGTCCAGACCGTCAGCAGTGGGAGCATAAAAACGCACTCATCATCATTAGCCAAACCAACAACGATAGAGGAAAAATCCTGCGTCAACGAAGCGCAGGCTTCTTCAACGATTTATGGCAACATAATTTTATCACCTGTCAAGACGTGGACAAATGGACTCGTGGGATAGAAAGCAAAGTGTTTCAATGCACATCTTTTGATTCCTTCTCATGGACCGGCGTTCCATGGCTGACATCTCATGTACATATTTTTTTATTTTTTTGTTCAACACTAAATGATTGTGTACTAATTGAGATGTCTTCACAGGTATTTGAACGTAAAACCGCTTCATTTTTTTATCCTGATCCTTACGAACAACAAGCCGAAGAAACCGCTCAGGAAGTTGTGCCAAGACTGGTAATTCTTTCTGATCACAGCATCACTGATACGTACCTACAGAAAAATTTGATGGTAGTAAGCAATAGGTAGAAAAAGATGTCTTATACCGTGAATTACCATCTTTCCAGCAGTACATGCAACGGGTAGAGTCTTTTCTTCAAACTTCCTTTCGTCCGCATTTGCACTAATTCTATTTCTGCTACTAGTCGTCCCCCTGGATGGCGGCTCTTCTCGGAATTGGCAACACTAGCAATATAACAACATATTACCTCCCTCATAATTTCTTCAGAAAAGAAGATACTCAAAGAGCCATCAAACTTCTAGATGAAAAACCGGTTCTTGAAAGTGAGATAATCAAACTGTGCAAAACAGCATTGAAAGAGGCCAGAAAGGAAGATTTTCTCCAATACCATCCCGACAAGTGGAATCAACGTCAGTTGCGTTTGGAATCTTCGTCAGTCTTCAACGATCTGATGAAAGGGTATCAACAATTGACAGATGCGTTATCTGGAAGCTTTGACCAATTGATGTACCCTTTGTTATTCTACTCACTAAATAGATATACATAAACCTCCTACACATGGCCATAAAAAATATTTGTATGCTTCAGAAGAATTTAAGGTGCTTGGGGCATTATAACTATTTACATCACTCCACCACCTTTAAAATTCGTATGGCTCGATGGGTATCTGGAGTCAGAGACGCAGCCTTTTGAAGTTTGACGAGTTTCCTAAGCGTCTTTTTTTTAACATCAATTTCCGTTTCAATCTCTTTTTCCAAGTCATCATCATCCTCCTCATCGTATCTCTTCTCAAGATCATTGATTTCTTGCTGCAGTATAATTATTGGGGTTTTCTTTTGGGCGGACAATAATCAGTGAAATCATTGCTCAGTGCTCTCTATAAGTTTCCTTTTTTGGAGATGATACACCTCTGTGAATCATTGTGGGCCAAGTATTTTTGAAATAGTCATTTTTTCAATAAAAAAGAGCGCGCTTATTTTCTTAATAATTACAAGACCAAAAAGACAATGGCAGACATCGTTGAATTTTTATTGGGCCGGGACGTGGAGTTCCGTGCCATGGCAGGCGAAGCACCTCTACGAGCCGTATACCCATCGTACGATGAATATATCGACAAAATTAATCACAAGGCTATTACCGCACAATGTGTCACGACAACAGATACATTGTACCAACGAACTAAGTCAGATCCAGCAGCAGCGATCGAAAATCTTGCTGCATTGGTTTATGATGGTTTACCAGCGGCAGCCAAACAACACGTTGTTGTTTGTGGAGGGGCTGTATTTGAAGCGACAAAAGGTCGTAAGACCTCTTACGTCCCAAATCAGGATATTGATATTTTCTTACATGGTATTGACGATGAAGGGGTGGCTGCACAGTTTGTGCAGGAGCTCGTTCGCCATTACAGAGCGCAATTTTCGACTGTCGAAGACGACTATATTGACATTTGTTTGACTTGTTCAGCCGTTACGATTGTTGTATATGGACGATGCAAAATACAGATCATTCTCCGTCTTTACAAATCAATTTCACACATCCTGCATGGATTTGACATCACCGCCGCTTCATTGGCGCTTCTTCCTGATCGTACCATCGTCGGTACGGAATTAGCGTTGTTTTCTTTCAGAACAGGACTCTGTATCATCGACTCAACCCGTCGGAGTGCTACTTTTGGTAAACGAATTGCAAAGTACGGCAAGCGCAATCTATTGCTCGTATGGCCATATATGAACGAAGAAGTCGCGGCCAAAACGTTAGCTTGGGCATCATATCATGGTGCCAAACAAACAAACGGTGTGATTGAATTTCCTGGTTTTGACCTCCATCTGAAGAGGCGATTTGGTGACCGGTTATATGATGCCTCTGTCCGCAATGCAAATCAGGACAACATTAGCAGCCGGGTTTCATGTCCCGATTATGAGACTATTCGGACCGGCGTTAAAATATCTGTCACTCATCTGCAACAAAATGAAGTCGCTGCTGCGGTGCGCTTCCGGACAGAATCACCTGATGCGCAATGGACGAGCTCATTTGACCCTATGATGACGTTACCGGAAGACTTTTACGGAAGATACTTCAGACCAATTGAGACTGCAAGACCTGTCAATGAAGTTGTTCCATACGTGTGGAATGAGTTACCACCAGCTAAGCAAAGCGACAAGTGGTATACAATGGAAGCTGTCAGAAGCAATCCATCGGTATTGAACTACGAGGGTCTTCAAACATTCGAGAATGATCGTACATGTCAGGGATGTGACGAAATGACCCTCGACGATTATATCATCGCTTTCATGGTCGGTGTGGTTCTGCGAGGTATTCCTATATCGGATTATGAGGTCATCAAAGCGCTCCGGATGATCCCCGGCTGGGGCGAGAATTCAATTGATCAAATCAGACAAAGCTTGGCTCAAAAGCGTTTTGATCGTTACCCGGCCATTGAGGTACAACTAAGAGATACCATCATCTCATTGCTCACCAAAATTGATACACAAATGAAGTCTCCGCCTACGGGCGCAAGCGGTAAAACAAGAGGCAAACGATCAAATGACGATGAACAGGAACCGGACCGTCGTCGTCGCCGAATTGAATAAAGATGCCCCTATCCTTCGTCATTTTTGGCGCTGCATCCGCCATCGCGACACCTTACGTAAATCATGAATATGATGGACCTGCATATTTCCTTCTCATCTTCAATATTTTCGTCCTTATTTTCGGCATTTACCTTGCGATGACGCACAAGGAAGAACCGTATTGGTTGACACTCTTTAGTATTATGATTGGGATTGCATCAGTCTTCTTTTATGGTATCATCAAATATAAATGGGTTCAAGATCAAAGAGAGAATAATCAGACTATTTTCCCACAGTTTTATTAAGAAAAAAAAATTTTTTTTTGCTGTAAATGATCTCAGTTTTTTACTGCCCGTGATAATTTCAATACTGATAAGCCAACATGCTTGCTTTCTTTAAATTGTCCATAGAATCATACTCTTTCATCGTCCAATTCTCCATATCAATATTGGGCGCGGTTTCGCCTATGTAAGCAAAGGCGAAATTTTTTTTATTTTTTTGTTCTGCTGGAAGAGGTCGTCCTTCGGGGCCAGTTTTGGGAGGATTTTGTGGGTCTTTCATGGTCACAAGATAGTAGCGCATCATCTTTAGTCGTGCTGTTTGCTGGAGAATGATTCAATCACAAAAGAAAAGCAAGTTTTCCAGCTTACTCTCCTATGGCCTAATGTAAAAAAAAAAAAA
>Ga0058704_10000822_pt1 | contig 15206 bp, 18 predicted proteins | sample AgamicMgSfe_FD_71363 | JGI IMG/M metagenome (GOLD analysis project Ga0058704, IMG submission 71363) | Agave microbial communities from Guanajuato, Mexico - Mg.Sf.e | ecosystem: Host-associated > Plants > Phyllosphere > Phylloplane/Leaf | place: Guanajuato, Mexico | collected 2012-05-30
TTCTACCTAATAACACGGTAGGTTTGGCATGAACAGGTTCCTTCTCCTTCCGACAAATCGCCGTCCGTAGTGCAGGTACGAACTGTCAAGGCCAGGTACCTCCTTCCCTTCTGCAAATGCACGATATTCCATCCCAAAATGGAGATCGACCGGGAGCGGAAATCATTCCACGCGCAACACCTTTCTGCTGTATCCTCACGCCAACACGGTTCTCGAAGTTGCAACTACTCATACTTCACCAACCACGGGCAGCCATTAAGCAGGCCATCATGGACGAACGACCACCCTACCGCATCCTTACTCCTGTTCCTCAAGGGTCACCGCCTGAATCGCTGGTGAAAAGCGTGAATGACATTCATCATTACTAATAGGTACGCTTGGTACGCTTTGACCAGAATCACCACCGTCTATTCCAGTCTTCCGATTGTCTTTCTGCATCAATAAAACTCAATGTCATCCCTATAACTTTACAATTTCAGTTCAACCACGAATAGACTCATACGCTATTGTGCCGGATCAGGTGCCCTGCGTAGAAGCCAGTGAGTTTGGACGTTGGCTAGCCATCTTTGGAATGGAAGTCCTGTGTCCCTTCCCCGAGGACCCCGAACGACCGACCGACCGACCCTCTCCGCAAGCGCATCACGGACAAGCTGAAGTTTGCTCGGTCGTCTGCAAAGCGGCATCCAGCACCACGTGCTCGACACCTTTCTCCTGTCATCGCTGCCATCACTACTCAACACTTACAGACCTCCCACGCATCGGCTCGGCTACGTGTTTGCTGCGTGTCATGGCATTTGCAGCACTACCATACTGATCTCGCATCATGTGTTTGCGGCGCAAGTCCGAAGCTTTCCAAGGCTGATTAGGTGCGATATGACGGAGTAGGGATACGCTAATCAGCTACTGTTTAGTATTCCAAGCTCTTGTTCGCGCCAATCACGTTGCGCACAGGGGGGTGATCTGCGAAAAGTGCTCAAGACGGTTCTTGGCTCCAACGCACTCCAACTGTACCTTATTACTCGTACCGACCCTTTCCTCGTCGAGTTTAGGGCACTTCTGCGCGACTGCAGCTTCCCATCATTTCGTCAGGCCCATCTTCCCAACTCTGTCCCGGGTGCGTCTTGCATGAGTCGCCCGTCCCGAGCATCTCGATCTAATGCAGTCATCTGCAAGCCTTTGCCCGTCATGTCGTCGCTTCGCTTTACCCGACTCTATTTTTTTCAGCAATGTGGATGCTGCTCTTGCCACTCACCCAATTGGCTTTTGGTGCGAAACCGTGCCGTCCACTCGGTAAGAGACCATCCATCTCGATGGGACGCCTGCAGCAGAGCGCACCCCACACACCTTTTATGTCATTCTGGTGCTAATCGTGCTAACCCACCGCCCTGGTCTGAGCCGAACGAGCAAGAGCCTATGTCAAGATCAGCCTATCAGCGCGCCATCCAAGAAAGCTCTCCAGCAGATACAGTAGAATACATATATGGTACTGTATATCGTGCCTTCTCATTGTCCGTTTGCGGGCGGCATTTTTACGTTTCTACTTGTTTCAGCATCCATCCATCCATCCATCTAGTCCAGCACCAACAGCATTGCACCGTATTACGTCGTCCTTCTTGCTCGTTATAGCATCAATCACCCTTGTACCTGTAGCATCGCGTCATGGCAGCAGTGCTTCAACCTCAGCAGTCTCAGAACTTGCTACAACGACGAATGAATCAAACACATTATTCTCAGCCTACCAACATGACATTCATGCCGACTCACAGCTTCCTCGACCGTTCGGAAAGTCAAGCCTACCCCCGATATGCCGATATCCCTGCCACAGAGCCTCAGATGACATCCAACATTGGTCGATTCCACGCGTACCCTCAATCGCAAATGGATGTCACCAACGTCAACTTTTTACTCTCTGGCACACCACAATCACAAGTCATGGCTACTTCGCATTCAAATCCCCTAGCCTTGGACACAGCTTTCGCGAACGGCTTTCAGTACCCCATGTCCTTTGGTAGTAGTATGTCTGCTATGCCGCAACTCGACCATCACAGCAGCAACCAATGGACGGCGAACATGGACTATGTTCCAATGTCAGCGCCGGCTACTTCAATGCGCAACAGCAGCATGTCGACTTTCGCAAGCTCCCCAGTCATCAAGTCAGAGGAAGACACTGCCCAACAGCCAGCACATCTGACTTATGGCGCATCAACAGTACCGAGAAGTCTTGTAGACTCGGTAGACCTGGACGACATTGAAGGTGGCACATACTCGACCAGCATAGACGTCCTCATGAAAGCGATCCAGTCGAAAGAGAAGGGCAAAGAGGACGAAAGTAGAAGGGTACGTTATATAGTGCTCACATTCTGGGTGCATAATGAGTATCGCTGACTGACATTGTTATAGCCAAGCATCGAGGAAAGTCTTCATGACACCAGCCCCAACAAGGGCAGGAAGCGCTATATATGTGGTATGCCCGACTGCAACAAGTCATTCTATCAAAAGACACACCTGGAGATCCACACACGTGCACACACTGGTATCAAGCCATTCGTGTGTCGCGAGCCCACATGCGGACAACGCTTTTCTCAACTAGGCAATCTCAAGACACACGAGCGTCGACACACTGGGGAGAGACCATACAAATGTGACATCTGCAACAAGACGTTCGCGCAGCGTGGCAACGTACGCGCGCACAAGATTGTGCACACGTCTCAAAAGCCTTTTACTTGCAAACTTGACTCGTGCAACAAGCAATTCACCCAGCTTGGTAATCTCAAAAGCCATCAGAACAAATTCCATGCAGAGACGATTCGCAATCTCAAGCAAACGTTTGAGAAGATCAAGGAGGGAGGTTCGGTCAGCAGCTTCGAGAAGGAGATGTGGGAGTACTTTTCCAACCTCTACAAGAATTGCAACAAAGGCATCAAAGGTCGTGGCAAGGATCGCCGCATTAGCAATACCGGACTGGACATGATGAAGAACGAAGACTTTTCACGAAGAGATAGTTATGCCAGCAACTCGGATTCAAGCTCGAGCTTTTACTCAAACGAGCAATACCCGGCGACGAGCATGGATTCATTTGGCGGCATGACAGTGCGGCCGCAACAATACAACACGACAGGATTCCAATCGATGAACACAGCTTTGTTTTGAGTTGCGACTTGTGGTTTTAACAGTACACCACGTTGAGACGACGATACGTTTGATAGAGGGATACAGTATGCTGATATGTGGCTGCCATGAAGTGCTCGACGGCAGCCCTTCTCGAGTTTTATACACGTCTGTCTTTGATTTTCCTCTTAGATATGTATATACCTTTTGCATGATACCCTTTTGCAATAGAAGATTATTTCTAAAGACGTCATTCTAATCCGGCTTGTTTTCTCAAAGGGGTGTTTCTATCAGTGACTTGCACTTGTTTCCCAATCAGTCTCAAGAGCCGCAACAGAAGGAGGTTCAGAGACTAGAGACCACCTCAAGGCCGATTCCAATAGCCTCCGATCTGCGCGTACAGTAGCAGAATTGGTTCAAAGTCTAATGACTTGATGCGGCCTTTGTCATTTTTCCCCACCCGTAGATGTCGCTACAGTACAGCACTGTATGTACTCAAGAACGAGTCAGTGGCTCAACTACTACTGTACAGTAGCCTTGCTAGTACAGTTTGGTACTAGCGTCGACCAGGAAGGATGTTCCGTAACCTTGTCAGAACAGAACGCGCCTATGCAGGTTCAACTCCATCTTTTCTGCGGCCTGCCGGCCTGAATTGACTTTTCTAGATTCGGAGCATCGACAGCACCAGAGGTGCATCGAGCCGCGTAGGCGTACTACTGTAGCAAATCGACCGTCGACCCAAATTGGCCAAAATCATCAGAGCTTCACGTTGTCGACTTTCGAGAGCCCCACCTTGAATGATATCCATCTCCATGCAAGATTCCGCCGATGCAGATGACAGAATGCCGTGCTGCAATTCTGCGCTCGCGCGATACATATCAGTACAGCAGTACGGATATAATTATACAACGAACGACATAGCCGACTATGTAGAGTACAGTACTGTACAGTACGGCCGGCCATCCCACTTGTACCTTGTCCGAACGATACTGTACTGATCTCATCTGACGATACATCTAAGTCATGGTTGCTGACAGTCAGAGGAGAAATTTTCGCTGACATCCGTTCCGACTCACAAACACAGATTGCTCCCCTGGAGCTTCTTGAAGCATTGAAACTTTTGAGGTAAACCAACCATTTGACCGGACTCGGGTTTCTGCATCATGCGATACAATACTATAGTACTACCGGAGCTCCACCACAAACACGTTCATTTCCAGCCCAGCCAAAAGATTGTTGAGTTGTTGCAGACGGCTGGCGATCCGTCTCCGAAGATGCCTGATCCGCATTCTACTGTAACTCACAGTAAGTTACTGCCCGCTTGAGTCCTTTTCTAAATCGTCCATTGGAACCGAGTCATAAACCTCAACCGAACAGACGGCACTTATGTGACTTTTCCGTCGCAACCTTGTCTGGAGGCGCAGAACAACTCATCCGTCTCGAGAAGCAGAACTCGCACTATTGTATGCCTGTCCGTTGTTCTAGCTACTGCACGACAAGTTACTGGGAGAATATGGCACGGCAAGCCTCTTACGATGACTTGACGGCACACATTATTGCTGTCAGGAGCTGCAGTACTAGCAGTCTCCACTCCGGTTCGCTTCGCCGGTCACTGCCGTTCCTGGACAAGAAGGCGTGACTTGACAAGTGGACCAGCATCTCCTTCCCCGCAACATCTGGAGATGACATTTACCTCAACGCCGGCCTTGTCAATGTCCAACACTCGTACCGATGGCTGACAATCCGCTTTCGAGTCGATTGACTGCTTTCGAATCTAGATGGAGATTATACATCTGGAACATGCTCACGAGACCAAAGACCACTGGAGAGCTCGATTTACCTAAACTCGTTGCAATCGTCTCGACTTACCCCAAATCGCGCACGCTATACCACCGGGGTTGTAACCTTGCATCAGTCAAAGCCATCTGCCGTCTTGCCTGGAGACGATGACGCAGTAAGTAGTATATGATCGCCCGGCCCGCTTACAATTGCACCTCTGATTTTTACCCTCTCGACTGCGCTTGTTAGAACACGTTGTTGTTGGAAGAAGTTGGAAGCCGCCAATCTGAAAAAAAGACCCAGGTCCGGTCTGCTTGTCACGGTCATGTCCGCTTTCGAAATGCCATGCTTGTCGGACCCCTCGACATCATAATTACCATGACCGATGATGCGCTTTTCATGCGACGGGGCAATACTGAGCCCTTCACTTGCAGTCTTCTGAGGCCTTGGAAACCCTACCGCGATCGTTCATCATCTGTGTCACTGGTATGAAAAGCTAAGCCTACGCGGGTTCCACGAATGACACCTTCGGCATCCGCATGCTTGCCCTGACTCGTCCACCGGAAGATCAGAAGAGCTAGCCAGCATGTGTGGCAGACAATGATGCTTGTCTCCTAGCATGACCAGCCCTGTTGGTGTGTGATGGAACACTCACGTCATCAGGGATGACTTCGACGAGATTCACTGCTCGACTGTCTGCTGAAAAAGATCCGATTCGAACTCTGACCAGACGTTTAATTCATACCTCATCGACTGTTATCACATACGCTCAAGCATATGTAGGTAGTTTATTTCTCTATCTTCTTTTTGCGCATGCGAGTGGGCAATAGCGATAGCAACAGCATTGCTTTCATCATCCTTGCAGGCCAGCATCGAAACCAAGTTGAAGAATCGCTCTGGCTAGTAGCACTCACTGCCCTATCGATCAAGAGGTCGTACTGTCTTGAATCGCGAAAAAGCCCAATTGAATGCTATCCGGAAGACAAGATAGCAGTTTTTACGTCTCTACTTGACTGCTCGATCATACGATCTATGCACTATGCACGGTCGCGTCTTCTTGCTCGACGTCGTCTTTACACGAGGCACGATGGAGTCACTGCATTGGCCCACGTTCTCTCAGCGTTTGTTCGTTGCGTGGAAAACATATCATCTCATCAGCAAGGACGCATATATCTCGATCGAGGCTACCGAGCCCGATCTGGTGAGCGGCAATGCCGGCAATTTCTGACACCTGCTGTCGTCGAATGCTGTACACGTCCTTGTCCCAACTTGTCCTCTACTCAACTGGCGTAGCAAGGTCCAAATACGATGCAGCTGCTCCTGAGGTAGAACCAGTATTGCGTAGTGGCCGATGAGCTCGCGACTGCAAGTCTGTTTCTTCTCGTGTACGAGACCATCCTGCGACGGCACCTGGCTTGCTGTCCACGTGTGTCGTTCTTCGAAGCGTGGCGTGCGAAAGTGAATGATGACGATTTGCATCAGTATGGCAGGCTGAAATCTTCAAGGCGGATCATCTTGATATAGTCGTGGTCATGTTGACCCAGATGTCTTGATCCATGGCAACAATTTCTATGTGTCGCTCTTTCACGTAAGACCTTTACGGTCGCAGCTCTACATCAAGCTACGTAATGAAAAGGCGTATCTGGAGATATGGGTCGTTCATTACTCGGTACGTCTTTGTTACTCTTAGACTCAAAATCATGCATGCCGTCTGTACCCAAGTCCATCTCCTCTCTGTCAGCTACACAGAGCTCTTCACCATCGTATCTATATCCGCTCCGCCAAAGTCGTGTCGATCTACTTATTGCTCATGTGGGATGGGGAACAACGAAGAGGATAGACTGACAGCTGGCTGTTTCAACGCGAATATATTGCTAGCTTTGAGGGGTTCGACTTGGTGGTTCTCTCAAAGACACTTGGAGAATCCGAGGCGGGCGTGACGAGGTCAAATCATGGCAAGTGAGTCATCCTACCTGCTGAATTCAAAGGAGGCAGCCAGTGGTGGAGTGAAATTCACCGAGCGATTAGTTTCCTCGAAGTGGGATGCTGTCGTTCTCGATGGACGTTGTACCGAGGGATCATGAAGTCGAGCTATGTTTGAGTGCTGTGAGTATGTATTGTCCAATAATGGAGACAGCACCTATAGAAGTTGCTAATCGAAGATCAAGGACAACCTGATTCAGTTGTGGTGATTGTCGACCCAATTCAGCCGTCAGAATCACTGATGGAAGTCCAGTCCATTGATTCATCGATAACTTCTGGAAACAACGAGACGATGATCTGCTCAACAGCGTAGGAAGTCGTTACAATTAGAGTCCTGCTGCTGCATCTGTATCCAGTGGATTTTGATCGTGCTTCTCTTCCAGTAGAATGGTCAGTGGCATAAACTCGAACATCGAAAAAGGCCTGAAGTGAATATCCTTGTACATTATGGCAACAGTGTGTGCCTTGAGAATCTATCGAATAAAAAGTCCGAACCGAGTTTTTGTGCCTCCCTTATCCTTCGGGGGTAATCCAAACGCCAGCGCAATGCAGCAAAATTCTGTGTCCATGTACGTCGAGCCGTTACTGGGTCTTCTTGGCGTCTGCGAGGTATACTCTGTCGTCTACGCCCTCGACCTCCTTCTTGATCTTGTCGGTTTCCTTGACTTGGCGTTGCCATCTCTCTTTTGACATCTTGGTCTCCTTGTCGAACATCTCGGCCTTTGGCGCCCTGTAGCTGCCTCCGATTCTGTCCCAGAGAGTTGTGTATTGTCCGTAATTGAAGTTGAAGCTTTGAATCTGTTAGTTATTTGAAGAAAATCAATTTCGATAATTATTGACTTACCCCTCGTGGTGAATGGAGTGGCAGGCGGCTCCGTTGATGATGGTGTTGTTGGCGACAAATTCACCGTCGTGGATCATGATGGTCCAGATGTTGATGAAGGTGAACAGACCAATGTATGCGAACTTGTTGAGGGGGAAAATGAATGGGAAAACGTGGTATGGCACACTCTGCGCGTAGCCGTCAAGCGGGTGGAATGCGTGGGATGCGAATGGAGTTGGCATAATCCACTTGTGGTGTGGCTTGTGGAGGTGCTTGTAGATCAAAGGGTGGTGAAGTCCACGGTGGATAAAGTAGATGAAGAAGTCGGTGAAGAGCAGGAACAGCGGGATCTGCAGAAGGTTGTACCAGCCACCGAGTGCCCACCAAGCATTCTCCGGGAGAGAGTCGTACATAAGAGAGTAGCCTTGCACCTCAGCGAGGAAAAAGGGAACGGTGAGGAGGGCCATGACCGGCATAGCCTCCATTGTCTGCCTGATCTCCATCCTGACCTGGTTCTTGAGAAATCTAGGGTGGTTGAAAGTGGCCTTGTCGAACACGAAAAAGTAGGAAGCCGTAGCCATGGAAAAGTATAGAACGGCGCCAAAGATCCTGGTAGACGTCAATTACAATATCCTAAAGAAATGTCGTCGAGTATGGCTTACCAAGTAATCAGAAAAAGACTGATTGCTTGACGGACAGCGTTATCTCTGGGCATTTGGCTCATGTATGCAAAGGAGCTTGGTTCGAGGGAGAGATATTGGCTGGCCGCCTTGAATGAGTATGCTGGCGTTGGCATTTCTCTCATACTGGCCCATGTCGCATTTGGCTCGGTTATGAGACTGTCGACAGCGCTCCAGGCGCGCTGGGCCGGTGTGAGTGGGAGTACGCTCGCATAGAGGCGGTCGAATATAAAGGTGTCAAACACCTCGAGAACGACATCCATAGTGTGTGAAATCCAGAAGCGTGTCGTCTAATTGGTGATTCTGGAGTAGTGAGTAGGTGTGGTAAGGATTGCTAGAACGTCCTCTTGAGTACCTAGTGATGAAGCTCTGGGAGGCGCTGTCAGATTATGAATAACAAGCCGAGCATCGTATGATTTCTGAAATTCTGGCTCCCGGGGATTGCGACAGGCACGAGGCTGGCTCTCATTCGCCGAGAAACATGTGAAAAGCCCCACATTCGACGGAGACCCTGGGCTAATTTGTGCTTGGCGCGTCTAGCTCGCGACGGAACGTGCAGTTCCCTCAACATTTGCTCCTTCCTTCGGTTCGTTCTTTCCAGGGTCGTTGTTAGCGCCTTCCGTTTTTGCCATCCCGATGCCGGGACCACAGCACAAGTCAAGCATAAAGGAGATAACGCGACCTTGCTTCGGATTTAATCCGTAACGAGGCCGTGTTTGTCACACCACCGAGGCGAGCATTATATGTTCCTGACGTGTGCTACAGGCTGTTGGACCACAAGCTTGGATTAATTGACTCCATCATTTGCCTCATGATCAGCTCACTTTTGTGTAGACTTTTTTTGAGGATAGTTGGATTTGTTCCGGATGTGACTCCGAATCACGCGTCGCTTCCCGCAATAAATGGTTATCGTGCTAGAATTATGTATAATTGTACAACGCTCAAAGCAGCATTCCGTAGTCATGGTATCATTTCCATTCAGACGCCTGTTTCATAACACCATGCTTTTCCCATCATGAATCGAGTGATTCCTGGAGTCTCCTGCCAGGAAGAGAGTACCGCAATTCCATGCTCTTATCAAAACGCAATGAAGAAAATCAAAAGAGCCTTTCGCAAAGATGTGCTAACATATCCCGCAGCAGATATCTGCTATGGCGGACTGCGACTGCCGGAAAAGGTGCCGTTGGTACCTTGATAGCTTCCACTACCAAATGTGTAACTCTGACCGGGCGCGAATGGCAGACGGTGACCATTGTTCAAATTGTTGTTTGGCATATTAGGCGATTGGCCATAAGTAGGCCCCTGGGGCATCTGCATTGGCCGTGGTAATTGAATACGGCTATAGGGATTGCTGGGTTGTGACACTGATCCGAAGCGAGGCACTGCCGCTTGCTGTTGGCTTTGATTCTGGTTCTGGTTCTGACTCTGCGTCTCATTCGCCCGTGGGTCTGTCATACTGACTGGAGTATTGTAGAACGCTGGTCGAACGGGGGAATTACGCTTTGCTGGTCTGGGAGGCTCGTCCTCGTCATCGGAGAGTGTCAGATCAACTACCGCAGACGATGGACGTTTGGAACTATTGGCTTGGTTGTAACCAGGGCGCGTGGCAGAAGCATTCGAGAGTGATGGCTCGCGAGAAGACAGCGGGGGTGTTTGTTGAGCGAATCCAGGCGTCGCCGACTGTGGCTCGTTCTTGATCTGAGTCACTCTACCGGTGTCCGAAGGAATTTCGACGAGATCATCGTCGCTGTCATTGTCGTAAGTGGCCCTTCCTTTGTTAGGACCACTCCTGTTTTCTTCGCCTTCGACAATTTTTTTCCACTGTCCGTCGGGCTCAATCGTGACTTTGTTGATCGACTGATCTGTTTGCCGTAAGACATCTTGGAAGTATTGGTCGACCACCAAGGCCTCGTATGAGATGGATTTGTTGCAGATCGGGCAGGTCCACGTGGGTGCCTGTTCTTGTAGCTGGATGAAGCACAGGGCATCAAAGCACTGGTTGTGAGCACATACGGTCGATCTACAAGGAATCGATATTCGTGAAGTCGAGATGGGGTCTTTGAGAGACATGATGGTGGATTCGACTACTATGTCGGCATCCTCGGCCTGTCTTCTCACTATATTGTTGTTAGAACCTCTAACGCCACATTGTTTGATCTTGCACTCACTCTCTCGGAGGACATGTTCTTTGCTAATAATCTTGCCTCGGCTTATCTTGTCGGTAAGCTCTTCAGCTGAGCTCTTCCGTACGAGGTTCACCACAAAGGAGAATTTCTGTAAGCACGTCAGTTAGACGAACGGCGCCAAGTAGGCGGTGGTAAGAGATCGTACCTTCGAAGTCAGAGCATATGTTATCTGCAACTGATTCTGATATCCTGCCAATTTGCGTACAAAATCTGTAATGTCCGCAGGTTTCGTAGTGCCGGGTTTGTTCTTGAGACCTTTGTAATTCGCTTTGACCTCTTCTTGATTCACGCGAACTTCCAGTTGATTCGGAAAGGCTACATCGACGCGCTCGTAGTTAGTCAGCAGTGTCGAAGTTGCGCAGTACAACATGATACGAAAACTCGGATTGGTTTTGAGAGACTCGATCACTGTCGCGCTTAGCGTGAGTGAGTGATTTACTGTATGCCTGTTTGATGGCATTTCTGCAGCGCGCATGTCAGTGATCCTATCTTTGGCGTCAATTTTGTTACGACTCACCTGGAAGGTCTGTCACTGGTGTGATGGGCTGTTCGACATGGTAAAAGGCACTTGGCTTGAATGACAAGTGAGCTGGAATTGTCAGTCTCTGACTTGTCCTGAGTCCTTATGAATCTTACTTGTGTGACCATAGTTTCGCTGTCCTCCCAATGGTGCCAGTGAAGGCCGGCCGGCGTAACCTGCAGAAGGCATATGTCCATGGGGACTCGGAGGAACTGGTGTTGAACTATTACTGCTTGCAAGAGGATTGCTCGAAGAAGGCGGGAGTTTTCCACCGTTCGTCACCATATACCGAAGGTCTTCGAATTGTTTGTGATTGTTGTGTGCAATTGCGTCGTTGACCAGAGTGATCAGGCGGGCTTGAAGCGTAGCTTTGACGCCGGCTTTGGGTTGATTGTAATGACCGAGAATATCTTTCAGTATAGGATTGGTGAGTGTCTTCAGTCTGGTCTCAATCTGCGTCCGCTGCTGGGGTATGTTTGGTGTATTCATTTCTTCAAGTGAGAAGGCACGAAGCCTTGGTCTTTCTTGGAACCGCAAGCGCCAGATAGCAAAGCAAGGTAGGTAGGTTCTCCAAGTCTCGAGGGAAGTTTCTCAGGGCTCGACTTTGAGTCTCGTGTTTGTCTGAGGGAATAGTGCGGTAGGATATGCATAAATCGAACCAAGCAGACGATTTGTAAAGGCGAGGTAGAGTAGCGCAAAGATCGTGTGCTCGTCAATGTCGCTGGAAAGTTCACTTTCAAAGTGAATGGCAAGAATTCTTCATTACCTGGATAGCCTGATACCCCGCGCGACAACAAGCATATCGCAGCGACTTATATCTTCCAAGTGGTCCTCATAAACTAGTATATCGCAGTCATTGCGAAGAAGTACTCGCATGAAGCGCAATGAAGAAGTCACCGTCACTTCCATACCGATACGAATCGGGAAGGACCAAAGTACATCATCACTTGACTCGTGCGATCCCGCTTCAACTGCTCTATCAAGCAACCTCGCATACTCCGTACGTGATACTGCGCTCACGATTAATACAAATCAATTATCTTGGAAATACTGTCTAGCTTAAATCTTGTGTGTTTACTTAGAATAGAAGACATTACTTGCGCAATAATGCTTGAGACACTAATATCCTCATCGGCTTGTATGAGGTATGCACATGACCGTGACTGGTGTGAGTGCACAGTGCACCGGGCAGCTGATCTTCTCCGCTTGGTGTGTGTGTCTGTGTGTGTGTGTGTGTGTGTGATTGTGACTGTGTCGTGCCTGCCGCCCGTGATGCACGCAGGGCTTCCCACTGTCCCGCTCTTCTCGCCCGCTTACCGCTTTTGATCATTACTTTCTTCGCATTGCCCATATCTTGACGTTCTGACCGCTTTCTTTCTCACGAATCACAACAAAATCTTACCACAGCAAATCAATATGGCGAAAAGTTCAAGATCAAGCGTCACCAAGACCAACCGCAAGGCTCTCAAGAAAAAGGTCTTTGGACCAGCAGAACAAGCCAGAGCAGAGCGTCTGTCTAAAAAGCTGATGGAGTTGGCGTCGCAGCCAAAGCCGCCCAGGGCAGAAATGGACGTTGAAGAATCCACAGGTATTATCGCAATTCTGCACAAAACTCGAGTACGTTCAAGACTGATTAGCGACACAGATGCAAAAGACCTGGACGTCGAGGACAAAGAGACTGACCACGCAGCTGATGGTGCGTTGCGCTCTACTCTTTCACTTCCTATCCCAAAGTCATTGCTTTCTCTGCAGACTACCCAGCTTCCAACTCCGCCACCTTCGCCGCCTACCTTTTGCGTTGACAATTTTCCCTCACCTACAAATCACGCAGACAATGCGCGCATGGCCAATGATCAATTGTTCTACCACTTTCTTGGTTGTGCAACGGACATTGCCGGCTTTGATGACAGAGGAGATCTTGTGGTCAACTTTGGCACTTGAAGACTGCAAACATGAATTTGGCTTTATATTTCTTTTCTGACAGAGGCTGACTTGCCGCAATTTCAGATGCGACCATGGACGTCGATGGCACAGAGAAGAAGAACCCCCGCACGAGTGTCAGGAAGGCCGAGAAGCGAAGAAAGGAAGAGAAGAGCAATCGCATTGAGAAGAAGAAGCGGGTCAAGACTACCAACAAGATGACCTTTCCTAAGAAGAGGGTGGCTAAGGGAAAGAAATGAAGTATGGGTTGACTCGGGCTTTGGGCAGTATACCGCGAATCGACTCCGATCAGCCGACGCATATGTCACTTGCATACGATTGAGATCTGCCTCCCTGCCACCAAGAAACGGCACAGGCGCAAAGGTCCACGAAAGTCAGCAGGTCGCGCGCAACGCACGACTAGAGCGTACCGCTTCGAGAGGTTCGGCAGAAGAAACGAAGGAAATGGTTCGAAGGGAAAGGTGTGTGTAAATAGAAGATGTATCGAGAAAACTACGACATCGCTCAATGGGTATCAATTACGTGCTTGTGACAATTCGATCTCTTTGCTGGAGATCATAGATGAGCCGCTTCGGGAGCTGCAAGCACCGGATCGTCTTCGAACGGCACATCAATCTCGGGATCCGGAATCTGGATATCCAAGTTCAAGAAACCAGTTCTCCTCAGTGGAATCAACCTGACCTCACTTCCCTGCTCCATCTTCCTCTTATTCCAAGCATCCATCCACTGCTCAATCCTCTTGACCCCAGCCTTGCTCCCAGCAAATCCAGCATCCTCCCACAACGACCCAGTCAGCACGCTCAACCACCCATCGATCACCGCCCTTGTCGTCAGAGGCGAGAAAGTCTTTTCCAGCATACTGTTTATCGTCTCGATCAATTCTCTGAACTCCCGCTCACTGACCCACTCGGCCAAGATCTCAGGGTACATGTTCTGCAATGCCGGGTACAAGTCCCCCGCGACGAGCCAATCGCGATGCACTCTGATGATGCGCGTCGTGCTGTAGAGCGCCGAAGTGGCTGAGACGTGGGGGTTCGGGTGCGGGAAACATGGATGTGTCGGACCCCAGGCCATTTCATCTTCCTCCGCGGTGCCGGCTGCTGATTGTACATCTTCGTGCGAGGAGCGCGAGGCCGTATAGTATGGTAAGTCAGGCACCGGAGGTACTTCTTCGTTTGTCTGCGCGAGTGAGGTGGTGGAGTGCAGGGACTTGCGCGAGGGTCGGCGGTCGAGAGGGAGTGAGGAGCGGGATTGCCGACGGTGTAGAGGTTGTTGGTTCTGTGCTTCGACGTCGGGTTGTGGTATCGAGGGTTGCTCGTTGCGTGATGAGCCGGGTTGCATGTGTTGTGAGGCATCTTGCACGCCTGCGATCTTGGAGAGGGTCTCCATCTTCTATGCTCGGTCTGTTATGGTCCAGTGTTGCGCAATCCGTGGTCTAATTTGGATTGTGCGACTGAGATGCGATGCACAAGAATCGAAAGGTGCAATGGTATACACCAGCGAAGCATTCGAGCCGTAGATCGATGTTTTGGCTTGGGTGGACTCCCAATCTCCGCGCTTCGGAACATGCCGGTGATTGACCACCCGCACTCTTGTTCACTTCTAGTTCCTGACCTTCCACAGAGGACTTTCAAGAAGGTCAACACTGCATGGACTGAATGCCACTGGGAACAGCCTGTCCTGAACATCGTAATGGGTCTGCTGCTATTAAAGCATATTCCTTGTCCTTGTATTTGCCACTAACTAAACCCCCCATGTTTGACATCATATTGACGATGGTCGCATGGAAGGTACTACTAAGCTGCGACTCGATTGTCGGTCCCTGGCTAGGTTCTCATACATGTACTTGATCTCCAATCTATTCTATCAACAAAACATTCTTTTTCGTCCCCTCCTTCTCACATGAGTCGATATCCCACCGTACGCCAATTCCTTTACAATCTTCGAAGCAACCTAAGCAGAATGGCGTCTACACAGAATACATCACTTTCACAAGCTGGAGAAAAGCCAGATGGTCAACATCCGGCAAAGTCAACAGATTACTCTGGACTGGAGCACCCACCTGCTGTAGATGCCCTTTCCGCAGCCAAGAAACAGCTATGCAGCGTCAAAGCCGTGGATATCAAAGTTCAAGATGGCGTTGATGGCAAAGTACCTGGATTTTTGCACGTGCCTCAAAACTACCG
>Ga0058704_10000824_pt1 | contig 15176 bp, 10 predicted proteins | sample AgamicMgSfe_FD_71363 | JGI IMG/M metagenome (GOLD analysis project Ga0058704, IMG submission 71363) | Agave microbial communities from Guanajuato, Mexico - Mg.Sf.e | ecosystem: Host-associated > Plants > Phyllosphere > Phylloplane/Leaf | place: Guanajuato, Mexico | collected 2012-05-30
GTCCGAGCTTTTTTTGTGCTACCTTACAAACGGTCCAAACTTTCTTGTTGATCTGCCTTCGCTGTCTTCTTCCTCTTTCCACACACGGCACTTCTGATCCTAACATGACGAACGACAGCGGCGACGAGAAAGCCACCATAGGGAATCCGAAGGAGGCAGTGCCGCTCTTGGGCGGCATCGAAGAGTCGGTTGCTTCATTCTATTTTACCACCGTGATCGATACTGACACTTGTGCGTAGCACTTACGCTACCGAAGAGTACTCTGATGCCGTGGTGACATGCCAGGGCAAGGAGTGGAGGGTGCACCGAGTAGTTCTCTGCCCCCGTTCGGCCTTCTTCCGCAAAGCGCTGAATGGGAACTTAAGGTACGGGAGCATTGGACTCCTCCACGAAGACACATGCTGATCACGTAGCAGGAAGGTAAAGAGCGCATTGTGGACCTCCCTGACGACGAGCCGCAGACCGTCGATGCAATGCTCTCGTACCTCTACAAGCGCAACTACAACGACCAGTGCGCTGCCATTGACGGCGTGGCTGTGGCTCCCATGGCCGTCTACGTGCGTGTCTTCACCATCGCCGACAAGAACTTCATCCCGGAGCTGAAAGAACGCGCTGCGAGCAATTTCGTAAGTCGTGTGCAGGATGAGTGGAGCGATCCGGCCTTCGCTGAATCCATCAGCGAAATCTATCTCAATGGTCCAGCAGAGGATCGAACGCTTCGCGATATCGCGTTATACATCGTCAAAGGGCATGCACAAGAGCTCTACGAGAACGAGCAGACGTACAAGCCCTTCCACGCGGTACTCGGTGACATCAGCGAGTTCGCCGCCGATGTGTCCAAGGTGCTTGCTTTTGGCTTCACGAACAAGAAGGTGAAGGAAAAAGAGCTCACCACTTACGACTGACCGGCGTGCGGCACCAGGTTCGGCTTCGTTTTTGGGCCTGGTCTGAAAGCAAACTATGGTTTCGGGTGCCCACGCAACTGCCACGGTGGTCAGCCGCACTCCTTTTGGAGTAGGTATGTTGTCAACGATGAGTAGCGGCGCATCATGCGCTCGTCGGTGAGAAGTTTGCAGACGTGATGAGCTGGTGCACCTGACGTCACGGACATGTCGCCGTGCTGCTTGCATGGAGATGTCTTCGGCGGTGGGAGTTGCATAGCAGAAGTCCGATACTTACACATCGTTAGTAGGATACAGCAGCTGAAAACAAAAGTAATGTTCCTTTCAAACGCCGCAGGAATGGTTGCTAGGTCAATATGGGTACATCCCGCCATCAACAGTAATCACCTTATTCGTCACATACCTAAAGTCATGAGTAGAACAGTTAGCGGATGTCTCACCGAACGCCTCCACCCATTGCTTTGAGCCATGACTTACGCAGTATTAACCATCCAAAGCACCGTCCCAGCAATCTCCTCCGCCCTCCCCAATCTTCCCACCGGCACCTCTGCAACACCCATCGTCAGCACACCTCACCGTAGGCCACAAAGTCCAAGCACTTACTCTCCGCAATCCTCCCCTCAGCCTCCCCTTCCGGATACCCCATCATATTCGTATCCTTAATAACAGCCGGCGCAACCGCATTAACCGTAACACCCTTCCTCGCCACATTCCCCGCCAACCAATGCACGAACCCATGCTGTGCTGACTTAGAACTAGCGTAATGCGGACCTACTAGCCCGCCCGTAAAGGCCGCGACGGAGGAGTCGAAGATTATCCTGCCCCACCCCTGCCTTTCCATATCAGGGAGACAAAGTTGCGTAAGCAAAATCGCCGAACCGGTGTTCATCCGCCATGTCTGCTCGAAGACATCGATCGGTACGTCCGCTAGGTTCTGGACCCCTTGGTGGCCGGATGTAGTGCCCGAGTTGTTGAACAGAACGTCGACTTTGTTGAACACGTCGGTGACGTCTTCGTGGAGCTTGCGGACAGAATCGTAGTTGCCTAGGTCTGCTTGGAAGAAATGGAATTTCATCTCCTGGTGCGGTGAAGCGAATTTAATCTGCGAAAGGAGATCGTCACGTGTTTCCCGGTTGGCGGAATGATAGTGCAGAGCCAGGTCGTACTGGCCCGTCTTTGCGAAGGTGAGGGCGGTGGCGCGACCGATGCCGCCTGTGGCGCCGGTTATGAGGAGGACTTTGCGGTCGGGCATTGTGGTCATGAGGCTGGTGTTGTCAGGCAAAAGTCCGGAAGAGCTTCGAGATTGAAACTTGACAGCAGAACGGGGAGAAAGAGAGAGAAGGGGAAGCAGCACCCACCCTTCTTCGCAACTCCTCACCAACTGCTCAAGTGGACCAGGAGGCTGACGTCATGACGCATTTGGAGCTTCTTGCTTAAAGCTGAGGTATATACTCACCGTTCAGGTGCGGTGAAGTGTAGATGACAAGCCCTGGAAGCGTGCCTTCCTCCAACGGATGGACTTTGCGCTACAGCGCCCCGTGCTGTTCTCTTTCAATTGTTCCTGTAAAACGCCTGCTGTGCTCAACTGGGGTATCTTCGTGTCTCTTTCCAGTCCAGTAATGACGACTACCTCGCACTGGTGTCCTTCCTCGGCGTGCTGCCCGTAAACAGCAAGCCAGGTTCGTTCCAGCTTCGACCTGATGATAGGGATGCCCATCTATGCCGCAGCGTTATATCTCGTATCGATACCGCTTGCTTTCGCCGTCCCGTTAGCAGTGGCATTGCTCGCTTCATGTTCCTTGACGGCTACACCTTGTTCCCGGGCCTGCGACGTAAGACTTTTGAGTGCCTCAAGCATCCTCCCCCTCGTCTCATCAAGCAAAGCATCCACGTCCTCCTTCGTCTTGCCTGTTGTCTGTATGGGCTCCAACACCCTCGCAGCAATAGTCCCTGATCGAAACGTCTTTCTCTTGACGTTCAATACGTTCGAGTAATTCGCGACTACCACAGGCACAATCGGGACCTGCGCCTGTACCGCAAAATGAAACGCACCCTTTTTGAACGGCAGCATATCCGGGTGATCGTAGTAAGAGCGCGTGCCTTCGGGGAAAATGTAGACGGATTGCTTGTGGGTGTGCATTTGCTCCGCGGCTTTGGCGAAGGCGGCGAGGGATTGGGTGCGGGAGGTGCGTTCTATGAAGACGGTTTTGCTTAGAGCCACTACCGACGTGTTAGCAACCCAACATTATCTCGTGTGATGATAGTGTATGCACATACTAAACCACCCCAAAACCGGCACCCACTGCAAACTCCTCTTGGCCGTCACCGAACAATACTTCGGAAACATATGTCCCAAAAACAACACATCCATCTCCGTCTGATGGTTGCCCACAAACACCGCCGGCCTTGTCCTTCCTAACCAGCCATCGGGGTCTTCAATTTCAAACCATACTCCTGTGAAAGCAAGCATCATCCACTTGAAAGCTCGCGCGGTCGTCCATTGGCCTAACCCACCATAGCCGGCGATATTGAGACATGCGGATGCTATGGTACCATATGCCGCGCATAGGATGAGAGCGGTGAAGGATGCGAGGCTGCGGGCGTAGAACTCGAGGGAGGCTTTCCCTAAGGTCTTGCCGAGGAGGAGGAGAAGTTGTACTGTAGCGAAGATGGTGCCGAAGAGGATCAGGAGGGCGAGGAGGAAGGTGTTCATGGTGCCAGACGTCTTCGTAGGATGTTCGTAGGCATGCGCACCAGGAAACGCTGCCTCGTTAGTGAGCGTAGTCTATAGGGAATAGGTGGCTGTTGCTGGGACCAGCCCGCTATTCGGAGACACAGTTGCTCGAGAGTCAGAAGGTGGGGGTGATGACCGAATTTTGACATGTGCCTTGCAGGTCCCTGGGCGGTGAAGGTGGGACCGAGACGATCACATGCTACAACATCCAGCAGCGAGGCATAGAGCCTGAGGTGAGAACCTGCTCGAGAGCTCGTGAACACTGAACAGGACAAGTGCAGTGAAAGCACACCGGCGAAGAGGACAACGTTGAGAGTCAAACGAGATACGATTTGTCTATATCATAAGCATGTCCAAAGCAACAGCGCCACGATGTCCTCCCTAGCCCAGGTTCCAGACGCCGCCCGCGATGTACAATACACTCAACGTCCCAAAACACATATTACACGCTCGCAATACCATAACCTCTTCATGCCTTGGACAGCCACTTGAGCACCTCCTCCTTCTCCGCCACAGGCAGCATCCCCAGCACCTGCGCAACACCCTTGAGACCACCCTGCTTGTTACTCCTCATAAGCGACGCAACATCATACGCAATCGCATCGCTCTTCATCGCCTCGATCTTCTCGGAGATCGTCTTGCGGTTCTCCTCGTACCACATCGCAACGCTCATGTCGTCCGTGCCGAACTTCGGCAGACCAGACCAAGCCTCCAGCGTCTTGAGGCTGGCGCCACGGCTCTGCAGCTCCTTGGACTGCGAGGCCGCAATGCGCTTGATGACGTATTCCTCGTTCAAACGGCGGCGCAGACGCCAGTAGAAGAAGCGACGAGCCTGGGGCCACTGCAACGGCATACGGATGGTATCCTTGGCCTTCATGCGGCCGGCACGGTCGTGCATGTCGGCGTACTGTAAGGCGATCTGCAGGTAGACCGGCAGCAGCAGGTTTTCACGAGCTGTCATCTGGTTCTTGATGCTCTGCTGCTCCTCGGCGCTGAGGCCCTTCTCGAGCGAACGGCGCTTCAGATCGCCGTAGGTAGTGTCTAAGCGAGCCATTGTCTCGAGCTGGCGCTCCTTCCTGAACTTGATGCCGACGATACCCTCAGGCTCAAGGACACCACCACGTGCGTCCTCGTCAGCGTACATCTCCATCATCTGCGGGTTGATGGTTGGGTCAACGACGACCTAATACAGCGTTAGCACACAAGTCACGATTAGAGGAAGTGCGGTTAGGCTTACCCATGAACCACCACGCAGCTCGCCGAACGGCGGAATGTACACGAAGATTGGCTGCTCGTAGTGAACAAGGGCGTCGACGATGTACGAGCCGTACTTCAGCACCTCGTTGTACATGTCGCGCTGACCGCCCGAGAAACCACGCCAGTTGGCAAGGATCATAAGCGGCAGCTGCTCACCGTTGTTGAAGTCGCGGATCGCCTGAGCGGTCTTGAAGGCACTGTTCGGGTACCACACACCACCAGCCTCCATAGTGACTTGCTCGATCGAGTCTGGGTTAGCAGGGTCGGCTGGCGACACATTCTCCACGGAGCGAGTCTCAACAGCGATGACACCCATTGGGATACCGCCAAGGCGAGCACGACCAACGACCACGGTACGTGCCCAGCCACCAAGAGCCTCTTCGAATGAGTTCTTGTCGAAGAGACCGTGCAAGAAGCCGTCCTCGGTCTGCTGGCCAGCAATGAGGTGCCTTACGTCGTACGGCTGCCTCTGTGGTGGGTAGAAGGAGATTTCCCGGTCCCAGGTGTCGACAGACGGCGAGATCGGTACTGGGTTGCCCTTCTTGTCTGGCACAAACGACATCCAGCGCACAATCTTGGACACACCCTCGAAGTCGTCGTGGGCAGTCATGTGCGAGACACCATTCTTGTACATGATCTGCGTACCACCGAGCTGTAAATTCGACGTGTAAACTTCGCGGCCGAGCAGCTTGTTGATGGCTGGGGCACCAGTGAGAATGATCGGCTGGCCCTCGATCTGAATAGCACGCTGGCCGAGACGGACGAGGTATGCACCGATACCGACGGACCGACAGGTAACGAGCGTGATGGTGAAGATGTCCTCGTAGGCACGGGCAGTCTCTCCAGCGATAAGACCGGAACCCTTCAGACACTCGACACCGAGACCATCTTCAGCGCCGACGATGGTGGTAAGCCTGTGGCGAGTCTCGCTACCGACAGTAACCTCCTCTGTGATAACGTGCTTGAGCGCGCCGTCCTCAAAGCGAGCCTTTTTCTCCGGGGTCAAGTAGAGGTAGTCAAAGCCAGCCTCCGGACGAGATGGGTCCTTCCACGCTACGGAGAAGTGGGGAATGAGCTCCTCAGCCATACCAATGCGAGCACCAGAGTTGGCAGAAAGGTAGATCCTCGGGATGCCAAGCTTGCGAGCAAGCTCAGAACACTTGTGGAAGAACTTGTCCTCCTGCGGTCCGAAGGAACCGATCTTGAACGTGATGTCGTTGGCGATGATGATGAAACGACGGCCACGAGGGTACTCGGGCGTCTTAGCTGTGATGAGCCAGCCGACCATACCAATCTTGTTGGTACCTGGCTCGCGATTGACTTCTGCAAGGTTGTCGGTGTCGTCTAGCACAAGCTCGCTGTACTCAATGCACTCGCCTTGCACAGGCTGCTTGTCCTTCAAGGTAGGGTGCTGAGCAACAATAGCCTTCCAGCTGTTCTCGATTGCTTGGCGGAACAGCTCCGGGAAGTCATAGACGTACTGCGTGCCCATGATATGAGCCTTGTAACGCTTCGGCTGCAGCGCACCCTTGGTCTCGTAAGGAGCAGAAACCGGACGCAGGTGCATGGAGCCGATTTTGGTGGTGCCACCGATGCTGTGGAATAGCCACTCGTTGCTCTTGTCCGACTTGCGCTCCTCGTACAGCTCGACCTGGATGATGTAGCCAGACGTGTTGGTGATAATGACACGGAGCGGGAAGGGCTTGCCGTCAGAGTCGGTGCAGATGATGCGGATCTCAGCGCCAGTAACGCGGAGTCTCCAAGCACGGCGGCCGAAGCGGTCTAAGAAGAGACCAAGCGACTGCTCGACCTCGCTCGGCGACAACGGGAAGACAGCAGAGAAGTTAATGAAGATGTGGTTCATATCGGAGTTGTTGTTGCCAACAATCTCCATAGCATCCAGGATGTCAGTCATGAGTCTGTCCGCTTCGCTGATCATATACTCAGCCACGGGCATGTCCTCCCGGAGACGACCAGGTCGGACAGTCGCGCGGGTGAAGTAGCGCTTGTCATTCTCGGCGTTCTTGCCAAAAGCCTCATACATATGGATGTTGCGGTTCTCCGTGAACACAGGCTTGATGTTGAAGTTCGACAAACGTCCAAGCTCGAGCTGGAAGGCAAGAGCCGGCTCGATGTGACGGATACTGCTGTCTTCCTCATAGGTCGGGCCGCGGAAGGTGTAGTAACCCGGGTAGGTGCCATCCTTGTGACCGCAGATGAATGTCAGGCGACGCACACGGCGGGCCAAAAGCTCCTCCTTGTAGTCTTCGACGATTGGCAAAAGGCGCTGGAGGATCTCGTTGTCGTCCAAGCTCTCAGCGTCGCGAACAGCGATGTTGCAGACTGCCGTGAGCTCGTCATTGCTCTGCGGCTTCTCAGTTGGAGGAGCACGTCTCTTCGAAAGATCCACACTCAAGGTGTTGCTGTTGTCGCGCTTCGACTGACCGGCGAGGGGAAACGTCTCGAGAGCCTTCATAAGGTACTCATCTGCCTCATCAATGAATGGTACAGGAACGACAGCACCCTTGCGAGTAGGCTCGCCGCCCGTGGTATGCCGCGACAGGTAGCTCATGTCGCTGATAGAGTGGACTCGGGTGAAACTCTCATGAGGAGTTCCAGGAGTTGAAGGGTGAGAAGACTCGATTGGCAGACCAAACTCGGACTCTCCGACCTTTCTAAGGGCGAAGTCCCAAGACAACACATATGGTGTGTCGTTGTCGGTCACGTAGTCGATAGACTTCAGCTGGTACGCACGGTAGGCGCGGCGCGTGTAGACCTCCAGCGCAGCCAGGGAGACCCAAGGGTCCTGGTGTACGAAGAACTGCGGCAGGACATCGAAGACGGTGTACTTTGAGTCCACGACCTCCTTGATGATGTCGAAGTTCGGCTCCCTGTGGTCCCAACCGCTCTCACCGTATCCGGACTCAAGCACTGCAGAGCGCAGAATGTGCTCCATCTGAGAAGTGCGCTCCTCAAGCGACGGCATCGCGCACTGGATTAGGAGCTCACGTGCCTTAAGCGCAACCTTGGCAGTTGCGCGGCCCTCGAGTTCGGCCAGTTTTTGCAAGGATGGCTTGAAATATTTGGCGACATTGCCAACGCCGGGCTGGTTCGGCCTGTGCGCGTGCAGAATGGCAACGATCAGGTTGTTCTTAGCGCTGACGCGAGTATGCGAGAGCACAGTGTTGACAACGTTGATCACCTTGTCCTTGTTGGCGTCACGTAGAGCGAGAATGACCTCCTCATCGCGATTTTGGCGAGCAGAAAAGAGGTTCTCAACAGCCCAGTACTGGTCGATCAGATCAATGAAGACGCTGAACTCGTGCGCCTTGAGACCATCGTTGTACTTGATCATGATGCTGAGTAGAGGTGCCAAGCCGGTCCGGAGCAGGTCAGCGTCGTTGGCGGAGATATTATCAGCACAGAAGCGGTCGAACGCCTTCTGCAGCTGCTTTGCCGGGAACTCTGCCTGACGGCTGTGAGCACGCTCAACAATCTGTTCAAAGGCAGTGTCGAGCTTCTGTGGCATACGAGAATGTAGCGCAGATGCCTGGGCGATCCACTCGCCGTACGGCAGCTCTGGGTCGCGCAAAACCTCGATCAAGTCCTTAAGCGTTGCGGCCATGATGACTTGGTTGTCGAAGCCCTGGAGGATGTATTGCAGGACACTGTAGAGGTGTGCGAACTTCTGCGGCGGCTTGGCACCTAATACTGTAGGCGCGCCAAGGTCTGGAAGCTGGCCAAGATACGGCTGGGCAGACTTGACCTTGGTTGGGTCGTCCAAAGCGAGTATACCGAGGATGTCACCGGCCTCGAGGGTGGCGCCTGGCTGCTTGATGAGATTGACAAGACCGTCTTCTTGCGCCAGAAGAGGCATGTACATCTTCATGACTTCTACCTCGGCGAAAGCCTGGCCTTTCTTGACGTGCTCACCGTTCTCGACAGAGTACTTAACGAGCTTACCCGGAGATGGCGTACGTAGCTGAGTTGGGTCGTTTTCTTGCTCGAGAAGGCAAGTCTTGCTGTCCACGGACATGCGGATAGCGCCTACCTCCGTACTCCAGTAGACGTTGTGCGAGCGGCCACCGAGCAGGATAAGCAGACCGCCATCCGAAAGCGGCCTTATGCCTACCAGAACCTTGCTACCGTTAATGAAAAGGGTGTAGCTGTCCATGCTCGAGCGTGTGGCGGTGAACTTGTACTTCATGCCTTCGTAGATGAACTCCACCGGGAACACGGTCTTCAGGATCTCCTTACTTGGCGTTTGACCCTTTTCGAGACCGGTACGGTACTCCGTAATGCAGATGTCACTTGCGATGTGCGCTTTGGTGATCGCACCGCAGATGATTGCCACCATGGGGTCTGGACGCTCGGCCGTCAGCTTCTTGCTGATGAGCTCGTCGAGCCAGCCCGTCGTAATGGTGTTGTCCTCAAAAGCCGGAGTCTCCAACAGCTTGATGAGGTACTCAACTGTTGTCCTGAAGTCACCACGAATGCTCAGCTCTTTCAGCGCAACGACCATGTGCTTTCTCGACGCTTGCCGGCTCTCGCCGTATGCAAAGATGTGGCCGAATTGCGAGTCGGAGAAGTTGTGGATCGATGAGGCGGCACCGACGGAGAAGTAACCCCACACATTCGAGGATGACCTGAAGTTCAGCTCGTGCATGGTACCAGAGGATGGCTTGAAGCCTTCGCCAGGGTCTTCGGAAGTGATACGGCAGGCTGTGCAGTGGCCCTTTGGCGCCGGCCGTCGCTGCTTGACCGCGGCGTCTGACTTAGAGAAGTTGAAGTCGATCTCGCTGGTAAGATGCGGATCCGCACCGTAGAGCAAGCGAATGTCACGGATGCGGTGGAGAGGGATACCCATAGCAACCATAAGTTGCGCAGCTGGGATGTTGACACCAGACACCATCTCAGTTGTCGGATGCTCGACCTGAAGACGCGGGTTCAGCTCCAGGAAGTAGAACTTGTCGTCGGCGTGGGAGTAAAGGTACTCGACAGTACCGGCGGAGACGTAGCCAACCAGTCTACCAAGCGATACAGCAGCGTCTGCCATGCGTTGAAATGTCTGCTGGTTGGCGATCGTGACAGGTGCTTCTTCGATGATCTTTTGATGTCTCCGCTGTACAGAGCAGTCACGGCCGAAAAGGGAGATGTTGTTGCCGTACTGGTCAGCCAGAAGCTGGACTTCCAAATGCCTTGCGCTACCCGCAAGCTTCATGACGAAGATTGGGGAGCCAGGAATCTCGCTTGCCGCTGCCTTGTATAGCTGCTCGAAGCCATCCTCAGTGTCAACCTTCCGGATACCCTTGCCACCACCTCCTTCAGATGCCTTGACCATAACCGGGAAGCCAATCTGTCTTGCGGCCTCGAGGCCTTCTTGCCACGAGTTGACGCAGCCCTTTTGGTATACGTCGTCCTCAACAGTGACAATGTCGTTGTCGTCAATAGTGACCTTGTCAACACCCGTGCCGGACCAAGGAATACAAGGTACACCAGCATGCTGTGCTACGATAGTAGAGGAGATCTTGTCACCAAGTGACCGCATAGCGGAGCCTGGAGGGCCGATGAATACGATCTTCTTTGGTGATGCTGCAAGCGATTCGGGTAGTTTTGGGTTTTCAGATGCGTGACCCCTGGGAAAAGTTGTCAGCTGGCCATTGTAGGCTTCTCATTATCAAGATGCACGCTTACCATCCTGCCCACACGGCGTGTACGCCCATACGCTCGGCTACATCGACAATGAGCTCCACGTTGGCGTAGTTGTTGTTGTTAGTGCCACCCGGCACCTCCACGTAGTGGTCAGCCATTCGGATGTAGTCTGCATTGGCAGCCAAATCCTCGGGCGTGGCCATCACCGTAAACTTGACGGCCCGCTCGTCGCCAAAGGTCTCGTACGCCCATTTTCGTACAGATCTGATCTCTTTCACTGCAGCAATACCGTTGTTGGCGATCAAAACCTGTTCAGCCCGTCAGCTCTGTCATCAGCTGACGCCAAGACAGCCGTGTCCTCAGATGCTCTACTCACGTTTGTGATGACAGTGTGGCCATCGTGCGCGGCCACAAAGTCTTTCAACTTGCTAGGGGGTGCCTTCGGCAACTCATTGCCTCCTATGAAGTGGGATGCCAGGCTGTACTTCGCAGCGTAGGTGCTCGGGTACCCATTGCGGTCTCCATTGGTGACCCCATTGGTTTTAGCCGCTCTACCCACTGCGTCGGCCATCTTCGCAATGATTCTTGTTTAAGACGCGCGCCTGCACAAGTTTTCGCTGAAAGAGTGGATGCGCGCTGGCAATCCGATGATGATGAGAAGGAGCGTAATGTCAGCTTTTTGAGGGGTATCTCCAAAAGTTAATGATTATCAGGGAAACAGTTGCTGACACACTGGCGCGGGGCGAGCGTGAATGAACGTTGCGGCGCGACCAAATCTATGTCAAGAGAAGCGCAACGCTGACTGTGAGTAAGAGGAGAAGGAGAAGAAGCTCGCGAAAGGTGAGCCAAGTTGTCAGCGCAGGCTGAGAGAGGCTGCTCGGTATATGTAACGTCTGTACACCCCAAACAATTTCCATCCAAGCTCTCGGACGGACCACTGTTGGGGATCAGTGCTTCATTACCCAAACAGGAAAGGGCCCAGCTGCAGGTAAATCCGTACTCCGAGCCTTTCACCTTTCATCACGCTTTGGTGCGCTCACCTTCTCGAATCACGGCAGATCGCATGCACTGCGGGCGGCTACGGAAGCAATCACTCATTCACTATTTACTACGGGGGGTATTGAGATAATTTTGCAGCTGTATCGCTGCTGGTGAGCATCTACCATTTGAGGTTGAGCGTTCAAGAGTCGCGGAGTGCAGCCGCAGACCCCTTGTCTGATGACGGAGCTGCTTGCGATACCGTGTGTTGAGACAACATCGCCCTGCAGGAGGGTCGTGGAAGCTTGGGGGACGTATTACAATTATCTCGACCGTAAACATTTTCCAAGTCTCCAAAAACCTCCCTCGCAATCGCAGGACCTAACACCAGTTCACATACAACACCAATACCGAACTATCTAAACTCGGGCAGCCGCACATCAGCCTTGACCAAGCCGCGGATCTGACCCACCACGAGATGAGCGCATGGATCTCGGGCTCGGGAAGTTTCTAAGCTTAGCATCTACAGGGGAGCACAAGCCTCTTCCGCTGAAATAGCACGTCACTAGCTTACACCGAAGTGGTTTCTAATGTGCCTCAAAATGCATCGTAGAAAGGAGTCCGACGCCAGAGGAGAGCCGGCCGATATTGAATTGTTCACACGGTGGCGAAAGGAGAGAACAAGTTGCAAGTTCGAAGATGCAACACGAAAGGAGACATGAACCCCGAGTGCGGGCTTCGGGCTCGTGCCGGGAAAGCCAAGATCTCAACTCTCGGGTTCCCGAAAGTCTACCTCCTACCATTCTTTCGGCCCCCTGACCCCTGGCCTACCGAAAGTAGTAGTGACGTTGAGACTGCTGTTCCATATTTTTCTCTGTCGTTTTCCAGGAGTTCAAAAGGTCATCACGTTCGACATGAAAGCGACCGGCGCCGCGACGCTTCTGGCCAGGTCGAGATTTCCCAAGTCGAACGCGATGACTTAAGCTAGGGGAAGGGCTGCGGTTATTCGTGAAGGCTGAGAGTGATGCTTTTCGTTTCGGCTCCTTATGGCTTCCTAAGAACCCGCAGACTATTGTTCATCAACTATCATAGCACCTACCGTTGTGTGGGCAGTGGGATGGTCACTTATGTTCAAGCCACGGGAGACACCGCGATGCCTACAAAACATTTTAAAGGCACAACGTAAGAATGTTCAGCTAAAGCGTAGTTGCGCTGAAGGCTCGTTGTACAATAATCCTTCTCGCTTCGCACAGGGCTTGCGATTCGCGACTAAACAGTGGCGCGTAAGCATGCTTTCAAGGCTGTACTGCAAAGCTGAAATGCAGTTTGTACTTGCAGCGCCTCACCCTGCGCCTACGCTACCCATCTACTCCAACCGCACGCCTCCTGCATGTAAGCAGCCGTAAGCGAAGGCTGGCAAAGCTGTCAAACCATAGATCAGCTATAGCTAAAAGCCTCCGATTCTAGCCAGAAACTTTCCATATAAGCAGTGCTATGCGCCTCGCTCCGCCCCGTGATCGTCGTAGACATAAGCAAACCCTACGGAGGTATCAACAAAAGGAAAAGGAAATGCTGCTAATACGTCTCCCCAACATCGCTCATCTTCCTTCTACTAGGCGGCGGTCTCATCTCCCCGCCACCGTTGCCCTTGTCCAGCCCGGTACTGATTCTCCGTATCGTCTTCTGCGTCGGTACCAGACCACCACTGGGCCTTCTTGAGAGAGTCGGTGTAGGTAACGCAGTTCTCTCCAACGTAGTTCTTCTGCTAGGCGTAGCCGCAAAACCACCTAGACCAGAGTCTTCACTCTCCGTCGCCTTTCGCCGCAGTTCCGACACGCTCGCAGACGTTCTATGACTGCGCGGCGTGCCGTGGACTGTTGCGTAGTTGCCGCCAACACTTGATCGTGGTCGAGCCGGGCCTGTATCGACTGCTGGCTTTGCTGTACTCGGGGTCCTTGCATGATGGCCCAACGCGCCTGTTGTCCCAGTACCGGCACGGCTACTTGGCCGAGGAGGTCCCGTACCGACTGCCGCCGGCTTCGCTGTGCCTGTCGTACCTGCATAATTGCCCAGTGCGCTTGGAGGTCGTGCTCCACCCCGACTACCCGGTCGGCTATTAGCCGCAGAAGCCATACTCGCACGACTGCTGGGCCGGCCGGCGCCTCCCGCTGACGGTGGTCGATCAAAGGTTGCCCGGGATGGCGAACGCTGACCGGCTGTTGCAGACGGTGGCCGATCGAATGTTGCCCGGGATGGCGAGCGCTCGCCGGCTGCTGCTGAGGGTGGACGTGGTATGCCGTAGGAGAGGCGCTTGATACGACTTTCTCGTTTGCTACTGGTGTCGTGCGAATTATCGAGTGTCTCGCCGTTTGCGAGCGAGGAGATGGCGCTACTGCGCTTCATGCTTCTTCGCATCGTGATTGATGACGGGATGTGCTCGCCCGTTACAGAGGCTACACGCGGCGAGCCTGTGGGCGTGCGTGTACCAGGTGGGGGTAGCTTCGAGCGCGCGGAGTGTACGCGCTCTTCGATCTTCTGCATGCGTCCTCTGAGAGCTTTGATCTGGTGCAGCGAGTCAGACCTTGGTAAGCTTTCGCCGGTCCCAGCGCTTGGTCGTGCGTGCCGTGGCTTGGTGGCAGGTGGTTTCATCGCTCGAGCGTCAAACTTCGAAGTACCAGTGCTGGACGCCATAGAGGGACCGCGCGAGTGTTTCAGCGCTGCTCTGGGACCGTACGGTGACGGTCTGGGCGTAGCAGCTGCGTCCGGCATGAGTGACTGCCGCCTTTGCGGTAATGGCGTCTTCGCCTCCGCTTTGGCGTCCATCGTAGGCGCATCGGACAATGGCGGAGATGGCGGTGTTGGTGCGTCTGACATACTGTCAGACTTCGATGGCGGTGTTGACGCAGTGGGTGAGCTTGGTGTGATACCGCTTGCTTCGCTACCCGGACTCCTTGCGCGCAGATGCTCTACCGCCAGCGGACTCGGCTTTCGTGATCGCAGTCGTTCGATAGTCTCGTCCGCCAGCCGTAGCTTCTCGATTGTAATCTCGCTCTCCACTTTCAGGTCTCCAAACTCGTCTCGAAGCCGCTGGGTTTCTATCCGTAATGCTTCCCGCTCTTGCTCTCCAATTTTCATCTCCTCGTCCAGCATGACGCTGCGCTCGATTGCGACATTGTACTTGCTCTCCATGTCTTCCAGACTCGACTCTGTATTCCTCGCTTGCCGCTCATAGTCATCGTTCATGACCTCGATGTCGCGAAGCTTCAACTGCATCGCCCTGTTCGACTCCCTGATCGTCGTGATCTCCTTCTGCAGCGCATTCTGCGCGCTGTTCGCCTCCGTCTTCGACTGCTTGTGCTTCGTCTTCCACTCCTCCACCTCGAAGTTCAGCTTCTCCACCTGCTCCCTAAGCTTCCGCTCGTTCTTCTCTGCAGCCTCAATGTCGCGCTCAAGCTGCTCTTCCAACTCCTTGCTACTAGCTTGAAAGTCGGCGAGGTCAGTCTCCAGCTGCTCGTACTGCTTCTTGTAGTAGTCTAGCTCGTCTTCCATGGATGCGCCGGCGCGCAGAGGTGACGATGTCATGGCGGCGATTGATACGCGGTTCTAGCGGCGCATAGTTTCCAGATTCTGTATTAGGACTTCGATGTCCATGC
>Ga0058704_10000825_pt1 | contig 15158 bp, 9 predicted proteins | sample AgamicMgSfe_FD_71363 | JGI IMG/M metagenome (GOLD analysis project Ga0058704, IMG submission 71363) | Agave microbial communities from Guanajuato, Mexico - Mg.Sf.e | ecosystem: Host-associated > Plants > Phyllosphere > Phylloplane/Leaf | place: Guanajuato, Mexico | collected 2012-05-30
GGAGAGGGCGATGAGTGTTATGGGCGCGCGCCAGCTGACGTTGCTGCCGCGGTCGAGCGCGAGGAGGAGCGTGAAGACGGCGGCGATGAGGATGGCGGCGCCGAGGAAGTCGATGCGCTTGAGTTTTGTCTTCCAGTCCGCGTCGTCGATCTTGGGGAGCTGCAGCACCAGGCTTACTGCGATGAACGCTAGGAGGCACAGTGGGCCCTGCACCATGAATGCCCATCGCCAGCCTACGGAATCGGCCAGGAAGCCGCCGAGAGGCGCGCCGGTGCCTGCGCCCGCGGCGTAGATGATGTTGATGTAGCCCTGCCACTGCCCGCGCTCGCGCAGCGATATCGTGTCCGAGAGCAGAATGGACACGACAGTCGTCATGCCGCCTCCACCAATCCCAGCGAAGGCCCTGGCGGCGATCAATTCGTTCATATCCCGCGCCAGGCCGCAGAACAAGCACCCTAGACCAAAAACAACATAGCCGAAGAGCAAACACGCCTTTCGGCCGAAAATGTCTGCCAACTTGCCATACAGCGGCTGGAAGGATGTCAGAGTGAGGAAGTAAGCCGTGGCGATCCAGCTGGTGTTGTTGAGCGCCTTGAGGTCGCTGCCGATCTTGCCGTAGGACGAGACGATGAGGGTCTGGTCGGCGGCGCTCAGGAAGACGCCAATGGCGATGGCGGGCATGATGTACTTCATCTTCTTCCTGACTTCAGGCATGCCTTCGTACTGCTTCTGTCGTTCGGCGGCGCTTGTCTGGCGTTCGAGCGCGTCGCCGTCTCCTTCGACATCGCCGTCCTCTTGCGGCAGACCGCTGGCCTGTCCGGCGTCCGGTGCGATGCCATTGCTGGGCTCGAGGGGTTCGATCTGCTTAGGAAGGACAGATGGACTCTTGGGCAGAAGCGGGGAGGTCTCGAAGTGGTCGGACTGAGGGGTGGGTGTCATTGCCGTACTTGGATGGAAAACAGATACTCTCGAATCGGACGGTGAGAGTCTATCGCAGCCATTTTTCACCGTGCACGCGCGAACGTTGGTAGAAGACGCAGCCGAAGAGAGCGACCTGTATCTTTCGTGCTGGGCAAGACCGAATCGACGTTATCGATTGCGCAAGGGAACGCTTTGCCGAGGCCCGACTTCGGTGCCCTGACTAAGCCCGTTTAGGAAGGCACTCGTCTGCAAGTGCTCACAGGTATACAAGTATATTGTCTCAGGAAATCACGTCCAGCACACTGAGAGCCTTATGATAAGTATAATCCGTATGACCGACCGGGATGATCACATATCAAGCTGGTCTCAAGTCTTGATATTTGCCTGACTTCGGCGTGCGAAGCATGACATTATACTACCTAGGAGCAGACTCGTCAATTGTCGCAAGCGGGACATCGTCGTAGTCTCTACGCATGAACTCCCTCAGCTTAGTCAAACCTTCTTGGACCACCTCTGTGTGGTTCGCATAGCCAATCCTGACCCAGCCCTGGAACTCGATGCCGAATCCAAAGTCTCCTGGCATGAGCATAACACCGGTCTTGTCCAATACTCTGTGGCAGAACTCGGTAGCATCAATTGGCTCGTTGTTCCGTATAAAACGAATGAAAGCTGTGGTGCCGGCCACCGGCTTGATCCAGGTGCACTCCTCGTCGTGGCGATTGACGAACTTTTCAAGTATCTCTAGGTTCTTCTTGCAAAGTGCAATGTTGCGTGCGAGCAGGCCGTTGATGCAGTCAGGAGAAAGTGCAAGTGCTGCGATCTGCTGATCCAGGATGCCGACCGATATCGTCGTGTAGTGGCGGGCGGTGGCACACAGGTCGATGATCTGTCGGCTGCGTGATGCAATCCATCCCGTCCTTATACCAGCGAGCGAGTAGGCTTTGGAAAGCGAACCGGTTGCAATGGTGTTTTCGTAATTCATGGACAGAATGGTAGGAGGGAAATCTGGGTCCATGGGCGAGACACCGTGGAAGAGCGGACGGTATACCTCGTCGCTGTAGATGATGATCTTGTGCTCGGAAGCCACTTGTACAATCTGTTCGAGCAGTGACTTTCTGAGCACTTGACCTGTAGGGTTCTGCGGGTTACTAATTCATGGTTAGCGTTTAAACAACAAGACTGCTATCGGCGAGGGGTCAGCGTACTTTAATACAATCATCTTTGTATTTGGCTTGATCAATTGCTTCAGCTCCTCAATACCAGGAATCCAGGCGTGTTCGGCATTGGTCCGCCAGAGGTCGACATCAGCACCAAGAGCCTTCGGGACCGAATACAAGGCTTGATACGTCGGGTGATGGCATATGACATGGTCGCCGGGACCAATGAGAGCAGTGAAGATGAGGTAGTTGGCTGCAATCGCACCGGGCTGAATGAGAATGTTCTCTAGCGGGAGCGGTTTCGGCACCTTTGAAGAGTAGAGCCTGGACAAATTCGTTCGCAATTGTGTACTGCCACGAATCTCTCCGTACGTGAGAGGGGCGAAGAGGTCAAGATGGCTGGGCGATGGCCGATCTGAGAACTCGAGAAGCTGATGTACGGAGATGGATGCACAACATGTTTCTGCGAGGTTGTACTTGGCTGTCGTTTCATAGCTGTCCATCCACTAAGCGACCACCACGTCAGACTCGCGCCCTATAGTGTGTTGTTTCCATTCGACTCGATACAAAGAGGATCATCCTACCTGTTCTACATAGAACGGTTCCAGGGCCACCATGACTCGCACCAAAGGATTTGATGTTGCGTCTAATCCCAGATAGTGTACTTGTTGGGCTGTATATGACCCTGACTGTTGGTGCTGCACCGCGTGGGGGTCCCGATAGAAGAGGGTCGATATGGTCTTGTCGGGAACGGTGAGTAGCGAGATTTGCAGGTAGAGTAGGCAGTACTTTGAAGATGTAGCAAGAGTGAATACACTGCTTTCGCTATATGATGAGAGATGTGAGATTCACAAGACATGTGCTTGCCCGTTGATGCCTCGGTTTGGGTGGTCAGTAGTACGTACCGTGCGGCTCTGGGGCGCCCGTTGCCAAGCCTTGCTCACGTGCTCAATCGAAGCTTAAAACATGAGCGAGATGCGCTAGTGAACCGATAATGCGGAGGGAGTTGGAGCTGGACTCGACGTCGACATCACCATCTGCTGCCTACGTCTTTCACCCAGCGCATCCTACTACCTGCGCTCATGGGGTCTTGACGGTAAAATCTCGATCATTGTATCACTTGGGGAGAGTTTCAAGCCGACACTCGTTTGAGGGAGCACTCTACCAGGCGCTTGAAACGCTCCACTTCGAGCTCCCCGCCACCTACTATCGCCAGATCTCCCATCGTCATGCGCCTCACGACATGGCTCGCCTCTGGAGCATGTCTCGTCTCTTGGCTGCCCGCGACCGCTGCTTATAAACAGTACTCCGCTTTCAGCTCTCCACAAGTCCTACAATCACCCTTCTCCATCTACGGCGATAGGCCCGATAACTGCCCGCCTTGCTTCAACTGCAACCTTGACAACTTCCAATGCCTTCAGTTCGCCAACTGCACAAAGTCAACAGGCAGGTGTGCATGCCCCTCGGGCTTCGGCGGCGAGGACTGTTCTCAACCTCTGTGCGGCTCGCTGGCCGATGGCAACAACCGATTACCGCGACAGGGTGACGAGTGCCAGTGTCGAGATGGCTGGGAAGGCATAAACTGTAATGTCTGCAATACCGATAGCGCATGCGAGGCGCTTGTGGAGGAAGGGGAGGAGGCCGTCTGCGCCAAGGATGGACGGCTTGTCAAGGAGAACTATCAAATGTGCGACATTGTGAATCGCAAGATCCTTGATCAGCTGAAGGAGCAGAAGCCTCAGGCCTCGTTCTCCTGCAATGCCGAGAGAGCAGAGTGCAACTTCCAGTGTATGTTCGTCCCAATCATATCGAGCCCCGTTCATGTGCTGACCAAATCGTGCAGTCTGGGTCGACAAGAAGGAATCTTTTTACTGCGCGCTCGACCATTGCCAGCACTCTGCGAATATCGAGGACACCCGAAACACTACCAACTACGAGTGTGAGAACATGAAATGTCGATGCATCCCTGGCCGCTTCCTATGCGGTGAAGATGGTTCTATCGACATTGGTGACTTTCTCGAGCAAGATATCAAGGGGCCCGGAAAGTTCAGAACAATCACCACACAGGGTGGAACTTCGGGCGACGGGAGCAGGTTCGAAGAGCCGGCAATGAACGATCTCATTTCGAGCGTCTTCGGCGACGAGAGCATCTTCCTGAAGTGCCATTCAGGAGAGTGTGTGCGCAAGATCGACCTGCCTGGCTACGAAAAGCCAATCAAGAAAATCAACACGCCGTTGATTGCTGGTGTCATTGCCGGCTGTGGTCTATTCGTCGTCGCCGTCATCCTGCTCGTCTTCTTCCTCTCTCGAAGGTCCGCCAAGAGATACGGTCCCATCCAGCTGTCCGAGGAGGAGGAAGACGACAATGACAAGCTATTGGCCGACCATAAGCCAGCTGCCCTCTGCTTCGACCACGTATCTTACAACCTCAAAGACCAGCAGATTCTGCATGACATCTCTGGTTCAGTGCACCCTGGTCAGCTTATGGCTATCATGGGCGCGTCTGGAGCCGGCAAGACGACCTTCCTCGACCTCCTTGCGAGGAAGAACAAGCGAGGCACGACCACTGGTAACTTTCATGTCAACGGCGAGACAGTGTCCGACAATGACTTTCGAAGCGTCATCGGCTTCGTTGACCAGGAAGACACCATGTTGCCTACGCTCACCGTGCACGAGACCATCATGGACAGTGCTCTTCTTCGTCTTCCTCGAGAGATGAGCCGTGAAGCCAAGCGACAAAAGGTTGAGGATGTCGAGAGACAGTTGGGTATTTGGCACATAAAAGATCAGCTCATCGGATCCGAAGAGACCAACGGACGCGGCATTTCAGGTGGCGAGAAGCGTCGCGTGGGTATTGCTTGCGAGCTCGTGACGAGTCCCAGCATACTGTTCTTGGACGAGCCGACAAGCGGGCTGGACGCTTTCAATGCTTTCAACGTTGTTGAGTGCCTCGTTAACCTCGTCAAGACCTACAACCGGACCGTGGTTTTCACCATCCATCAACCGCGCTCCAATATTGTCGCCCTTTTCGATCAATTAGTACTCTTGGCCAAAGGCAGGATGGTCTACTCTGGTCCCTTCTCAAGTTGTCAGTCTTACTTCGATGACATTGGATACGCTTGTCCACCGGGCTTCAACATCGCCGATTACCTAGTAGATCTGACCATGCACGCCAGTGGACGTCACCCCTCGATCACTGAGCAGAGCGACCTATTCACCGAGCACGACAGCCAGACGACACGGGCAAGCAGCGCCGTCGCCATCAAGTCCACCGCAAGCATTTCGAACGGCAGTATAGGTCCAGCTGACGCGAGTCCTTCCCACGACTCCTTGAGACCACATGCGAACCGCCGTGCTTCGCTCCGCCAACAGCAAGAGAGACAACTCTTCTCGCGGAAAAAGTCACAGGGTCCTGGCATGTCTCGCAATGCCTCGTCTTCGGCAATTGAGCGAGGAGACGGCGTGGCACCTGACAACAAGCACGGCAACGAATTGGACGCTGCGTCGGTACGAGAGGTGGAGGATGCCCATCAAGCACCACTATCGGCCACAGGCGCTACCGGCACTAATCTCGACCTGCTCGTCTCCCACTTCGCCGACTCGGACGTCGCCTCCTCTCTACGCGACGACATTCAACGCGCCGTCTCCAAAGCAAACGGGCAACAAGACCAGCACCAGAGCAACGGCTCGGCCAAGCTCAAGCCGCGGAACGGGCACATCAAGGGCTACCACAAGACCGGCATCCTAGGCCAATTTGCCATCCTCTCCGTACGCACGTGGCGAAATCTCTACCGCAACCCGCTGCTGATGCTGACGCACTACGCCGTCGCCATCCTGCTAGCCGTGCTGATCGGCTACTTATTCTACGGCCTAAGCGACGACCTGGCCGGCTTCCAGAACCGGCTAGGCTTCTTCTTCTTCTTGCTCGCCCTCTTCGCGTTCAGCACCCTGTCCTCGCTCACAGTCTTCGCGCCAGAGCGACTGCTCTTCACCCGCGAGCGCGCAAAGGGGTATTACAGGCCCCTCGCCTACTACGCCGCCAAGGTTGCGTTCGACATCCTGCCCCTGCGCCTCGTGCCGCCGGTGCTCATGGGCGCGATCGTGTACCCAATGACGGGGCTGATCGCGTCCGCGCCCGAGTTCTGGAAGTTCATGCTGTTCATCCTGCTCTTCAACCTCGCGGCCGCGACCGTGTGTCTGACGATCGGCATCGTGGTGCGCAACCAGGGCGTCGCGAACCTCGTCGGCGTGCTGTTCATGCTCTTTAGTCTGCTGTTTGGTGGCTTCTTGCTCAATCACGAGACGATTCCGAAGACTGTTCTTTGGTTGCAGACTGTACGTATCCTATCCTCGTTTCCTTGCTATGTGTGGAGAATGTCATGCTAACGACACGGATTACAGCTCTCCATCTTCCACTACGGATTCGAGGGACTGATCGTCAACGAAGTCCGCTACCTCTCGCTCGTGGACAAAAAGTACGGCCTCGACATCGAAGTGCCGGGGTCCGCTATTCTGAGCTCCTTTGGCTTCAACGTGTTGGCGCTGTGGCGGGACGCCGTTGGCCTGGCTGTCTATTGCGGCGTGTTTCTGGTGCTGGGCTACGTCGCTATGCATTTTCTGCTTGTCGAGCGGAGGTGATACAAAGTACCGAGGGTGCAAGCTCGCATAACCGTATTGTATATAGAGAACGTCAACGCTATTGGCTCCTTTCTGCCTGAGGGGTATATGTGCATTTCTCGTCTGAAGTGTAACACGCTTTTTCGTGTCCGCTTAGTCCCAGTACTTGATAATACCATTCAGATCGCCCGTCACGACCTTGCTCGACTCGCGCGGATGCCACTGCGCGCTGACGACCGCCGTCTCACTCGCCTGAATCTTGTGCCACATCTTGCACGTCTTCCAGTCCCAGAAGCACACATATCCCGCGCTATCGCCAGACATGAGCATGCCTCCATCAGGCGAGACGGCGACATCAATAGCATATCCAGCATTATTATGCCCGCGGAACCCCTTCTTGCGGTTCTGACGAAACCGCTCGGTAGACGCGTAAACCACAATCTGGTTGTCGGACGACTGGTAGGCGACGTATTTCCCGCCAGGGTGAGAAGATGCGCGCACCATGGGGTACATGTACGGCTCGGCGACGAACTTGATAGGGACCGGGATGCCGTACTCCCACGCGCGCAGACTCTTGTCGTCGGACGTGGTCATGAAGCGGCGATCCTCGTCGCAGAAGGTGATTGTGTTGACGGGGCCGAGGTGGTGGTCGTACTCCTGCACCGGCTGATTATTATTATCAGCAGCCCGCGTGTCGAACTGCACGATCTTCTTGTCGTTCATGCCGGCGAGGAACTCGGACGCCGCGGCGGGGGAGGGGTTCATGCGGAGCACGTGCGGCGTGGCGCCGGTGGAGTAGCGCGAGATGCAGGTGCCCGTCTCCGTGTCCCACAGCTTCATCTGGCGGTCGTAGGAGCCGGTCATGAAGCGCGTGCCGTCGATGTTGAAGGATATGTCGGCCACCGACTTGGTGTGGCCAGAGTAAGTGCGTAGTAGCTCGCGCTGGTGGTACACGTCCCAGATCTTGACTTTGCCGTCGGCCGAGGCTGAGAGCAGGACGTGGCCTGAGTCGGGGAAAAAGCGCATTTGCGTGATGGGCTTCGTGTGTGATTTGAAGGTGTGAATGAGCTTCTTCGGGTGGTAGTTCTTCAGTCCGGATGTGTCGCCTTTCAAATCAATGTCCAGATCTTGCGGTACGTGCATGTATGTCCGCCCTTGGTAGTCGTACATCTGGCTGCCCTGGAACTCTGTCGTCTCGTTGCCATCGCCCGTCTCTTGGTACGCCGTGCTCATTTTGGTGGGAGCGGCCGGCTGCGGCACGATATCGTCCTCCTCATACACCTCTTCGACTTCCTCCTCGCTTCCCGAACTCGCATCTGGTCTCTCCTCATCATATTTGGCCCAAGGACCTCTGTATGCGCCGCTGCCATAGACTACGCTCGAGTCGCCCTTGCCCTCCCTCTTCCGCTTCTTCGAATGCGGCTCATGATTCGCTTCGATGGCTCTGTGAGCGGACCGGAAGGAGGTCTCGCTGATCACAATCTCGTCCGCGTATCCTGTGGGCACCTTTCCTTTCGTGCTGGTCAGAGCCATGGTCGTCGCTGTTATGAGACTAGATTGTGCTGCACTGAGCCCTGCGAGGCGCCAAGCTGCTGGGTATGAGGTCTGGAGAGGTCGAGGGAACTATTGCTGACTAAGCACCGTAATTTTGAACATGACGATGCCTCCAGCGCATACGGTACAGGTAAGTTCAAGTTATTATCAGGCATGTAAATTGCGCGCGATACATTGGTGGTCTCACGTGGTTACATGAGTTAGAGCAGATACACTAGGAAGCTATATGCGTATGGTCCTCAGCATTCGTATTTCGACTGCGTGAGAAGTAGAGGCCAAAGTATTATAGGAACTCGAAGTGAGTGTCTGTGGCATACCGCATAACGCATCCAAGTCGTGATACGCATGTTTGACGAGATCCCGTTGAAAGGCGCGATCTAAGTGGTCCTCCGCTCGCATGTCTCTTTGCATGTAACCCCTCCATAGATACGCTGTGACATTGCGAAGCGGACACCTGGCTTTTCCCGTACAGTCTGTAGCGCGTGCAAGGATCTGACACGTGGCCCCGTAGGGTTTCTGTTCCTTCGTCACTCAATGAGACTCGTCCCGGATGAGGGCCACGATCATGCTGTAGAGGTAGAAGAAGAACATGACCAGATGGTACCCGAGCTTGCTGAACGACTCCTACAATGATATCAGCGACTGGCCATCTATGCAACTCTGCACCGTGCTGCCCACCTTCTTGTGCGTGTTGAGCTTCCGGAAGATCTCAGTCGCGTCAAGGAGATGCTGGTTCTCGAAGATCCTGGGCAAGGTCAGCGTCCCGAATCGATGAAGCCGCCCGGCGCAATCCCGATGAGCAGGCCTGGATGTGGGTTCTGGAGGACTCACTTCTTTCCGTTCCATGCAAGCAGAGGCAGGTTGAGCAGAAACGCTATCCAGTATCCATTGATCAGGAAGAGCACGGTCAAGCAAGCGTGGACGGCTGCTTCGGGAATGATGTAGGTGTTCAGGCGGTTGCAGAGGTCGATTGGGTTGATGTAGTCACTATCGAGCAGGTCAGCGTAGGCTTCGTGTGTATAGTTATCGTATATCTCGACGTGTTTCAAGCTGGAAAGAAGGCGCAGCCCTTGAGCCACGCCGACGATGAGAGCCAGAAGTGCAAGAAGCAAGGATGTCCGTACCATTCGAGATCGCTGTACATGATGGTGAAGAAGACTTGGAGGAAGAGGTTGACCGCGTTTATCAAGACCGCGATCAGATAGAGCCATGCTTCTCCAGACATCATTGTAGGTGTGTGGACCGCGACGCGCAGTCTCTTCTTCGATCAGGGAGTGATGATTGGTCTGGGCGGACCACAGCGCGGTGTTATCTTGTGCCAATGACCTTCTTTTTTCTTGAGCAGCTTCTGAGGGAAGAGAGCGATGGCGAGGCCTGGCGGGGCTAGTGGAAGGTCTGGTGTTCCTAACGGGAGAGGGTCGACTGGCCGATGGATAGGACAGCTTTGCAATCTTGTCTCTATGTCTCGACACAGTTGATCGCGTTCAGGTGTGTGGGTATGTAGGGAAACAATACAGCTTGGCCAAGTTCGATGTGCTCGCGCCGTGGGGCGCAAACTCACGTCACAGCTCGACCGTCCAGAGCTCATTGTGCGCCAAGACTCGACCGGCAAAAAACATGACCGAACTCATCAGCGGTGTCAGAGGCGCGTAGCATGCGAAGAAGACGCTATATCACCACACCATCTTTTGACTACATTATCGTAGTAACATTAGCAGAATTGTGCCTTACTAACCGCCTGAGCAAGTGGAGAGAGGTTTTGTACAGTATATCGACGAGTGTGCAACCACCTATCTATTGGTAGCCGTATATCAGCCAACGCGCCATGCAAATGCCATGTCTGTACCCCTTTAGCGCCGTCAAAATGCACATCTACAATATCATACAGCCGCCTCCTGCCGTAGCCCTTTCCCCTACTTCTTGTTCCTCTCCGCCTGCGCCTTCTCATGTGCCACGATTAGCTCCCTTTGCAACTGTTGCGGGGCGGCCGCGTAGTGGCTGAACTCCATGCTGAACTCGCCCTTGCCCTGACTGGCGGCACGCAGTTGCGAGGAAAAGCCAAACATGCTGTTGAGACTGCAGTCGGCATAGAGCGTAAAGTCCTCGGGCCCGATCTCGGTGTCGTTGATGACGGCGTTGCGCTTGTTCAGCAGGCCGACGATGTTGCCCTGGAACTCGTTCGGCGCTGTGACAACCGTCTTCATCAGGGGCTCAAGCACCTGCGGCTGCGCCTGCATGAAGGCCTTGCGGAAGGCCTGCATCGTCGAGTTGCGGAAGGCCTGTTCGGACGAGTCCGTCATGTGGATCGCACCGTCGTTGATCACCATGCTCGTGCCCAGCACCTTGTGGCCCAGCATTGGCCCCTTGTCGCACGACGCGTTGAATCCCTTTTCACAGGCGAAGAGGAACTTTTCACTGATGTTGCCTCCGGTGACTTGCGTCTCGAAGTGGTTGTCGCTCAGCTGGCCCGTCGGCTCCATCCAGCCCATGACGCGCGCGTAGTCGCCTGCGCCACCCGTCTGTTTCTTGAGCAGATGGTCGAACTCTACGCGCTGCGTGCACGTCTCGCGATACGCGACTTGCGGCCGCCCCGTGATACATTCGACGTTGTATTCGCGGCGCATGCGCTCGACATAGATCTCTAGGTGCAGCTCACCCATCCCCGAAATGATTGTCTCCTGCGACTCCTGCTCGACGTGGACGCGGAACGTCGGGTCTTCCCGCTGGAAGCGGGACATGGCTTTGCTGAAGTTGGGGGTGTCCTTGGTTTGCTTGGGTCTGATCGACAGCGAGATGACAGCGTCCGGCACGAACATTGAAGTCTGTGTAGAATGAGTCAGTGAACAAACAACGCGATCCACGGAAACATAGCTGACGTACCATGGAATATCCGAGCTGCCCATCAGTGAACGTGTCACCACTCGCACAATCAACACCAAACACGGCGCAGATCTCACCAGCGCCAACCTCCTGCACTTCCTCCATCTCGTTACTGTGCATGCGCACGACACGAGGGATCTTGACCTTCTTGTCCGTTCGAGCATTGTAGACCGTCAACCCTTTCTTCAACGTTCCCTGATACACTCGTATATAGGTCAATTGTCCAAAATTGCTGTCCTCGAGCTTGAATGCCAGGCCCACGAATGGAAGTGAGTTGTATGAGACCAGCTTCACCGGAGCCTCTTTCCGTCGCCTGTCCAGGGCAAGATTCTGGACTTCTGACGGGTTGGGCAGATAATCGCACACGGCGTCAAGCATCGGCTGTACCGCGGTGTCGGCCAATGCCGAGCCCATCAGCACTGGAGTGAACTTCAGATCAATGGTCGCTCTTCGGATAGCAGCCTTGATCTGATCGATTGTAGGTTCGCGCTCCTCAAGGAATATCTCGGCTATCTCTTCGTCAACGTCCGCCAACGTCTCGATGAGCATTCGTCGCCTCTCCTCTGCGATTGCTTTGCATTCTTCGGGTACTTCGTCCTTCTCCACGATGATTTCACCCTTGGACCCTTCATTGTAGATGGCTTTCATTCTGATGATGTCCACGACCCCTCTGAGATTGTCCTCGGATCCGATCGGTACTTGGATAGCAGCAGCCGGTATCCTAAGCTTCTGGTTGATCATGTCGATAGCCTTGAATGGATTGGCTCCCATCCGGTCCATTTTGTTTACGAAGGACAGGCGCGGGATGTTGTATCTCCTCATTTGTCTGTCAACAGTGATTGTCTGACTTTGCACGCCGCTTACGGCGCAAAGAATCATGACCGCACCGTCGAGCACTCTCAGCGCCCTCTCCACCTCAATCGTAAAGTCGATATGCCCGGGCGTGTCGATCAAGTTGATGTGATATTTCTCCTCATTGCCAGTATTCGGGTCCTTCTTCAGCCAGTCACAAAACGTCGCCGCAGATTGAATGGTGATACCCTTTTCTCGCTCCAACTCCATGCTGTCCATCTTGGCACCCACAGCATCCTTGCCACGAACTTCGTGAATGTCCTTGATTCGACCGGTGTAGAAGAGCACACGTTCCGTCGCCGTCGTCTTACCGCTATCGATGTGCGCGGCGATACCAATATTCCTGACCTTGTCCAGTCGCGCCGCCTCCTTCGGGTCCAGATTTTGGACGATTGTTTCCTGCGCAAGCTCCAACGGATCCTGCTGTGCCTGCTCCAACACAGCTGCCGCAGCCCCACTTTGATGCCTTTTCCCTTGCCATGATGTGCGTGCTGCAGGTCGTCCAACTTGCAGGGTCGATGGTCGCGAGAGACTGGCAGTCCCCAAGCTGCGTCGGTTGGCACACCGAGCTGTGTTGCTCAAAGAGCGCACTAGCCCGACTTGCGCTCTACCAACACCATACGCCCTCATCCTTGACGACTGGCTAGGGTCGCGATACGCTTGACTGCTGCTATCAAAGTCTGGCAGCAATCAGCGATGCCGACCAGACTGGGAACTTTTTTAGCATCAAAGCCGAGAATCTGCCGCGGCCGAGGCAGTCATGAACATCCCGTCAACGACACGAACGAAGAACAAGCTTGCAAATCTCAGGGCACACCATGAATCACCGGTCTAGGTTTGTGTCATCGTACCTATGAACAGTCCAGCATCGCTGAAAAGGAAGATCTCTCCACCTCCCACGAGCAGATCATCCGCAGCCGTTCCTAGAAGACACAGCTCCGTGCAAGCACCTGCCGCACCGACACAGCGGGATCCGGGCAGACCGAGTCTTGCATCGATAGAGGCTGGAGAGGCCCAGATCAGAAACCATCTAGATCATTTCTCCGAAGAGCTTGAGAGGCTGCGGCGATCCGACGACAGTGGTTCTCCTAAATTGTCAATCAAAGCATTCCGTACATTATACGCAAGGAACCAGAACGGAGATGGTAACCACTTCGTAGTACATCAGCACGATCATCCAGTAGCTGGTAGGCATTCCTGCGATAGACAAGTTCCTGGCGACATGGACTCATATGCACGGTAGGCGTTCATTATGATTTGAGACTTCAATTTTCAGCATCAAGTTCCATCAGCTTTTCTATCCCATATGGCTTGCCTGGCAATCCGAATTCTCTTCGGCCGAATCGAATGGCCATAGAGACGAGGGTGCACAATGTCTGGGTGGGTACTTCTCGTATGCGTCTGATTTTACACATCTCTCACGGTTCCTTTCCCGTCGTTGATGAATGCGCGACCACAAGAATGCTTCTCGGTTTCTCTTCGTCAATCAGCATTAGATAATAGTCACATCGCTCACGTTCATAGAATCACCTCATAGAGTCTGCCTCCTACAAGACCGGGTCCCTCCTCATATGGGACACGGGGGAGTACGAAATCCTCCCGCGCAAGCCACGATCGAAGACGGACCGTGAGACAGAAGACGAGCTCTCCATATCGTCTGACGTGGACGCGCAGGGGATCGAGGGAGACGCGACCACACAACCAAAGAAGCTCTCGCATGCATTTCAAAGTCATCATATACGTCTCCGACTTCACGGAACGCGTCTTCCGCCAGGCTATACCATCGCTCTCAGGCTTCCCTCTGCTAACAACCGAGCTGACCAACCACGCAAGCCGAAGCGAAGACGGAGACGCAAAACACCACCATTGCGTGTCGAACGAGACTCTGCAACAGACAGCGAAGCAGATATCGCGCAAGCGACTCCTTCATATCGACCAACGGAGGAAGCCGACGAGGACGGCAACGAAGCCGACGTTCTCGCCGCTGCACTTGCGTCCGACGCCGAGGACGGAGGCGATGACGAGGACGAAGCGATCCGCCTCAACAACGCCTACCCGGGCGCCACCAACTCGATCGGCTCGATCCATCAGCGCCAGTGGTTCCTGACACTCGATCGTATCTCGAGCGGATTCGTCAAAGCACGACGAGGGGCGGACGCTGGGCGATGGGAACGGGCACGACGCGAGGACGGGACGGTCGGGGGATTCGAGACATTCATCGTGCGCGGGCGGGAAATGGAGAGGAGTGTGGTAACCGGCAGGCTTGCGGCAGATGTCATGGATGATGAGGGCATCACGAGTTATGCGGGGCGTAAGATGTGGAGGCCCATAACCGAGTAGAAGACCGCTTGATCCGTGTGAGAAGATGGAATGACTTGGTATCTACAGATGGATGCTGCGGTAAGAGCGCTTTGGAGGCTGATCATGCGACATTATGGCGGGAAGTTCAGTTTCATACCCTGCTTCGCCTCTTTCTTCTTTCGGAAAACTCGTGTAGCAATCCGTTCCCTCGCTTCCGCCAGGTCTCTCCCTAAATCATGCCAGAAGCGATACTGCAGCATTCGAGGCCATCAACGGGCAAGGAAATCTGCGCTCGAACGTGACGAGTCTTGCCCAGAACATGGCTATTACGGGCGCTACGCAGGAGACATAGTCGTGACTCATAACCTGCTGAGGAGCCGCCGCCTAAGTCGCTCGGCGAAGGAAGGCATTACGTGAGTCAAGTTCGTAAATCTCCGCTCTGATGCTCATTCACCAGCCGGCAAGCCTCTTGATCGTGTCCGCCAACGTCTCACGACCGCTCTGCCTCCTCTCCGCCCTCTTCGCCCGATCCTCCTCATAATACTCGCCGACCTTCCTACTGACCTCCTCCGTGCTCCGCGCCTCGGCGACCAGCAGCGAGATCTCCAGCTCGCGCTCCGCGTCCGTCTTGCCCTTGAGACTCGCCTCAATCTCTTGCCTGCGCTCCGGCACGAAAATGTCAAGACCCGTCTTCTGCTTCTCCTGTCCCGTCGTGACCGCTGACGCGCCGGCAGTGCTTGACGACGACGATGTCACGCCAGCGATGTCCAATAATGGGCTGAAGACAGGCGCCGACCTGCCCTCCTCCTTCGCGGCGAACGTCAACCTCTCGCGCTCCAGCATGTCATGATACAGCTTGTCGGCGTGCATCTGGAC
>Ga0058704_10000827_pt1 | contig 15149 bp, 15 predicted proteins | sample AgamicMgSfe_FD_71363 | JGI IMG/M metagenome (GOLD analysis project Ga0058704, IMG submission 71363) | Agave microbial communities from Guanajuato, Mexico - Mg.Sf.e | ecosystem: Host-associated > Plants > Phyllosphere > Phylloplane/Leaf | place: Guanajuato, Mexico | collected 2012-05-30
ATACCCATATCAGTAGATCTGGCACAGTAGCGGTGTACTGCAGCTTGCCTGCACATCATTTCAACTTTGTGCAAACATTGAGATGATCGCTTCCATGGCGTACAGCGTGCTGCATACACGGACGTCTAGTATTCTGTTCAAAGCTCCAAGATTGGCGCCGGGTTGTGAGACGTACGGCTGAGCGTTGTCATCAATCGACATACATACAGATCACGGATGGTGGTGCTAGCGTGCGGCGTCAGTCGTTGACAGCCCATTCGCGGAGCTCTGTCGAGGTGCGTCGTTCCATTCGGCTGGAAGCAGGATTTAGGTTCCTGGATCCTGGCGCACGGGAGAAACACTTTGGAAGGTGATGGTGCCCAAGCCGTAGCGGCACAATATGCATAAGGCTGTACACGTGGCCTATGCCATGTGGCAGGACGGCGTTGGAGCTTTGAATGATGCGAGCGCCATTTGGTAGCGAACCAGGGTGAAACATGTTGGCTGAATGCATAGTCAAGGAGAACGAACGCCATTTCATTATACCGGAGAATTAGTCGGCCCGTGCGGAGACGTTAGACTCGCACGTGACTCGATATGGGGGTTGGGTTGCAGACACCAAATCCACGCAATGATCACATTCTGGATGCTACACATATAAGATTGGCCTTTACGTCGGCTGCTACAACTTTGCGCTCCAGATACGACAGCTTTCCATCCTCCGATGGCAACTCTAGTCCTATTGATGACGCCGCTACGTATTTCTCTCGAGACTGGTTTACAGCCTGTAAAGAACTGCATGTTTGGTCAGATGACATCGAGAGGTTGCAATTCCTCGTAATCTACACTTACTACGATTGGGAGAGCAGCAGTCAAGCACAAAAGGTCCATTGCCAGCGTCGTTTTGCCCCATCCGATGGCGGCCTTGAGGGATGCGCTTGCCTGAGGTCCAGCGATAGCGGCAGCAGCAAGACACATCTCGAAGAGACTGGTAGCGTCAGCGTAGGCCCCACGGTCACCGAAAATTCCCGGAGTCGTAGCCTCTATCTCATCAACGGTTCCAGACAAGTCGGCACAAAGGGCTGTGGTGATGAGATTGGCGAAGAAACCTGTGATACGGATCCGTTAGACTTCGTCTCTTAATTTATAACTCTGAGCTATCAGGAAATGAGGCTTCCTCCACACCTACCAACAAGAAAAAGGAGCACGCAAAGCAAGGCGATCTGGCTAGTAGAGTTTCCACCAACAAGTATCAAAAGAATGAGTGAAGGTGGTGTCAGTACGGTTCCGATCAACGCGATGAAGCCAAAACCGAGTCGATCTGCTAGCAGACCCTGCAGAAATCCAAGTGCTGTTGGTATGCCCAAGTTGAGAAAGATAAGGCCAGTGCCTGAGGGTGAGAGATCCATTTCCTGTCTAGCGAAGACAGGCAAAACGGACTCGAAGCTGATTGCGATGAAGAGTGACACAAACATGCCGTAGCATGCTGAGAGAACGCGAGGTGATCTCAACAGATATAGTATCGGTGGAAGGTGCCTTTCCCGGCTGACCGGCTCCACAATAGCTCCCGATCCGGTCTCGATGTCGGTCACTTCTGCCAAACTGACTGTGACATCGACTTTCGCTTTGACAGGCATTGAAAGAGGTTTGTTCGACTCTGAGCCAAGACCTGCGCTGGTCTTTTCGATGACCAAGAGCCGAAGAGTCAAGTCAATGCTGAGCAAAGCTATCAGCAGTCCAACGAGACCCCATATGCCGGTTTTGGAGAACAAGAGCCCGCCGATAGTCGGGGAGATTGCGATCGCTGCATCTCCCACAGACACCGCGAATCCCAAACAGCGACCAGTCGCTCCCTTCTCTACCGTGTGGATGACGAAAGCCAGACCCACAGTCCATACGGTACCGCTGGACATCCCGCATAAGATGCGGCTCACAAGAAGCATCCACATGCGAGTGCCGAAGCCAAACAGAAGCATGGCGGCAAACTGGACAATCATGCCAGCCAGGAAAGGGCCCTTCCTAGAGGTAAGGCGGTCAGCCAGCCAGCCGCATATTGGAGCGGCGACCAGTGCTCCGGCTTCAAACATGGTGAACAGGAGAGAAACCCGGAACTGTTCTCGGTGCTCAGCAGTGCCCAGTCGATTGCCGAGTATAGAGGGCAACGCCGGAGTAAAGAGGGCGTACGCAATGCTATCCTAGTCGATCTTAGTCGCAGAGCCTTCCCTCGTACAATGCAGAAGCGGCTCACAGTCATGATGGCGAATGAAACTGTCGTCAGCATGACAATGTTTCTCGATCTAAGACGGAGGAACCACGTTGCACCGATGTCACTAGAGGTCTCCATTTTTGAAGGGCCTGCGTAAGTTGGTAAGAAGGCCTGCAGTATGTCGTCGATGTTGCGAAGAAGGGATGAGTGTCTACAAAGACAGAATGAAGTGACCGGCGGCCAGCGATGGCCGAGCACAAGACAGGCATAACAGCAAGCTGGCGCGAGCCTGAGCGTTGTAAAAACGCCTTAACTACCCGGACATGTCCGTAACTTCTTCTGCAGGACCAGACCCTATGATCATGCTTCCTGGCGTTTTCGCTGAAGTGTAACTTGTGGCGTCGTTTCCATTGCATTAGGACGCAGGCTGGACTTTGTGATGTGGGGATGGCGTGTTCTAGTTTTGGCTGCGCAGTACCTGCAACCAATCCGCTGCACCACATGTGTGCTTGACACGCTGTGTTGTGCTTATGTATGTACCCGACTTCCGTATTTAACACTCAGTGCGACTCAAGGCTTGTGCCCGCAGCCATTCGCAAGCATCTAGATTAGAAGTAGGGCACTCTAGCTGCTCAGGGAAATGTAATCTGAGGGCGGCAAGACTGTTCTGGATTGGGTTGTGTCACACACTTGCGAGGAGAGCAGACCTGTGTTGGTAGCATATAACTGGTGTGACATGTTGAAGAAGATAATGTGCTATCTTGACTGCGCTACCGTACACCTGAATCTTCACCGAGACTTCGAGCATAGAAGATTGACATACCTTTTTGCCATCCTCGACACACGTACTCTTTTCCCTCGTAGCTTCGCTTCAAGACACACCCAAGAGGCAAGATGTGTGGCATCGCTGCGGTATTCGGAGCGGTGGACGCAAGTATTGTCGACAAGATGCTCGAAGACGTTGCACACAGAGGACCTGATGATAGGGCGACATACGAGCTGCATGGACGTGTCGCACTCGGCATCTAGCGATTAAGCATTATGGACATCGCTGGTGAACGACAGCCTTTCGTACGCCCCCTAAACAAGGTCGCTTTGGTATGTACTGGCGAGATCTATAATCACACGGCAGTCCGAGCAGTGGCCCGTGATGTCGCAGAGTTCGCGTCTAAATCTGATGTTGAGGTCATTGCATACCTGTATGAGCAGCATGGGACAGATATGGTAGATCTGCTAGACGGCATGTTCGCCTTCGCCATGTACGACAGCCGGCGCGATGACTTCTTTGTCGCGAGGGACAGGTTCGGAATCAAGCCTCTATATTACCTCACGGACGGAAAACAATGGCTATTCGCCTCGGAGGTTAAAGCATTCATCCGCACAGGATACGATCTTAGGGCGGTGAGAGAAGTACCTCCTGGAAGCATGGTAACTCGCGCGGGTGTCCATCCCTGGTTACCGCAAAGCGTACCTCGGCCGACGTCGATTGGAGACCCTGCCATTCTTCGAGCGGTGCTTGCGTCCTCAGTGGAGAAACATCTCCAAGCAGACCCAGATGTCCGCATCGGCGTTTTCCTGTCTGGAGGCTTGGACTCGAGCATCATCACCGCACTGGCCGTACGTCAGCGGCCAGATATTGTGGCCTTCACGATTGGGATGGACGATTCACCTGACGTTTCAGCTGCACGCCGAGTCGCCGAGCACTTAGGTATCAGGCTTGTCGAATGTCCGCTCGATCTCCAAGACGCTTATCGTCGTCTGCCGGAAGCTGTAAGGTTGACGGAATCGTACAACGCCGTCAAGGTCCTGGAGGGATTGCTGACGATGATGCTAGCCGAAGCTGCGGCATCTGAAGGCGTCAAGGTCATCCTGTTGGGAGAAGGAGCTGATGAGGTCTTTGCGGGCTACGGCTTCATGCGCAAGCTCGGCTCGAGTGCCATGAAGGAAGCCTGTCAGACACTCTTAAGAAACATTGGCTCAGCAGAGTGCATGCGCCTCGATCGCGCAACCATGGCCTTCTCTGTCGAAGCAAGGGTCCCTTTCTTGGACCCGTTTCTTGTCGACTGGGCGATGAGCTTGCCGTCCACCTCCTTGGTGCGGCAAAGACAAGGGCGATTGATAGAGAAGTGGATGATGCGCGAAGCCTTTAGCGATCTGCTACCCCAAGATATCATCTGGCGGATGAAGCTTGCGTATAACACTGGAAGCGGCATTATGAGGCTTCTCAACCGCATGGTGGAACAGATCAGCGATCTCGATGTCAAGTTCGCACGTCGTGTTTTCCCTACTGCTGGGATTCTGGACAAGCTGGGTGTCTATCTCCATCGGATTTGGCGTAAGGTGTTTGGGGAATGCGGAGGCGAAGAGATGCATGCTATGTTCGGCGCCTATCCATTGATGCCATGCAGCTTCGACGTCTATCAGAGTGGTGGGACTGGTGAAGACGACGCTGAAGTCGCTGTCTTGAAGCGAGCGAGAAAGCTCGGCTATCGTTCTGCTACTTGTTAGCCGTTTGTCGCTCTTCAGACCCCGGAACAGGGCATGCAGATGATGAAGGTGGAGGCGTAGGTGCTGGCATAGGTGTTGTACTTCCGCTTGACAGGTCGGCCAACAGGTGTACATACTTTGTGTCATTGGGCAACAGCTGAGATAATACGGTTTGGCATCAATACTACCTCGTTATGAACGAGTAAGTGCGTGTTGGCAGGATGCATGATCAAGGAGAGCGAAAGCCCTCTCATCACACCGGAGAAACAGTCGGGCCGTGCTGAGATGGACAACCCAATCGTGGGGGCTGGTTTGAGACCCGGCAAGTCCGACAATGAGGTACCCAGGATGCACACCATCTTCTATGAGCATGGACCGCGATCATCGTTATCTCAATTTTTTTTTGACTTTGAGGACTGCAGGATCAGCACGGTAACGCCGACACCCACTTTACGGAGTCGCAAATCTCAGAGCGGCCCCCTAGCCTCAAACCGCAAACCTTGTTGGTAATCTTATAAGGCGGAAAGGTGGATGCGACTATGGTCATCCTTGAGTGCACATCTCGACACCGCCCGCGCGGAGATGCGTCTCGAAAAGATCCTTTCGAGTCTTCCGACGAGCAAGATGTGCAGCAACGGTAGTATCGCCGAAAAGCTTGCATCTACGTGAGATGTGACTTGAGCCTAGCACCGGCAAGAGGACCAGACAATACCGGCCAGGCCATCAATCTCTGTAACGCCTCGGCCACAACCTCTGGTACGAGCAAATGGCTACTACGGTCCATGCAGCGAGCTCCGGTGTCCGTATGTCTGGACGGCACCGCCAGCCGCCAGAGCACAGATGCAATATAAGGTAGGTATTTCCATCATGTGCACCATTCACAAATTGGCAGCACGAGCGGCGACATGCCTCCAGAAGGCGTGCAGACAATCGGACCACAGCCTAGAGACCCAGGTTGTTGACAACTTCCCACGATGTCTCCTACAAACCACCGAACGCTTGGCCTGTCAGCCGATTGACGGATGACTTGATGGATACGGCCCTTGTGTTTTATCACCCGTTGCAGTATCCAAGTCGATGCCGTCGATGCTTCGGCAGATTGTTCTTGCGACATTGGGCTGCGCCATCCGGGTGAGTCATGCGCTGTTGCAGATACCTTGTCCTGAAGTAGAGTCATGTTGGTTGACAACGAGCGAAGAGATTAGCGTTCAAGCCTTAAAGAAGCGCCATCAAAATTGCAGCCATTGAGAAGTCGAAGGTTCGAAGGTCACGACATCCGAGCAATATGACAGCCAGAAGCAAGCCAGAGTCCAGACTCTGCCATTGGGACACCGATCAATCCCGAACGGGTTCAGGGCGCAGAACTTCTTTCGACAGCATCAGAGCAATAACGTAGTCCCTGCCGCTCGCCCAGCATCCGCATAAGAAGCAGCCACCGCTTGATGATTGCGCAACCTAAGAGCTTTCCACTTTTTGTCGGTACGCGAGGATGAATCATACACACGAGGTCCCGCTTTTGCAAACAATGGCTCTGTCTGACTGCGTGGTAGAGGCAATGCCGGGCAAAGATGTGAGAGGCGAACTGTGTCAGTTGAGGTGCTACTGGCAGCTTAGCAGTATGCATAAGAATCGGCTTTGGTTGCCATCATCAGTTTAAGTCAGTATGAAATACCAAGTGTTACTCAGTTCTCCAATGGTCGAACGCCGGCCTTTGGCACTGCAGTCGGATTCCAGAGGGTAGGACGACAGATATGAATGTATCGAGTTGTTGACGGTCAGTAGTTCAATAAGGATCTTATAGAATGTACCTATAGATCATCAAAAAGAGTGCGGATTGGTCTTCGACAGTCGAAAGCTGTCAATCTGGCGGTGTTGATTCTATCTTCACGAATCTAGTAAGAGGCCCATTGATCTGTGTGCGTTAGACTAATACCGGCCGACAGGCTGTCAAACAACTTTAGTGTCGTTGTAGAGTGCTAGCGTGTCAGATGCATGTGATCTTCCTCTGTGACGGTTTTGCCACTGCTGAAGTAGTGGGCTTTTGCCACATCTAAACCACCCGTAATCTCTATCCAATTCTGCAACCTTCCACGAACCTTCAGTTCCATCAAAGGTACATTCAGCTAACGTCCAGCACACGCCAAGATTTCACCGACAACGATGGACGCTTCTCCCCTCCAAGCGATCCCACCAGAGCTCCGCAACCTCATCTACGAACAACGCTTCTCCGGCCAAACACCACTCACCCACAGCGAACCCAACATCACCTTCGCCTGCAATCAAGCCCGCATCGAAAGCCTACCCTTACTCTACACCAGAACCCTCGAGGTCTACATCGAAGACGGCAACACAGAAACCATCGTCGACGCACTGCCGAAACGCAATCCCATCCTCCTGAACCGCATCAACCGTCTCGGGATTGTCGTCAATAGCGAGGAGATCGGTAAGATGAGCCAGCCGACGATGGACATACTGAAGCCGCTCTGCGCTCCTCTCGCCAAAGCTGGATTTATGGGTTAGAGGGTGGGGTGGAGTGTTAAGAGTGCGGGGGGTGAGAGACGGAGGTTTTGGGAGGATTATTGAGGATATGATTGGGATGCAGATGCATAAGGCGTTGGGGAGAGGGTTGCGTGATGGTTATCAGGGTAGGATGGGAGGACGGAGGCTGGTTGGTGACGAATAGGAAATCTTACGAACTGCACTCTTGGCGAAATGGACGAGAGTAATGTATGAGTAGTCACTCCGGGGGGTCATGGATAGCACTGAGTCGTGGGCTCCAACATCGTCGTCTCACTAGCATCACAAACTGCATCTTTTCCTTGGCCTCCTACTCCTGCGACGCAAAACCTCTCATGTAGGCCTCATCCTTCTGACGATAAGACATGGTGTTAGTGTTTTACAAGCAGAGAACGGAGGTGACCAGATGATAATGATGACTGCGCCACACCTGACGCCACAATATCAGCTTCCCAATACGTCAGCCGACATGATCGCGGCTTCACTGTTTCGGCGAGTTGCGCCAGTTGCCATGCGCACCTGCATCACCACACCGAAACACACCCGACACCGACACACCTGATCCAGTGTCGCTTTGCTTCTACTCCATTCTACCTTGAACCCTTACAATAGCAACAATACTACATCCATGACTTCCGACCTACCGAGAGTGGCATCCTCCCAGACCCAACTGTACACCTGCAACTCCTGCGGCTCCGTCATCCGCCTGCAATACGATCTCCTAGAAGGCAAAGCCGAAGAGTTGATGAAGAGTGAAGGGCTCGAGCTTGCGAAGAGTCAATCATAGCCTGGTTCGACCGCTGATTCCGAGTCACGACGCGGTTCGATCCCGATACTGGTACAAAAGGCGAGTATGAGTAGCCCGGAGCTCGCGGCAGGTGCTTCGTCACAAGAAGACGAGCGTTCGGGAGATGATGAAGCACGCGAGGCGGAGGCGGCCGCCACGCATAAGCATGAAGTAGAGGTGGAGGAGAGAGAAGCGTATGAGTACTGGGGATATCTGTTCAAGCCGGACAAGACCGGGACGAACAAGTTGAAGAGCTTGATGCGCGGGCTGAAGGATGTCATAGTGCGTTGCTGGTTTTCTTGACACTTTTGATAAGAACCGAATGCTGATGTGGTGCAGAACGAGAAATATGAATCCTCCGACAACCCAGACCTGACACCAACCCAAATTGCCAATTTCTACCGCGATCTGCACGGCAACTATGATCAACTATTCCTTGGCACGCCGCACGAGAGTATTGCTTTCATCTACAAGTCGCTAGGCTGCTTGCACAGCTTGCAACCGCAATCTTTCACGCACTCGACCGCATTCACCGACCCGACTGTACCCGCGCTGAAGACGGAAGGATGGACGATGTGGCAGACTATTCAGCTATTGTTGGGACCGGAAGAGCATGCGGGGTTCTTGATGGAAGCTGTACAGAAGTGGGATGTCAAGGACCCCGCGACGGGTGATGTGTTTCCTAAGATCCTGCCTAGGTCATGTTTCCCGACAGAGCCGGATAGGCACATGGTTGCTTGGTATGAGGGTGTCTCCGAACGTCTGCGGCGCGAGGCAGAGGATGAAAACAGGCGGCGGGAGGTGGAGGCCGAGCAGGCTGAAACCCGACGCCTGCGTGAGAGAGGCAGAGGTGAGGAAGGCGCGACGGACAATGAGGGATCGGTCGATTCGAAAGGACCAGCGCTGGCATACTTCCGCAACCCCCTATACCGACATGTCGATGGCCGACCAAGCATCGTGCGCAAGAACAGCAACCGGCCCGCCCTCAGTCCTAGGCCGACAATGAGGAACAAGAGCAAAGAAGCCGCCACAACAATGGGTCACGTGATCCGTAACATCGGCTCGCCAAGCCTCTGGAATGGCCGTAGAGGCAGTAGAAGTGCGAGCCGCGACACCGAACGTGACAAGCGAAGGCGTAGTCTGCCCGACCATCGACACTCTCGTCAACACTTCCCTGGCGACCTACCACCACCTTCGACAAATGGCAGCTATGAGGCTAGCGCTACTGGGCTGTCGCCAAATGATCCTCGCCATGGTAGGCGCAGGAGCGGACAGGCCGAACAAATGCTCGATTTACGGCCTGCTACCGCAGAGACCGCGGATGACGAGTATGACGGTGATGGGCCGAGCCCAATCTACAGTCCGCGGCCGGGTTCGCACAATAGACATCATCATCAGAGGCATTCGGGAGGCGCCGAGTCGGCGACGTCGGGCTTGAGGCATAGCAAGAGTCATGATCCGACGCCTAGTCAGACAGATTACGGCTCTGACTACTTCGGCGGATACGATGACCCGAACAGACGCCGCAACTCGGCACAGGACAGCGTCGGCACACCGGCCGCTGCTCCCGATGGTGAAGCTAGTGGAGCTGGGGTGATGGGCGGTGGCTTCGGCCCCAGCGCGAGTCCGTTGTTTGCGACGCATGTTGCGCGCCAGCCCCAGCCTCCACCGCCTCACGGGCCACCACCAGGTATGAGGCCACCGACTTCCGACCCATACGGTCCACGCAAGGCTCCATCCGTCCGTAGAGCGCAAGATAGACCCTTCAGCCGCAGTCCAGCGGGCTCGGAACGGCGTCCAGACACTCGGAACAGCGGTAGATATGAGAGCCCCCACCGCCAACCCCGCGCCCGCTTCGAGCAGAGTCCTCATGGGCGTGACTACGACGACGCGCCTCCTCCGCCGCCTTCTGAGTCTAGCCGACATTGGCATACAGGTCATCCGGGTGGGCGTCCGCCGTCGAGGCCGATGTCGATGAAGTCTGATATGCCGCCACCGGCCGGTATACCAGGCGGAGCACCATATGCGGCAGCGGGTGCGCCGTACCCTCCCTCTGCGCAAGGGCAGCAGGATCATCATAGGAGGAGGTCCGGGAGGATGAGCGGGAGTGAGTATGACGCCAATGGGCCTGAGGACGGTGGCAGGAGGCAGGGGAGGCCGAAGCAGACTAGATTTGCTAATGGGGTTGATGGGAGGAGGTATGTTAGTCCGTGGGGCTGAAGGGCGGGAAAGGGAGGATTTGGATGAGGTTACGGGGCATGAGGCTTATGAGATTATGAAAAGGGATGGGACACGGGACATGGGCTGAGAGACGTTGTTGATGATATCGATTTCTTGTGAGTTGGTATACTACTACGCTCAGTCCTAATGGTGACCCAGGCTGCCTAAGTTATCAGTCATGACCGTATCAGGTCGAATATACTAGAACATGGTTTCTCCTGAGTATCCGAACCCGTTGCTGTCTTGGATGAGCAAACAGTCTCAGCTTCACGCAATGTTTGCCATTCGGGTGAGGCGCGCATTGCGGCCTACTATCTCATTGATAAGATCAAATAATTCAGCTTCACTAATTTTGGAAGCGTGCTTCAGGTGGACACATCAAGATCGACACGAGGAGACACGGACATAGACGACCATGCGGCTGAATCGATGCCGATCGTCCGAGAAGACTACGACATGGCAGTCACAGCATTGGAAAATAGCACATCAGAGGCGCACAATGACTCTGACTACAACAGCGCAGACGACCTTCCTCACGATCCGATCATACCTTCCTACCCTCCTCCTCCTCCTCCGAGCCGCCTTTGAAAACCAGCAAGCAGAAGATTCGCTCTGCTACCACGGCCGCCGCCTCCGCCTCCACCACCATCACCGCCTGCTTGGACGGATCCAGCCAAGACTCACCCAGCTAGCTGGAACTTCACTCTAAGTACACCGCTCAAGGAACAGCTTGAAGCACGTTCTAAGAGCAAGCGGCGTATTGGGCGTTATGAAAGAAACCATGCGATAATTGATACGGTTTCTCCTAGAATCAACGAGCATATGCGGCCTGTCAGGGGTGTGACGGAGTTTATTGAACCTTTGCAGAGTGCGAGGGTTATACTCGTGGTCTTTGCGGATGATGACCAGAAGGATGTCGATTATATTCTTGAACCCGCGGCTATCTTGGAGCGGTCTTCGACATGGTTTGAGAAGGCGCTGCGTCCGGATGGTTTTCGGGAAGGCCAAGAGGATCTTATCAGGTTTTCCGTCAGCGACCACGAGGCGTGTAAGCTGTTCGTGTATTGGGCGTACCATGACCACCGACTGCTACAACAAGTTTACGGTACTGCGACGAAAGATGCAGAAGCATATATGTGTATGCTAGCTTCGGGCTGGATCTTTGAGCCTTTGGCGACATGATTGCGTGCGCCAAGTTCCAAGATAGCTGCATGGACGAGCTCATTGACATCTTGGGCTCATATGATGCTCCGTTGGAGTTGTTGGTGGAGGTCTATGAAGATACTGGAGAAGGCTCGGCGCCTCGGCGACTGTTGATTTACAAGGCTTTCTATATGCTTATGGAAGGTAGGGTGGAGATGCTTGGACGGCTGATGCAGTTGGATGGATGCTCGAAGCTGTACACGGAGACGACAAGTGAGCTGATGGGTAGAGATGGGTGGGATAAGAAGAGCTCGTGGCGGGATAATATGGCTTGGTTTGCGGAGAAACTGCATGCCAAGAAATAGGGGGTTAGGGACCTTGGGGCGATTGAATTTTGGGAGCGTTACAGACAAACCTCGCTCAGCATGTTGACATTCCCAAGATACAATGGCATGCTCGCCTCACTCATAACCGGGAGCTTTGACGACCAGGCTGCTGTTGGGTGAGTAGCCAGCATTGCTGAGCGTGCATCGTTAAGCTGATCTTGATGGCGAGCCTCATTCGCATATGATACATGTGTGAATCTCAGGATATTACACACCTATTCATAACAGCTCAAACTGATAAGTCTCTAGACTCCCTGATTCCAGTGCTGTACGTTGATTCCTGAGCTGCACAGGCGCCGCTTGTAAGGCTGTGTCTTTTGAAGCCGCCTGACCGCAGCGCCTAAGGCTGAGTATTACACCATACCTACAAAAGGCGATGACTATGCAAAAATTGCGAGGACAGTCTGTCATCCCGACATGTCGAAGCTCACCAGAAGAGCGCCAACACTAGAGTCTGGGCGCGGCAGGAGTGTTGAGAACGGCCGGGCCGTCTACGAGCGTCTGAAGAAGGTTTTTGTGAGTCCTTCGCCCTCCGAAACGAGGTCATGACCGTTCTGATACGTTCAGCACCTTCGAGAAAAAGATGGACTGGAAGAGGAGCTACTGCCGCTTGCCGCGCAAAGCCCATATGTGAAGAGGTTGCTCGGTTACTATCGCAAGATAGCTTCTACTGAGAATGGTGAATTGCTCGATGATGTGATCTGGTTATCAGACACCGAGGGTAGCGATACGCATTTTGCATATGGCGAGAGCATCTCGCAAAGTTTCGACAACATACATGACTACCTCCACGCTCGCTCTGTTTCAGGATTATCGATTTGCGCTGTTGTTGCATCGACGAAGTCGGTCTGGAAGGCATATTCGTTCTTGACCAAGGTCTTGCTTATCATCCAGCAGAGGAGCGACAAAGCAGGCAGGCTGGTCCGGCACCTCGCTGGTCTACTTCTAGCGCGACATTGGATTACCCAGCCGGACGAGGCCATACTTGTCGACTGGCTGCTGTGTCATCCCGAACTCCAGAGCCGTGAATGGAAGCCGAGTTTGCCTTCGCTTGAGGAGAACGGCAGTGATGCCGCCCTGCGGCAAGGCACGAGCAACGGTACATTCTCTGCAGGCATTCGGTTACCTGACGGAATGTTCTCACAGGATTGGCAATGGTCTAGGGATGCGCCGGCTTATGAGAACGACGTGGGCGTTTACGTTTACCAGCCCTTCGAACACCAGCCGGCACAAGATTTCGTACGTATCGTTGCTGTCACCCCTGAAGTTGTCGGGCAGCGTAAAGCGATCGTCATCGTCAACTCCCCGAATGTGCTTGAGCGGTTGAAAGAGGCTTATGGGCGAATGATACAACGTCCACGCTTGCGCAATGACATGGGGTTGGAGCTGACCAGTGTAGTGCTAGCTCTATACGAGTGCATGAGAGATGATGTGGCTCATTTTGTCACACAAGCTGTCGCTAGCATCGAAAAATTGGTGCGCCATCTAATTCCAGCACGGGCTGGTCACAACATACACTGACTTCATTGTACAGGGCCTGCTAGGACGGACGCATGCATCCGGTTGGAAGATACAGTATCTGCTCCATCTACGGGAGTGCATGCAAGCCCAAGCACGGATATGCGAACGGGCGAAGACTGCCACCCATACGCTACTCTCCTTCACACCCACGCCCTCCATCCTTCCGGACACCCAAGGCTACTCGATCTGTGAGAAGCTGTACAAATGCGAACAGGATTCCACTTACTTGGCACTGGAGCTCGATGCACGAGCAATCAGCATTCGTGCAGTTGAAACCATGGTTTTGAAGCAGATGGAGTTATCCAGAAATTTCTGGAGTACTGTCGTCACCTTCGTAGTAGCACTGTACGTTCCGATATCCTTCGCTTCTGTAAGTAGTCCCGCTATGACAATAGCCGCACACCATGCGCTAACCGGTAACTTCAGTCTTTCTTCGGTATGAATGTTATCGACAGATCTACCTCTACTTACTGGGCCAACTCAAGTACGAGCACGGGAAAGGGTAGTTGGAGTGCCACGACTCTACTCAACAACAAGACCGTGACAGAGAATGCAACAAAGATCTCCACAAATCAAGCAAACGGCACACTCTGGGACATCAAGTTCTTCTGGATCACAGCCGCCTCGCTTGCGTTCGGTACGATCATCATACCCGTCGTCGCTGGCTCTGTCTTCCGAAGGATTTTCCGCTTCGCGCAAAGAAACAAAGTCTGGTGGCGAGTCATTGTCGCTTTCCTTGCTCTTGGGTAACGTACCAGCTCGTCAGCATCAAGCCATTGTCGCAAGCTGACCCCTAGTGTAGTGCGCTTGCTGTGGTAAACATTGTACCATCAGTATCCCAAATCATGGGCCCCGCAATCTACGGCGCCCTGGCCGGCTGGCACATCCTCGTGGCGGTCAAGATCCGAGCGTCCAGAATGGGCCTTGCTTGGGTCCTTATTGGAGGAGCTGGTGTCGCATCCATTCTCTTTATCAGACTCTCTTGGTTTGTGGGGAGTCTAGTAGCGTGGACCTTGGTGTTTGGGCTCTGGTTGTGGAAGAGACAGTACTTCTTTGGCTGGCAACGTTACCGTAAACGCACTGGTCGGGCGCGGTTCTAGGGTTTTCATCTTGGCGAGCGGTTAAGCCCCTCCGAAGCGGTATTGGCGTGGTCAGGCCAGTTTGAAGCTTTACGAACAACGCAAAAGGGGCGTTCGAAGAAGATCGAGCGATGTGACCGTGCTCTCAACTTTTCGGTATGTACACTATACTATTATTCCTAGTAACCAATACAATGCTAGTACGCTCACACAAAATCGATATTCCATATACTAGTACTGCCGTAAAGCTCCGAAGAAACGCCTCAGACTGCCACGACTGATGTATATCTACCTTCTAGCTTCTTGCGTAGCCTTCTCCTTTATATTGGTCATAGCAAACCCAACGGGGTTCAAGGCCGGCTTGCCTGGGCCCGGACTTTGCGCCCTGCTAGGTGCAGCCGAAGGCGCGGCGGAGCGGTTGTGGCTCATGTGCGCTCGTACAAGATGTCCTGCGGCCAGCGCGGAACATAGCGAGAGTTCGCCGGCAAGGACACCTGCAGCGACAACCTTGGCGAGCTGGCGTGCGTTCTCGCCTGGACTTGTTGGGTGGGCGCCGCGGACACCTAGCATGTCGAGCATCGCTGCTTGTGGCTCAAGGACTGTACCGCCGCCGATGGTGCCGACTTCTATGCTCGGCATTGAGACGGAGATCTGGAGGTTGCCGTTGAGACTGCGAAGAAAATTAGCGATATGTCTGCTTGCGAGGCTCGAGGATGGTAAGCTTACTTCTTCATGACAGTGATGCAGTTACTGCTCTCAACGTTCTGGGCCGGATCCTGACCAGTGGCAAGGAAGATGGCAGTGACAATGTTGGCCGCGTGTGC
>Ga0058704_10000828_pt1 | contig 15148 bp, 13 predicted proteins | sample AgamicMgSfe_FD_71363 | JGI IMG/M metagenome (GOLD analysis project Ga0058704, IMG submission 71363) | Agave microbial communities from Guanajuato, Mexico - Mg.Sf.e | ecosystem: Host-associated > Plants > Phyllosphere > Phylloplane/Leaf | place: Guanajuato, Mexico | collected 2012-05-30
GCCCTCGACCACGCCCGCGACCTCGACCACGCCCGCGCCGCCATCCATGCCCGCGCCCGCGACCTCGCCCAAGTGACCCGTGTCGTCGCCGACCTTCACCGTGCCCTTAATGACTTCACCGGTGTGGACCTGCGAAGTGTGGACTTGGCTGGAATCCCTCTGGGCGGGTTGCGCTGGTCGACGGAGACTCAATGGCCGCCACAGTGGGCTGAGCAGGTCTGCCATGACTCAGTGGAGGTAGACGACGGGATATTCGAAGTCCGCGGAGGTAACCGGTACGCGCAGACAACGGTGTAACGAGCCGTGGCGCTGGGTCAAGTCGAACTCGCCGGCGCGGACGCCGGTAGTGAACGCGGCCCACTCGGACACGGTGAACGTCAGGGCTGGACCAGCGGGATTCTTGCTGTCACGCACGGCACGGCAGCCACCGTCCAGATCGGCGACCTCGACGCAGCGGCTCACACTTCGAGGACTTCGACACCCCCCACCGGCAGACGTAACCCTAAAGTCCTCCTCTCCGCCCGCTGAGATTGAAGCCTCCAGTGGGCGGCGAGGTTCCATAGCAGAACGGTCTGGTTGCGGATTGCGTTTTGGCGTCTGCGACGGCCGATACCGATTTCTCGTAGCTCGTCGTCATTATCCGGTGAGTCCTGCTTGTTTGGCGAGTTTGACGAGTTGAGGGTTGCTGCGTCGGTGCAGTGAGATGAGCACTCGGAGTACTTCGCGGCTCATCGGGTGGACTTTCGCCTTTTGGGGCGCGACGTGCCAGGCCTGCACCAGTGATTTTTGCGCGCCCTCTCGGTTACCGAGGTCAAGATGGGCGCGGGCGGTGCTGGTGTGGACGTCAACGATCCGGGTGGGTGGTAGCCCGGTGTCTTTGCTGGTTAGCTCTTCTGCGAGGCGAATGACGTCGCGGGGGCGGCCGAGGTCTCCTTCGGTGGCCAGCACATGGGTGGCGGTGTTGTGGGGACCAAAGCGCTCGCTGTGGATCACCAGGTCGGTGGGGAACTCCTGGGCTGCGGTCCAGGCCGCGTGGATGTGGCGCTGGGCTTCAGTTCGGTCGCCTAGCCGTCCTGCCAGCGTCATGCCGCGCAAATGCAGGGCGCCCGTGGCGAAAGCCTTGTCCACACCAGACAGTGCCGCCTCAGCGGCCACGATCGCGCGGTCCACCACGGTGAGCCCGCCCTCGAAGTCCCCGCAGTTGAGGAAGGTGCCCGCGCGTTGCACGGTGGCGGCCGCGGTCAGCTGCGGTTGGGGTTGTTGACTGGCGGCCCAGGCCTGGCGGGTGGGGGCGATCTCAACGAGGTCCATCCACCGGTGCCGCGCGGCCAGGTAATAGGTGACGCTGTAGACGTCAGCTAGCAGCGCCCACCCCTGCTGACTTCCCGCAGCGTGGGCATAGGTGGTGGCCCGGGTCAGGAGGTCGGGCAGCATCCGGAGTAGCCCCGCCAGGTCGGTGCGGTCCCGCAGGGCCAGCGCGTGGTCCAGGTCATGGCGCAGCTGGGCGGGGTCGAGCACGGGTGCCTGGTCGGGGATGTCGTAGCGGCGCACCGCGGTGCGCAGATCCTCCAGCAGCTTGCTTTGGTCGGCGGAGACCTTGACTTCCCCGTACAGGGCGCCCAGGGAAATCTGCAGGACTCGGGCGATCGCAGCCGCGATGCCCGGGGTAAGCGTGCGGTCTCCGATTTCGATCTTCGACAACAAACTTACCGAGATCTCGGCTCGGTGCGCCAGTGCCACCTGAGTGATGCCACGCTCCTTGCGCAGCTCAGCAACCCGCCCACCACCAGTGTCCGCAGTACCCATAGATCCAAGTCTTCCATGCAGAACCTGCTCTTCATCACCGGATGCCCGCTATGGCGGTTGTGCAAACAATGTGCAAGTTCATTGCTTGCCAGGACCGTTGACTGCTGTTAGAGGCACACGGACCGGGGGGAGTCGAGCATGACCAGCGAAAGAAACCAACGTCAGCGCGACCACGGAGGTCTGCGTAGGCGGGGCAGTCCCGCGAGTGACCGCGTGGGGGACATGGGGGTGGCGGTGTGGATCGCGTTACGGAAAGCCCACCAGGGCGGAGTAACGAACCTGGCGGGCCAGTGGCGTGACTGCGGCAGTCCGGTGCCCGGCTACATGGCCGACGCCCTGAACAGACTCACCGACAGTGGGCAACTGGCCCTCGCCGATCCGGACCCGGAGGCTTGTGGTGCACGGCGAGTCACCGTCACCGACACCGGGTATGCGCGGTACGTGACCTTGTGCCAGGTTCACACCTCCTCCCCCGACTCCGGCCGGCCGCCGGCTGAGACAGCTCCCGGCGGCCGGACGGACACCACAACATCATTAAAGTCGGCTGGCCTCACTGGCGACGCTGGCGGTGATCGGCAGTGCGGCACGCTGGGCGTGGGCCAAGTCGTGATCAATGCTGGTGTCCACCGCAGCACGCTACGCCCGATGGGCCTGCCGATGATCGACAGCCCCGAGGCTGCCGGTAAGGCGCTGGGTGAGTTGTTCTTGGCCAATGCCGACTGTGGTGACGACGCCGCCAACGACCACCTCGTCGCCGAGCTGGTACGTCGGATTCGCGCTCAGCAACACTCCCGTGACGGCGGTCGCAGCCAACAACCGTCGGCTGGCTGTACGCCGGTGGGGGTGATCGCCGTGGCACAGCGGCGAAACCCGATCCCGATCACCGGTGGCCTCGATGGCCAGGCGCACGACATGACCAGTGAGAACGTAGTCGCCGGCCAAGAAACCGGGGGGTACGAGGCGGCGCTGGCAATCCCGCAGATTCCCGCCCTCCAGTTCGGCAACTCCCCTGACTCCGGCCAGCCGCCGGTTGAGCGACCTCCCCGATCGGTCCCCGCTCCCGGCGGCTGGCCGGACACCACATCACCGGTGGAGTCGGCCCCCCTCGCGCCCGCGGCACACACCCGATGCAAGCGGCTCCCCGGCACGCCACACCCGACAGACCTGCCGGTGCCCGCTCCCCTATTTCCCAACAAGACCCCGGCTGGCCGCCAGCTGAGCAGCCCCGCACCGCACCCGGCTCCTGGCGGCCAGCCGGACCCCCGCCCCCCGGCCGGGGAGTCCAGCGACGCCCCGCTGCGGTGGGCGCGCTGCCCCGAGGAAGGGCGCCTGCACCTGCTGCGACCCGCCGAGATCGTGATTGCCGTCACCAGCGGCTGGGCAGAGGCGCTGTGCGGTCGGGCGCTGGCGGCACAAGGTCTGGCTCTCAGTCACGGCGTGGCGGGAGCACTGTGCCTGGCCTGCCTCGCTGAGGCCGGTCCCCACCCACAACCAACCCAACCCGTGCTCACCACACCGGGCAGTTGTTAATGCCCCCGACACTGCCTCCCCATCCAGGGAACGACCCGGCGACCTCCACCACGCCAACACCCGGGGTAGACACCGAGCTGCACCTGTCGACTCGGACCATGGCCTGGCTGGCCAACCACCCCCACGCCCGTCGGTTGGTCCGCTCAGTGTGGGACAAGCTCACGGCGCTGGAGCGATCTGGTCAGTACCCCGGTGCCCTCGACGCACTGCGGCGGGTCCTGATCCAGCACCAGCCCACCGCAGCGGGTCGCTGCCGCACCTGCGCCCGGGTCACCTGGCGCCGGCCCGCCTTCCCCTGCACCGTGTGGCACCAGATCCGCTTTGACCTGCTGGGCCTGTTCGCCGGCGCCGACCGCCAACCCGCCGGACAAGGCAGCTCCCCAGGACCGAGCCGCTGTTAGTCGTGGGTGTCGGGCTGCTGCGTTGGCAGATCGGAGGGCTGCTCGTCGCGGCGTCGCCCCTGACGGCTGGCGCCGCGGGGCGGGGCGGGCTCACTGCGGGTGCGGTGGGCAGCGGTGAGGGCCTCTAACTGCGCGCGGTGGGCTGCGTGGAGTTCCTCGAGCCGCGTGGTGGTGTCGGCGCGCAGCTGCTCCAGCTCGGCGCGGTGCTCGGCCCGCGCCCGCGTCAGCTCCTCACGCAGCTGCTCCGCGGCGGCGTGCCCATCGGCCGCACGCTGCTCAGCAGCCGCCCGAGCGGTCTCTGCGGCCCGCACGGCCTGCTGGGCGGCGGCGACCTGAGTCTGCGCCTCCCCCGTTACCCGACGGATCTGCTCGTCAGCGGCCGCCAGTGCGTCAGCAACCTCAGCCCGGGCCGATGCCTGTGCTGCGGCCACCTGCTGTTGGGCGTCGACCTGGGCTTGGACAACCTGCTCGGCCGCTTCCTGTCGGGCCGTGGCGATGTCGGCGGCGGCCTGCCTGAGCGCTTCAGCCTGCTCGGCGCGCGCGGACTCGGCGGCACGCTCGGCAGCGGCCCGGGCGGCTTCGGCCGCTTCGGCTCGCGCGATTGCCTGCTCGGCAGCGGTGTCGGCCTCGGCACGGTGCTGGGCCTGGTCGGCGGCGGCCTGCTGGGCCTGCTGGGCCGCCCGTTGCGCTGCGAACACCGTGGCCTGCGCCTCGTCGACCTGCCGGCGGGCATCGTAGTGCACCGCCTCGATCTCAGTCTCCACGGCATCGACGTCACCCAAGATCTGCAGGGTGGCCACCGCCCGCTCCGCGAGCCGGGCGAACTCCCCCAACATGGCCTGCAGCTGCTCACTGAGCTGCCCCGCGCTAGCCCGACCCATCGTCACCGGCCGGTCCAAGGCTAGGCCGCCCTCCCCCACTCCAGATCCGGCCTGCTCGCGCTCTAGACGCCGACGGGCCCGCAACGCGGTCGTCGGGTTGTGCTCGCCGTCGTCGCAGTACATCGGCCGCTGCCCCGGTCCGGTAGCCGACTTGCGTGGCCGAGTACATCCCGGGTAACGGCAGACGACCGGGGCCTCCGGCAGTGCACTCTCAGTCATACCCTCATCATGCCATGCATCTTCATAATAAGCAATGCATATATGATATGCATTATTTCATGCATGTCTCTACCTAGAAGTGGCACCTGCCCGTTGGTTACTCCAGTACCCAACGGGGGGTCCCGTGGACAGCAACCTCCGACACGGAGTCTGGTTGCAGTCAGAGTGCATGCTTGTAGCACTAAGGATGCCTCTGTAGTGCATTCCGAACGTTTTAAGGTTGCTGATAAAACGTTGTATGGTTATGTCCAGCACACACCCTGGTTATTGGTAGAGTACTTTCGTGTCACACAAAGGTTGCCTTCTTTCTGCATCCACCCTGTGTGTGGCTTGCATCTTGGAAGCAAGCAGGACCCAGACTATGGACAGGGAGCAAGTAGCTGTGTTGCAACAGGCCATCAGCGTCATCAACGGCAAGGGCGGCACGGGTAAGACGAGCATCGTGGCTAACCTCGCTGGGTTGTTCGCCGCCGCGGAGTACCGAGTCCTCGCCGTCGACCTGGATCCCCAGGGGAACCTCGGTCGTGATCTCGGCTACCTCAACACCTCCGACGGTGGGCAAGCGCTCTTCTCTGCGGTGATGACGCCCGGCGCCCCGCTGGGTCCGCTGCGCGACGTCCGCCCCGGCCTCGACGTGATCTGCGGAGGTGAGTACATCGAGGATCTGTCCAGCGCCCTGGCCGCTCGGGGCCAACGGGGCAAAGAGACCACTCGGGCCGTGCGAGATCAGCTGGCGCCTCTGGCCGACGACTACGATCTCATCCTCATTGACTGCCCCCCAGGCAATCGGCCACTGCAGCAGCAGGCCCTCTCCGCTGCCCACTACGCGCTGATCCCAACCCGCTCCGACGACGCCAGCCTCGATGGCCTCGTGCGGGTCGCGGAACTTTTTACTGCGGCGCGGGAGACGACTAACCCGGGCATCGAGTTACTCGGCGTCGTTTTGTTCGGCGTCGGCTCCCGCGCGCGGCGGATCGCCGAGGCCGCCCGCAATGCCGTCGCGCGTGACCTGGGTGATGCCACCCTGGTGTTCGACACCGAGATCCGTCATGTGGAGGGCCCTGCCCAGGACTGCCGACGCCTCGGCCGCCTGGTCCATGAGGTCGAAGCCGAGCTCCCCGAAGCTCGGCGGGCCCGGTTTGAGTGGCTGCGGGCCCGCCGAGGCCAGGGGAGTGGCAAGCATCGGCCGGACCCGGAATCAGTCGCCGCCGCGACAAATCTCGCCGCCTCGGCCCCCCACCTCGCCGGGGACTACCAACGTCTTGCCGAAGAACTCATGGGGCGACTCACGAAGATCAGCGAGGTCGCGGTATGAACGCGCCCTGCGAACCTGGACGGGACCTATCCGCACTGAAGAAGTCGCCCGGCATTCGGGCACTGCGGTCCGACACTGCCCCGATCGGGCAGAAGCCAGTGCCAGCAGACCCGGCCCAGGATCCTGCCGACTCAGAACGGCACAAGAAGGCACAGGCCGAAGCGTCCCCGCCGCCTAGGCAGACGCCGCGCTCGAAGGCCGCGCACCGCAATCCCGCACTGGTTGTCGCGGCGGCTGGCGGGAAGCGCGGAACGATCGCCTACTTGCCAGCCGAGGTCAAGGCGCGGCTGGAGGTAGCGGCCCGGGACGCAGCACAGACCTACACGGAGTGGTTCCTCGACCAGTTCGACGCCCTTTACGACCAGCTGGCAGAGGAGTTCACCCCGCCGCCACCGCGGCGATCCCCGCTACCGACCCGCGCGAAGGCTCCGCGACGACGGGTCGGCCTCGGGCCGTCGACAATGCTGCAGCTGCGTCTCACCGGTGAAGAGCTCGCAGCGATTGATGAGCGACGAGCGCAGCTCGGTGGGCCTTCCAGGTCGGAGTTCGTCACGCGCATCATCGAGCTCGGAATCGAGAGAGCGACGTAAAGGACCCCTGCTCGTCGGATCTCGTGCGGCATCGGGCTCGGTCGGCCAACATCGCTTCCAGGGTGGCGCGGGCGGTTTTTCGTGCCTCGGCGGTGGAGTAAGAGCGGTGTAGTGCCGTGGAGTGCCGGTGCTGTTCTGCTGCGGCTACCCGGTGGGCGATTCGGGTGGCTTGGGCTGCGCGGTAGCCGCCGTGGCGGCCGGTGAGGTGTGCTGGGAGGGCGTCGAGGTGGCCGACCCAGGGGCGTAGCCGGTGGCCAAGCACGCGGAGTGGGTCGGTTGCGCCGCGGAGGGCGTCGCCACGGGGGGTGCCGTCGGGGTGGTGGTCGATCATGTGTAAGAGCCCGGCGACACAGGCTCCCTCGGCCCACCATTGGTACAGCAAGGCGCGGGCTCGCCAGATCGGGATGCGGCCTGCGCTTAGGCCGATTCGTCTCAGGAAGCTCATGACTGCGGCGGAGCGCTGAGCCGGTGTAGTCGGGATTTGCCAGGCTGGCCAGTCCTGGTTTGCTGTTGGGTGGTGATCTGGCCGTCTGCCGCCCGTCAAGGGCTTACTACCTACAGAAAGTTGGGGGAGATCGCCATTTTCTTCCACAGGGCCAATGAGCTGGGCTGATAGTACGACCGGGGCCGGTGAGCTGGCCTGGTGGTCGTCCCGGTGTCCGGATTTCTGGGCCGGGGGAGTAAGAGGGGCCACGAGCACGTAGGCCGGTGCCCGATTGCGGTCTGCGCCAAGGAACGCGGCCGCCGCGCCGGGCTCCGCGACCACGAGCAGGTCGGCGTCTTGGGCCCAGGCCAGCAGTCGGGAGACAGTGCGGGGCGAACAGTCACCCACCTCGGCCAGCTGCGCCAAGGTGACCCCGCATATCAAGCCAGTGGTCCAGGACATTGAGCACACCAGCCGGCGCAGCATGACCGTCCAGCTGGCCCGTTTGTCGGCACGCCAGAGTTCACCGTCGACGAGTTGCTCGACGCGGCGCATCGCGGCGGCCTGGTCGGTGAGGATCACCAGGTCGCGGTCCACCAGGTCGGCGTCGACTCGATTGCGCCAGCCGGGGTGGGGATCCCACCGCCCCGAGGCCACCCGACGCCGGGCCCGTTCTCGCCCGTAGGCCCGGGTTCGGGACCGCCCCACCGCCCGGGCCAGAGCCTGCCGTGCCCGGCGGGCCTCACGGCCCCGTCCCGGGCCCCCCGGACCAGGCCGAGACCGATCGGTCGTCCCCATCGGTGGGGGAGCAGCATCCCGCGGCCGGGTCGGTTGCGACATCACTCGACCTGGCGATGAGTGGTCAGAAAGGGAGTGGAACGCGCACCGCGATCGCACCGGATCTACGGACAGCACGTATTGACCACCGACTGCAGCGCACTCGGCGCACCAGCCGGAACCAGGATCCGGGTCACGCGCAGCAGCGCCGAACGAGGTGCGGACCGGCTCGTCGGCGTTGCTACATCGAAATCGTTCAGGGCGTGCGCTACCCTCGGGACAGCTGGTGATGAAGCTACCTCCCTCACGGAGGGCACCCGGTCACCGGAGTTGGCGCTCCGATGGCCACCTGTTCAGCCCGCTTGTCAGAGCGGGCTGAACGCTTTTTGTGGGGTCTGTGACCTGGTGCCGATGTTCGGTTGTCGCCGCAGCGCGACGTAGAGTTGCTATGGCGTCTTCAACAGCACCTCCTGATCCTCGGAGTGGTCGAGGTCCATCCGCGGTGTCAGCTCGGGCGCTGACGCCTGCAGGTAATTGGTCTTGTAGTCGAGCCCTATTTCCTGGGCTCGCGTCCGCGCGACAGGGCGGGAGAGCGACCTGGTGATAGTCGTCGACCAAGTCGCGGGTACGGCCGCCACTGGCCTGGACCCGGACGCGGCCCGCTGACCGAACCCGGCCGAGACCGTTCGACAGTCAGCACGACCAGCCCTGTCGAACACCATGGGGTCGGAGTCAGTGATGTTTGATGCAAGCTCCGCGCGCGCCTCACACGCGCGTTTCAGCACAGCAGCTATCATCGAGATCGCAAAGATCCTTTCGGCAAGGACGGATCTTGATACCCTCGGCTGGTAACCGGGGGAACTGGTCGTCGGGCCGGCGGACACCGGACTGGCGACACGAGCTACGAGGCAACTCCCCGCGTGGGAGTTGCCTCGTTCGTTATGAGGCCTTGCCCAGGGGCAACTCCTTCTGGTCGTGCGACATCGCCTTGGGCAGGCAATAGGCCGGCGCTGGCTTGCCCAGGCACTCGGCCACGAATCGTGTGACCACCGCCGTGAGCGGTAGTCCGTCCTGGTCGGCTACCTCCTCGACAGCAAGGCGTAACTCCACCGGCAGGTACACCGGCGTCGCCACCCGCTCACCACGTGGTTTGGGACCTGGCTTCGCCCCTGTCGCCCGCCGCTTCCTCACGTGCACTTCCTAACGGATTGATCGCTGATCGTGACGGAGGCACGCCGGGGAAGTAATTCAAAATTGCGGAGTTGGCCTAAGGACGAGGAGGGGCGGGGTTCCGGGTCCAGACGGGGTCGCCGTAGTACTCGGGACAGAACGGGCGGATATAGGGGGTCGAGGAGGATCCACGCAGCCGTTAGCTGTCAATGTCCGAAGTCGTCTGCACCGATGTCCGAAGTCGTCTGCACGCGCCTGTTGTGTTCGGCGAATGCCCGGTACACCGTTGAGCGGCCGACTCCGCCGACCGCTTTACAGATCATGGGTACGGTTGCCCCGGCCGCGCGCATCTGAACTGCCAGGTCGACTTGCGCGGCGGTGAGCGCCTTCTTGCGCCCGGGTGAGCGCCCGGCCTTCTCGCGGGCGTGGGCGACGCGTTCACGGTTCCAGACTCGTTCCATCTCGGCGAACAGCGCCAACATCATCACCGACATGCGGGCCATGAGATCCGGGCTCATGGTGTCCACCGGGATCGGGTCGTGCAGGCTGCGGATTCCGATACCACGCTCGCCGAGCTGATGGATCAGGTTGAGGGTGTCGCGCATGTTGCGGGCCAGCCGATCCAGGGTGACCACAACGATGACGTCGCCTTCGCGGGCGTAGTGCAGCACTTCGGCCAGCCCGTCCCGGTGTGTGTTCGCTCCGGTTTTCTTGTCCACCCAGATTTTGTCCCGATCGACCCCTGCTTCGAGCAGGGCCACGATTTGGCGTTCGACGTCTTGATGGGTTGAGGATGCGCGAGCGTACGCCAACAGCATGGGGCGTAGTGTCCCGGAATCTGGCGCCGTGACGTGGCTCGACACACCAGTTGTGGAACTAGTTTTTGGGACGCTCCGCCGAGGGGTTGGCTGTCTCAGCGGGCGGGTGTGTCGAACCATGGATGTGGGATGCGGCATCAGGCGAGGTCGACGCGGCCGAGGTCGCGGGCGCGGGGAAGGAAGTCGCGGGGATGCCGATGTCGAAGAGGTAGGCACGTTCCTCCTCGAACCGGTCGAGTGTGCGGCAGCCGATGGTGAGCAGGGCCAGAAGCTGCCGCGCGGTGTCGCGGTCGGTGCGGGCCAGGGTGATCGCCGCCTCCACTTCGGCCATCGCCTCCTGCCAGGCGTTGTGGTGTGGGGATGGGCCGTGTGGGGATGGCTGGTCGCCGTCGTAGACGTGCCGGTACGGAGCGGGTTTTAGCGCGGAGCCGAGCGTGCCGCGGGCGGTGATCCGCCCGGAGGCGACCAGCTGCAGCGCGGTGGCGGCGGCGTGCAGCATCGCTTCCTGCATGGTCCAGTCCAGCTGCTCGTAGGGCCGCCAGCTGGTCAGCCCGGCGCGTTCAGGGCGGCTGGTGGCTTGCCAGATCTGCTCCAACGTGGCTCTGCCGTGTGTGCTTCGGGTGGTCAGGGCGAGGCTGACCTCGTCGAGCAGCGAGCGCAACAGCCGGAACCACACACCGACGTGGACGGTGCGGCCGGGCAGGGGGACCTGTCCTGTGGTGAGCGCTTCGTGGGTGTAGCGGTCCAGGGTGGCCAGCGGTTCGTCCACCGGTGTCGGCTGGGGTCGTTCACCGTCTAGAGCAACGGACAGCGTGATGTCGGGGGTGTCCTCCAGACGACAGCGGTGCTCGACGCAGCCGATCATGAGCGGCAGCCGCCACACCAGGGCCTTGCCCCGATTCGGGTCGGCCGCGCAGGCCGGGCACACTCGGTTCAGCCAACGAACGGGAAACCACGGTCCGCCCCAGGTCCTCCAGCGGGATACCTGGTTGGTGCCGGCTTCGCCGGGCGCGAGCAGCACCGAGTTACCCCGGACGTAGATGTCGAAGCTGGCCTGCGCATCGTGCTGGCGCATCCACAGGGTGTCGAACAGCCAGGGCACCCAACCGGCCAGCGTCATCGCCTTGAGCTGGGCGGGCTCGACGCCGGTGCGCTCGGCGAGCGCGGCGAGCATCACGGCCGGTGGATCGTGGTCGAGGTCGGCCGGCACGGTCAGGTCGACCAGGCCGAGGTTGTGAGTGAGCAGGTCTTTCACCGACAGGTTGTAGAGGCCCGCCACTCCTATAGCCCCGACATGCCGCAAGGTATGACGTTTTAGCTGGTCAGCCTCGTCGGCGTGGTGGGTCGAGGAGTTCGGTGGCGGTGGTGACGGCCGCGAGGCCGGGTCGGGTGTAGCGGCCGAGGCTGCGTAGGGATTTGTGGTGGGTTTTGGCGCGGATGACGGTGGCGTCGGTGCCTTTCTCTCCGAGGTGGGTGGCCGCGCTGTGCCGGAGCTGGTGGAGTTCGAGGCCGGTGTAGTGCTTGATGAGGGTGCGGGCGCGGTCGTAGCCGAGGCGGATGTGACTGGTTTCCGGGCAGATGTCCCGCTGCTCGGCGGTCGCGCGGCGGGCGGGGCCGGGGCGGCGTTTGGAGCAGAACAGCGGCCCGGACTCGCGGTCCTTGAGGTATCGCGGGAGCAGCAGGGCGGTGCCGCGGCCCCAGACAATCCATTCGGTGTCGCCGCCCTTTACGGTCACGGGGGCGCACCGGTTCTCGAAGTCGAGGTCTTCGACGTTGAGGTGCAGCACCGCGGTGGCGCGGGACGCGGTTTCGTAGAGCATCCGCCAGAGCAGTTTCTCGCGCAGCGGTACGTCGCGGCGGCTGCACATCCGGTCGATCTTCGTGCGGCTGACGGCGCGGGTGTTGTCGGCGGGTTCCTTGCGGCGTTCGCACGTGCCCGGCAGTTCCGGGGCGTCCCATTTGGCTTTGGTGGCGCACCAGGTGAGCCAGGAGCCGAGGGCGGCGCGGTTGCGGTTGAAGGTGGTTGGCGCCGCTGTGCCCCAGAGCGTGGTGACCGCGGTGCCGATCTCGTTGTCGTCGACCTCGGCCAGGTGCCGTGTCGGGTCGAGGCGGTCGGCGACGCGGTACAGGACGTTCGTGTAGGCGCGCTGGGTGTGGGGCGATTCGTTGCAGCGCGGGCTGGCGAGGAATTCCTCAATCGACTCGCCGACGGTGACGGGCCGGCGTTCGCGGCGGCCGGTGCGGGTGCGCGGCGTCAGCTCGGTGACGGTGGCGGCCATGCGGGGGCTTCCTGATCGATGTACTGGATAACGTGTCGTTCTCGCGTCGGTCGTCGAGGACGGTTCCGGCAGGTCAGTCTATCCCGAAGTGGATCGATGTATGGGATAATTGGCCGTTATCCGACGTAACCCCGGTCGGCCTCACCCGAGCGCCGACCACCCTTTCGGAGCGGCGGTGTCGGCTGTTGCTCAGCCATGGCTGATCTCCCCTGTCGCCGGTGGCGCGGTGCGTGGACACCCGTTCGCAATCTGTGTGTACCTCTGCCGCCCTGCGACCCGCACAGCGTCAACCCTCTCAGGCTCGGCTGGACACCCACTGCCAAAGGAGAGCCGGACAACGATGCGATGCACTGACACCGCCAGACCAGCGGCACACAACCACCAACGATCGACACACAGTTATCGAACAGGCACTCACCGCCAGCCCTCTCATGCGGCCAGGTCGAGGTCGAGGCGGCTGTCCAGGTCAAGCCGAAATTTCCCGTACGGGTTCACGTTGGTCCAAAACAGCGCGTTCAACCCGCGGCGGTCGTCCTCGGTCAGCTTCTTCGCCCACTTCGGATCGGCCAGAACCCGTTGCAGCAGCAGGGTCTGGATGTAGACCAGGCAGCTTTGCAACAGGTGGAGCGCGAGCATGGACACCTCGACGGTCTCCCGGTCGAGGCCGGTGAGCTTGCCGTCCTTGCCGTAGAACACGATCTCGTTGGCCGAGTTCCAGTTCTCCACCACCTGCAGCCCCGAGTGGATCTCCCGGCGCAGCGCATCCTCGGCTAGGAAATCGCAGGCGAAGATCGTGCGCACCACCCGCCCGAGTTCTTCCATCGCCAGGTAGACGGGGCTTTTCGGGCCGCCGCCCTTGGTGAACCGGCGCAGCACCTGCTCGGCCTCGGTCGTCCCGAGCCGCAGCGCGGTGGCGTACTTGACCATCTGGTCGTACTGCTGGGTGATCTTGTCCCAGTCGATCGGCCGGTTCACGATGACGTCCTCCAGCTTGTTCCAGGTATTCGGACTGTCCTCGGGGCTGTAGAGCTTGATCGCCCCGATGTTCTTCAACCGCGGCAGCAGCCGGAACCCCAGCAATTCGGTGAACGCGAAACCGACCACCGAAGCACCGTGCGTGTCGGTATAGTTCGCTTCGATCTGCGCGTCCGTGCAATGCCGCAGCAGGCCCTGGATCATGGCCGCCACCTCGGACGATGAGCAGTTCTTGACCTGGGAATAGATACACGCGCGGCCTTTTTCTACGTGCCAATAGATCATGATCCCGTTCGATCCGTACCGGGCGTGGAACTGGGTCATCGTATTCGAATCCCACGAGCCGAACCGTTTCGAGTCGCTCGCGGTGGAGGTCGCCTTGCCCCACCAGCGCGGGTCCCGCGAGGCAAGGGTCTCGTTGACCACCTTCACGATCGCGCGGCGCAGATTCTCCCGCGTGATGTGCGAAGCGCGGACCCGCCGCAGCGTGGCCTCGTCCTCCTCGTGCTCCCCAGTGGCCACCATCTGCCGGATCCCCATGTTGGTGCCCAGCGCGAACAAGCACAGCAGCAGCCGCCGCTGCAAGGTCTTGCGCGGCAGGTTCTCCCGGGTGGCCACCGACACGAACTCCTCGGTGAACCCGGTCAGGAAGTCGGCCTCCTTGAGGATGTCGAGCAGATCGATCGTGCCCCACCGGCGGCCGACCTCGGCCTTGACCGCGGCCAGGTTCTTCGGCTCGGGCAGCTTCTCCAGCTTGGGCACGCTGATCCACGCCTGCCCGTGCTTGGTCCTGATCCGCACCCCGCCGGCGGTGTCCTGCGCCAGCGCGGTGTTCAGCTTGTCCAAAGCCGCCCGATGCCGGCGCTTGAGATCGTCGACGAACTCGTTGGCCTGCAAGGGTTTGTTCAGCGCGGCGTAGTGCACGTCCCGGTTGTCCTCGAAGTTCTCCGGCAGGTCCTGCTCCGGGTTGCACCACGCGCCCGCGCCCTCCACCCAGATCTCCCGGCGCCGCAGCGCCTCCCGCAGCGCGATCAGCACACACAGCTCGTAGGGGATCCGCTCGATCCGGCCCTGATCGTCGGTGATCGCGTCCTCCCACTGCTTGGGCACCACACCCTCGACCGGCACCACCTCGCCCGGGGCATAGACCCCGGACCTGGGCTTCTTCGGCTTCGCCTGCTCGGTTTCGGCGTCGGCCTTGGCATAGCGGGCCAGCAGGTCGATCGCGTCCATCACCGGCCGGTAGGTGGTGTTGTTGCACTGGAACCTCAACGCGGCCAGCACCGGCCCCAGCATCCGCCGGTAGTGGTGCGAGTACGACCCGCGTAGCTGGTAGCGGACCCGTTCCCGGACCACCCGGTTGGACGCCATCAGCTCCTTCACCAACTGCCGCAGGGTCTTCTCCCCGCCGGGCACCACCGTCCACACCGCCGTGCGCACCTGCTCGTCTGGATGCTTGAGCACGGCCTTGACCATCTTCAGGAAGATGCCCTTCTTGCCCGGCACCGTGGGCAGGTCCCCCATCAGCTCCTTCTCCACCCGCCGCTCCGCGCGGGCGTTGATCCGGTGCACCAGGTCCACCAGCAGCACGACCAGCGCGTCGGTGATCTCGGCTTGGCGCACCCAGCACAACGCCGCCAGCAGCGTGTAGCACACCGGCTCAGGGCAGTCGAGAAAATCCGAAGGGAACATCCGGGCCGCCCGCGACCGCCACGCCGCCACCAACCGATCCGACTTCTCCGCGAACAGGTTCTCCGGCAGCCGCAGCTCCCGCACCGCCTCCAGTTTGGCGATCTCGGACAGCAGCGTGTCCAGACCCAACGGTCCCGGGTCGGCCTTCACCTCGGCCAGCAGCCCCTCCGAGGCCAGCAGCCCCTGCAACCGATCACACCCCGCCGGTCCCAGCTCGCCGACGATCTCGGCGGCGAACGCGGCCTCATGCCGGCGCAGCGCCGAACTGATC
>Ga0058704_10000829_pt1 | contig 15141 bp, 12 predicted proteins | sample AgamicMgSfe_FD_71363 | JGI IMG/M metagenome (GOLD analysis project Ga0058704, IMG submission 71363) | Agave microbial communities from Guanajuato, Mexico - Mg.Sf.e | ecosystem: Host-associated > Plants > Phyllosphere > Phylloplane/Leaf | place: Guanajuato, Mexico | collected 2012-05-30
TTCTGGGCTGGAGTGGCTTTCGTTGTAGCCTTTGTTGGACCGACAAAATCATCATCAGGATCTTCATCAAGCTGCTTGGGTTTTGAACGTGATTTGTTCTTCTCTTTCGAAGCCTGACTTTCGACTTTGTTGCGTTTCGATGGCATTCCGGTGGAGTGTTGCAGCGGCTTTGAAGATTTGATGGTAGTGGACTCGTTCTTCTTAGGTCTGCCCGGGCCTCTCTTTTTCGGAGCTGACGCTTCTTCGTGCTCCACCGGAATATCGAAATCGTCACTTCCTATCTGCCTTGTTGCTTCTGGTTTTCTCTTGGAATTCTGCTTGACAGCTTCTTTGGCTTGGCTTGATGAGGCTTTTTCTCGAGGGAGACCGTAGATATTGAGCTTCTGTAATTTTCCAGAAGATGATTGTTCAGAGGCCGGATTGAGCTTTTGCGTCTGTGACGTCCGCACGTTAGCAGCAACGTTGGCCTTTAGTGCAGGCTTCTGAGCTTTGAAGGGTCCAGACATTGTTGTCGCAATCGACTTTTCCCCTGCCTTCGTCTTGACTGATCTCTTGCTGAGAACGCCAGACTTGACTGTCAGAGGCGGTGTAGCAGGTGCGGCACTGCTTTGAGGTGTCTGATATACGATGTCGATCTGATCTTGAGAGCTCAAGAAATGTATGTTATGTTCGGGAATACGTGGTTGATTGGCGAGCTTGTAAGAGTCTTCGACTTCAATTTCGACGTCGACATCCTCTATTCCCGCAGTCGGGTGCAAGCTGTTCCTGGGAGACGAGTTGTGGTTGTCGCTCACATTGATGTAAGGTGATTCAAAACGATTACCTGACATCGCATCGTGAATTTTGAGGCTTCCAGGATGTCAGAGTGGGTTGCAGGAATACAAGAATTTATGGCAACCGGCAAACCGATGAAGGTACAGCTGTGTGACTGCCCTTTTCGAAGCTGCTAACTTTGGAAGGCACGACCATGCCTGCACATACATACCTTACACCACCTTCGCGCGCCTCGATCCCGCCACTTTGAGCGTGTAAAATATCTACCTGCGCTTCGACTTGTGGATTTCTACTAGGACAATGATACCTAGCATTTCGATGGCTTTTGCTTCCACGAATTTTGTTTAGACACAAACCTTGGTAACATATCTTCCACATACGGGCTACCGAGAAACGTCCATTGCGTTATATACAGTCAAACATTGACCTTTCAGTAGCTCAACTCGGTGCGATCATTTGACCTGATAGAACCGTAGAATCATGTTGTTCTTCCGAAGACGGTATTATTAAGCAGTTTATTGAAGGAACGGTAATGTAGGAACAAAGAGATATGCCAATTCCACTTTCGGACACGGGTAGATTATATAATCAGAGTCGGACATCGCATCCCGAAATGCCGATGCTCTGTCATTGATGATCGGATCCGGGACGTCAGTATTCCAATATAACCGGAATGAACGTCTTAGCCTCACGATATATCTACAGTCTTTCTTACACAAACGCTTTTCGAAGGACTACGCAGTTTTGAGGTTCCAGTGTCGTTGCAGTGTCCATACTTCCCGATTCCCGCGCACCTATCGCAGTTACCGGTATCATGCATTCCACAGCCGAACACAATGACGAGGATGTCACGGGCGACCGCGCGACTGTCGCATCAAAATGTGTTCTGACTCAGCTTCTGAGCTCGATGCCCAGGAAGACATCCGACCCAATTTCCCAATCGAAGGAGACCTTCTTCTACTTGGCTTACGGCTCCAATCTGTGCGATGAGACGTTCCTTGGAAAACGCGGCGTCAAGCCATTATCGTCTACCAATGTCGTAGTACCAGAGCTCCGAATGACCTTTGACTTGCCGGGAATCCCTTACACCGAACCGTGCTTTGCCAATTCCGCAAAAAGAGATACAAAGGGACAAAGAGAGCCAGCGTCGGTTGCCGCGGACATGTCTGAGAAGGCACCTTTGCTGGGCTCTGGTTTCTCTGCAGCCACCGAATACAACAAGGACAAATGGAAGAAGGGATTAGTTGGTGTGGTCTATCAGGTTACGGCCTCTGATTACGCGCACATCATCGCAACAGAAGGGGGTGGTTCGTCGTACCAAGATGTTCTAGTGGACTGTTACCCGCTCGAAATCGATCAGAGTGCTCCGGTACCCTGGAATCCAAACAACAAGCCTTTCAAAGCACACACACTCTTTGCGCCTGCTGTTCCTGTAGGAGAAGAACCACCGAAGGACGGCGGCCGATTCAGGCGACCTGATCCGTCATACGCACAAGCTTCTGCACGATACCTCAAGCTCATCACTGTTGGTGCTGTGGAACGCAAACTACCATACGAGTACCAGGAATATCTCAATTCTCTCCAGCCATACACCATCACAACTCAAAAACAACGTCTTGGCCAATTCGTCATTGGTATGCTTTGGTTGCCTTTCATCATGTTCATCTTCTCTTTGCAGAGACAATTCAGCGACGATAAGGGTGTAGCTCCTCCTTGGTTGCGGCGACTAGCATCGGCTGTCTTCCGTGCAGTATGGGACAGCTATGACCTTTTCTTCAAAGCATTATTCGGTGACGGTGAGCGTACCGTCGACGAAAAGGATGAACGCGCTCCGTTTCAGCACAAGAGTGTTGAAGAAGGTGGAGAAAATACGTCGTCGAGCGTGACGAGCGACGATGAAAAGGCTCCAATAAATCAAAGGGCTTGATAGGTCAGCTGTATAAAACGTATTCTTTGTTCTTTGTTCGACAATCGCTTTCTTCCACCCATTTCTTTAACGATCTTGTACATTTCAGCCGCTCCATTGTATTACACGAATCTGACAAAGGACTATATCGTCGTTAGTAACATTGTTCTGCGCTACATAAAAGAGCCTTGGCCTCATGCTCGAGTCGCCCCAGACTCGATCCTAACCATACTCCTCAATCGATTCCACATCCACAAATCCAGACATCACCACTAACCACTCTCCACAACACGACATGCACCCATCTTACGCTGCTTACGCTCTTCTGGCAGGCCAGAGTGCAGCAATGGTTATCGAACCACGTTACGTCGTCTATGTCACTGACGTAGTCACTCACACCAACTACGTCGCACCAACGGCATCTACCACCACGGAGATCGTCTATTACACAGCGACCGCCACCCAAACACCCTCGGCCACAACGACCCTGAAGGCCTGGGGCACTCCGACCTCTGCTATGACGCAACCAGAGTCGGTAGCCACACAAGCAAGCACTTCTGCTGCTCCGAGTACTACTCAAAGCCCAAGCAGCATGTCCCTACCATCAGTGGTTTTCGTCACAGCAACTCCATCCTCAAGTACCTCGGCTCCATTGATTATGCCCAGCGCTGTCTCACCGATCACAACCATCACCTCGACCCAGAAGCAGACTTTGACTTCAACCGTTCACTCCACGAGAACTTATTCACGCGCAATCGGATGGGCAAAACCGACGAACGGCTGTGTCTTTCCTCTCCCTGGTAGTGAATGTTAGAACACCGGACAGTATCGGTAAGTGCAATATAACGAACGTGTATCTGGCTGGTCCAGTGACGGGAGTAGTTCATGACAGTAATAAGGTAAGACGATGTTTCACATCTCCACAATGTAAATTCTCCATATATCCATTTATACTCATGCCACTATCAAATAGCAACTTCCCTACCAATCCGATGCCACAACGGCACATTCTCCTCCCCTCTCTCATCGCCCTGTGTCTCGTGAGTACTACTCAAGATCCGATCAACTGTGCTATCGACCCACTCTTTCTCTCTACCCAGCACGTCCTTCTCAATAACAACCATAATACTCAATTCCTCCTTCATACCCCTCACCGAGTCCGCAAGCTGACCAAGCATAACCTCCAAAGTAGGCACAACTTCGCCCTCAGCATTCTCTCGATCAGGCGCCGGAGGCAGCGCCGCAACTTCTCGTTCCAGAATCCTGAGTCGCTGCTCCATAGACGCGTGATATTGATGCCAAGACGCAGACAGAGGCGATATAAACAGCTCTCGGTCGCCCGAGGTCGAGCCCTCAGACTCCTCTCTGGCTGCGAGAATGGCTTCTGATTCATCGATCCACGTTTCGAATTCGTGCACCAACTTGTCGTACCGACCGCCTGCTTCGGTCCAGGTCGACACGTCTGAGAGGCAACGACTCAGTCGCTGGATGTTCTCGACAAAGTCCTGCAATGTCTCTGGTTGGGCGTTTGCGCTTGGGAGACTCCATGCTGCTAGTGCCGCGATGTTGGCCGTTTGCTGCATGCGTCTCTCTTCGTCGATGATGGCGAGGTTGGATTGTGTGAGGGTGTCGAATCGTCTCCTTAGAGTGCGTTTTGCCGAGGCGGTGTATTGACTGAGTGTAGGTGTTGAGTATTGATGCAGTAAAGAGAGGTAGAGGAGTTCGGACTGGAGCTTTTGTGTCTCGAATGTGTCGAGTGTGGTGCTAGCGAGTGCTGGTGCGGCGATTCGGCTTGCTGGAATGGGTGGTTTCGGGACTGAGGATTTTGCTGGACTGTAGTGTTGTTGATGAGTTGTAAAATTCGGTCGGAGACTCGAAGGTGCTGCTGTGACTAGGTCTGCCTGCTTGGTTTCTACTTTGGCGGCACTCTGTGTTCGTACGTGCTTTGCGACTGGCCGTCCGAGACCTGAAGTCGGTGCATCTTGGACGGAGCTTCTGGAACGAGCATGTAGTGGCTCTCTGCGAATTGAAGTGGTGCGCTGTAAAGCTGATGGCAAAGCGGTCGTGGTCACCGGTGTACGTGTATACATCGATCGTTTGAGTGTAGGTAAGGAGGCATCCTGACCGCCTATTTGTCTTTGCGCTTGGGATGATGACTCTGCGCGCTTCAAATGACTAGCTGGACTCGGTCGTTGCGTTGAAATTCCTGGTGCTGCAGCGCGTGGGATTGGTGGAGGCAGCATCGAGCGCTCAGTAACCACGAGGCTGTGAGCATCTTTCGCGACTTCTGCTGTCTTGTTGGGTGGTTTCCCAGGTATCGCTTCCAGCGAGTCGACGTTCTTTGTTCCAGTAAGCTTAGGTCGACCAAGTTTACTCGGGGAGGTGGATCTTATATCTTGCAAGGTGCCCGATGAGTTCTGAGGTCATCTCAGCAATTAGTGTGATCTAATGACATATTCATGTTCGCTACCTTTGCAATTGCGTCCGATTGCTTAGCCTGGATTCGAGGTTGACTCGTCGGTGTTTTTCTGAGAGACGGCAATCTTGATTGGGTCGCCATGTTAATTCCTCCCTTTTTGGCTATCTTGGAAATCCGCGCTCGATTCCAGTTATGCTTTTGGATACTTGAATATATTTATATGGATGCGAAATGAAATGGACAATGATGATTGTTTACTGCGGATGTCCCGATGTGGTTAGCGCGGCTTCCCCGACTTCCCCAATTCACCAACATCGCCATACTGCATTCCATTGCTTGCACATTCCATTGTTGAAAGCTTTATTTCACAGTCGGTTGCTCTTGCAGACCAAGAATAACATGCTGCTGGAGAAATAAGACAATGTCTGCGATTTGTGGAATCACAAGTCTCATTACCACCATTTCTCGCACAAGACTCGCTCTTTGGTCATCCCCTTCTGGGAACCAAGGTACTCTACAAATGTGTCCGTCATGACTCGAGGTCCACATACATAAACAAGCGTTCCTTCTCTATTCTTCTTGTCTCCCAAAGCTTCGTCCAAGTCTTTCTCTGTGATCCTTCCCGCCACCGTCCTTTTGGGCAGATGCGGCGATGTTTTGATATCTTCCGGCTTCACGCCAGTGAGAAACACCTTGAACTCTGCATCCCAATTAACAGCAGAACTCCCAGAGGTCGTGTCCATAGAATTTTTATTGTTACCACGATGATTCCTTTTCATCTCGGCAATATTTTCCCCAAGCTCGTTCAGAAATAAGATCTCGTCAGGGTTGATCGGGACCACGGCTTTCGTGGCATACAACACTCGCAGCTCTCTGGGCGTCCATCGCTGTTGTCGTATGCTTCCAAGGAACATGTCTTGAATCATACTCTGGAACGGATTGATACCTACCCCTCCTCCGATGAGGACCAGTCTCTTGATCGAGTCCAAATTCGGTGGTGGTGGTGGTGGTAAAGTGAAAGATCCTCCAGCACGGACAATGAGCTCGGTCTTCAGGACCTGCGACTCCACTTGATGGAACCACTTCGCCGGAGGGTTTGATGAATTCTGTACCGCGATCTGCAAATAGCCACCTTCTCCAGAGGCTGCATCGTAGTGTAGGTGGAAAGGGCTAGACGTGATCGTAAAGCCGCCTGCCCTGGATAATCCGGGTATGAAGACATCAAGCCATTGACCTGGTAGAAAGCGTGTCTAGATGTGTGAGTTGACATAATCTGCGAAAAACTGAAAACGAGTACATACTTTGAGAGATTGCCCCGGAACCGCGCCTTGCAATCGAATGATCCTGATTGAAGAGTTGATTTGCTTAATCTCACCGACAATCACAGGTTCTGCTAACGGTTGACGAGGCTGTCTCGCCGTACGCTCTTCGTGAGACGTCGAGGATCGAATGGTCGCCATTGTCCGGATGTGTGCAGGTGATGCTATGCGCCGGACTGAAGACAGTTGCTGTTTGACGGTTCTAGTAAACATCGCTTTCGCCTCACATGGTACTCTTGTTACCATTCATACATCACATGAAATCTGTGAACCTGTGTAATATTGTCCAACTAAAAGAATTTTATTGGCTACCAAACACAGACTCTGCATGCCTCTGAGGCATCGGACAATGAATCTGATTACGTCAGCGAGCAGACGTCCGTCATGATAACTTAACTTATATAACCCGCTCGCTTACGTGACCCGCCCGCTTACCAACCACGTTAGACATTTATCATATATTAAGGTACTATAGCCTCGAGCACATTGCATCACACACTTTCGCTGATTACACTTTTCTGATTGTATGAATCAATACCTTCTTACTTCACGAAAGGCGAAGAACCTCTAAACTTGAATCTTCTGCACATCACTGTCGACGCGAAGATAGAAGATAGAAGATAGAAGATGGCTGCCCCACATGCGACCCTCGGTCTACTCTCAGTCGGTGAGATGGGCCTTGGCGTGGCTAGACTATTGACTGCTCACAACTACCGTGTCATCACTAACATCTCCGGTCGAAGGTACGGATTGTATGAATGTAACGTTTAGCATGCCTTCTAAGACATTCCTAGCTCGAGCACAGCAAGACGAGCCGAGTCAGCGTCTGTTGAATTGGTACACACAGACGAAGATTTAGCAAGTCAATCGGATTGCATTCTATCGATAGTACCACCTCGAGATGCTCTGGCTACTGCGCAGCGCATCCTCAGTGCTTCATCGACGCCAACATTCAGAAAACGGACTTCTCCGCTGTACTACCTGGATCTGAACGCGGTATCTCCCAAGTCAGCGAGAGAGGTCGAGACGCTGTTCAGTCAGGTCTCTGATCAGATCCGACTCATCGACGGCGCGATTATTGGTGGTCCCCCAAAGCCGAAAGATGGCTCCAAAACCGGGGGTGAATGGGCACGTCCTAGTATGCCACTCTCTGGACCCCACAAGCTCTCCGATGCAACTCCTGCGGGTGCGCAACTGGCCGAGCTACTGAACACGAAGCATATCTCTCGGGACATTGGAGGCGCGTCTGGCTTAAAGATGTGCTTTGCATCCCTTACCAAAGGATTTACAGCTTTGGCCATCCAGTCTTTCACAACAGCACATAGACTTGGCGTGACGACCGAGTTGCAGGAATATCTGAATGCCTACAGCCCAAAGACGCTTGAGCTGACCAAAGGTTTGACCAGTATGCCGCCAAAGGCCTACCGATGGGTGAGGGAGATGCAGGAGATATCTGCTACTTTTCATGAAGACGGGGGCTTTGATCAGAGCGAGGATATCTTTGGTGGCATCGCAGGTACTTATGATCTTGTTGCAAATAAGACTGACTTGGGCCTGGAAAAGACTGAAGAAAGGAGAAGAGGTATGGACCGAGAGGATGTCGCAAGGCTGATGAGTGAAGGAATTGAGAAGAGAAAGATCAAAACAGACTGATGTTTGATGTTGAGGAACATAAGGCATATGCAAACAGTGCAAATGATATACTCCGCGGGCGACTGCATGGACCAGGCGTTTGACCGTTTCGGCCCGTGACTGCCGCCGCCGCTGCCGATGTGTGACATCCAGAACGTGGAAATCCGACCCCAAATAAGTTATCGAACTCTCGTTCGCCTTCAATATTGAAAGACGTCAATCAGGGAACAGAAGTGCGATCCTCTTCTCCTTATCACAAAGCTGTAATCTCGATCCTTATATTTACTGGTCGACACATTTGATCAGCCTCCGCAATCAATTGTCTGAAACTACTTGACCTGCTACACATCTGAAACGAAACATATCAATCAACCTTTTACATTGCCACAATGAGCGGCGAACAACGGTGCGCATATCCGTTTCCCGGGTCGCGCATCCACTGACAGATTTCAGAGCATGGAGAGGTGCTCGTCCAGAGAGCATATCCCGTCCACCACCGCCAGCACAATCTCAATCTCAATCTCAACCTCAATCTTCAACGCGCACATCCAATAAACCACCAAACCCAGCGGCTTCGCTCAAGACTCCACCACCGCAAGCACAGCAATCGAAGCACTCGAATGCAGAGAACAAGCAGACAGAAACACCTGCACCGAAACAAAGCGCCGTGACCAAGCAGACAGAAGCACCACCACAAAAACAAGCATCGGCGACAACACCCGCTCCAGCACAGACTGAGACTCCGGCTACCGGTCCAGCTCCTGCCAAGGGCAACATCTGGGAGCAGCGACGGACAGCCGCTGAAAAGGCCAAAGCCGCCCAACCAGCAGCACCACGAGAAGGACCGAAAGAAAAGGACGGGAAGAAGACAGAGAGCGCAAGTGTGCAAGCCGAAAGCACAGTAGCCTCCGCGCAACCTCAGTCACAGACGCAGAGCACAGGGCAGAGCACGGCGCAAACAAAGGTGGACGAAAAGCATATTTCGAAGAACGGATTCAACGCGAGCGAGGTAAAAGAGATGTTGAGGAAAGGCGCGGCAGGTATCAAGGTGCACAAGATGGAGGGAGGAGGAGGAGGAAAGAGTGGTAAGGGTGTGTAATGCTTAAAATTGTCCATTGCTAAGGATTGGAAGACTGACGGACGCACCCCAGGTATGAGTGGACAGACGTTTGTCGCGCAGCTGGGAAAACAAACCGCTGCACTACAGGCAAAGAAATAAACACAAGAGACGAGACATGGCAAGAGATCAAGGGCAAAACACAACACAATGTTTGTGTACTGGCAGAAGCCATCCCGTGAGATCAGTGTAACTTGGCGATACCACATGAACATAAAAGAACAAGACAGCGGCATGGCGTAGCGGAGTAGTCATACAGATACCCGCATTGGCACGGCGCACAGGGCGAATGAAATGCATGACCTTTTCCAAAATACTTCTTATATTATCACTCATCTACGGACCCAGCCCTCAACTCCCAGAATTCCTCTATCCTCCGCCTCCGCATCAAGCGACCACTTCCTGATAGGTCTGATACTAAGCTCACTCCGCCAACCAGCCTCCCACATCTCACAACCAGCCCAAGCGATCATAGCCGCGTTATCGGTGCAGAGATCGATGGGTGGGAAAGAGAGCTCAATATCCTTGTAGCCCCTGATATCAAGAACCGATCGGAAGACGTGGCGTAGGAAGCCATTAGCCGCCACTCCGCCTGAGACAACGAGGTTCTTGACCTTGTTCCGCTCGGACGGTCCGAGCGACGACAAATGCAGCAGCACGCGTCCGGCGAGGTGCTCGAACGCGACCCGCTGCACCTCGCGCGCCATCTCGCGTCGCTCTTCGATACTGATCGATGTGGGATCTCGCGGAATGGTCGTCAGTGTGCCTGAGGAGTCGACCTGAACTCGCATGAAGCGCTCGACCGCTGTCAGCAGGCCGGCAAAGGAGTATTCCATGCGCTTACTGCTGCGGCCGCCTTTGCTTCCTGCCAGTGGGGGTCCGAACGACCAGCCGTATGCGCTCTTGCGGCGCTCAAGTTCCTGGCCGCGGTCTTTAGGTGGTGTGTAGGCATATGATGCCTCCCCGTTCGGAAACGCGAAGATCTCGAGCGCGCGGCCGTACGGGGTAGACATGGCTTCTGCGGGCAGGATTGCGCGGGCGGCTTTGTCGAGACAGTCGCCAAGAGCGATATCGCCTGTACTGGCCAGGATGCTGTGGTCTGTTATGCTGGTGGTCGAGATCAGCATGCTGTGGCCGCCGGAGACGAGCAGGCTTAGGAAAGGGAAGTCGGGCTTCAGTGATCCGTTGCTGGTGATTTGAGGCCGGATACCTGGTCTCGTTGTCGAAGCAGAGAGTGCTGAGACCAGCCGTGGCGTCAGAGCGTGCGCTTGCATGTGGTGTACGCCTAGTAGAGGAACGTTCCATGCGAGTGAAAGGCCCTTTGCCGTGTCCAGACCTACGGATAGGTTCGATCGCATACCAGGGCCTCGAGTCACCGAGACAAAGTCGGGCTTCTTTCTGAGCTGCCCATCGTGAGATCCAGGTAAGAGGTTGGATACAGACGGTACGGGATCGTTTGGAGAGAAAATAGGAAGATGCTCGATGGCTTTTTGTACTAGTGGCGCGAGCGAGGACTGATGCGATTCGAGCGCTACAACAGGATGAATACCCTGGAAGACATCTGTATTCGCCGTCACCTTTTCATGGAAATGTAGTGTCGCAACCTGACTTCCATTTCGTGTTTTGTTGCTTTCGAGGACCGCGACCGAGGTGTCGTCGCAGGAGGACTCTATAGCGAGAGTGAGTAAATGGCGGTGAAGCTGTAGACCAGTTCTCACAGCGTCGGTGCCATGACCAATGTGGACACGCCTGCTCGACCTCGCGAACAGAAGCATGCAATTTGCGCGTGACCAGTGATTGTGATATTTATTCCGGTCGACGTGCACATGACAAAATGAGACCGCGGTACCGTAAATTGCTTGCGGTCATTTCGGATCTGCGCTTGTTGACCAATGACGTACGCTCGCGTCCCTTTGTCTCTCACTTGAATTTGCTGCTAGGAGTATCACGAATACATTCTCGTTATTCCATTCTTGACAATTCCTTTGTTCATTATCACGTCCCCTTGTAGTTGTTCTGATATGCGGACTGCTCAACCGTGACATACCGGCGGCAGATATTGAGGTTCAATGGCAGACAAAAGAAGGTCTACAGATGGACCTAGCCCTTACAATGAGGAAGCTTGGGATCCTCACACACTGCCAGATTTCGACGACGACTTCGTGCCGGATGAGGACATTGAAGCATTCGCGGCTGCTTTGACGGCGCCCGAAAACATATCACCTTCGGAAGAGGACCTATTGAACCCAAAACAGCCTACCGAGTTCATCACCGCGTTGAACGACTGGAGACCAGTGCATCAAAAAGTAAAAGGCTGGGGAAAAGGAAAGACAAAGGTCAAGAAGCGGAAGCGAGCTTCTAGCAGAGGTACCGACGAGACTCGCGAAGGATGGACATACGGGGTGCTCAAATATCCACTTCTGATACTGGTCTTTGGCTGGCTCACGGGACTGGGGCTTAGCTATCTTCTCACACGCCTCTACATTTTTATCTACGAGCAAACTGTTACATGGAGGGGCAAAAGAGAGTCACTCAGGAAGAACTTACGGACACGAACAAACTATCATGACTGGGTTGATTCGGCAAAGACGCTGGATGCACATCTGGGTAGCGACAAGTGGAAAGACGTGGATGAGTACGCATACTATGACAGCAAGACTATCAAGCGCGTGCTCGACCGATTGCAGAGAAGAAGAGTCAAGGCACAAGCAGAAGAGAAGGAAGGCATACACCAAGCAAACGGTCAGGTACGGGCTATCGACGATTTGAGAGGGCTGGTGGAAGCTTGTGTAAAGAACAACTTTGCGGGTTTCGAGAATCCAAGGCTGTATTCCGAGACATACTACGGGACCAAGAAATTGGTACAGAAATACGTGGACGAGGTCGCCGAGTGCTTGGAGCTATTGCTCGGGTCTCAACAACTGTCACAAGAAGACAAACGCGCGCTGGCGAAGCATCTCGAAACAAACTTTGGACGGACAGCACTGTGCTTGTCGGGAGGTGCGACCTTTGCGTACTACCATTTTGGTATTGCGAAAGCCTTGATCGATGCTGATCTACTGCCGTCTATCATTACAGGGACATCTGGAGGCGCTCTTGTTGCGGCACTACTGGGAACTCGTACCGACGAAGAGCTCAAGAAATTGCTCATACCGGCTCTTGCAGCACGAATCAGGGCCTGTTCGGAACCTTTCTCGACCTGGTTTTGGAGATGGTGGCGGACCAATGCTCGTTTCGATTCTGTTGATTGGGCTAGAAAATGCGCATGGTTTTGTCGCGGATCTTTGACCTTCAAGGAGGCCTATGAACGTACCGGCAGGATATTGAACGTTTCATGTGTCCCTTCGGATCCTCACAGTCCTACTATTCTAGCAAACTATCTGACTGCGCCAGACTGTGTCATCTGGTCTGCTGTGCTTGCCTCTGCTGCGGTTCCAGGTATTCTCAACCCTGTTGTGCTGATGCGCAAGACTCGCGACGGATCTCTCGAACCGTACAGCTTCGGCCACAAATGGAAGGACGGCTCATTGAGGACCGACATCCCCCTCAAGGCCTTGAATCTTCATTTCAACGTCAACTTCAGTATCGTTAGTCAAGTCAACCCTCACATCAATCTCTTCTTCTTCAGCTCCAGAGGCTCTGTAGGTCGGCCAGTCACGCATCGTCGAGGAAGAGGTTGGCGAGGAGGTTTTCTTGGTTCGGCAGTAGAGCAATATCTGAAGCTCGATCTTACGAAATGGTTGAAGGTCTTGCGTCATCTTGAGCTTCTTCCACGTCCGCTAGGTCAGGACTGGAGCGAGATCTGGTTGCAGCGATTCAGCGGCACTGTGACTATATGGCCAAAGACGAGAATGAGCGACTTTTACTACATCTTGACCGATCCCACAATGGAGCGCCTCGCTCGCATGATCCATGTCGGCCAGCAGGCAGCATTTCCGAAATTGCAATTCATCAGTAACCGAATGAAGATTGAGAAGGTCGTCGTGGAGGCAAGGAGAGCGACCCGCGTCAGTCCTAATGCACTGCCAACACCCAACATTGACAAGACCCAGCTCAAGAATATGTTCTCGGAAGAGGACTTACAGGACCTACTTACACGCGCGCAAGGTGACAACAGGAAGCCAGAAGGTCTTCGTCTGACCTTGAAGGGACGTGACGAAGAACCTCGAACTCCAGATAGGTCGCCGGACCGGAGAGGAGACAATGCGGAGCATTCAGGGTCCCCATCGATGCGAAAGCGTTTGGGTGGCTGGCTCGGCTCGATATCAAGCCCCGGAAAGCCTCCTAATTCTGCACCACTTTCGAAGAAGTCACACATTTACGACGACTACCACGAAGCGCGGCGCACCAGTATGATCGGTGAGCTAGGATGGCAAAGCAGAGTTTTCTTCGATGATCCTGCATCAGAGTACGAGAGCGCAGGAGAGAGTGGAAGGCACGACGTCGCGCCGTACGAAGAACATCACGACGACCATTATGGATACGCTTCTAGCTCACATATGACGGCCGATAGTGACGCTGAGGAGTTGAGAATGGAGAAGGCGGATGAATTGTTCATGACTGATGCACTTAACGAAGCGCGAAAGGGAAAATAGCCTTGCGGCATGATGAGTCTGGCAGGCGGAGGTGGCATAGAACATGCTTTTGTTTGCAGATACCCCTACGCAACGTGCCTCCTAGACTTATATTAGCTATTCTGTTGCTCTGTATGGAGATCATGCTGGTGGTGGTCGTTGTAAAGAGCTGGGTCTGTTACGGCCGCAAGCGGGGAAATCGTCGCGGGGAGACATTCCGCCATTCTCCACCCGTCACAAAAAACCTGCCGTCTTTTCCCCAACTGTTTGTTCGAAATTGTGATTGCGCCGACATGAACGGCCATAACATTTCTGCATTTGGCTAGGTTTGCGCTCTCTTCCGTCTCGGCTGATACAGATGCGTTCAGAGTTGAACGACTGCGAGAACAATCGTCCGACTTCAGGTAGGAGAAGGTAGTATATCTATTTCATGATTTCCATCCTGTGCAATTCTTCAAGGATACCGAGTGAACAATCATACAACGTCAAAGCAGGGAACTACCATGGATACAGCTATGATCCAATCACGAAACATGTCCGAGAAATCAACAGTCACCGAGAAGATGTTCTCCCAAGAGCACGATTCCAGCTCCACCGTTCTGTCACCTGCAACCGTGACACCACTCATACAATCAACCGATTTCGCTGCCCAGACTGTGCCTTCCACGCACCCAGAACCCATTTCGAAAGCTCGTCTATTTTTGGTCATCATCTCCGTCCTACTCGCTCTTTTCCTTTCTCTACTAGACACTTCGATCGTCTCGACCTCACTCTACACCATCGGCACCTCTCTCAACGCCCTGGACCGCATAACATGGGTCGCTCTTGCGTACATGCTCTCCGACGTCGGCCTAGCTACTTTCTTCGCTGCTCTCAGCAATGTCATTGGTAGAAAGAACGCGCTCAGCCTGGCCTTGGTCATCTTCATCATTTTCAGCATTGCTGCAGGTTTCTGCAACGACATCACTTCACTGGTAATCTGTAGAGCCATGCAAGGTGTCGGCGGAAGCGGCATGTACGCGCTTGCCTTTCTAGTGCTGCCTGATGTTCTGCCAATCAGTCAATACCAGTGGATCGGGGCCATGGCAGGAGGCGTGGTGACGGTATCTGGAGTGCTTGGACCCGTCCTTGGAGGTATCATCACGAAGACTGTAGGTTGGAGATGGATCTTCTGGATTCCGTAAGTGTTTCATTGCTGATAATCAAAGCTCATAGCTAATAACTTAGCGCACCAATCGCGGCCATCTCTCTAACATTGTTCCACCTCTCCTACCCTCGCCCGTCTCAGCTACGTCCCTTTGTACGACGCAAATTCAGCGACCTCGATACACCCGGATCGCTTCTCCTGATAGCGTTCTCTGTCCTCCTCGTCTTTAGCCTCAACCAAGGCAGCCTCGACC